>Ga0182012_10000135_pt1 | contig 78980 bp, 65 predicted proteins | sample 612S2SmetaG_FD_120486 | JGI IMG/M metagenome (GOLD analysis project Ga0182012, IMG submission 120486) | Permafrost microbial communities from Stordalen Mire, Sweden - 612S2S metaG | ecosystem: Environmental > Terrestrial > Soil > Wetlands > Permafrost | place: Sweden: Stordalen | collected... | reverse complement strand
TGGCGGAACAACCGTTAATCCGAAGGCGACGGTGGCAATAGAGCTTATCTCGCCGAGGAGAGCACGTTGATAAACCGTAAAACCATTGCGTGGGGAATGCCGGATGATCCGGTGCCTCGCTGTACCTCGTGTGCGTACGGCCGCTTTCTTTGCACACGAGCCGCGGGTGCCTCTGGGCATCGCGGCATTCCCCGCGCCCTCTTCATTTCGAGGGCGAGACGTTCCAGCAAAGCCCGGGCGCCTGGCGCCGCGGGGCGTTGAAGCGCGTCTGAAGGTTTCAAGGCGTCTTGGCTGTTTGACAATTGAATCTGAAATCGAAGTCATCCGCATCAGCGGCTGACCGAACGCGTACGGTAGGTCGGGTCGAAGTCGTAGCAAGGAACAGCGCCGCAGTGGTCGGTCTGTAGCAATATTACTTGCCGATCACCCGCGCTAAGCGGCAGGGTCACCTGGCGCCGCGATCTTCAGCCGGCGGCTACCGCAGCGCGAGCCCGGTCGCGGTTTCGAGTTCGGCGATGGCTTGCGCCGCATTGGCGACCTTGATGGTGGTCATGCCCATCTCGCGCGCCGGCTTCAGGTTGACGCCGAGATCGTCGAGATAGATGCAGGCTTTGGGATCGACGCCGAGGGCTTCGACCATCATCCGATAGATGCGCGGGTCGGGCTTCCTCAAGCCGATCTTGGCGGACTCGATGACGTGATCAAACAGCGCCATCACCTCCGCGACATAGAGCCTCCTTCCACCCTTGCTGCCGATCGCGTTGGCGGGAAGGTTGTTGGTGATGCAGCCGGTCCTGAGGTGGGTCTTCACCCGTTTGAGTGCCTCGACCATTTCCGGCCGCAGATCGCCCGCGAGCAGCGGCAGCACGTCGCGGCCGCGAACCTCCGCGCCGAGCGCCAGCGATTCGGCGGCGAACAGGGCATCGAAGGTCTCGAGGTCGACCTCGGCGCGCTCGAATTTCGCCCAGGCATTGTCCCAGTGATTATTGGCATTGGTGCGCCGGATGATATCGGCGGGCAGCCCGCGCTCGCTCTCGAAACGCGCGAACGCTTCGAAGGGCGATGAGGTGAGCACCCCGCCAAAATCCCAGATCACCGCCTCACACGTCATTTCTGCTCCTGCCGTTAACCATTGCAGGACGGCTAACATGGCAGGCAGGCCTCGGCCAGCAGGCAAGCCGCCCTTGGCGAACGGAAATTGCCGGGCTAATGCTTTTCCGATGAGAATACTGACCACGACCATGGCGCTGTCGGCGTCGCTGTTTTGCCTGCCCGCTTACGCCATCGTCGGCGGCGGGACGCCGTCGAACGAAGGCGTTGCCCGCGCGGTCGTCACCATCGTCGGTTCGCGTGGCAACTTCTGCAGCGGCGCCTTGATTGCAGAACGGCTGGTGCTGACGGTGGCGCATTGCGTGCAGCCCGGCGCAACCTACAAGATCCTGCAATACGGCGCCGACAAGAAGCCGTTGCTGCGCGAGGTGAAGGCCGTCGCAATCCACCCATCGTTCGACATTCAGGCGATGCTGGCGCATCGCGCCACAGCCGACGTCGCGCTGCTGCAGCTCGAAGCACAGCCATCGGGGCGAACGACCGCCATGATTGGCGTGCCGCAGATTCCGCTGGTTGCCGGAAACCATTTCACCATCGCAGGCGTCGGCGTCACCATCCGTGGTGATGGTTCAAGCGCAGGGACCATTCGAGCCGCCAGCCTGGTCGCGACCGGCCAGCCCGGTACGTTGCAGATCAGGCTGGTCGATCCGATCACGCAGGGCGCCCGCGCCGGACTCGGTGCCTGCACCGGGGATTCCGGCGGCCCGGTGTATGACGACCGGCAGGGCGGTGCCGTCGCCATCATCGGCGTCATCAGCTGGTCGACGGGACCTAATGGCAGTGCCGGTTGCGGCGGTTTGACCGGCGTCACGCCGCTGACACGCTACCGCGACTGGATCCTGCAGACCGCGCGGCAATGGGGTTTTGCGCAGTGAGTTCGGACGGTTGATTGAGCGCCGGGGGAGCTCGAGCGATTGACCTTTAGACGCCGCCTGGGAGATGAAGGGTCTATCTCGCAACCGTTGCCAACCAGAACCAAGAAGAACCATGACCGCGACAGCAGCGATAGCCCGCCCAACTCCTTCGCCCCAATCGGCCGAGCATTTCGATGTGCTGATCGTCGGCGCCGGTATTTCCGGGGTCGGCGGCGCTTATCATCTGACGGCGCAGCTCCCGGGCACGACTTTTGTGGTGCTCGAAAGTCAGGAGAGCTTTGGCGGCACCTGGCTGACCCACCGCTATCCCGGCATCCGCTCCGACAGCGATCTTCACACCTTCGGCTATCGCTTCAAGCCATGGACCTCGGCCCCGATTGCCACCGCCGCGGAAATTCTCGCTTACATGGGCGAGGTGATCGCTGAAAACGGCCTTGCGCGCCATATCCGTTACCGCCACCGGATTTCCTCGGCCAGCTGGTCGAGCGCAACCAATCGATGGACCATTGAGGCGGTCAGGACCGACAGCGGCGAGGCTGTGAGATTTACCGCCAATTTCCTGTGGATGTGTCAGGGCTACTACCGGCATTCGGAGGGCTACACGCCAACATGGCCGGGGATGGATACCTTCAAGGGCCGTATCGTCCATCCACAGTCGTGGCCCGAGGATCTCGACACCGAGGGCAAGCAGATCGTCGTGATCGGGTCGGGCGCAACGGCGGCGACCCTGATCCCTGCGATCGCCGACCAGTGCGGCCATGTCACGATGCTGCAGCGCTCGCCGACTTATTTCAGGACCGGCCGCAATGCCATCGAGCTGGCCGAGACGCTGCGCCAGCTCCAGATCAAGGAGGAGTGGATCCACGAGATCGTGCGCCGCAAGATCCTGTTCGATCAGGACACCTTCACCCGCCGATCTTTCGAGCAGCCGGAGGCGGTCAAGAAGGAACTGCTCGGCGGCATCCGCGCGGTGCTCGGCCCCGACTACGATATCGAGACGCATTTTACTCCGAAGTACCGGCCGTGGCGGCAGCGCATCGCCTTCGTCCCCGACGCCGATCTGTTCGAGGGCATCAGGAGCGGCAAGGCCTCCGTCGTGACCGACGAGATCGAGCAGTTTACCGCGCGCGGCATTCTTCTGAAATCGGGTAACATGCTGGATGCCGACATCATCATCACCGCGACCGGGTTCAATCTCAATGTGCTGGGCGATATTGCGTTCTCGATTGACGGCCAGCCGCTCGATTTCGCGCAAACCGTCACCTATCGCGGCATGATGTTCACCGGCGTGCCGAACCTGGCGTGGGTGTTCGGATATTTCCGCGCCAGCTGGACACTGCGGACCGACCTGGTGGCGGATTTTGTCTGCCGCCTGCTCGCGCATATGAAGCGCAAGGGCGCTAGCAAGGTCGTGCCGGCCTTGCGGCCGCAGGACCAGGACATGCCGCTGCGATCATGGATCGATCCGGAGAATTTCAATCCCGGCTATCTGATGCGCGGCATGCATCTGTTGCCCAAGCGCGGCGACAAGCCGGAATGGCAGCACAGCCAGGATTACTGGGCCGAGAAGGACCAATTTCCGGCGATTGATCTGGACGATGCCGCCTTCGTTTACGATTGAAGCCTGGCGCTCACCACCGTCGCGGCGGCGGCTTTCGAAATCAGCCTGCGCGACCGCCCCGCAACCCGGCCTGCGCCGGTTGCATCGGCCGTACCGGTCGCGCCTGTCGTGGGGCGGGCCGCGGAGCGGTCGGGCTCTGACGGCTCTGCGGACTGTTGAGCCAGCCTGACAAGCGATCCATCAGGGGGATCTGATCGCCCGGCTTGTGGTTCGACTCGAACGGGTCGGAGTAGCAGCGCGCGCCGGCCGCCCGCGCGATTTTCGCCACCGCTTCGGTCATGGGTGGCGCGCCGCAGGTGTAGACCACATCGTCCGGCGTCAGCTGCGGGATATGTTCGGTCGGCAGCCCGACGCGGACCGCGGGCGAGACGTTCTGCGGTTCCGAGACCACCGGAATGATGGTGACCTTGGGGAATGGCGCCAGCCGGCATAGCGCCGAGTGCATATAGAGGGATTGAACCTGTCTCGCCCCCACGATGATCACCATCTCGCGCTTCGGCCGTTCCATGATCGCGGCCACCGCAATCGACCACATCGGCGCGAAACCGGTACCGCCGCCGACCAGAACGATGCGACCAGGATGATCCGGTCGGAAGAAGGCGCTGCCGAGCGGCGCCGTTACCTTGACGCGGTGGCCGACTCGGATTTCGCGACCCAGTGCGGTCGAGACCAGTCCATCGGGAATGACGCGGATGTGAAAGTTCAGAACCCGGTCGTCCGCGTGTCCCTCCAGCGGATAGCTGGGGCTGTAGCTTCTGGTCGGAAAGCCGCGGAATTGCAGATTGGCGTACTGACCGGCGAGGTAGTGAAGCGGTTTCGGCAACGTTACCTCGACGCCGATCACGTCGGAGGCGAGACGGGTCATGCCGGACACCCGCGCCGACATCGTGACGGTCTCCGGGACCGGTTCGGTGACGATCTCGAGATCGGAGATGATGCGCGCCTGGCAGGCGTGGATCATGTCATCGCCGTGTTCCTGGCCGCCATACACCCTGCCTTCAACCAGGCGAACCTTGCAGGCGCCACAGATCCCGCTACGGCAATCGTGCGGCAGGTCGATGCCATTCATCAATGCCCAGTCGAGCACCAGATCGCCGCGGTTGGCCAGATAGCGCTCGTTGTTCAGGGTCACCTTGCAGGTCTTACTCATTTACTCTACCTCGATACGAATCGGTCGAACGTGCCTTGTGTGTCGAATTTGACTGTGATCGAACGCGGCCACCCGCATGAAGACTCCGCTCTTCAACGCGACGTCGTATGGGCTGTGCGTATCGAGGCGGCGGGCCACTTCCAGCGCCCAGTGCCCGGAAGCCCAGCGTGCCGCGCAACGGACATCGGCACGGTCGCCGGAAAAGTCGCCGGAAAGAATCACGCCCGGAAGCACGGTGCCGACCGGAATCCGCCGATCCTGCTCGGGCGAATAAGGCATCGATTCCGACTGCATCATGAACCAGCGCGCGCCGTCGCTTTCGCCATGATTTGGATCGAGATCGATCGATTTCATTGCTGCCGTGGTCGCGGCGAGATCAATGGGCAAGCGTCGCGGGGTGACGTTCGGATTGCCATCGCCTCGGTCAGGCGAGATGACAAAATTTTCCGTATAATTCGCGGCACCGGGATCCGGTGCGAAACCGCCTTTGTAGGGCACGGCATGGCTGGCTTGGGCCGCCGTTGCGTCGACCGGAGGACCGAAATGGTCGTCGTCCATCCAGCCCGACGGGCCGCCATCCGTCGCTTTCCAAAGCCAGATGTCGGCATAGCCGGCGTTGGTATAATGCAGACCCCGGCCGGTCATGGTAGCCGGCTCGTCGGCAATGGGGTGGGGGCCGGCGTGGAAAGTGCGGTCGCCGGCCAGGATGACGTCCGCCGTGGTCAAGAGCACCGAAAACTTGTCTTCGTTGTAGTCGTGCTCGTCTCCGGCCTCATAGCCATTGTGAAGCAGGTGCCACCCGTCGATTTCCTTCAACAGCGGCAATTGCTTCAGCGATCGGGTTGGATCCTGCCAGGTGAAGAGAAAATAGGCCCACGACCCGTCATGCACCGCGCGGATATCGACCCTGGTTTCACCTTTGCCATCAAAATTTCCACCCTGATTGGTCATCACGGAATACGGCTCGATGTCGCGCCAGGCTCGATCGGAGGTATCGCCGTCGAGGATCGGATCATCGGCCTTGTTGATGCGGTGGATCACCAGGGTGTCGACCGACATGCGGTCGGCTGCGATGATGAATGAAGCGCCGGCAATTGCGATTGCCGCGGCGACCACGAAAGGATTGGACTGCAAGATCGGGCTTCGCCGTTTGGATCCGGCCTTTCGTACGACGTTGGTCCGCGGCGGCCGCGCGATTGGCTTGCCTGGTGCACAGGGATCCCCGACCGGACTGTCATGCCGCTTCGCGGGCTGCGCCTGCGCGACAGCAAGCCCGTCGGTCGTTCCTGCTTCTGCCTGCTGTCGCTGGGCCGACTGCTCGACCAGCAAGATCATCAGTTCGACCGCGTCCAGCGCGGGCGGCGGCGGCGTCAGGTTCATCGGCCGGAAGATACGCAGCAGTTGCGATAGGCCACCCACCGCGAAGTGGGTCGAGACATGGAGCACGACGAAGCTGAGCACCGCCCACATCGCGAACCAATGCGCCGTAAGCACGAGATGGCCGGCGAAAATGCCGAAATACAGCAGCCCGCCGCTGCCGATCAGAGTCAGCATGGTAATGAAGAAGATCCAATACAGCAGGGTATTGACGGCGCCGCCTCTGGCCGGCCCGCGGCTGAACAGTCCGCGCAGGCGAACCTTGTCCAGCCGGACGCGGCGCCCGAGACCCGATAGCGCCAGATAGGTCGGGTATCCGAACATCACCGCGAGCAGGACGATGGCCGCCTGCATATGCGCGGTCCAGACGTAAACGCTCGGCAACACGTTGTCGAAAGCATTGATCCAGGTGCGCTCCGGCGCTTCGCTCGCGATCCGCAATCCGCTGAGCACGGCGACGGAAAGCGCCGCCACCAAAACCCAATGCAGGATGATCGTTCCGTAATCGGTCTTGCGATGCTTCATCCGTGCGCTCCGCCATGGGCGGGGCTGCAATCGGTGGCGTCGATCCGACGCATCGGGGTTACGCGGACGATATGGGCTACGGGGCGGCCACCGACAGCACGGCCTATGGCCGCGGCTCGTGCAGAATCCCGTCGAATGCCGTCGCCGTTGCCAACCAAGTTACCCGCCCCCAAAGTCGCGATTCGCCGAAATCAGCGAAGAGTTCCTCTCTGATGCGGACCACCTGCCGCACTTCCTGTCGACAATTCAAACCGCAGGATTGCGCTGGATTGAATTATCCGGCTCGCTTCCGCATCTTGTGGATGCAACGCACCTCTGGAAGCCCTCCCCGCGCGTCATTGTTTTGCCACGCGCTGACCGCGTTGATGCATATCGGGAGCTGACGGATGGCACACGTCCCATGAAGCGGGGTTTTTTGCTGCCGGTGCCCCGACAGCCTCATGAAGAGTGTGAGCCATTTTTTTCCCCTCGTTCAGCGATGGAGCGCTGTGCTTCCGCGACGTGAAGAATTGTTTAACTTCGTGGCGCCAATTAGCCGACAAGTGGGCCAATAGGCGCGGAAGCTGGGGTGATAGGCGGACGAATTCATGATGCCTAAATTGGCTTCGTCGTTGCTCGATGCGCGCTGCTATCTCGCTCAGGCCGGCAGTAGCGAAAGGACGATTGGTCAAAAACGCCTGCAGCCCGGTGCCAACTAGACGCACGCTTCGGGGATGGAATTCTGGTCCATACTAGAGAGAGTCGTGCCCTGCCGTCGGATGACAGGGGTGCGTATCCTTTATGCACCGAACTGACGCCGGTCGCATTCTCGCCGGAAAATGGTCCGGATCGACTGTCAGGAAGGCTGGTCGCCGATCGTGATCGAGCTTTCAGGGGAAGCGAAACCGCATGAGTGTCGCTCAGAGTCATCCGCGTAAAATGCCGTCGCCCGGGATTGCGAGCTTTTTGTCCCCCGAGGGTCCGGACGATCTGGTCGGGCTGCGGCTGCGCGAAAGTGCGCAGCGCATGATCGGCATCGCCGTGTTCAGCGGGGTGATCAATATCCTGATGCTGTCGAGCTCACTGTACATGCTGCAGGTGTATGACCGGGTGCTACCGAGCCGCAATCTGGCGACCCTGGCCGGCCTCTCACTGATGGTGCTGATCGCCTACATGGCGCAAGGATATTTCGACGCGCTGCGCTCGCGCATGTTGGGCCGGGTGGCGACCATGTTCGACGCCGGCTTGCAGGAATCGATCCATACCGCGCTCGCCACCCTGCCGCTTCGCGGTGTCAAACCCGTCCTGCTGCAGCAACCCCTGCGTGACCTGGATCAGGTGCGCGCGTTCATGTCGAGCATGGGCCCGACGGCTTTCCTGGACATGCCATGGATCCCGATTTTTATCATCGGGCTATTTCTGTTTCATCCGCTGATCGGCCTGACCGCCGTGATCGGGATCGCGGCGATCGTATCGATGACATTGCTGACGGAGCGGTTGTCGAAAGGTGCGGCCAAGTCCGCGATGGACAGCAGCGCCCAGCGGCAGGTACTGGCGGACGCGACGCAACGCAACGCCGAAGTGATCCGGGCGCTTGGCATGATGGATCGTTTCACCGCACGCTGGTCGCAGGCCAATGAGCGCTATCTGCGGGAGAACATTCGCTCCACCGACGTTACGGCCAATCTCGGCGCGGGGGCGAAGGTGCTGCGCTTCATACTGCAATCCGCGATGTTGGGAATGGGCGCCTACCTGGTGGTCACCGACAAGGGCTCGGGTGGCATCATGATCGCTTCGTCGATCCTGATGGGCCGCGCTCTGGCGCCCGTCGAAGTCGCGCTGGGGACCTGGAAGCAATTGATCGCCGCGCGTCAAGGTATCATGCGTCTGCGCGATATCTGCAAGGTCACCGCCAAGCCCCCTGCGCCGCCGGTGGTGTTACCGCGTCCCCATCGCGAGTTTTCGGTGCAGGATCTCTCGGTCGCAGCTCCTGGTACGCAAAGGCCGCTGGTCTCGAATATTTCGTTTACCCTCACGGCCGGCGCTGGACTGGCCCTGCTCGGCGCGAGTGCCTCGGGCAAGACCTCGCTGTCGAAGGCGCTGGTGGGAATATGGCCGACCCAACAAGGCGTGGTGCGGCTCGACGGCGCCGCGATCGACCAATGGACCAACGAGGATCTCGGCCGCTATGTGGGCTATCTGCCCCAGGATGTGGCACTATTCGATGGCACGGTGGCTGAAAATATCTGTCGTTTCGACATCGAAGCGACCTCCGACGCCATCCTGAAGGCGGCACAGATCGCGGGCGTGCACGATATCATCTTGCGTTTGCCTGAGGGCTACTCGACGCGAATTGGCCAAGGCGGCATGTCGCTGTCCGCGGGGCAACGGCAGAGAATAGGGCTGGCGCGAGCGGTGTTCGGCGATCCGTTCCTGGTCGTGCTCGATGAGCCCAATGCCAATCTGGATTCCGAAGGTGAGAACGCCCTGACCCGCGCCATCCTGATCCTGCGGCAGAACAAGTGCATCGTCATCGTGATATCGCATCGCCCCAGCGCGCTCGCCGCATTGAACATGGCGATGGTGCTATTCGACGGCAAGTCGATCGCATTCGGCCCGTCGCAAGAGATATTTGCGCGCGTTCGCAGCGCGATGCCACAGTCTGCGGCGGCTGCGCAGGTGGGTGCGGCTCCCCAAGCCGGGGTCGCACCGCACGTTGCTGCGCCGCCACGTGCCGCGGCCATCCAGCAAGGAGCGGGGGCACCGCAAGTTGCTGCGCCGCCCCGTGCCGCGGCCGTCCAGCAAGGAGCGGGGGCACCGCAAGTTGCTGTGCCGCCACGTGCCGCGGCCGTTCAGCAAGGAGCGGGGGCACCGCAAGTTGCGGCGGCGCCACGCGCTGCAGCCGTTCCGCAAGAAGCGGCGGCACCGCAAGTTGTAGCGCCACCACGCGCCGCGGCCGTGCCGTCGGCGGCAACGGCGCCACGCGCGCCGGCCGCGCCGCAGGTTGCAACGGCGCCACGCGCCGCGACCGGGCGGCAAGTTGCGCCGGCGCCCATTCCCCGTGCAGCGCGCCGCGCTCCGATTGCCGAGGGTGCCAAGTCATGAGACCGCAAGACCTTACGCAACATGATGATGAAGAGTCCGCTTTGCCCTGGATCGGTGAGCCGGCCAGCCAGGCGGCGGGTCCGCAAGGCGCCGCGCTGATTCTCGAATTGCAGCGTCTGCGGCAGGCCTTTGACGAAGGGGATCCGCGCCCGGCGCGGGCTCGACAGCCTTCTCGTGACCGGGTGCGTCCACCTCAGGACCGCCCGCATTCGACCGGTCCCAGGCGGCCCCGCCAGCCGAAGCGAAAGCGGAAAAGCAAGATCGGTCGGGCCATCGACGCCTGTCTCGAGCAATTCGGATTGAACACGCCAGCGCCGGTTGCGCCCGACGGCCTGCGGCGCGAGCCAGACATCGAGCTCACGCCGCGTCAGCCGCGTTCCGTTACGCTCGATGCGCGACCGAGGAATGGGATGGGTCCGAGTCGCCAGCCTGCGAAAGCCGGCCATTATCGTGCGCCGGCGCCTCTCAATCGTGCACCGGATCGTGCACCGGCGCCTCTCAACCGTGCACCGGCGGCGATCGAAAATTCGCAGGCGCAATTCAAGCGTCCATCGCGGCCTCCTTCAGCTCGCTCTCCCGGGCCGCGGGCCAACCTTCCGGCGTTGGCCCGCAAGGTAGAGCCCGAAACAGCGATGGGTCGGTTGATCGGAAGGAGCCGCGAGTCTCTGGTTGCCGGTGTTTCCTTCCTCGTTGAGCGTGACGCGCTGGCCGACCTGGCGGGCAATGATAACGTGCCGGGTGAAAGCCTGGCGTCACGGACCGGTCGCGCCTTCCAGAACGAGTTGCGCCGCGGGCTGCGGGTTCTCATCGTGGCTACGGTGCTCGGCGGCGGCTGGCTCACCTTGGTGCCCTTGGCGGGCGCGGTGGTAGCGCAAGGTACCCTCGTGGTTCAATCCAACCTCAAGTCCATCCAACATCCGACCGGCGGGGTTGTCGCCGAGATCGCGGTCCATAACGGCATGCGGGTGAAAGCCGGCGACCTGCTGCTGCGGCTCGACGCCACCCAGGCGCAGGCCAATCTGCAGACCGTGAGCAAGCAGCTCGATGAGGCACGGGTCCGCATTGCGCGTCTGGTTGCCGAGCGCGACGGCCTGCCCGAACCGGCGGTCCCCGTTGAAATGGCGAGCCGCCTCGACGACAGCGCGGTCAAGGCCCTTATGGCAACGGAGGAGTCATTATTCAAAGCCCGGGCCAATGCGCACCGCAGCCAGAAGGATCTCCTGGATAGCCGCGTCGCGCAACTCGGTCAGGAGATTTCAGGCCTTGACTCGCAGGTCGAGTCGAAGGGCAAGGAGCTCGATTTGATTTCGAGTGAACTGTCGGGCGTCCAGGAACTCTATGACAAGCGACTGGTTCCCTTGACGCGGCTGACGACCTTGCAGCGCGACCGCGCGCGGATCGAGGGTGAACGCGGGCAACTGACGTCGACGATTGCCGAGACAAAATCCAAGATCGGGGAGGCGCAGCTCAATCTGGTCAAGCTGGATCAGGATTTTCGCACCGACGTGGTAAAGGAGCTGAGCGAGACCCAGGGCAAGGAGTCTGAGCTGGTGCAGAAGGCCGTCTCGGCCCAGGATGTCATCGACCGAATTGAACTCCGCGCGCCGACCTCGGGCGTGATTCATCAGCTCGCGGCCCATACCATCGGCGGCGTGATCCGCGCCGGCGATACGATCGTGGAGATCGTGCCCGACTCTGACGACCTGCAGATCGAAGCCAGGCTCGATCCCAAGGATATCGATCAGGTGCGGACCGGCCAGAAGGCATTCGTTCGGTTCTCAGCTTTGAACGCACGCGTGACGCCCCAGGTTGCCGCCACCGTGTCGTTTATCTCCGCCGACACCACCAAGGATCAAGGGAGCACGCAGCAGCCGTTTTACACGGTCAGGCTGACGCTACCCGAGGAGGAGCGTCACCGGCTGGACGGCGAACAGCTGGTCTCGGGCATGCAAGCGGAGGTCTTCATGCAGACGGGAAGCCGGACGATGCTGAGCTACTTGTTCAGGCCGATCATGGAGCAGCTCGGGCGCGCTTTCGTGGAGCGATAAAGGCGCGGCGCGACGAAATTTGCAGCGGACTGCGTGCAAGCTTAGCCGCCGGACTGATGATCGCGTTATAGATGGCGCTCAAAAGAAACACTCCCCCGCGGGATGCGGGACAGGGAGCGGCGCATCGTAATCGGCCGCTCAGCTGTTGCGCCGGCTGGCGCGGGTGGCGATGGCCGCCGCGGCGGTGCGGTTCTCGACCCCGAGCTTGGAGTAGATCTGCTCGAGATGCTTGTCCACCGTCCTTGGGCTTAAGCCCAGGATCTGCGCGATGTCGCGGTTGGTCTTTCCCTTCGACAGCCAAGACAGAACTTCGCCCTCGCGGCTGGTCAATCCAAGTTCGCGGCTGAACTCCGCGGGCATGTTGGTGCTGGTCTCCTTGGCCAGTCGCAGCAGGAATTCGTTCGGACCAAGCTTGCCCATAAATTGCAGCCTCAGCTGCTCGCCATCAGAAAAAGACGGCATTGCCGGCGTCTTCGAGCCGGCAATGCCCTTTTGCGCCTGTTCCAGCCATTGCAGCATGGGCGTGGGCAGGACCAGCTCATCGTTGGTGTCGGGTGCGAGATTCTCCGACAACAGCTTCTGCGCCTGCGGGGTCGCCCACATGATCTTGCCCTGGGTGCTGACGGCGAGCAAAAACCGGCCGGAGACATCGAGCGCGGCGCGGGCGCTCTGGGTCAGCCTCGCGTTGGCGAGATGAACCCGGATCCGCGCCAGCATCTCCTCGATGACGATGGGTTTGGTCACGTAATCGACGCCGCCGGCTTCGAGGCCGTGAACAATATGTTCGGTCTCGGCCAGCCCGGTCATGAAGATGACGGGCACATTGCTCAAGCCGGCGTCGCGCTTGAGGCGCTGGCAGGTTTCGAAACCGTCCATCCCGGGCATGACCGCGTCAAGCAGGATGATGTCGGGCGTGATCTGCTCGACGATGCGCATCGCGGCGGCGCCATCCATGGCGACCATCACCGTCATTCCCGCGCCGTCGAGCGCGTCGGTCAAAAGCCGCAGCGTTTCCGGCGAATCATCGATAACCAGCGCGACATCGCGCTTTTTGGTCTCAGTGATCATAGCTGTACAGCGTCTTGAGGGTGGACATGTACTGATCAAGGTCGAAGCGGTCGATCAGGGAGCGGATGTGCGACACGAAGTCGGCATGTTCCGGGTAATCAGATCCGATTTCATCCAGCTTGATCTGGATGGCGCGGATGTAACCCATTTGACCAAGACCGATCAGCTCCTCCACATACTTCACCGGCGGCCGCGACCCGCTCGCCGGCTGCCAGGTTGCGACCGCAACATGGTTGGTCTGATATTGCCATTCGAGTTTGAGCAGTTGGCGGATCAACTCCAACAGCCGGGGTATATCGATCGGCTTCATCAGATAGCCGTCGTGAAAGGGCTGCGCCAGCGGCATGCCATGGGCCTCGAGCGCACTCGCCGAAACCATCAGAATACGGGCCTGATGATGACCCGTGGCACGCAGCGTCTCCGCTACCGTCCATCCGTCCATGCCTGACATCGAAATGTCCAACAGGAACAGATCGGGCTGGCAATGCTGGGCGAGCGCGAGACAGCCGGGGCCGTCGGGCGCGCTCAGCAGGATAAAACCCAAGGGCGTCAGTACTTCGCGCAGGAGGTCGCGCTGCACCGGATCGTCGTCCATGATCAGGATGGTCTTGCGCGGCCCATGGTAGCCGGCAACAGGGGCATTGACCGGTGCAATCCGTGACGGATTGGTGACCTCCGACAGCAGGATTTTGACGCGGAAGGTGCTGCCGGTGCCGACCGTGCTGGTGACCTGGATGTCGCCGCCCATCACACCGGCGAGCAATTTGCTGATGGTCAGGCCGAGGCCGGTGCCGGTGTGCGGCTGCGCAACCCCCAGGGCGCCTCGCTCGAAGGGCGCAAAGATGCGCTCGAGGTCGCTGGCCTGGATGCCCGGGCCGGTATCGATCACCTCGAATTCGGCGACCGGACTGCGATAGTGCACGACGAAATGCACGCTGCCGCGTTGGGTGAATTTGATCGCGTTGGACAGCAGATTGATCAGGACCTGGCGCAGTCGCTTTTCGTCGGCATAGACCACGACGGGCAGGAACTTCGGACGCTTGAAAATGAAGTCGATGCCCTTGGCGGCAGCCTGCAGGCGGAACATCCCGACCAGCTGGTCGAGAAACTCGCTGAGGCGGACCTCATCGCGCGACAGATAGAGCCTTCCAGCCTCGATTTTCGAAATGTCGAGGATGCCGTCGATCAGCCCCGACAGATGGTCGGCGCTACGGCGGACCACGCGGACCTGGTCGCGCGGTTTCGGCGGCAGGCTCAAATCCTGCTCCAGCAGTTGCGCGTAGCCGCTGATTGCATTCAGCGGCGAGCGCAGTTCATGACTCAAACCGACCACATATCGGCTCTTGGCGAGATTGGCGGCTTCAGCGACTTCCTTGGCGCGCTGCAACTCGGCGTCGGTGCGTTTGTGAGCATCGATTTCCTGGATCAAGAGTGTGGTCTGCCGCCTGGTTTCCTCCTCCGCCGCGCGACGGCTTTGCTGTGCCAGCACGAACAGCCAGGCGACGACGCCGATGATGATGGTGAGCGCGAAGAATACCTTCCAGAGCACGTCGGACAGCTGCAGGCTGCCGCCGTGATCTGTGGCAGAGGTCTGCAGATAGATCATGCCGAGCGTCAGTCCGACCAGCCCGGCGGAAACTGCGAATACGCCGAGGTAATGCCCGAGCTGCGAATTGATCCGCGCGTAGATCGGCTGTGGCAGCAGTCTGCCGAGGGTTTCGGCGACCTGGGTCTGAATCCTTGCATGCGGCTTGCAGAGATCGTGGCATCGGGCGTCGAGCGAACAGCACAACGAGCAGATCGGACCGGCATAGGCCGGACAGGACGCGGTATCCTCGGGCTCGAACGAATGCTCGCAGATACAGCACTGGATTGCCTCCATGTTCTGCCAGCTGCGCTTCGGCTTGCGCGCAATGTAGTATTTGCCATCGGTCGCCCAGGCGATCAGGGGCGCCGAGATGAATGCCGCGACCAACGCGACAAAGGGCGCCAGCGCCTTCGCGGTCGGTCCGAACACGCCATAGAAGGCGCTGATTGAGGCAATGGTGGCGATTGTCATGGCGCCGACGCCGACCGGATTGACGTCGTAGAGATGCGCCCGCTTGAATTCCATGTGCTGCGGTCGCAGGCCCAGCGGCTTGTTGATGACGAGATCGGCCACCAGCGAGCCGACCCAGGCAATGGCGACGTTGGAGTAGAGCGCCAGCGTCTGCTCCAGTGCCTTGTAGACGCCGATCTCCATCAGCAGCAGCGCCACCACCACGTTGAAGACCAGCCAGACCACGCGGCCGGGATGGCTATGGGTCAGCCGGGAAAAGAAGTTCGACCAGGCGATCGAGCCGGCATAGGCGTTGGTGACATTGATCTTCAATTGCGACAGGATCACGAAGGTGCCGGTCAGCGCCAGCGCCAGTTTCGGTTCCGAAAGCACGTAACGAAATGCTTCGAGATACATGTGCGCCGGTTCTGCGGCATGTTCGCGGGAGACGCCATGGCTCAGCGCAAAGTATGCCAGGAACGAACCGGCCAAAAGCTTGATGGCGCCGAGGATGATCCAGCCGGGACCGGCGCACAACAGCGCGATCCACCACGAGGTCTTCGAGGTGCGCCGGTCGCGCGGCAGAAAACGCAGGAAGTCGACCTGTTCGCCGATCTGCGCCACCAGGGCGAACACCACCGAGGCGGCGGTGCCGAACAGCAGGAGATCGAGATGCCCGGCCGGGTCGCCGTGCTCGCCGGGGAATTTTGTCCACTCTGAAAACGAGTGTGGACTGGCGTAGGCAATCGCGGCGAAGGGCAGGATGTGAAGGATGATCCACAGCGGTTGCGTCCAAAGCTGGAATCGGCTGATCAGCGTGATGCCGTAGGTCACAAGCGGGATGATGACGACGGCGCTGACGAGATAGCCGAGCGGGCGCGGGATGCCGAAACACATCTCCAGCGCGGTGGCCAGAATGACCGCCTCGATCGCAAAGAAAATGAAGGTGAATGATGCGTAGATCAGCGAGGTGATGGTCGAACCGATGTAGCCGAAGCCGGCGCCGCGCGTCAGCAGATCGATGTCGATGCCGCATTTGGCGGCGTGGTAGGCGATCGGCAGACCGCAGCAGAAGATGATGACGCTGACGACGAGGATCGCCGCGGTTGAGTTGGTGACGCCATAATTGAGCGTGATGGTTCCACCGATTGCCTCCAGGGCCAGGAACGAGATGGCACCAAGCGCGGTGTTGGCGACCCGGGCGGCGGACCAGCGGCGCGCGCTCTTGGCTGTGAAGCGCAGCGCGTAATCTTCGAGCGTCTGGTTGGCTACCCATTGGTTGTACTGGCGCCTGACGCGGTCTATCCGCTGCCGCCCTGCCACTTTTTACTCCTGAAACTCGAGCGATCGGCTCGAACGCCCCTTGCGAAACCTACGTCGCTATTTTGCGGTGCAATATACGCGATCTTGCGTATCCGTGCACTGCACAATTTCAGTCACCCTTTGCCTACCAAAAGCGCGTCCTCGAACCAGAATGGGGTACTCATGTCAGACGAAATCAAGCGGGGCCTGCAGTCTCCGCTTCGGCGCAAACTACTGATGGGGATGGCCGCCCTGCCGGCCATATCGATGCTGCCACGGCCGTCCTTCGCGGACGTTCCCGCCACTTCCGCGGTCAACACCACCGGTCTTGCGGTAACCGACACCGAAGTGACGGTGGGCATTCTTCATTCCGTCACCGGAACCATGGCGATCAGCGAAACCGGTTCGGTTGAGGCCGAAAAGCTCGCGATCAGTCAAATCAACGAGGCCGGCGGCGTTCTTGGTCGCAAGATCAAGTTCGTCCAGGAAGATGGTGCCAGCGACTGGCCGACCTTCGCCGAGAAGGCAAAGAAGCTTCTGGTCAACGACAAATGCGCGGCCGTGATGGGCTGCTGGACCTCGGCCTCGCGCAAGGCGGTGCTGCCGGTGTTCGAACAGTATAACGGCATGCTTTACTACCCGACCTTCTACGAAGGCCTCGAGCAGTCCAAGAACGTCATCTATACCGGCCAGGAGGCGACCCAGCAGATCCTCGCCGGGCTCGACTGGGTCAACAAGACCAAGGGCTCCAAAACGTTCTACCTGCTCGGCTCCGACTATATCTGGCCGCGCACATCCAACAAGATCGCGCGCAAACACATCGAGGGCCATTTGCAGGGCTGCAAGGTGGTCGGCGAGGAATACTTCCCGCTCGGCAACACCCAGTTCAACTCGGTCATCAACAAGATCAAGCTGACCAAGCCCGACGTCATCTACGCCATTATCGTCGGCGGCTCGAACGTTGCGTTCTACAAGCAGCTGAAAGCGGCCGGCATCGACCTGTCGAAGCAGACGCTATTGACGATTTCGGTGACCGAAGACGAAATCGACGGCATCGGCGGCGAGAACATCGCCGGCGCCTATGCCTGCATGAAGTACTTCCAGTCGCTGGACAACCCCAACAACAAGGTCTTCGTGCCCGCCTTCAAGAAGATGTGGGGCGAGAAGACCGTGATCGGCGACGTGACGCAGGCGGCCTATCTCGGACCGTGGCTGTGGAAGTTGACCGCGGAGAAAGCCGGCAGCTTCGATATCGACAAGATCGCGGCCGCCTCCCCCGGCGTCGAGTTCAAGGGTGCGCCGGAAGGCTACGTCCGCATCCACGAAAACCATCACCTGTGGTCGAAGACGCGGGTCGGCCGGGCCAAGGCCGATGGCCAGTATGAGCTGATCTATGAAACGGCCGACCTGGTCGAGCCCAATCCCTTCCCCAAGGGCTATCAGTAAGACCGCCTCTCTCCCAGGGCGCGCGTTTTCAAACCCGGGGCGTGGACCATGGCCCACGCCGGCAAGCGTTGTGCCCGCGGTTGTTTCGCGGGAGCGGTACCTGACGACGGAGGCAATATCGATGTTCGGCTATTCGATTGGTGATCTTGGTGCGATTTTCGCGATGCAGGGTTTCGCGGGACTGATCTTGTTCTCCGTCTACGTGCTGATGGCGCTCGGACTGGCCATCATTTTCGGGCAGATGGGCGTCATCAACATGGCGCATGGCGAATTCCTGATCCTGGGTGCCTATGTGACCTGGATGACCTCGAACGCCTTTCAGCAGTTTTTGCCCTCTCTATTCGCCGGATACTTCTTCATTGCGATGATCCTGGCGTTCATCGCCTCGGGTGCGCTCGGCATGCTGGTCGAGTGGGCGCTGATCCGGCACCTCTACAAGCGTCCGCTGGACACCCTGCTCGCGACCTGGGGATTGAGCCTGATCCTGCAACAGGCCTATCGCTCCGTTTTCGGGGCGCGCGAGGTCGGCGTCGAATTGCCGGAATGGATGATGGGGTCGTGGCAAGCCACCGACACCATCCAGATTCCGATCAACGGCATGTTCGTGATGGCGCTCACCTTCCTGATCACGCTGGCGGTGGCCTACATCATGTACAAGTCGCGCTGGGGCCGACAGGTCCGCGCGGTGATGCAGAATCGCGTCATGGCCGGCGCCGTCGGCATCGATACCGAAAAGGTGGACCGCTACACGTTTGGCCTTGGCTGCGGCATCGCCGGTGTTGCCGGCTCCGCCTTCACCATGATCGGCTCGACCAGTCCGACCGCGGGACAGCTCTACATCGTCGATACCTTCCTGGTCGTGGTGTTCGGCGGCGCGGCGAGCCTGATCGGCACCATCGCCTCTGCCTTCACCATCTCGCAGGCCCAGTCGACCATGGAATTCTTCATGTCGGGATCGATGGCCAAGGTCCTCACGCTCTTGGCGATCGTCGGGATCCTGATGATACGGCCGCAGGGCCTGTTCGCCCTGAAGATCCGCAAATAACAGCAAGACGGGACAAGTCATGGCCGCCAATCCGCGCTTCTTCAATCGATCCGAGCTGCTGGGCCTCGCCGTGCTGGCTCTGCTGCTGGTCGTGATCCTGCCGCTCAGCCTGGAGGTGTTCCGGCTCAATCTGGTCGCAAAGTACCTCAGCTACGCCTTCGTCGCGGTCGGTCTGGTGCTGTGCTGGGGTTTCGGCGGAATTCTGAGCCTTGGGCAGGGCGTGTTCTTTGGCCTCGGCGGCTATTGCATGGCGATGTACCTCAAGCTCGAGGCATCGAGCGTGGAGAATACCAAGATCCAGTCTACCCCTGGAATTCCCGATTTCATGGACTGGAACCAGATCACCCAGCTGCCGACGTTCTGGCAGCCGTTCCATAGCCTGACGTTCACGATCCTGGCGATCCTGGTGGTACCGACGGCCTTTGCCTTTCTGATCGGTGCGGCGATGTTCAAGCGGCGGGTCGGCGGCGTGTATTTTGCCATCATCACCCAGGCCGTTGCCGCGATCCTGACCATCCTGATCGTGGGCCAGCAGGGCTACACCGGCGGCATCAACGGTATCACCGATCTGCGCACCCTGAAGGGCTGGGACATCCGGCCCGATCACGCCAAGGTCGTGCTTTATTTCTTCGAGGTCGCCTGCCTGTTCGGCTGCATCTGCATCGCGCAATTCGTGCGCCATTCCAAGCTCGGCCGCATCCTGGTGGCGATGCGCGACAAGGAAGATCGGGTTCGTTTCTCCGGCTACAGCGTCGCCAGCTTCAAGATCTTTGCGTTCAGCGTGGCGGCGATGTTCGCTGCCATCGGCGGCGCCATGTTCACGCTGAATGTAGGCTTCATGTCGCCGTCCTTTGTCGGCATCGTGCCCTCGATCGAAATGGTGATCTACACCGCCGTCGGCGGACGGCTGTCAATCTTCGGCGCCGTCTACGGCACCCTGCTGGTCAATTTTGCCAAGACCAGCCTTTCGGAATCCTTTCCGCAGCTCTGGCTGTTCGGTCTCGGCGCGTTGTTCATCGCCGTCGTGCTTGCCTTCCCCAACGGTCTGGCCGGCATCTGGCGCGACCACGTCCAGGCCCGCATCGATCGGCTGATCAGCTCGCGCAAATCGAAGACCGGCAGCGGCTGGACCGACAGGTCGGTCGCCGACGGTGCTGCACCGGCGGAATGAGGAGAAGATCATGCTGATAGGTCACCAGCCCAAGGATTTCCTGCTCGCGGTGGAAGCGCTGACCGTCTCGTTCGATGGGTTCAAGGCGGTCAACGACCTGTCCTTTTATGTCGACGAAAACGAAATCCGCGTCATCATCGGCCCGAACGGCGCCGGCAAGACCACGGTGCTCGACCTGATCTGCGGCAAGACCAAGGCGACCTCCGGATCGATCAGATTTCGCAGCCAGGAGCTGACGAAGATGAAGGAGAATCAGATCGTGCAGGCGGGGGTCGGCCGCAAGTTCCAGAATCCATCGATTTATGATGATCTCACCGTGTTCGAAAACCTGGAAATCTCCTATCCGCGCGGCCGCACCGTGTTCGGCGCGCTGGCATTCAAGCGCGATGCCGCCGTGCGCGATCGCGTCGAGGAGGTCGCCGAGATGATCTTCCTGAAGGACCGGCTCGACATGAGCGCCGAACTGCTCAGCCACGGCCAGAAGCAGTGGCTCGAAATCGGCATGCTGCTGATCCAGGATCCAGACCTTCTGATGCTCGACGAACCGGTGGCCGGCATGAGCGTCAGTGAGCGGGTCAAGACCGCCGAACTGCTCAATCGCATCATCAAGGGCCGTTCGGTTCTGGTGATCGAGCACGATATGAAATTCGTCGAGGATATCGCCCACAAGGTCACGGTGCTGCACCAGGGCCAGATCCTGTCGGAAGGCTCGATGGAGCACGTCAAGAACGACCCCAAGGTCATCGAAGTCTATCTCGGGCACTAGCGCAGGATTGCGGTAAGGGTCTCCGGTCTCCGGACAGGATCATGGAAAGTTAAAAGGAGCGACTCGATGCTGGCTATTTCGGATCTGCATGTCGCCTACGGCCAGAGCGAGGTGCTGCACGGCCTCAACATCGACGTCGGGACCAACGAAATCGTGGCGATCATGGGCCGCAACGGCATGGGCAAGACCACGCTGATGAAGGCGCTGATGGGGATCATTCCGGCCAGGAAAGGCTCTGTGGCGATGGAGGGGACCGAGCTCTCGAACCTGAAGAGCTATCAGCGGGTCGCCAAGGGGCTGGCCTATGTGCCGCAGGGCCGGATGATTTTTTCCACCATGACGGTGAAGGAAAACATCGAAACCGGCCTGGTCGCGTCGGGTGAGGCCGAGGTGCCCGGCGATATCTATGAGTTGTTTCCGGTGCTGCTGGAAATGAAGAACCGCCGCGGCGGAAACCTTTCAGGCGGCCAGCAGCAGCAGCTCGCAATCGCGCGGGCGCTCGCCACCAAACCCAAGGTCCTGCTGCTCGACGAGCCGACCGAGGGTATCCAGCCGTCGATCATCCGCGAGATGGCACGCACGCTGAAACGCATCCGTGACGATCGCGGATTGTCGATCGTGGTCTCCGAGCAGGTTCTGAGTTTCGCGCTCGATATCGCCGATCGCGTGCTGGTGATCGAGAACGGCGAGATCGTCCGTGACGATACGCGCGAGGGCATCGATGCCGCCCAGATCTCGAAGTACCTGTCCGTCTAGTACTTACCGAAGCTTGTAAACAGGGGAGCAATCCATAATGCCAGAGACACTGATCAAGGTTGATTTGACGCAATCGGCCTACGAGAACGACATGATACATAATCGCTGGCACCCCGACATTCCGATGGTGGCGTGGGTGGGTCCCGGCGACGATTTCATCGTCGAGACCTATGATTGGACCGGTGGGTTCATCAAGAACAACGATTCCGCCGACGATGTGCGCGACATCGACCTGTCGATCGTGCATTTCCTATCCGGCCCGATTGGCGTCAAGGGCGCGGAGCCCGGCGACCTGCTGGTGGTCGATCTGCTCGATGTCGGGCCGAAGAAGGAGAGCCTGTGGGGATTCAACGGCTTCTTCTCGAAGAAGAACGGCGGCGGCTTCCTCACCGAACACTTCCCCCTGGCGCAAAAGTCGATCTGGGATATCAAGGGCCTTTACACCTCGTCGCGCCATGTTCCCGGTGTGAACTTCGCCGGCCTGGTCCATCCTGGCCTGATCGGCTGTCTGCCGGATCCGAAACTGCTGGCGACCTGGAACGAGCGCGAGGCCGCGCTGATTGCAACCAATCCGGAGCGCGTGCCGGGGCTCGCCAACCCGCCTTTCGCGGCGACCGCCCATGCCGGCCGCGCCAAGGGCGACATCAAGGCCAAGATCGGCGCCGAAGGCGCGCGCACCGTGCCGCCGCGCGAGCACGGCGGCAACTGCGACATCAAGGATCTGTCGCGTGGCTCGAAGATCTACTTCCCGGTCTATGTTCCGGGGGGCGGGCTTTCGATGGGCGACCTGCATTTCAGCCAGGGCGACGGCGAGATCACCTTCTGCGGCGCGATCGAGATGGCGGGCTGGCTGCACCTCAAGGTCGACATCATCAAGGACGGGGTGGCGAAATACGGCATCAAGAATCCGATCTTCAAGCCGTCGCCGATCACGCCGAACTACCAGGACTACCTGATCTTCGAAGGCATCTCGGTCGACGAGGGCGGCAAACAGCATTACCTCGACGTCCATATTGCCTATCGGCAGGCCTGCCTGAATGCGATCGAATATCTGAAGAAGTTCGGTTATTCCGGGGCCCAGGCCTACACCATTCTCGGTGTCGCTCCGGTGCAGGGACATATCAGCGGGGTGGTGGACGTCCCGAACGCCTGCGCCACGCTCTATCTGCCGACCGAGATTTTCGACTTCGACATCATGCCGTCGTCGGCCGGGCCGATCAAGCACATCAAGGGCGGCGTTGACGTGGCGCTGTCGCCCGATAAATAATCGATTGGGCGAGCGGGTGCGGGACGGCTCCATCGGCCGTCCCGCACCCGCCGGCCCGTGAGTTAGTGAACAAGCTTTGCGCGAGGGAATGCAATGCCGGTCTATGAATACCTATGTGAGGGTTGCGGTGCCTTCACCGATATCCGGCCGATGGCGGAATGCGATGCGCCGCAGCGCTGCCCGCAATGCGAAAGCGTTTCGCCGCGCGTGATCCTGACGGCGCCGAATTTCTTCTGCATGCCCTCGGATAAACGCAAGGCTCACGCCACCAACGAACGCTCGGCCCATGCGCCGAAGACACTGGGCGAATACAAGGCGCAGCACAGCCCGGGCTGCGGCTGTTGCGCGACCAAGCCATCGCGCTTGGTCAAAAAAACCCGCAGCGGCGCCAAGAGTTTCCCGACGGCGCGGCCGTGGATGATCAGCCATTGAGGGTCTCGTCGCTGCGCCGAGAGTGATCCGCGCCTGCGGGCTGGACGATGTCGTCCTGACGAGCTATTCTTGTTCCAGCTTCAAGTTGTCTCGATTGCAACCGGCTGGTGACCCATGGACAGCGATCCCCCGGAGATCCCGGTTCAGCCGATCCCATTCGCGTACGGCCTGCCCCACTTTGCGCAAAGCCTCATTAGAGGAAAGGCCAAGATCGTCGCGATCGGCTCGTCGACGACGGCGGGCGAAGGCGGCATCCAGGCCTATCCGGAGCGGCTATTGTCGTTGCTTCAGATCGACTATTCGAATGCCAGGATCACGGTGGTCAACGAAGGCATCGGCGGCACGGAAGCGCCGAGCGAACTGCAGCGGTTCGATGCCGACGTGATCGCCGCGAAGCCCGACCTGGTGATCTGGCAGGTGGGGACCAATGCCGTCTGGCAGAGCCCGAGCGAGAGGCCTCCACCTCCATCCTTCGAAGCCACCACCACGGCCATCCGCGATGGACTAGAAAAACTGCGAAAGGAAACCCAGGCCGACGTCATCCTGATGGACCTCCAATATGTGCCGGCCGTGCTGACGCCAGCCAAGAAGCACAAGGCGATCGCAATGGTCGAGGCGATCACAGAACTGGCGCGCGAGGCCGGCGTCAATGTATTCCGCCGCTTCGCATTCATGGAGGGCTTGCACAAGGTCGAGCGGGTTTCATTCGACCGGCTGGTCGATCCGAACGATGACAATAGGCTGCACGACAGCGACTGGGCCACGGGGCGTGTGACGTGGGCGCTGAAGCTCGCGATCGTCGACGGCGTGAAAAAGGTCTGGTCGTCGCCAGCCGTGATCGGCAGCTAGAGCGTATTACTTGGACACCGCGGCCGATCAAACCCATGGCAGGTCCGGCCAGGAGGTTTGCCTGGGAAATTTCGCGAGGTGCCCTAAGCGGATATTCGCCCGGTGCATACGAAATCAACCCGCTGATCATCACCCCTCTGATTGACCCGCAAGTTCCCTACACTCATTCCGTAAACGGAATTGACTCGCGATCCTTTTGAGGCACGCGGTTGCGTTGCGGAAAGTTTTTTGATCGCCCAAGAAGGAACGTTGGACACGCAAGACTGGTTATCCCTGCTCGATGTCCAACCAGGGAAAATAACATGAAACTTACGACAATTGCGTTAGCTTCGGTCCTCGCACTGGGTTCCTCGATGGCGTTTGCTGCTGGTGGCGGCGGTGCTGGTGGAGCGGGTGGTGGGTCCGCCGGCGGCGCCGCTGGCGGCAGCTCGGCTGGAATGGGTAGTTCGGGCTCGATGGGTTCAGGCAGTTCGATGGGCTCTGGATCAAGCGGCACGAGCAATTCCGGGACCACTGGAATGGGAACCAGCGGTAGCGGCACCAGCGGAACCATGGGCAGCGGTTCAAGCACGATGAACCCGTCCGGTAATGCCAACTCGCCGAGCTCGTCGCCAAGTGGATCGACCCTGACGCCTAACGGCTCGGGTTCGGGAATGAACAGGCACTAGGCGAAAATGAACTAATAAAAGTCCCGCCTCTTCGGCGGGACTTTTTTTGCGCCCTTGCCAGCGAACTGGTCTTCGATGGGGAACGTCCCTCTGGTGTAGGCGTTGCGCAGCTATCGAAGCGACGTGATCCCCCGCACCGCATCGTCGGCAGCCGGACATTGCGTCCACCAACCTCTGACCGCTTGAAAGGAATCTCAGATGGACCGTCGAAATGCCCTCACCCTGCTCGCCATTGCGATCGCAGCGCCGACAGTGGCCCGCGCCAAGGAAAGCTCCAAGGAAAGCATGAGCGAGGCCGAACGGGAGCACGCCATGCAGACGCTGGCAGTCGGCTCCGTGGCGCTGGAGACCGCGAAGATTGCCGAACAGAAGGCCGAAAATGCGTGGGTCAAGAAATTTGCCCAGTATGAGGTGGCCGAGCAGACCACCATTGCGCAAATCCTCGAATCAACGGGAGCCACTCCGGCAAAGCTGACCGACCGGCAATCGGAAATCATTGCCAAGACCAAGGATGCCAAGGCCGGCCCTTCATTCGACGAGGACTTTCTGGCCAATCAGCTGGACGGACATAAGGAACTTTTGAAAATCCAGGACACCTATATCGATAAAGGCAAAGACGAGGGCGCCGTGAACCTGTCCAAACTGGCGCGGGAACAGATCAAGGAACACATCGATCTCATCGAGACCATCAGGAAGGACCTGAAGGCTTAAGGCGGTGTTCGGATCATCTTAGCATCCTCGCGCTCCTCGATCTGAATTCTCGATCGGAGTGGCCGACCGGGCGACCACAAGCGTCGCCCTACATGTGAGCGACATCTTGCTGGGGCGCCCCATTGTGGGCGCCCTGTTTGACCGACATGGCGAGCTGGAACTCGCATTCGGGAAATGCGTTGGAGCATCCGATCAACGATCCCACAGGGAAGAGGCGCCAATTGACCGACAGCATGAACCTAGGATCGACCGCTCGAATTGCCCGCCATCCGATTCATCCGATGCTGGTGCCGTTTCCCATCGTCTGCTTCGTAGGAACGCTCGTTACCGATATCGCCTATTACGCTACCGCCGAGATGATGTGGGCCGACTTCTCCGCCTGGCTGGTCAGCATCGGCGTGGTCATGGGCGTCCTCGCCGCGATCGCTGGCTTGATCGATTTGCTGGGCAATCGCCTGATCCGTTCCCAGGCGCCGGCCTGGCCGCATGCACTCGGAAATCTGCTGGTGCTGGGGCTGGCGACCCTGAACGCGCTGGTACACACCCGCGATGCCTGGACCTCGGTGGTGCCCACCGGCCTCATTCTGTCAGCGATCGTCGTGCTCATTCTGCCCGTCACGGGCTGGCTGGGCTGGTCGATGGTCTATCGCCACGGCGTGGGAGTAAATAAATAACATGTCGGAAAGATCGCACCTGCCACGGACCAGGCGTCTCATGATCGCCGCTCTTTCATGCGCGGCGGCGCTCTCTCTCTCGGGATGCGACGACCCCGGCGGCGACCCCCGGGCCGAGATCGGGCCAAATCCGAGGCTTCCCGAGCTGCAGCAATATCTCCTGCCGCCGATGCACATCGCCCGCATTGTCGGATGGAAGAATGGCGAGATGCCAGCGGTGCCGCAGGGAATGAAAGTCCAGGCTTTGGCCACCGGGCTTGAGCATCCGCGCTCACTTTATGTGCTTCCCAATGGCGATGTGCTGGTGGTGGAATCCAAAGCCCCGTCGGAGCATTCGGTGAGGCGGCCCAAGGATATCGTCATGAGCTTTATCGAATCGTTTGCCACCTCGGGCGGCAAAACCGGCGAAAGCAACAGGATCACGCTGTTGCGCGACAGCAACGGCGATGGCGTGCCCGAGAGCCGGAGCATCTTCCTCGATCACCTCCATTCGCCCTTTGGGGTGGCGCTGGTCGGTAACGATCTTTACGTCGCCAATACCGATGCGATCGTCAGATACCCTTATCAACAGGGTGATACCAAGATCACCGCTCCCGGCACCACCCTGGTGCCGCTGCCTGGGGGCCCGATTGACCACCACTGGACCAAGAGCCTCGTCGCGAGTCCGGATGGCTCGCTGCTCTATGTCGGCGTCGGCTCCAACAGCAACATCACCGAAAACGGGATGGAAGCGGAAAAGAACCGCGCCGATATCCTTCAGGTGGATCGGTCGACCGGCCGCTGGCGCATTTTCGCCAGCGGATTGCGCAATCCCAATGGGCTCAGCTTCGAACCGCAGACCGGCGCGCTGTGGACGGTTGTCAATGAGCGCGACGAACTTGGGCCCGACCTGGTGCCGGATTATCTGACCTCGGTGAAGGACGGCGCCTTCTATGGCTGGCCCTACAGCTACTTCGGCCAGCACATCGATCCGCGGGTGCAGCCGCAGCGCCCCGACCTGGTGGCGAAAGCCATCGCTCCCGACTACGCGCTCAGCTCGCATGTGGCGCCATTGGGCCTGGCCTTCTACACCGGCACCAATCTTCCTGAGGCCTACCGAGGCGGCGCCTTTGTCGGCGAGCATGGCAGCTGGGATCGCCCCAATCTCAACGGCTACAAGGTGGTCTACATCCCCTTCAAGAACGGGCGGCCCGACGGCATGGCGCAGGACGTGGTGACGGGATTTCTGAACAGCGACAATCAGGCGCGGGGCCGGCCGGTGGGACTCGCGATCGATAAATCCGGTGCGCTTTTGATCGCCGACGACGTCGGCAACACGGTGTGGCGCGTGACCGGAGCGAGCGAGCTGAGCGCAGCGCAGGCGCGATGAGCTACGGGGAAAACGCGGCCCGCATCATTGCCGCTTTTCGCCGGGCTTTCTCGGCGGCGCGGGAGCGCCGCCGCTGACCGCTTGGGCCTCCAGTCGACGGCTTACATTCATCGCGGACTCGCTGATGTCCTGCAGCGAACGGCGGCCTTCCTCCATCAATGCGCCCGAGTGCTTGTTGAAGCTCTCGGCCAGTTCGCGAAGCGTCTTGACCTTCTGCAACAGCTCGTCGGCGTTGCCGTCGGCCACGCCAGGCACGATATGATCGATCCTCTCGACGGCGCTGTCGAAGCCGTCGAAGGCGCTGTCGGCCTTGCGCAGCATGCTGTCGATGACGTCACTCTTGCTCGCCAGCGACGCCGTCTCGGTCTCGAAGCCGCCCAGTTTGTCCTTAAGCACTTCCTGGTTACTGACCAGGAACCGGTCGACATTGTGCAGGCTGTCGCGGACCGATTGGATTTCGCTGAGATCGGCGGTCAGGGTGGGAATCCCGTCCTCATCCAGCGGCACTGGCGCCGCGGCGGCCGCGCTGCCCGTCAGCGAAATCGCCGCCACGCCGGTGAGCCCCTGGAATTCGACGCCGACAAGGGTGTCCTTGCGCAGCGGCGCGCTGTTGTCGACCATGGCCAGCACCACGATCCGGCGCGGGCTGTCGAGCTTGAGCGACACGATCTCGCCGACCTGAACACCATCGAAGTTGACGCTGCCGCCGGGGTGCAGGCCATCGGCCGAACCGGCAAACACAATGCGAAGTGGCCCCTGCTGGCGGATGGCGTGGACTTTCCGATAGCCGAGCAGGCCAATGAAGGCCGCGGCGATCACCGCAAGCGTCGTGGATCCGATCAAGAGGTTGCTTGCCCGCATGCTGATCCTAATCAAGGGCGATGCGTCGGCCCTGAGAAAGCCGGCCGCGTGCGCCCTGCCCCCGGCGCGTAGCGATTGTACGGCCAAAGCCGGATCGGCGAAAGGCCGATGCGGTGCCGGCCCCGAACCCGTGCAGCCCCCACGCTCTTGCGTGAGATATCCCTTTGGCCCTAGATTTATCGTTAAGAATTGGCGAAAAACCTTAAATCGTCAGCCGCCATTGTCGATGGTGGCGTGCGAAAACGTTACCGGGAGGAAGTAATATGAGGCACGCGCCCCTAAGCCGTCGTGGGTTCCTGCAATGGTCGAAGGCCGCGGCTGCGGGCATGGTGTTTTCCCCAGGGATCATCGGGCGTGCGCAGGCCGCCACCACCAAGCTCAAGTTGTCATCCTCGCTGCCCAACGACGCCAAATATGCCAACGGCCGGGTCTATTACGACAATCTCCTGAAGAACCTCGGGGCGAACGGGCTCGGCGAACAGGTCGAAGTCACCTTCTTTCCCGACAACCAGCTCGGTCAGGAAATCGATGTCATCAACTCGGTCAAGCTGGGCGTGATCGATCTGATGGTATCGGGCTCGTCGATCTCGGCCAATCTGGTGCCGCTGGTCGGGACCTTCGACCTTGGCTATCTGTTCTCGAGCTTTCCGCAACAGACCAAGGCCTTTGATGCCGGAGCCGCCAAGCCGATCGAGCAGGCGCTGCTCAAGGGCGCCAATATCAGGATCATCTCCTGGGCCTATAATTTCGGCTCCCGCAGCGTGCTGGCAAAGAAACCGGTGAAATCGCCGGAGGATCTGGCGGGCTTGAAGATCCGGACGCTGCCTAATCCCGTGATCACCGAATGTCTGCGCCTGATGGGCGCGGCCGCGACGCCGCTGGCCTTCGGCGAGATTTATTCGGCGCTGCAAGCCGGCGTTCTCGATGGGCTCGAACATGATCCCCCGACCATCCTCGCCAGCAAGTTCTTTGAGACCTCGAAGAACTATGCGCTGACTCAGCATATCTTCTCGCCGCTCGCGACCTATTTCAGCGACGCCACCTTCAACCGGATGGACCCGAAGCTGCGCGAGGGATTTCTGGACGCGGCGCAGAAGGCGGCCGCCGATACCCGCTCCCATGGGCTCACGGTCGAGAAGGAGGCGCTGGCGCTGCTCGCGGACAAGGGCGTCAGCATCGTCGAATGCGACAAGGAAGCCTTCCGCAAGCGCGTGGCTCCCCAGACCGACAATTTCGTCAAGGCCCACCCCGAGGCCAAGCCGGTGGTCGACATGATCCGCGCGACCGAGGCGTGAGAGCACCACCCTTGCCCGGCGGCGCGACCTCGCAGCGCGCCCGGCCCCGCGTCATCGTTGCGCTGCTGGCGCTCAGCGACGCCGTCGCGGCGATCCTGCTGGCCGCCGACCTGGCGGTGGTCTGCGGCTCGGTATTGCTGCGCTACATCTTCAATGCGCCGGTCGAGTGGTCCGACGATGTGGCCCGCGGTCTCATGGTGGGCTCGAGCTTTTTCGGGGCCGCCAGCGCGCTGGCCCGCGGCGAGAATGCCGGCGTCGCCTTCTTTATCGACCGTCTGCCGGCCGGACTCCGGCGCATCGTCGAGGCCACCGGCGCCGGGCTGACGACGATCGTTGCCGGCACCGTGGCGTACAACGCCATCAACCTCGGCTGGCTGACCACCGGGCAGACCTCCGGCTCCGGCCTGCCGCTGCAATGGACGTTCTATCCGATGGGGGCCGGCACGCTGTTGATGACCATCTTCGCCGCCGACCTGTTCTGGTCACGTGGCGTGCGCGACAGGATCGCCGCGGTCGCCGTGATGATCCTGGTCGCGGGGCTCTATTTGGCCTGGGACGCCCTCGCGCCCTCGTCGCTGCCGTCCTCGGGATTGCTGATGCTCGCCGGCTTCTTCATCACGCTGTGCGGCGGCCTGCCGATCGGATTTGCGCTGGCGCTGGCGGCGCTGACCTTCATCTGGGTCGAGGGCACGCTGCCCGGGGTGATCTTCGCCCAGCAGATGGCCCGCGGCATCGACAACTTCGTGCTACTGGCGATCCCCTTCTTCATCCTGGTCGGCTACCTGATGGAAGCCAATGGCATGTCGGGCCGCCTGATCGAACTGCTGCAGCGCGCGGCGGGGCGCATGCGCGGCGGCCTCAACGTCGTCATGGTGACCTCGATGGTGCTATTCTCCGGCATATCCGGCTCCAAGATGGCCGACGTCGCCGCGGTGGGATCGGTGCTGATCCCCGCGGCCCGCCGTTCCCGGCAGTCGCCGGGCAGCGCGGTGGCGCTGCTGGCGGCCTCCGCCATCATGGCCGAAACCATTCCGCCCTGCATCAACCTGATCATCCTGGGCTTCGTCGCCAACCTCTCGATCGGCGGGCTGTTTGTCGCAGGCCTCTTGCCGGCCGGGCTGATGGCGCTGGCCCTGATCGCGGTGTCGATCATCTTCGGGAAACGCCAGCCGTCGACCGACGAAATACGGGCGCCGGTGTCCCGACTCTGGAGCGGCGCCATCGCCTCATTCGGACTGATCTTCATGATCTTTGCCGGCTTCAAGAGCGGCTTTGCCACCGCCACGGAAATCTCGGCGTTCGCCGCGCTCTATGCGCTCGTCATCGGCAGCGTCGTGTTCGGCGAACTCGGTTTCAAGTCCGCCGCCCATAGCTTCATCCAGGCGGCAACCCGTTCCGGCCTGGTGCTGTTCATCGTCGCCGCCGCGCAATCGCTCGCCTTCATACTCACCCTGCAGCAGGTGCCGCACCGGCTCGGCGAACTGCTGTTGGCGCTGTCGGGCGCGCATGGCACCTGGCTGTTCCTGGTGCTGTCGATCGCCGTCCTGATCGTGATGGGCTCGGTGCTCGAAGGCGCCGCCGCGCTTATCATCTTCGGGCCGTTGCTGCTGCCGGTGGCGGTCAAGCTCGGCGTCGATCCGCTGCACTTCGGCGTGGTGCTGGTGATCGCGATGGGACTCGGCCTGTTCGCGCCGCCGCTCGGCCTCGGCCTCTACGGTGCCTGCCTGATCGGCAACGTGCCGATCGAGCAGACCGTCAAGCCGATGCTGGGCTATCTCGGCCTGCTATTGCTGTGCCTATTGGTGATCGCGTTCGTGCCCGGTATCAGCACGGCGCTGCCGCGTGCCTTCGGGTATTGAGGGCGTAAGAAAGAACCTAACGACCAGCTTTTTGGGGCTTGCCGAAACTCCCAGCCCGTCATTGCGAGCGGAGCGAAGCAATCCATCTCGCGCCGCCCGCGCGGCTTTGGATCGCTTCGTCGCAAGGGCTCCTCGCGAAGACGGGGTGAAAGTGTTGGAGGCCCGACCCTACCAGGACAGCCTAACCGAAGAAGCAGCCGTGATCGTCCTTTTGAATGAGGTCCAGGAATTTCGCGACCGAGGCAACTTCCGGACACGGCTGATAGCCATGCCATTTGTCATCGGCGCGTTTCCAGAACACTTTCCAGACGAGTTTGCTTCTGTTGAATGTCGCCTTCGCAATAGCTTGCTCGATCATCAGCCCCTTTTCACGGAAATGGGGACGGATCTCGAACAGCTCGATGCTTTGTCCGTAAATGCGGAATGCCAGATCGACCTGCGCGCGCAGGTGGGGTGGCGGTCGCCGGCTTTCGACGAATTCGGCGACAAGCTTCTCGCTGAGCTTCAATTCGAATTCCGAGAGCGCCATCTATTCGCTCCTTTCCAGCCCGTAGTGTGCAATACCACAGCGTGATGGTGGAATACGCCACGCGGTACGCGCTGCCGCTCTTGTTCCAGGATTGAAGACTTCCGATGGATCATAGGCAAGCACGCGCTCACCCCACCGTCCATTCCTCCGCGCTGGCGCCGGCCAGCGCGCGGACGCGGGACTCATCGGCGGCAAGGTCGTGGGCCGTTCCCGCATAGACCACGATGCCGTCATCGAGCACATAGGCATCGTCGGATATTTCCAGGCTCATCCGGGCATTCTGCTCGACCAGCAGCACGGAGATGCCCTCGGCCTTCATCTGTTGGACGATGCGGAAGACCTCGCGCACGATCAGCGGTGCCAGTCCTTGCGAAGGTTCATCGAGGATCAGGAGCCTGGGGTTGAGCAGTAAGGCTCGCGCGATCGACAGCATCTCTTGTTCGCCGCCGGACAGCTGGCGGCCGCGGTTGAGCTTGCGCTCCTCCAGCCGTGGGAACAGCTGATAGATGCGCTCGATATTCCACGGGCCGCCGCGCTCCAGCGGCACCTTGAGGTTCTCCTCGACGCTCAGATTGGCGAAGATGCGCCGGCCTTCGGGCACATAGCCGACGCCGTGGGCGGCGATGCGAAACGTCGGCCAGCGCGTGGTTTCCTGGCCAAACACCGTGACCTTGCCCGCGCGCGGCGGGGTCAGTCCCATCAGGCTGCGCAGCGTCGTGGTCTTGCCGGCGCCGTTGCGCCCGAGCAGCGCGGTGATCCGGCCCTCGGCCACGCTGAGACTGACGCCGTGCAGGATATGGCTCTTGCCGTAATAGGTGTGGAGGCCTTCGGCTGTGAGGGCCGCGGTCATGCGGCATTACCGAGATAGGCGGCCTGCACGGTCTCGTTGGCGGCGATCTCCTGCGGCGTGCCCTGCGCCAGCATGCGGCCCTGATCGAGCACGCAGATGCGGTCGGCCAGGTGAAACACCACGCGCATGTCGTGTTCGATCAGAACGATAGTGTAGTTGCTATCGCGGTGCAGCCGGCGGATCAACTGGGTGATCTCAAAGGTTTCCTGGTCGCCCATCCCGGCGGTGGGTTCGTCGAGCAGCAACAGATGCGGCTTCAAGGCCAGCGCCATGGCGATCTCGGCGGCGCGCTGGTCGCCATGGGCGAGTTCGCCGACCAGCCGGTCCTTCCTGCCTTCCAGCGATACCAGTTTGAGCGTGTCTTCGATGCGAGTATGGATGCCGGCCGCCTCCGTGCGGCTGATCCAGGGTCGCAACCGATAGCCGGCGGCCACTTCGGCGGCGATGCGGACGTTCTCAAACACGGTCAGTTCCGGAAAGATCTCGGTGATCTGGAAGGTGCGGGCCATGCCGCGCGTGACCCGCTCATGGGTAGACAGTTTCGTGATGTCGCGGCCATCGAAGGTAATGGTCCCCGAGGTCGGTGGAAAAAATCCCGAGATCAGGTTGAAGAAGGTGGTCTTGCCGGCGCCGTTGGGCCCGATGATCGCGCACATCTCGCCTTTGGCGACATTGAGCGAGATATCGCGCACCGCCACCAGATTGCCGAAGCGTTTTGTGACATTTTTGATTTCCAGGACGTTCATGCCTTGCTCCGCTGCAGGAAACCGAGCAATCCGCGCGGGAAAAACAGCACCACCAGGATGAACAGCAATCCAATGAACGACATCCAGTTGACGGTGATGCTGGAGAGATAATCCTGCAGCACCACGAACACCGCCGCGCCGAGCAGCGGGCCCCAGAAGTTGCGCATGCCGCCCATGACAGCCATCATCACGAAATCGCCAGATTGGCTGTAATGCAGCCCTTTGGGATCGGCGAAATTGTTGACCAGCGCATAGAGCGCGCCGGCAAGCCCCATGAAGAAGCAGGACAGGGTGAACGCGATCCAGATGTGCCGCTCGACGGGGATGCCGAGAAAGCGGGAGCGGCGCTCGTTCTCACGGATCGCGATCATGGTGCGGCCGAACGGCGAGCGAAGGATGAATCCCATGACGGCGACCGCGAGCGCAAAGCAGAACAGCACGAAGAAATAAAAGTTGTTCTCGTTACCGAGGATGTCGAGCCTGAAGGCGCCGAAGTCGATCGGCTGGCGTGAGAAACCGCGCAGCCCATCGTCACCGCCGGTCAGCGAGTTCCACTGGAAGGCGATATAGTAGAACACCTGGCCGAACGCGATCGTCACCATGGCGAAATAGACGCCGCGCCGCCGCACGATCAGGGTGCCGAGCACGGCGCCGCATAGTCCGCCCAGCAGCATGCCGAGCAGCAGCGACAGCGGCGTAGAGGGCGCGAGATACTTCAGCGTCAGCCCGGCACCATAGGCGCCAAGACCGAAATAGGCGGCATGTCCGAACGACAGCACGCCGGTGAATCCAAGCAGGAAATTCAGCGACATGGCCGCCAGCCCCAGCACCAGGACGCGGGTGGCAAGCGCGGTATAGCCTCCGAGCGGCACCATCCAATAGGGCGCCAGCAAAAGCACTAGCCAGATCGCCGAAAGCGCGATCAATTTCCGCCCTTGCCCGCCGCTCAACTCATCATTCCTTCTTCGCCGAACAGGCCGCGAGGGCGTACCAGAAGCACCACCGCCATCATGACGTAGATCACCGCTTCGCTGGCGGCCGGCAGGAAGACCGCCGTCAATCCCGAGGCTACCCCGATCAGCAAGCCGCCGACCAGGGTGCCCGGCAGGCTGCCGATGCCGCCGACGATGATGGCGATGAAGCTCGGCATCAACAGACCGGTGCCCATGGTCGGCTCAAGACCGAGCTGCCCGGCAGCGAGAACGCCGCTGAGGCCGGCCAGGAAGATGCCGACCGCGAAATTGAGCGAGCGCAGCATCTGTACGTTGATGCCGAGCGCCGCGACGGTTTCAAGGTCGAGCGTGCCGGCGCGGATGCGAATTCCCAGGCGGGTGTAGCGCAACAGCAGGAACAGCAAGGCCACCGCTACGATCACCACCGCCACCATGAACAGGCGATAGCCGGTGATGAAGAACAGTTCGTTGCTCAGCGGTTGCGAAAGAAACGTTGGGATCGTGACCGGTTTGCCCTGCGGCCCAAAGATGAACCGGGTGCCGTCCTCGATGATGAACGAAAGCCCGAAGGTGAGCAAAAGGCTATAGAGCGGATCGCGTCCGTAGAGCGGCCGGATCAGCACGCGTTCGACGGCAAGCCCGATGATGGCGGTCAACGGCGGGGCCAGCAGCAGCGCTCCCCAGAAGCCGACATAAGGTGAGATCGCATAGGCGATGTAGCCGCCGATGACCAGAAATCCGCCATGGGCGAAATTGATCACGTTGCTCAAATTCAGGATCAGGGATAGCCCGAGCGCCATCAGCACATAGAATGCGCCGATGATGAGCCCGTTAGTGACGTTGAACAGGAGAAGTAGCGTCATCATGCACCGCTTGCGAAGAACATCGATCGAATTTCGGGAGCCGGCCGCCTCGCGAGGTTGCCGCCTCCTTCGGGAAATAACCGGGATGGCTTTGGTTTCTCGAGGCTGACTGGACGTCAGGTGGGCGAGGGCGCCGGCAGCGCCGTGCCCAACTGACGCAACTTTCTGGCGCCGGCCCGATGGCTCGCGATGACGGCCTTGAGGTCAGCATCATGCGCGATGCCGTGTTGCTTCAGGCGGGCCACTGGATCTTGCAGCCGGTGTCCTCCGCCGGCCCAGCGGCTTTTTCGCCGGGCACCGGATTTTTCACCGTGAACATGTTGTCCGGATCGCCCTGCGGCGGATGCGCCTCGCCGACGAAGACCGTGCTCATCAATTCATGGTCGCCGGCACGGTAGGCCGGCGCCCCCGGCTGCAGCGCGATTTCCGGTGGCAGCTTGAATCCGGCGAGTGCGTGGGCAAGCCGCGGGGCATCGAGCGTCTTTTCCTGGTTCGCGATCAGCGCCAGCGTCTGCACCGAGGCGTAGCCGAACCAGTTGCGTGCGGTCGCGGCACTGCCGGTGATCTTCTTGATCGCGGCATTGAATTCGGCGACGTGCGGCACGCCGGGCTGATCCCACCACCATTCCATGGTCCACCACCCGACGCGCGCGCCGTCGGGCACGGCGCGGATGCTCTCGAGCTCGAACAGGGTGCCGCCGACCGCCATCTGCTTGTCGAGGCCGAACTGGACGAACTGCTTCAGGCTCGAGACCTGGTCGCCGCCGCCCATGACGTTGATCAGCACCTGCGGATTATAGGCCTTGGCCTGGATCAGGTAGGATGAATAATCAGGCGTCCCCAGCGGAACCAGGGACCCCGCCGAAGTGCCGCCGGCGGCTTTCAGGAGCTTTTCAAAACCGGCCTGGACCGAGTGGCCATAGGCGTAGTCCGGCGTCAGGAAATACCACTTCTTGCCGAACTTATCCATCAACGTGGACGCGATGGCGTTGGCATCCATGGTGGTAGAGTTGCAAACACGAAACACGTTCCAGGAGCAGTTAGCGCCGGTGATCGGATCGGTGTGCCCGCCGGAGACGATGTGCAGCACCTTCTTTTCGCTGGTGACCTGCGCCATCGCGATCGCGATGCCTGAATTGACGTCGCCGATGATGAAACTCACCTGGTCGCGCTCGATCAGCTTCCGCGTTTTTTGCACGCCGGTGCCGACATCATTGGCCGAATCTTCGATCAATAGTTCCACCGGGCGCCCGAGAATGCCGCCCTTCTTGTTGATCTCGTCGGCGGCGAACTTCGCGCCAACCACTTCGCCCTGGGCGATCGCGGCATAGACCCCCGTCAGCGGATCGACCATGCCGATCCTCACCGGCGTTTCGCCGCGGGCCCTGATGATGAAGGGCGATGAAAATTGCACCGCAGCAATCGCCGCGCTGGTCTTGAGAAGCGTGCGCCGGTCGACCGGCCACGACCTGTTCGAGCTGTCCATGTTTGTCCTCCCTAACAAATGACGTGTTTTATGACGTGTCCTGCTGGCCGGCATTCTTCGATGCCGTTCTCGCGAGGAGCGTAACCCGACAAGATGACTTTTGCCAATATTTAAGCCGGTGAGGGCCTGCCAACCTTTGGCCTACGACTTCTGCTTATGAAATGAGCCGCCAGCAGCGTCGCTGGCTCGCCTGGAATGCACGGCATCCGGGCCGTCCTTTGCGGTCGGTGCGGCTCCGGCGGGGTAGGTCCGGCGCCGGGAAACGTGCTATGTTGATGTCGGGTGGCTTTCGTGAGCTTGGGAGCAACATGTCCCCATCGGACGGATTGAACGGCGCCATCGACCTTTCGGTCCGTGGGCGAAAAAGAAAGAGTTCCCCGTTTCTGCTTCTGGCCATCGGACTGCTGGCTTTCGCGGTGCTTGCAGGTACCGCGTTAGTGGTCTTGCGGCCAACCACCTTGCGGGTGGCCGTTGGGCCGGCGGGAAGCGACGACCAAAAACTCATTCAGGCCCTGGCGCAATCCTTTGCCCGTGATGGAAGTTCGGTTCGGCTCTCGGTGATCACGACGGCCGGCCCGGTCGACAGCATTGCTTTGCTCAAAGCCGGCCAAACCGATCTGGCTGTCGCGCGCGCCGATGAGGAGATGCCCGAAGGCACTACTTCGATCGCCGTCCTGCGCAAGAACTTCGTAGTTCTGTGGTCAGCCGGCGCTGCGCGCCAGGGATCGAAAAAGGAAGCCAAACCGAAAATCAAGACCATCGATGATCTCGCCGGTCATCGCGTCGGTGTGATCGGTCGCACCGAGGTGAATGTCACGCTGCTTCACGTCATCCTGACGGAATCGGGGGTCAATCCTGATAAAGTCGCGGTCTCGCAATTCAGCGTCGACCAGGCGAACGAAATGGTGCGCGATCCCACGATCGATGCATTCATGACGGTGGGGCCGCTCGACAGCAAGATCACCGCCGATGCCATCGCGGCGACCGCCCGCGTCAGGGGTGAGCCGGCCTTTCTTCCGATCGACGTCTCGGATGCCATCGCCAAGAAGCATCCGATCTACGAGTCCGAGGAAATTCCGGGCAGTTCGATCAGCGCCTCGCCAGCCAGGCCCGACGACAAGGTCGACACGCTGGCCGTGAACCACCTGATCGTGGCGCCGCAGTCGCTGTCCGAAAACGCCGTCGGGTCGTTTATCCGGGAACTGTTTGCCGTGCGGCCTTCGCTGATCAGGGAACTGCCGATCGCCTCCCGAATCGAGAAGCCGGACACCGACAAGGATGCCGCGCTGCCCGCGCATCCGGGGGCCGCGGCCTTCATCGACGGCACCGAACGAACCTTCATGGACAAATACAGTGACTATATCTGGGGCGTGGTCCTGCTGTTGTCCGCGCTCGGATCGGTCAGCGCCGGCTTGCGTCACTACATCAAGCGCGACGAGCGAAAGCAGAATACCCTGCACCGTGAAAGGTTGTTGGCGGCGATTTCACTGGTGCGAAAAATAGATACGCTGGAGGAGTTGGAGACCTTGCAATCCGAGGCGGACGACATCCTGCGTGAGACGCTGGAATGTTTTGATGACGGCGCCATCGAAGAAGGCGATCTTGCCGCCTACGGCCTGGTGCTCGAACAGTTTCATCACGCGGTGGTCGACCGACGCACGGCGATCGTCGGCCAGTCCGCCGAGCCGCCCCGAATGCGCGCGCGCTAATGGGCGAAGCAAATGTAGCCCGGATGAGCGAAGCAATATCCGGGTTTCTTGTTTCCGTGGTTCCCGCATGTCGCTTCGCTCATGCGGGGTACCGGCCGGGCACTATTGATTTCGAAAATCCATGCTGCGCAGGATGATGCCGGGCGGCGTGCCCTCGAATTCCAGGGCCGCAAACTTGCTGGCGGCGCGCTGTTCGATCTGATCGCGCAGTCTCATGAACTGCGCCTCGCGCTGATCGGACTTGGTTCGCATGGGCTTTTCCAGATCGTCCATGGCCGAGGTGCTGATGGCGCAGGATACTTCCCTTTGACCGTCCACCATGGAGAACAGGACCACCATCCGGTCGAATTCGTAACTCCCGAAGCTGCCGCGTGTCAGCGCCATCTCTTTGTCCTCCTGGTGGGCGCCAACGTCCTGGCGCGGGTTTCCGATTGTTACAAGGCGCGCACGACCTTGACGGCCTTTGGTGGCGGCGGATTAATCTCGGCGATCCGGCGCAGGCAATCGGCCTCCGAATCGTGCGGCCCGGAGACGAAAGTCCCGCTCACCTTGGTGGAGTACCAGCCTGAAACAACACCCAGTCGAAGTGACTCTTCGGTCTTGACGTGGCGCGGCGAAAGATTCTGCATGGGTCGCTTTCAGGCTGGACGCTCGATCTTGAATCGGACGTGGTGAAGTTTCCGGTCGTTCAACGAAAGACCGTCGTTTCAGCTCTCGTCACAGAGCCGGGTAAAATCAGCGAGCACGGCGGCGACCAGATCGCGATGGTGGGTATCGGTCGCAGCCAACCCGGCGGCATATAGATTGAGCACATATCTCGCCTTGGCGGCCGCTTCCGGCCACGAGGCGGCCGGAGCCGACAGCAGCTCGTTTTCAGCGGCGGCCTGCCGTGCACGGAGGTCCTTGGCGTTGTTTTCGACTTCCGCCAGGCTGCGCCTGATATCGGTGGCCTTTTGCGCGGCCATGCCGCGATGGCTGTCGAGATCGAGCGGCTTGTCGGTCATGCTGCGCTGGCATCGAGGCGCTGCGCATCGGCGAGGTCGATCGAGCCGATCGATACCATCTCCATCGTCGCGCCGCGCGGTGCGGCCGCCGGCACCATGATCATGGTGGCGACACGGCGGTACGAGGCGAAGGATAAACCTTCGATCATCTCCTCGTCGGTGATGACCTCATAGGCTCCCGCGGGCAGCAGGCGATCAATGCCTTTGATGCGGAAAGGATGCTTGAAGGTAATGGTTTCGTGCCGCGAGCGCGTGGTCATGCTCTGCCTTTGTTCGCAAAGAGCCCCACCCCGGCGCTATCGATGTGCATCGATGCACCTTGCGCTTATTCCGCGGGATTAGCCAATGCTTTCTCGCCGCCACGGCGTCATTATCGCAAATAGAGGCAGCTTTCTCTTGCATCGGGCCGCCGCCATAGCCATTTGCGTAGGGCGGTAGGCACAGGTATGGGCATGAAGATTCGTGTCGGCTTCGAGATGATTTACGACTTACCGCAGCCGACGCCGCTGATTGCGGTGCTGGGCGTGCATTTTACCCGGGCCTCCGACATCATCGTGCCCGATTACCTGACGACCAGCCCCTCGGTGCCGATCACGCCCTATCGCGACGGCTTCGGCAACTGGTGCAGCCGGATGGTCGCGCCGGCGGGTCGCTTTACCTTGGCGGCCGACGGGACGGTGCGCGACAGCGGGCTGCCCGATGTCACGGTCGCTTCGGCCTGGCAGCACGCCATCGAGGAACTGCCGGCGGATACCATCGTCTATCTGCTCGGCAGCCGATACTGCGAGACCGACCGGCTCTCGGATGTGGCATGGCAGCTGTTTGAGAGAACCCCGCCGGGCTGGGCGCGAGTCCAGGCGATCTGCGATTTCGTTCACAATCACATCGCGTTCGGCTACGAGCACGCGCGCGCGACCATGACGGCGTGGGAAGTTTTCAACGAGCGCAAGGGCGTCTGCCGCGACTACGCGCACCTCGCCATCGCCTTCTGCCGCTGCATGAACATTCCGGCGCGGTATTGCACCGGCTATCTCGGCGACATCGGCATGCCCCTGCCTTGGGCCGCGGGCGATTTTGCCGGCTGGTTCGAGGCCTATCTCGGCGATCGCTGGCACACCTTTGACGCCCGCAACAACATGCCGCGGATCGGCCGCGTCCTGATCGCCCAGGGCCGCGACGCCGCGGATGTTCCGATCACCCAGACCTTCGGTCCCAATACCCTGGTCAGTTTCAAGGTCTGGACCGACGAACTCGCATAAGCAAGCGTCGATCGCAGCGTTCGCTGGATGCGTGACGGGAACTTATCCCTGGTTGGAACATTCTAGCTCCGTCCCCGCACGCGGAGGGGACCGTGACCAACCAGTCAGCAGCTCCAAATGATCAAATCTTTCGTGGCCTTGGCGATCTTCTCGCTTCTGAGTGCGGCGGTGGTTGCCTTGCCCGCCTTTGCTCCGCAAGCCAAAGCAGCCGAAGCAGCGGTCGCGATCAAGTCGGATCGGCTTCCGGTCCACTCGCTTCACCCCGCCTGCTCGCAACAGGTCTGGCCTGATTTCCAGACATCTTGCTTGCGCAACGACACCGGAACGAAGATCGGCGAAGCCCGATTGATTGTGGCACGCCGTTAGATCGCTCGCGAGCAGGCCAGAGCCAAAATGGGCCTGTGGAACTCAATCAACACGCAGGATACGTTATGAACATGTCGGGTGAGAGTCTTCTTGTTATTATCATTGTGGGCGTGGTGGCGGGTTGGCTGGCCGGCCTGATTGTCCGCGGCGCCGGCTTCGGGCTGATCGGCGATCTCTTGATCGGCATCGTCGGCGCCTTCATCGGAAGCTGGCTGTTGCCCCAACTCGGCATTCATCTGGGGGCCGGGATGGTCCGCGCCATCGTCAACGCGACCCTTGGCGCCGTCCTGTTGCTTCTCATCATCAGGTTGATCAGCGGCGCGGGCTTCGGCTACCGCCGTAGCTGGTGAGGTTGGTAGGAATACCATCGGGGCCCGCCCGTCATTGCGAGCGCAGCGAAGCAATCGATCTCTCGCCCGGCACGGATAGCTTGCGTAGGATGAATAAAGGCGCACTTGCGCTGTGCCCACCATTTTGGATTTGAGAAGATGGTGGACACACCATCGGTCCGTGCGTTCGCCCGGCCCGATGGTTTTACCCACCCTACGGCTACACTCAATGTCTCGCGGCTTTCCTGGCCTCGGCGTTGTTGAGCACGATCAGGGCATCGACGGCGACGCCGGTTTTGTCGTTGATCAGGAACGGATTGATATCGATCGAGGCGATTCGCGTACCGGCGTCGGTGATCAGGTTGGATAGCCCCACAATCGTCTTCACGGCGGAGGCCTCATGCAGCGCGGGCTTGCCGCGATAGCCGGCAAGCTTGACGCCGGCCTTGGTCCGGTGGATCAGCTCCTTGGCATCGGCAGCGTCGAGCGGTGCCCCCGCCAAAGCAACGTCCTTCATCAGCTCGATATCGACGCCGCCGGTGCCGAACAGCACCACCGGGCCCATCTCGGCGTCGAGCGAGGCGCCGACCACGAGCTCGAGTTCGGCCTTGACCTGCTGCGCGATCAGAATGCCTTCGAGCTTAGGCTTGCCCTTCAGTTTTTTCACCCGCGCGGTGATGGCGTTGAATGCGCTCGCGACTTCGGTCGGTTTTTTCAGGTTCAGCACCACGCCGCCGATGTCGGATTTGTGCGGAATGTCCGGGCTCACCACCTTGGCAACGACAGGGAAGCCGATGTTCGCGGCGATCGTCGTGGCCTCCTTGGCGGTCCGCGCGATGGCCTCCTTGGAGATGGGAATGCCGTAGGCCTTCAAAAGCTTCTTTGAGGCGACTTCATCAAGCGTAGCGCCGCTGGCGTTTTTCAGCGCCATCTCCAGCGCCGCGCGCGCGGCCTTGCTGGAGCTTGAACCAATATCCGGCACCAGCTTGCGCAGCGAGGCGTAATCGATCAGGGCCTTGGTGGCAAAGACGGCGCGGTCCAGCCCCTGCATCACCGCGATATGGGGCAGCGACCGCCGCAAGGACTTGGTGAATTCGGTGAAGCCGATCGACATCGCCGAGATATAGACCACGGGCTTGCTGGCGGCTCCGGCCATGTCGTTGACGATGCGCAGATTGCGTTCCCTGAGCTCGTGCGGCGCTTTCGGCAATTCGGCGTCGATGATGACGACATCGGTACAGGGATCGTCGATCATGATCTTGATCGACTGCATATAGACCGAAGGGTCGACCACGGCGGCAAAACCGGCGTCGAGCGGATTGCCGACGATCGAGCCCGGCCCAAGCATGCTTGCAAGTTTGCTGCTGGCCTCCGTGCTGAGCGGCGCGAAATCAAGGCCGGCGGAATGGAAGGCATCGATCAATAGCCCACGCTTGCCGCCCGACAGGGTCACCGCGGCAATTCGATTTCCCTTCGGCGGGTCGGCGTGGACAAAACATTCCGTAGTCTCGATCAGTTCGTCGAGGCCGCGCACCCGGATCACGCCTTCCCGGGCCGAAATGGCGTCAAAACTCTCGATCGAACCGGCGAGCGCGCCGGTGTGGGCCATGGCGGCGGCGCGGCCGCCTTCGGAGGCTCCGAGCTTGAGCGCGATCACCGGTTTGCCGGCGGCGCGCGCGGCCTTGCAAGCCGCGCGAAACCCCTTGGTGTTACGCACGCCCTCCAAATAGACCACGATCACATGGATGCTCGGATCGGCGGCGAAATAGCTCATCAGATCCGCCGTCTCGAGTCCGGCCTCGTTACCGGTCGTGACCATATAGCCGACGCCGACGCCGCGATCTTCCAGCGTCTGGCGGATCGCCATCACGATCGCGCCGGATTGACCGGCGATCGCTACCGGACCTGCCGTCATGCTGACGATGCGATCGTCGATATTGGTAAAGAGCTTTTCGCCGGCACTGAGGTTGCCGAGGCAGTTCGGACCGGTGACCGCAAGCCCGCTCTCCCGGATCGCTTGCTGCAGCTCGACGGCGAGCTTCTGGCTTTGCTCGTCCTGCAATTCGCTGAACCCGGATGTGACGATGGTCGCCGAGCGGGCGCCGGCGGATGCGGCCTCGCGGATCACCTGGGTCGCCGAGCGGGCCGGTACCAGCACCAGCACGTGATCGGGTTTGTCGGGCAGGCTCGCAAAATCCCTGTAGCAGGCTACGCCCCAGATGGTGTCGCGCTTGGCATTGACGGGATACAGCGCCCCTTCGAACTGGTATTTGATCAGGTTGTTCCAGATCCGCTCGGCATAATTGCCGGGTTTATCGGTCGCGCCGACCACCACGATGTTGCGCGGATGAAGCATCGCGTGAATGCCTCGGATGACGTCGCCGGCCTCAGGCGAGGGCGACCATCGCTGGGCAGCAGCTGGCGCGGCGTTGACCTTGGCTTGCACCTTGGCTTCCATTGGGCGTGACCTTCCCCTGAACTTGTTTTCGACATGAACAATCCGTCGATCGCCATCGTCTTTGATTGCCTTATTATGGGGTGCCAGGGAGGGTGGCAACTCGCAGGGCGGGGCTCCGGCGCCGCCACGCTGCCATGCGACGGACTTGGTTACCAGGCCGCTCGCGGGCGCGCGGGCGAGGCGATGCCAGCGAGCAGGACGGCGAGGATGCCAGTCAGGAAGATGCCGTCGAACGTTCCCGCGCCGCCGATCGAGGCGACCGGGGCGCCAAGGCCGCTGATCTTGTCGAGATTGAGAAGATCGGCGCCGATCAGCGTTCCCATCGAGCCGCCGATATAGGCGAGCGGCGCGGCATATTCGCGCGACAGGATGACGGCCATGACGGCCGTGATCACGACGGGGGCGAAGACCGGCACGGCGATTCCAATGCCCTGCACCGGGGTCGCCATCATGTGGATCACAAAGGCGATCACCGCCGTGGCGATCGCGGCTTTGAGCCAGAGCTGATATCGGAACACGAGATAGGTGGACATCAGGGTGGGGATCAGGGCGCCGCCGACGTTGACGGCGAGCACCGTCCCAGGCCATGACACCACAACCGGCACGATATACTGCATGCCGAAGAAATCCACGATCTGGCCCGATCTCACCGGCGATCCCGGCAGGATCGTGATCGGAATGTTGAAATAGCTTCCGATCAGCGAGCCGAACAACAGCAACAGCGCGACCCCCGGACCGACGCCGAGCCGCATGTAGGCATATCGGAGGACGCGAAGCTGGATCAGGATGATCAGCCCGATTGCCAGAAACACCAGGATCGAGAACAGCGCCGGGGTCAGCGGCAGGTAGTGCATGTGGGAATTCATGGCGCGGGCGGGTTGGTCTGGACTGGATCGGCTATGTTCAATTTGGGGAATATCTGCGGGGATGGCAAGGACGGGGCTGTGCATCAGCGCGTAATCGCCATCCGTGGAGCGCTCGGCCGGTTGAGTTGCGGCGCGGCTTCGCGCGCCGCTGGGAGTTCCATCATGGTCGCATGCAGGATGTAGCGCTCTGGCCCTGGAGTCACCGCATCGAACGGCCAGCAGGTTGAGAGCACCAGTTCGTAGCCCTCGGTAAGCGGATCGATGCCTGAGGCATCGAAGCGTACGACCGCCGTTCGGTCCGCGCGATAGCGAAAGGCTTTGCCATCGCTGCGGGTGATGAGGATCTCATCGCCGATTGCGACGTCCCTGAGAAAGCGGAAATGCGTGTCGCGGTGCGCGGCATAGACCGCCACGCCGCGCTCGCCGGCGTCGGGGGTCAGTTCGACATGGCCGGGACCGAAGGCGAGCGCCTGGCCGCTGCTGCCCGCCAGCACTATCGCGCTGGCATGAAGCCGCGGCACCTCGATGCGCCCGACCGGCCAAGTATCGGCCCACGACCAGGGCTTTGTGTGACGGTCGCTGGAAATGGCCTGGGCGAAGGCCCGCTCCAGCAGAATCTGCGCCAGCAGGGCCTTGGCATGGATATAGGCGCCCTGGCCGAACAGCAGCAAACCGACCAGCGCGAGAACGCGAACCAGGATAACGGGACGGTGCATTGCTCTTACCTCAACAAGGGGGCGCGCGCGACCCTGGGGGGCAGGGGCCGCGCGCGCGGTTCAAGGAGAAGGGGGGAGCTTCTCCTTGTCGACCGGCCTCAGCGGGGGAAGATCTGAAACCGGTTGAAAACAAGCATCATCAGGCTGAGCAGAAGCAGCATCCCGCCGGCCATCACCTTCAGTTTGGCGTCGGTCGCGGTCTTCGGCAGCGTGACCGTGCCGGCCGCGCCGGTGACCACAGGAAGCCCACGCGTGGCCGCCACGAGTTGCGCCCGCGCCTCCCCCGTCTCAGCGCGCCGTTCGGTCGGCGGTGACATCGGCTGAGTATGCTCGCCGAACAGCTTGGCGTAGTCCCACCCGGCCGGCAGGTTGATCGGCAATTGGCTGAACTTGAGGGCTTCGCCGGCGGGACGGCTCGGGGTCTGGTCGACGGCAACCAGGCTGGTCAGCCGGGTCACCAGCTGATGCTCCAGCGCCAGCGCCAGGATGGTCCGGTCGGCCTCTTCAGGCGCGGTCTGCCGAAGGGTGCGGCCAATCTCGGCATCGGCGATCTTCCGCCGCGCCCATAGTTTGGACAGGCCTTTGCCTTCCGCCGCATTGGCGACCTTCAGCGTGACCATCCACGGCCGGTCGCCGATGCGGCCTTTGATCTCGACCGAGCCTGCGGCCCGGTCGAGCTTGGCCGCCAGCACCAAAGGCTCGTCGCGATAGAGGTCGGGGATTGGCGAAGGCGTCAGGTCGGCGCTGGCACCGGAGAAGGTTACCGAAAGCCCGGTCACCGCGGGATTTTCAAGCTTGGCGAACAGGCCGCGCATGCGCTCCTCGACCTGTTCGACCGAGCCGATATGGGTAAAGGTGCCACGCCCGAGTTCGGCGGCCCTGGTCATCAAGAACGTATTCGGCGCAGAACCGATGCCGACCATGAATACCCGCGACCGGCCGCGCATCGCCGCGATGGTGTCGAACAACTGCTGCTCGTTGCCGATCTCACCGTCGGTGAGGAATACCACCTGACGGACGTAGTGGTTGTCGGCATCCGGCGGATCGTTCAGCGCGGCACGCATCGCCGGTACCATTTCCGTTCCGCCGGCGGCCTGCAGCTCCGCCACGAACGACGTGGCTGTACCGAGGTGCTCGGCATCGGCCGGTACCGCGCTCGGAAACAGCACGCTCAAGGTGTGATCGAAGCGGATCACGTTGAAGCGGTCGCTGGGCTGCAGGTGGCCGAGGGCGTAGATCAGGCTCGCTTTGGCTTGCGTGATCGAGGTGCCGCCCATCGAACCTGAGTTGTCGATCACGAAGATCACCTCGCGCGGCAATGGCTTCTGCGCGGCTTGTTCGACCGCGGGCGGGGTGACGAAGGCGAGGATATAGTCGGCATCGCCGACATGCTCGCGGAAGAGGCCGACCGAGGGCGCCTTTTCGGCTAGCGGTTTCCAGGTCAGTTCGAAGTCGCGATCGGCCGGCACCACGCCGTCGGCGAGCCGGATGATGCGCGTGGCCGGATCGGGGCTTTCGATAGTAACCTCGTGATGATGCGACTTGACCTCGCCGATCGGGAAGCCGGCCTGCAGGTGGACCGTGATGCGGGTCGGATTGACGGCAGCATTTTGCGCGGGGTCCAGCACCGGCGGCGAGATGCGGTCGCGGTCCGGCACCGGATCGGAGCTGGTTGAACCCCAACCGCTGCCGTCGGCGCGGAAATCGACGCTTTGCACCACTGGCGCGGGATTATAGCGCGGGCCAACCACCATCGGCACCCGCAGCGAGAACTCGTTACCGGTTTGCGCAACAGCCTCCTGATATTCGATTTGTACCAATACGGTTTCACGGGGACCGATATTGGCCAATGCATTGGTGAAGATGTTCGGCCGCTGCTGTTCGGTCAGGGCCGCCTTTTGCCCGTTCTGTCGTGCCTGTTCGTAGATGACACGCGCCTGTCGCCGCTCTTTGATCTCGCCGACCACGACGCGGTCGCCCACGATCATTTTGAGCGAGTCGACCGCGCTGCCCGCGGGCAGCGGATAGACATAGGCCGCCTCGACCCAGTTTGGGGTCTGATTGCGGAAGATCTGGGTGATGCGGGCGCGGATCGTCGGGCCCGATACGGTGACGTCGACATCGATGCCGAGCCGGGTCGCCTCGGTAGTGCCGTCGCCGGTTTTCAAAAGCAGCGAGCCAGAGCGGGCATCGCCCGTCCCGATCACCGCGGTACCGGGGCTTTGTGCCGACCACGCCGGTTCAAGGTTCACGAATAGTGCCGCAAATGCGACCAGCAAGGCGGCAATGCCTTCCATCAGGAAAAACAGCAGCAGTCTTGCCAGATGCCTCTGGACCGAGCGGCCGCTTCGCTCAATTTCATTGCAGATGATCATGTCGGTTTCCTCCAAGGGACGTTTTCGCCGCCTGAAGTTGTGCGCAAGGCGCTCGCCCGGTGCGAGCATCATGATCGGCCATGTTCTGCCGCCGGCCGCCGCGGCGCGCCACGACGGAGGCGGCATCGTCCGGTTTTGTGATGAATTGTCTGTCTGCTAGGATTGGAGGCGTCGAAAGGGGCAGGGGATGTTGTTGGATAAGCAGCTTTCCGCCGAGCAAAGCCGGCAGGTGGCGGAGACCGTTCGCGAGGAAATCGCGCGGCGGCACATCTCGCGGCAGTCGCTGGCCGATAAGGCCAAGCTCAGCCTGTCGACCTTGGAAAAGGTACTCGGAGGACGCCGTCCGTTCACGCTGGCAACCACGGTGAGGCTCGAACAGGCGCTCGGCGTTTCCTTGCGCAGGACGCCCGAGGCTCCGGCGGCGGCGCCCGTCAGCGAAGGTGTCGCCCCCGAGGGCCTCGGCTCCTATTCGCGCCGCGCGGTGGCATGGCTGGAAGGGATCTACGTGACGATACGGCCTTCGTTCGGTGACAGGGATGCGATCTATGCCTATCGCACCGAGATTGCCTGGGATGCCGCGGCTTCATCGCTGATTTTCCGCGAAGGCGAAAGACAGGATGCGGCCTATACCCAGTACGGTGAAGTTGCGGTACCGAACCAGTCGGGCCACATCTATCTCGTCACTAACCGCAGTGGCCAGCATCGCCTGATTACGGTGGCGCGTCTGGCGATCTCGGGCGAGATGTACGGCATCATCACGACATTGCTGTCGGGCCGGGGCTCGCAATTGACTCCGATAGCGGCGCCAATTGCGTTCTTGCCGATCAGCCATGTCCCCACTCCGACCTCGGGCCGGATCCTGGCGGATGATCCCAACTATGCCGTCTATCGTGCGCACCTGCGCCGCACCACGGAAGAGCCGTTCGCGCTGTTCCTGCCGGGGTGACGCCTCTTCTTCCTCTCCCCGCTTGCTGTCCGCGTGCGGGGAGAGGCCAGGAGTGCATCGCGTCACCGATAGCCAGACAAGTCTAACCCCCGGTCTCGGCGCTGATGATGTCGCCGAACAGTTGCCATCTGCCGCCCTTGAACTGCATCATCTTGAGCTGTTCGATCGGCGCGAAGTCGGTGGCGCTGGTGTTGAGCTTGACGCCGGGTAGCACCGTATCCGGGGTAAAATCCTTCAGGCTGGCGGCCTGCTTCATGACGTTTTCGCGCGTCAGGTTGTCGCCGGCCTGCTTCAAGACCTGCACCATGGTCTGCGCCGCCGCATAGCCATACACCAGATTGGTATCGGAGATGTTCGCGCCGGGCATGTATTTGTCGATGAAGGCTAGGAATTTCTTCATGCCTTCGTTGTCCTTCCACTGCGGATCGGACGCGTCCATGAGATAAAGCGCCGACAACACGCCTTCCGAGGCTTCCAGCCCGGCCGGCTTCATGACCGCGCCGATCGAGACCGAGACGTCGGTCAGGACATGCATTGGCTTCCATTCCAGTTCGGCGATCTTCTTGATGGCCTGGGCGGCGAATTTTGGCGTCGCGATGTCGACCAGCACGTCGGCGCCGGTACCCTTCAACTTGACAATGTGGGAGTCGATCGAGGGTTCGGTGGTCTCGTAGCTTTCCTCAGCGATCAGGATCTTGGAAGTCTTGTCGCCGAATACTTCCTTCAGCCCGGCGACGTAGTCCTTGCCGAAATCGTCATTCTGGTAGAACACCGCGACCTTGGCGTCGGGTTTGGTCTTCAGGATGTATTTGGCGAAAATCCGCGCCTCGACCCGGTAGCTCGGCTGGAAGCCCATGGTCCAGGGAAAATCCTTCGGATCGTTCCACTTGCTGGCGCCGGTGGCGACGAACAGCTGCGGGACTTTCTTGGCGTTCTGATACTTCTGCACGGCGCTCTGGGTCGGGGTGCCCAGCGCGTTGAATATCAGAAACACCTCGTCGCTCTCGATCAGCTTGCGTACCTGTTCCACCGTCTTCGGCGGGCTGTAGCCGTCGTCGTAACTGATGAAGTTGATCTTGCGGCCGTTGATGCCGCCCTGGTCGTTGATCATCTTGAAATAGGCGTCCTCGATCTTGCCGATGATGCCGTAGGCGGAAGCCGGACCGCTATAGGCCTCGACATTGCCGATCTTGATTTCACTGTCGGTGACGCCGGTGTCATATGCCTTTTGCGCCAGCGCGCCGTGGGTCGCCGCCAGCGTGAAAGCCGCGGCAGCGGCGAGCGAGGCGAGCCGGGAGATTTTTCTGCCATTCATCGAGTGCTATCCTTGGTTGGAGATGGTTGGGCGAACAGGCGGGACTGGTCGCGTCATTGCGAGCGCAGCGAAGCAATCCAAATTGCGGCGCAACGACCATGGATGGCTTCGCTGCGCCTGCAATGACACGGTCAGTGGTCCTCATGCGACGGCGATGACCTGGTCCACTTCGCCCGGCGAACCGAACTGCTGGCGCAGGGTCGGCTTGTGGATCTTGCCGGTTGCGTTGCGCGGCAGGGCTTGCACGAACTCGATCCGCGCCGGGCATTTGAACCGCGCCAGGTTGGCGCCGCAATGTGCATGAATTTCAGCCTCGGTGATGGCGCATCCCGGTTTCACGGCGATAATGGCCATACCGCTTTCGCCCCATTGCGCATGGGGAATGCCGATCACCGCGGCCTCCGCGATGGCGGAGAGCTGGTGCAGCACGTTTTCGACCTCGGCCGGATAAACGTTTTCGCCACCGGAGATGTACATGTCCTTCCAGCGATCGACAATAAAGTAAAAGCCTTCTTCGTCCATCCGCACCGCGTCGCCGGTATGCAACCAGCCATCGGTAAAAGACGAGGCGTTGGCATCGGGCCGGTTCCAGTAACCGGGGGTGACGTTCGGGCCGCGGACCCATAACTCGCCGAGTTCGCCAATGCCGGCATCCGATCCGTCGGGGCGCACGATTCTTACCTCGGTGTGCAGCACGGGCTTGCCGGAAGAGCCGGCCTTGCGCGCGGCGTCCTCGCGATCGAGCGTCATCACGGCGGGGCTGGTCTCGGTCATGCCGTAACCCTGCTGCAACGGCACGCCGCGCTCTTCCCACACCTTTAACAGCGATAGCGGCATCGGCGCGCCCCCGACGCCCCCGCCGAGCAGGCGGCTGAAGTCGGCGCCCTCGAAAGCGGGATGCTGCGCCATGAACTGGTAGATCGAGGGCACGCCGAAAAACACGTTGATGTGGTAGCTGGGATCGCTGATCAGTCGCAGCGCGAGGCCGGGATCGAACGCGCGCATGATCAGGACGGTGCCGCCGGCATGCAGCACCGGGTTGGTGTAGCAATTGAGCCCGCCGGTGTGAAACAGCGGCAGCACGCTCAGGAACACCGAGGACGGCAGGATGGCGGCCGGGCCGCCGAGATTGACGCAGTTCCAGAAGGTCATGCCATGGGTGATGATGGCGCCCTTAGGCCGGCCGGTGGTGCCCGAAGTGTACATGATGGTCGAGATGTCATCGAGCGTCATGATCTCGCAACCATCGAGCCGGTGCGAGGCCGCGATCGCCGCCTCGTAGGAGCCATCAGGCCCCAGCGACAGGGTGGCGCCGACCCGGCACAGCCCGGCCACCGCGAGCGCGGTTTCGGCGTGCTCGCTGTCGTGGATCATCAGAGAGGGCGAGGAATCGCCGACGATGTAGCGCAGTTCCGGCACGGTCAGGCGGGTGTTCAGGGGCAGCAGCACGGCGCCCAGCCGCCCGCAGGCGAACTGCACCTCCAGCGTATCGGTGGTATTCAGCGCCAGCACCGCCACCCGGTCGCCGCGCTTGATCTCAAGCCGGTCGCGGAGATGCTTGGCCAGCCGTGCGATGCGGTCGTCGAATTGCGCGTAGCTGAACCGCCGCCCGCTCCCGAGATCGATTACCGCCACCTTGTCCGGCGTCCGGCGGCCGAAATGGGCAATCCAGTCATAGTATCGAACCGGCAATGCTTCCTCCGAATGGACCCCGGTCGAAAGCCGCCGGAGTGTCCTGATTGATTTGGTTGCGGGTAGCATGCCTAATTCGGGCGGGATTGGCCAGCGGGCGTTTTGGGCAACGTGGCCTCCCGATCCCGTCACCAGGCCCTTCAAATAGGGGACGGACCGGGACATTTTGGGACATTTCGGGACATCGTCCGGGACAAAATCGTGGGACATTCGTTTGGGGTGTCCTAATGTCCCACCTGTCCACCCTTTTTTCCGCTCAGCCAACGGCTCGCAGGAACGCGGGCTGGCGCTGCGCCCACCAGCTTTGTGCATCTAAAATAACGCACACGGCGCCAGCACGCCATCGTTCTGCTCACACGCCCATCATCGTCTGCGGAAATAAAGCTTCACCTCGGCCAGCGCCGCCGCTCGCGTTCTGAACAATCTTCCTGCGAAACTCTTCATCGGGCTCCATTGCGGCCCTTGCGGCGCGATGCGACAACGGCCTTCATCGTCTTCCAGGATGCGCCCGACGATTTCATCGTTGTCGACCCACCTCAGCCACCACACCCCCAAGTCCATATTGTCCGGTTGAAGTTCGATCCGAGCCATGGGCGTTCATTGATTTTGATGATCCGTTGCTGCGCCAGATAACCAGCATCGAAAAGCATTTGTTCCCTCGGTCAAAGCGTGATCGCCGGAACCTGAAACGGGGGATCGGACTTCAAGCATGGGGCAAATGATTTGCTCCTGAGTCGCTTTAACCCGAGAGTATTTGCCATTCTTGCCCCATCCCACATTCAGCGCCTGATCGAGCGGGCACGGCAATTTTCGGCGCAGGCCCTCGAGGCGGCAGCGGCGGCCGACGAACTCGCCGCGATCGATCCGAAGCTGTGGCCCGAATTGCATCGCTCGGGCCTGGCGATGGCCGCATTCCCCGAGGAACTGGGCGGCGCCGGGCTGTGCGAGAGCAGCCATCATGCCGAGCTTTGCACGGTGCTTCGCCTGCTCGGCGCCGGCGACCTCTCGATTGCCCGCTTATTCGAGGGTCACGTCAACGCCATCTTCCTTGTCAGCCGTTATGGCACGGCAGCGCAGCTGCGCGCGCTCGCCGACGCCGTCGCCGACGGAGCGATGTCGGCGGTGTGGGGAGCGGACGACGCCGGCGGGTTGAAGATCACGGGCGACGCCTATCCTGCCGTGCTTGAAGGACGAAAAATCCTCGCCTCTGGGGCAGGCTTGGTGACGTGGCCGCTGGTGACGGCCAAGGGCGCTGGCCGCCAGTTGATGTGTCTCCTGACGCTCGCCGCCGATCACCCGGTCGATCTCAGCCGATGGCAAGCCCAGGGCATGCGTTCCACAGCCACGGGTACGGTGGATCTCTCCGGCATTATCGTCACACCTGAGAATATTGTGGGGGCGGCCGGCGATTTCATGCGACAGCCGTTGTTCTCCGGCGGCGCCTGGCGGTTCTGCGCCGCCCATCTCGGCGCGGTGGAACGGCTGGTCGATCTGTTTCGCGACCATCTGGTGGCGCGCGACCGAGCCCAGGATCCCTATCAGCTGCAGCGGGTCGCCCAGTGCGTGGCGTCGGCAAGAACGGCGCGCTTCTGGGTCGAAGAAGCCGCCCGCCGGTTTTCCGCCCCGGAAGAGGAAATCGACCTGACCGTCGCATTTGCAAATCTGACCCGTACGGTGGTGGAACGAGCTGCGCTGGATGTCATGGAAACGGTGCAGCGCGGCGTCGGCCTGGTATCCTTCATCCGGCCTCACCCGATCGAGCGGATCACCAGGGATCTCGCCACCTACCTGCGGCAGCCGGTGCCCGACCGGGCGATGAGCGACGCCGCCCGTGCCGTGCTGGCGTCGCCGTTGCCGATCGGAGAATTCTAGGTGCGGGCCGGCGACTATCTCGATTGCCTGCTGCAAATGCCCTTGGTTTCCGTGGACACACTTACTGACGGGCTTCCGTTCGTGGTGCTGGCGCCACATCCTGACGATGAGACGCTCGGGGCCGGCGGATTGATTGCTGCCGCCTGCGAGGCAGGTCAAGCGGCGGAAGTGGTGGTCATCACCGATGGCTCGGGGTCCCATCCTCGCTCACAGCTTTATCCGCGGCAGCGGCTGATTGACCTGAGGCGTCGCGAGGTCGAGCGGGCCGGGGCATTGCTCGGACTGGCGCCCGGCCGGATCCATTATCTCGGGCTTCCGGACACAAGGGCGCCCAAGGAAGGTCCCGCGTTCGAGGCCGCGATCAAGACCATCCTGGCCATCGTTCGGCAGGCCGGTGCGAGGTCATTGTTCGCGACCTGGCCGGGCGATCCGCATTGCGATCACGAGGCTGCCGCCCTGATGGCGCACGCCGTAGCGCGGTGCCTGCCCGATATCCGGCTTTGGGCCTATCCCGTCTGGGGTTGGCATCTGGACCCGGTGCTGCCGGTCGAGCGTCCGCGGCCGCGGGGCTTTCGTATCGATATATCCCGCCATCAGGCCAGGAAGCGCTCGGCACTCGCCGCCCATCTCTCCCAAATGACCGATCTCGTCAGCGATGACCCGGAGGGGTTCCGCTTCAGCGCTGCGAAGCTTGAGCCTTTTCTTGGACCCTTCGAATATTTTATCGAGATGGCGCGATGAGCCGGAAAACGACCACCCTTTCATCGGACTATTTCGAGGACAAGTACCTCACCGACATCGACCCCTGGAACTTCCGCACCAGCGACTACGAGCGGCAAAAATATGCGGCCACGGTCGCGGCGCTCGGAAAACAAAGATACCGCAGCGCTCTTGAGATCGGCTGTTCGATCGGGGTGCTGACGGGCAAGCTGGCCTCGCGCTGCCTGGAGATCACGGCGATCGATCCCTCGGCGACGGCGATCGCGGCGGCGCGGCAAAACGGAATCGCCAACGCTGTGTTCATCACGGGCTCGGTCCCGCGCGATTTCCCGCCGGGCCGCTTCGACCTGATCGTGCTTTCGGAAGTGCTTTACTACTTCGTTGCCAGCGACCTCAGGCATCTCGCCGAACGCTGCGCCGAGGCGCTATCATCGGACGGCGAGATCCTGTTGTGCCACTGGCTGGGCGAAACCGATTATCCCCTGACGGGCCAGGAGGCGAGCGAGCTATTCGCGTGCCATATCTTTAGCCGATTGCCGGTTCGGACGCTCGTTCGCGACGACGTTTACCGGCTGGAGCGGTTTTCGCGCCAGAGGGAGCCGGCCTGAGCTGACGCAGGATCATCTCCGCCATGGCGATCTGCCGCGGCAACTCTGATGGACGCAGTCGCTTTCGTTGCGCCAAGACCGGACTGTGCTCGCATGCGATCTCCCAGATCTGCTCGAAGCTGCCAGCGCTGCTATTTTGGATCAAGGCCGCGCCAGCCGGCGAAATCCCAAGCCTTGGGAAAAGGGCATCCGGCGCACCGGCCGGCGCCTCCGAGATGCGGCGGAGCATCCGGCGGCAGACGGCGCGCCGCGTTGCCTCCAGCGCCGGTTCGATGTCTTCGTCGCAGGGGGCGTCCGGAACGGCGTGCCGGTGCCGCATCGTGTCGGCCGCCCCTCCTCGCGCCCGCCCGTCGAAACGGCAAGACGTTGAAACACAGACTTCCATCGAGTGACGAACCCTGAAGCCTGCCCGGGTCAAGACCCTCGTCAACGCCAAATCCTCCCCCACCGGCCGCGGTGGCAGGCCGCCAACCGCAGCATAGGCCGCGACCGTGACCGCCAGGCTTGCCCCGGAGGCGACCCGATGATTGGGCCAGGGGTCGTGAGGCCGCGGATCGCAACGGGCATCGATCTCCGCCAGCAGCCTGAGATAGGCATCCTCGATGCGTCCCCGGGCCAGAAAGGCGCGCCCCAAGCTGACCAGCTCGAGCGGGTTGGCGTCGACGTAGCCGGCGACGCAGTCCGCGCCTTGCGCGAATTCCCTGATGTTGGCGGCAAACCAGGTCGGCGCGACGGTGCTGTCGGCGTCCGTTGTCAGAATGAAACCTTTGGGCTGGCCGTGGCCAAAGGCGCCATTGCCGATGAACCTGGCGGCGGCCAGGTCCATCGCCCGTTTGCGGGCCCAGCCGGCATTTTGTCGGAACGGCGGCAACTGTTCTTCGACTACGCGGAGCGGATGAGGCACCTTGGCGGCGAAGGCACGGACGATCGCGGCTGTCTGGTCCTTGCAGTTATTGGCGTACACCAGGATCTCAAAGGCGCCCTGCGCCACCGGCGCGCCGGTCCCGTCGCGCTGCACCGCCAAAGCCGCCAGGCAGCGTTCGATGTGGTTCGCCTCATCATGTGCGGGAATGGCGATGACGGAGGATCCGGGAACCCGAATCAGATCACGTCCGATGAATATGTCCTCGAGCACGCGGGTAAATTCTCTTGAGCTTACTCCATTTGGTTCTGCTAAAGCCGGACCGGCGATTCAGTTCCCGCGGGCAGCGCGTTGGCGTTCTGCCGCGTGAATGCCAGGTCTGACAGCCATGTCAGACCAGCCGAGACCGATCATCGATGCACCCGCCTCTCAGGAGGATGCTGCGCTCGCGATTGACCCAGGGGATTTCGGTCTGTTCAACGTGACGCGGCCTGCTTTCCGCTGCGGGTGCCACGTTACGATTTATTCATGTGGACGCTGTCATAGACAGTGCAGGAATACGAACAAGTTAGGTGCCCAACCTGTACTCATCTACACCTCATCAGCAAAGCGACGGGTAATTACTCAGCGACCAAGCTCCCCAACCACGACCCACAGGCGTTATCCCGAACCGCCCTTTGACCGCTACCGGGCCACTGAAGAAGTTCAATGATCCGCGACGAACCTGTACCGTCCGCGGAAAACATTCTCCGTGATCTCTTCGTCGACATTGGTACCGTGCGGCCGGATGACAATGCGAACCCCGAAAACCTTGATCACCTGAACTTCGTCCAGACCCTGGTGCCAACGTTGATCTGGCTTGATCTCTTGCACGACGTGAAATCCTTCAGGGGGGGCGGGATCCGGCGGAATTCCATCGACCGCCAGTATACAGGTGGAGGGATTTGCGAGGGAGGTTCGGATTCTACTCAGATCGCGGCGCCGCGGATATGCCGCGTCATTGAGCAATTCAGCCGAAGCCAGCCCTTCGATCGAGCGCCCGGGCTCGAAACCGCCGATAGGGACGGGGGGATGATCGCCGGACGTGCCAAAGCCGCACAGACACCGTTCCATCTGGTTTGGTTCTCGGCCAGATCAACTGTGCTGCCTAGTTTCGGGCTATACGCAATCTCCCGGTGCACTTTGGTCAAGGGATCTTTATTTCAACTACGCTGTTGGTCTTGGTGCAACGCGAAAGAGCAATCTCGCGGTCTTGCCTTGGAAAAGCGGGTTATGAAAACACGGCAGAGTTTCCGTCTCATCACCAAAAGCGCGGGCCTGGCCTTGCTCGTGGTCGTTGGTTTGGGCGGAACGCCGGCCGACGCATTCGAATGTCCCGCCCCGCATCCAACGGCGACCACCGGTGCGATCGAGCAAACAGAGCCGAAGATTGCCGAGTATTCCAATCTACTTGCGAAGCAGGGAACCAGGGTCGTCCCAGAGATCATAGCGCAGCTTAAAAAGACGCATCCTGGCGCCAGTGATGCGGAAATCACGAATTTCCTCGTCACGACCTACTGTCCGGTGGTCAGCCGCGACGCGGATCTCAGTGACGATCAGAAGCGGACAAAGATCATGGCATTTTCCTCGGAGGTAACGAAACGACTGGAGCGGCCATAGCTGGTTTGCCAAAGATCGTGGATCTCGGCAGCCTGAAAGGAAACGAAATGAACCCGTTGCTCTGGAGGCGCGACCATCAACTCGCTTTGGTCATCATCTCACTAACCGGCGCCATCGCCGGGGCGCTGTTCGGATTTATCCATTCGCCGTATTTCGAGATTTTGGGAAGGTGGCAGGTGTTCGCAGCGTGGTTATCGCACCCGGCGTCATATTGGCCATGGCCCCTGTTCGGACTTATCATAACGGGGCTGACGTTTTACGGATTGCAGCTTCTCAGAAGCTCGAATTAGAATTCTGTCGATATGCGGCCGCAGGTGGCGCGATAACTGATCAGGCTTTCGCGGCATGTCGATCGGACCAGTACTTTGCAACGCGGCGTGCCTCGCCGGCGCCATCGGAGATCATGCTTAGAAACCCTATCTCAACCCCTATAAGAGGGGTGCGGCATACCAGCGACAATCGATCACCTGCAGATGACCACTGCAGCCTTAGTTCTCCTCCTCGAATTGAGATCCTCAAGGGCAAACAGCTCGCCAATTTTGCAATCTTTGCATATAGTCGCACGTTCCTGAGACATCCCAAAAGCAGCGAGGCCCGATCAACCGAGGGCCGTCCTTCCGTTCTGGTGGAGATAGAAAATGCATCAAACCAAGGTCGGTTACTATGCCGACCTCTTTTTCTATCCGATCGTTGTCGGTGGAGTCTTGCTTTATGGTCTGAGCGGCGGTGGCTTTGCCTCGCACCCACGCTGGTGGGCCGCTCTGGTGAGTGGAGCGATACTGTGGACGCTTGTTGAATATCTGCTGCATCGGTTTGTCTACCATAAGGTAGCTGGCATCAGGGAACTCCATGGGATGCACCACTCGCATCCAAACGACTTCATTGGGACGCCGATTTGGGCAAGCATCGTCGGCTTTTCTGCATTCCTATGGTTTCTCGCGATCGTATGGGACACCGAGATTGCCTGTGGGACCACAGGCGGCCTGATGGCCGGGTACGTGGCGTATTTGGCGACTCACGATGCCGTGCACCGTCGGCAACTCGGCGAAAAGTCGTGGATGCGCAGCCATAGGCTTCGACATCTCCGACATCATCGCAATCCTTTGCCGGGTAACTTTGGAGTCACGACGGGTTTTTGGGATCGCGTATTTGGTACCTCAATTGCGTCGGAACGGGCGCGCGGATCGAGACCTATTGTGAGCCTGGAGTAACTCCAGCGAGCGCGGCAAGGCGTAAGTCGACGAGCCAAGCGAAATCCGGGTACTCCGGTTGAGCGCTGGCCCCGCATGGCGCGGCGCCCCCCGGGGCTGGCGCGCAGCGCTCACCGCGCGAGTGGTTTCGTTCGATGAAGCTTCCGATCCTTGCTTTACCCTCCGAATTATCTGCCTATCGTAACGCCTATTTTTTTTGACTCGGCAGTGTCTCGCTCATTGGGGCTGCTTATCTTGAGGTTGGGCCGCGTGAATTGCTCCTTTATGGGCTGCGGTGTGGTCCGTTGCAGTTGCAACTAGTGGCCAGTTTCACGAGCGCGTCGCGTGACAGCATATCGGCGACCTCAGGAATGCGTCGTGGTCGGCCGGCTTACCGCTTTGTCGTGCTGCCGAACTCCTTCTCGAACTCGACACAGACGTCGATGATCGCCTCGTGGAAGGCGATGCCCAAGCTCAAGGTCAGCGCGGGATGACGGTTGCCCGCTCCCTTGGAGCGCGTGGCCTCGGGCTCTATTCGGTTCAAAGCGGCAACGCGCTCGCGGCTCCGCTCAATAATGGCCTGCAGCAGCCCAAGTGCGTCGGCGCGATCGAGCGCGTCGGCAAAGAACAGCTTGACGAGCCCAATGTCACGCAGCTCGAAGGGCATCGCCTCCCCGTGGGTCAGCCACAAGCGGAGAGCGGCCTCGCCTTGCGGGGTGATGTCGAAGTTCCGGCGCCGGCGCTTGCCTTGCGGTGCGGAGCGGCCCCGCACGAGCGCCGCCCGCTCCAGCCGATCGAGACTTGGATAGATCTGCGCCTCGGAAATCGTCCAGAAGAACCGGATCGAATCACGGACCGACTTCTTGATGTCGTATCCCGATTGCGCGCCCAGATGAACCATTCCGAGCACGACGTAGTCGGGCGGCCTCAGCGAAACTCCTTTGCCGAGCCGATGACCCATATCGCAACCGTATCCGCCGGATCGTCCATGCGCGCCGCCATGGAGGGGCGCGACATTCGCGCCGTCGCCGACGCCTTCGCGCCCGATGCCGAATTTCATTCGCCACTTACGGACAAGCTGACCTTCAGGGGCCGTGAGCAGATCGCCGCGCTGGCCGGCATCATCCTCGAAGTGTTCGAGAATTTCCGCTACACCGACGAGCTCATGGGCGAAGAAGAAGGTTTGCTGGTGGGCCGGGCGAGGGTCGACGGCCTCGAAATTGAATTTGTCGACCATCTGCGCTTCGATGGTGATGGACACATTTCGTCCATGACCGTTTTCTTCCGGCCATTGCCCGCTGCTGCGGCGGCGCTGCGCCAGATCGGCGCCAGGCTCGGTCGCCGGCAGAGCCGTATGCGCGGCACGCTGATTTCGGTGTTGGCGCAGCCGCTCGCGCTGATGACGCGGATTGGAGACATCATCGGCGCGGGGCTTCTGCGCACGACCATCAAGTCGTGACAATGAACGTCTGAAGTCAAGAATGATGCACCAGGGCCTTAGTGCGGGTTGGCGCCGAGGCCGTAGGCCGCGTTCTCTCGACACCATAGGTCTTGCCCGCGACGGCGCATGTAACGCTCCAGCTCATAGTCAGCGTCGCATTCAGTCACCGCACTTGGCCCTCGCGGGCTTTACTTCACAGCTGGTTTGGCGCTTGCCGGCCCGGTCGAACAGCTCGGCCGTCCACTGGCCGGGCTTGGCCGCGGGCGTGAGCAGCGTGTATCCAAAGACATCATAGGCCCGCGAGTCCGTGAGGGTGGTTCCGTCGATAGGCAGGTCGACCAGCATCTTCTTCTTGATGGCGTGAGAGAGTTCTGTTCCACCCGATCCAAACACGAATTGCGGCGATCGCCCATCCGCGAAATTCAGCGCCTCCCACAGGTGGATATGACCGGAAACCACGAGATCGATACCATCGGGCAGGCGACCCTTCCAGGGTGCCAGCGCCTGTTGCAAGGTCGCATTCCGGATCGTCACGCCCCGGATACCCGTTGTCTTGTCCTTCTTGGTGATGACGCCCCAGATCGGCCGGTGCGTGATCAGCCAGCTGCCGGGCCCCGGGTGCAGCTGCCGAAACTGCGCGGTATAGACCGCAACCTCGTCCGGCGTCGGGTTCTGATCCGGGGCACCGCTTGAATCCATCACGGTGAAGGCGTGGCCGCCCATGGCAACCGTATAAGGCGGCAGCTGATCCTGGCACTGAGGCAAGGCCCCCGGCTCGGCAAGATGCGGATCGAGCAGGCGAGCGTAGCCGGCGCCAGCGCGCGCGCAGATCTCATGATTGCCGCGCGCGACGATCCATAGGGCCGCGCGGAGCAGGGGACCCGCCGGATCGAAAAAGTCGGCCTTCCAGGTCTCCCAATTGTCGCCGACAGGGCCCCGGCTGCACGGTTGACCGGGCTGATCGCAATGAGCCTCCCGATAGAGATAATCGCCGACGTGAATCACCAGATCGGGATGAAGCTTGGCGGCGGCTTCGCTCAGTTGCGGAAAGGGCCAGTCCTTCTTGCAATCCTGGAACTTGCCGCCGTCTTCTTCTTCCTCTTCGGCATGACCGGCGGCTCCCGCCTTCGCCTTCATTCGGCAGCCGGTATCCCCGAGCGCGATGATGGATCGCAGGGGCGTGGAGGGAATCGGCAAAGCCTGTCCTGCGATGGAGCCCGAGGTAGCATCCGAAGGAATCGCCATTTCACAGACCAGGATCGGAAAAGGCGGATTGTCACCGCTGTCGGCAGCGGCCCTCACCTGCGTTTTGACCGTCTCGTCGCCGATCACAGCGTTCGGACATTGCGTTCCGCGCAGGATAACGGCCCGCGCCACCGCCTGATTCTCGTTCAGAACGACATAGACAAAGTCAGGGCTGGGCTCTGCGCCACGCGCGAGATGCGGCGCCAGAATAATGGCGCCCGCCAACGCCGCGATTGATGGCGCCCGTCGGCGCCCCATCCAGGTGCCGGCGCAGGCTCGGTCGCGCGGGTGTTCTCGGGGAGCCAATTCGATGGCCACGGCGCGAATCCTCCCCAAGGTTGTAACACTTGACCAACGTATCGCCGGTGTTGACAGGGGGCAAGGGGTGGCCACATTCGGTCCAGTTCCGCTATGATTGTCTGTCAGCCACTCGACGCAAGTTGGCTTGCGCCATTCCGGTCATCCTGCCCCCGGTCCTAAAGGAGCCCGCCGAATGGCCAGTCCATTCTACACCCCTGAACACGAAGCCTATCGCGAGGTGGTGCGGCGTTTTGTCGAAAAGGAGATCGAGCCCTTCGCCCATGAATGGGACGAGGCGGGCACCTTTCCGCGCGAGCTGTACGGCAAAGCAGCCGAGATCGGGCTGTTGGGCCTCGGCTTTCCGGAAGAATATGGTGGCACGCCGGTCGACAACTTCATGTGGATCGTCGCGGTGCAGGAGCTCGCCCGCACGGGCGCCGGCGGCATCAACGCCAGCCTGAACAGCAACTCGATCGGCGCGCCGCCGATCGCGCGCGCCGGCAGCTTGGAATTCAAGGCGCGCGTGCTGCCGGAAATTCTGTCAGGCCGGAAAATCTCGGCGCTGGCGATCACCGAGCCGAGCGGCGGCTCCGACGTCGCCAATTTGCGCACCTCGGCGCGCCGCGACGGCGCGTTCTATGTCGTCAACGGCGAGAAGACTTTCATCACTTCGGGCATGCGCGCCGATTACATCACGACCGCGGTGCGGACCGGCGGCCCGGGGCCGGGCGGCGTCAGCCTGCTGGTGATCGAAGGCAATACGCCCGGGCTTTCGCGGACGCCGTTGAAGAAAATGGGCTGGTGGGCCTCCGACACCGCTACCTTGCATTTCGACGATTGCCGCGTGCCCGCCGCCAACCTGCTCGGCGAAGCGGGCGCGGGCTTCAAGATCATCATGCAGAATTTCAACAGCGAGCGGCTGACCATGGCGGCCGGCTGCATCGCGGCGTCGCGGGTCTGTCTCGACGAGGCGATCGCCTATGCGAGCGCGCGGCAGACCTTCGGCAAGCCGCTTTCGCAGCACCAGGTGATCCGCCACAAGCTGGTCGACATGGCGCAGCGGGTGGTGGCGTCGCAGGCGATGCTCGAAGCGCTGGCGTGGCGGCTCGACCACGGCGAAAATCCCATAGCCGAGATCTGCATGCTGAAGAACCAGGCTACCCAGACCATGGCCTTCTGCGCCTCCGAAGCGGTGCAGATCTTCGGCGGCGCCGGCTACATGCGCGGCATCAAGGTCGAGCGCATCTACCGCGAGGTCAAGGTCAACGCCATCGGCGGCGGCAGCGAAGAGATCATGAAGGATCTGGCCAGCCGGCAGATGGGGCTGTGAGATTATGCGTCATTCCGGTGAATGCGAAGCGCGAATCCGGAATCTGGAGCCGCGTAAAATAACATTGAGGGTCCGGGTTGAGCTACGATTGCCCGGGAACGACAAGAGGGAAAGATGCTGTTCACCGCAGACCATGACGAACCCCGCCGCGCCTTGCAGAAATTCATCGCCGCCGAGATCAATCCTTTTGTCGATAAATGGGAGGAGGCGGGCCAGTTTCCCTCCCACGAGCTATTCAAGAAGCTCGGCGGCCTCGGTTTTCTCGGCCTCAACAAGCCGGTCGAATTCGGCGGCCAGGGGCTCGATTACAGTTACGCGCTGATGATGGCCGAGGAACTCGGCGCCATCAAATGCGGTGGGGTGCCGATGGCGATCGGGGTGCAGACCGACATGGCGACGCCGGCGTTAGCGCGGTTCGGATCGGACGAGGTGCGCCGCGAATTCCTGGCGCCGGCGATCGCGGGCGACGCGGTGGCCTGCATCGGCGTGTCCGAGCCCGGCGCGGGCTCCGACGTCGCGGGGATCAAGACCACAGCGCGATCAGACGGCGACGATTACGTCATCTCGGGCGGCAAGATGTGGATCACCAACGGCGTCAAGGCCGACTGGATCTGCCTGTTGGCCAACACCGGCGACGGCCCGAAACACCGCAACAAGTCGCTAATCTGCGTGCCGATGAAGACGCGCGGCGTCGAGGTGGCGCGCAAACTCGATAAGCTCGGCATGCGCTCCTCCGACACCGCGCAGATCTTCTTCGACGAGGTGCGGGTGCCGAAGCGCAACCGGATCGGCGAGGAAGGCCAGGGCTTCACCTACCAGATGTTGCAGTTCCAGGAGGAGCGGCTGTGGGGCGCGGCCTCCTGCCTGAAAGCGCTCGAAACCGTCCTCGCCGACACCATTGACTATACCCGAGGCCGCAAGGCGTTCGGCCACAGCCTTCTCGATAACCAGGTCGTCCATTTCCGCCTCGCCGAACTGCAGACCGAGGTCGAGCTGCTGCGCGCCCTGATCTATCGCGCGGCCGAAGCGCTGATCGCGGGCGAGGATGTGACCAGACTGGCCACCATGGCCAAGCTCAAGGCGGGCCGGCTCAGCCGCGAAGTAACCGATTCCTGCCTGCAATATTGGGGCGGCATGGGTTTCATGAACGAGACGCCGGTCAGCCGCGCCTATCGTGACTTCCGCCTGACCTCGATCGGCGGCGGCGCCGACGAGGTGATGCTGATGGTGCTGTGCAAGCTGATGGGCACGTTGCCCGCGATCAATCAGAAGTAGGGGGAATGCCGCATGATCACGCTCTATCACTGCCAGGCTGCGCGCTCGTTCCGGCCGCTCTGGATGCTCGAGGCGATGGGGCTGCCTTACGAGTTGAAGATGCTGCCGTTCCCGCCGCGGGCCTTCGCCAAGGACTTTCTCGCGCTCAATCCGCTCGGCACGGTCCCGCTGATGATCGATGGCGACGTGCGGATGACGGAATCCTCCGGCATCTGTCACTATCTCGGGACACGCTATGGACCGACCCCGCTGGTGGTTGACGTCGGCGAGCCGGCCTATGGCGCGTTCCTGAACTGGATGTATTTCAGCGATGCGACGCTGACCTTTCCGCAGACCCTGGTGCTGCGCTACTCGCGGCTCGAGCCGGAGGAGCGGCGCCATCCGCAGGTGGCGACCGACTACACCAAGTGGTTTTTGGGTCGGCTGCGCGCGGTCGAGGCCGCCACCGCCAAGGCGGAGACGCTGGTCGCCGGCCGCTTTACCGCCGCCGATATCGTCGTCGGCTACGCCTTGCGGCTTGCCGACACGATCGGGCTGGCCCGGGAGTTCGGCCCCAATGTCGCCTCCTACTGGCAGCGCCTGCAGGCCAATGAGAGCTTCAAGCGGGCGGTCGCCGCGGAAGTTCTCGCATCCGAGCAGCAGCATGTGGCGCGGCGTTTTTGAATTGGCTGTTCTGCGAATATTGGCTTGCGCCGGCCTGTTGTCAGGTTCATGTCCGTCGGTGACATCTTCAGCGGTTGATGTATTCTACCATCAGCTCCGTGAGAGAGCCCGCCAAGCGGGGCGGCAAGACGCAGCGTGACTGGCGGGAGGCCATCCATGAGCGACAAGGCTGTCATCACCTGCGCGCTGAATGGTGTGCTCACCGATCCCCGGCAGCATCACGTCCCGGTCACGCCGGAGGAGATGGCGCGCGAGGCGAGAGCCGCCTTCGACGCCGGCGCCAGCGTGATGCATATCCATCTGCGCCAGCAGGCGCCGGGCAGGGGACACCTGCCGTCATGGGAGGTCGTGGTATCCCGCGAGATCCAGCAGGCCATCCGCGAGGCCTGTCCCGATGTCATCATCAATCACACCACGGGCACGTCGGGACCGAATTATTCCGGCGCACTCGATTGCGTGCGCGAGACCCGGCCGGAGATGGCGGCCTGCAATGCAGGCTCGCTGAATTATCTTAAAGTAAAGAGTGACAACACCTGGGCGTGGCCGCCGATGATGTTCGATAATTCGGTCGAGAAAGTGCAGGACTATCTCGACGTCATGAAAGCGGTCGGCACGATACCGGAATTCGAGTGCTTCGACGTCGGTATCGTGCGCTGTGTCGGGATGTACCGGCAGACCGGCATGTATTCCGGGCCGCTGGAGTATAATTTCGTCATGGGCGTGGCGTCGGGCATGCCGGCCGATCCGGACCTGCTGCCGATCCTGCTGAAGCTGAAACTCCCCGAGGCGCACTGGCAGGTCACCGCGATCGGCCGGGCGGAAATCTGGCCGCTGCACCAGCGCTGCGCCGAACTCGGCGGTCATTTGCGCACTGGCCTGGAAGATACGTTCTATCAACCCGACGGCGCCAAGGTCACCTCGAACGGCCAGCTGATCGAAGCCATCGCCGCCTGCGCCCGCCGCGCCGGCCGCGAGATCGCGAGTCCGGCGGAGGCCAGGAAGATTTTCGGGATCAGGGATTGAGCGTCATGACCAATCTTGCGGCAACCGGCGGCGTTTCCGGCCCCGGCCGGATCGGCCGGGTGGCGATCGGCGATCTCCTGAAACGCGCAGCGGCGCGCTTTCCGGATCGGATCGCCGTCACCGATGGCAAGCGCGGCGTGACCTTTTCGGAATTGGAGCGCGACGCCAACCGCTTTGCCAACTACCTGGTCGCGCGCGGCCTCACGCCCGGCGCCAAGATTTCGACCATCTGCAACAATTCGGTCGAACTCGTCAAAGCGCTGTTCGGTATTCATCGCGCCGGCCTGGTTTGGGTGCCGATCAACACCATGCTCGGCCCAGCCGACATGGACTATATCCTCGATCACGCGGAAGTGCGTTTTGCGTTGATCGACGACAATCTCCATGCCCAGGCCGATCGCCGCGCGGCCCTGCAACAGCGCGGCATGGACCTGGTCGCGGTCGATCTCACCGGCACGGCCAAGGCCGCCGGCCTCGAAGCGTTCAACGATCTCCTGCGCGGACACTCCGAGATCGAACCCGACATCGAGATCGACGATCGCGATCTGGCGATGATCATCTACACTTCGGGCACCACCTCGCGCCCCAAAGGCGCGATGCATTGCCACCTGGCGGTGGTGATGGCGGTGATGAGCAACGCCATCGAGATGCATCTCGACCGCAACGACGGCATCACCGGGCAGTTTCCGCTGTTCCACTGCGCCGGCCATGTGCTGCTCTTGAGCTATCTCTCCGTCGGCGGCCGTATGGCGCTGATGCGCGGCTTCGATCCCGTGGTCTGCATGGAAGCCATCGTCCGCGACAAGCTCACGGTCTTTGTCGGCCTGTCGCTGATGTACCAGGCGATCCTCGATCACCCGCGCCGCCGCGACTATGACCTGTCGGGCCTGCGCGCCTGCATCTACACCATGGCGCCGATGAGCCGGCCGCTGCTGGAACGCGCCATGGCCGATCTGTGCCCGAATTTCGTGTTATCGAGCGGCCAGACCGAGATGTATCCGGCCACCACGATGGCGCAGCCGGACCGCCAGCTGCAGCGCTTCGGCAATTACTGGGGTGAATCCCTGATCGTCAACGAGACCGCGATCATGGACGACGACGGCCGGCTGTTGCCGCGCGGCCGGATCGGCGAACTGGTGCATCGTGGGCCCAATGTCATGATGGGCTATTACAAGGATCCGAAAGCGACCGAAGAGGCGCGGAAATTCGGCTGGCATCATACCGGCGACCTGGCGCTGATCGACGAACATGGTGAAGTGCTGTTTCTCGACCGCAAGAAGGACATGATCAAGTCCGGCGGCGAGAACGTCGCCTCGGTCAAGATCGAGGAAATGCTGCTCGCTCATCCCGCCGTCCAAAATGCGGCCGTGGTCGGCCTGCCGCATCCGCAGTGGGGCGAGGCGGTGTCGGCCTTCGTCAAGTTGAAACCGGGCACTGAAGCCAGCGAAGCCGCCATCATCGAACATTGCCGCCAGCATCTCGGCGGCTTCCAGGTGCCGAAATTCCTGCGGATCCTCGATGACATGCCGATGACCGCGACCGGCAAACTGCGCAAGGTCGAACTGCGACAGGCCTTCGCCGAACATTTTGTGAAGAGCGCGTCGTGACCGGTCTTCATGGCAATCATTGAAAATACCATCGCGCCGTCGAGTGCCACCTTCCAGGCCAACCGCGAGGGCATGCTGGCGCTGATTTCGCGCCTGCGCATGCTCGAGGACCGTACCCGTGCGGCTTCGGCCGCGGCCAAGGATCGTTTTCACAAGCGCGGGCAGCTATTACCGCGCGAACGCGTGGCGCTGGTGCTCGATCCCGGGGCGCCCTTCATCGAGTTGTCGACGCTCGCGGGCTATCTGTTCGACGTGAAGGACGCCGGCAAAAGCGTTCCCGGCGGCGGGCTGATCGCCGGTATCGGATTTGTCGCCGGCATCCGCTGCATGATCAGCGCCAACGACGCCGCTATCGATGCCGGCGCGCTGCAGCCCTATGGGCTGGACAAGACGCTGCGGGTGCAGGAACTCGCGCTCGAGAACAAGCTGCCCTATGTGCAACTGGTCGAAAGCGCCGGCGCCAACCTGTTGCGCTACCGGGTCGAGGATTTTGTCAGGGGCGGCAACATCTTTCGCAATCTAGCGCGTTTGTCGGCCGCGGGGCTGCCGGTAGTCACGGTGACGCATGGTTCGTCGACGGCGGGTGGCGCCTACCAGACCGGGCTGTCGGACTACATCGTGATGGTGCGCGGCCGCACCCGGGCTTTCCTGGCCGGGCCGCCGCTGCTCAAGGCCGCGACCGGCGAAATCGCCACCGAGGAGGAACTTGGCGGCGCCGAGATGCATACCTCGATTTCGGGCCTCGGCGACTACCTCGCGGAGGACGACCGTGACGCGTTGCGCATCGCGCGCGACATCATGGCCCATCTGCGGTGGGACCGGCCGAAGCCGGGGGAGAAATCTCACCCTCCCCCGCGTTATGATGCCGAGGAACTGCTGGGCATCATTCCGATGGATCACAAGCGCCCGGTCGACATGCGGCAGTTGATCGCGCGCATTATCGATGACTCCGACCTCACCGAATTCGGCGGCAATTACGGCCCGGCCACCGTCTGCGGCCACGCCCGCATCGAGGGCGAGGCGATCGGCATCATCACCAACAACGGCCCGCTCGATCCCGCCGGGGCCAACAAGGCGACGCATTTTATCCAGGCCTGCTGCCAGTCGCGCACGCCGCTGCTCTATCTCAACAACACCACCGGTTACATGGTGGGCAAGGCTTACGAAGAAGCCGGCATGATCAAGCATGGTTCGAAGATGATCCAGGCGGTGACGTCGGCCAGCGTGCCGCAGATCACGATCTACTGCGGCGCTTCGTTCGGCGCCGGCAATTACGGCATGTGCGGGCGTGGCTTTCATCCGCGTTTCTGCTTCTCATGGCCCAATGCCAAGACCGCGGTGATGGGCGGCGAGCAGGCCGCCGAAACCATGGCGATCGTGACCGAGGCGGCCGCGATCCGCCGCGGCAAGCCGGTCGAGCGGGCCAAGCTCGAGGCCATGAAGGCCGAGATCATCGGCGTGTTCGACGGCCAGATGGATGTGTTTGCAACCAGCGCGCGGCTGCTCGATGATGGGGTGATCGATCCCCGCGATACCCGTGCCATCCTCACCGAAGTGCTGGCCATCTGTCGCGAGGCCGAGGCGCGCGACCCGCAGCCGATGCAGTTTTCGGTGGCCCGGCCATGAGCGCGGACCAGGCGCACGACCGGCCGTTTCGCAACATCCTGATCGCCAATCGTGGCGAGATCGCGCTGCGCATCATGCGGACGGCGCGCCGGCTGGGTTACGGGGTGATCGCAGTTTATTCCGATGCCGATCGCGAGTCGCTGCACGTCCGCGTCGCCGATCAATCGGTGCGGATTGGCGAGGCCTTGCCGGCGCAATCCTATCTTCGCATCGAGGCGATCATCGCTGCCGCCAAGGCCTCAGGCGCCGATGCGGTTCATCCCGGCTACGGCTTCCTGGCGGAGAATGAGGATTTCGCGCAGGCCTGCCGCGACGCCGGGCTGGTGTTCATCGGGCCTTCGCCCGAGGTGATCCGGACCATGGGCAACAAGGCCGGCGCCAAGGACATCATGTTGGCCGCCGGGGTGCCTTGTGTACCCGGCTATCAGGGCGAGGACCAGAGCGATGCCGTCCTGCTCGATGAAGCCGTCCGGATCGGCTTTCCGGTCATGATCAAGGCCACCGCCGGCGGCGGCGGGCGCGGTATGCGGCTGGTCGCCGATGCGGCGGCGTTTCCCGATGCCCTGCGCGCCGCACGATCGGAGGCACATGGGGCATTCGGCGATGGCACCGTGATCCTGGAACGGGCGATTTCCGATCCCCGCCACATCGAGATCCAGGTGTTCGGCGATGCCTATGGCCATGCCATCCATCTCGGCGAGCGCGATTGCTCGGTGCAGCGGCGGCACCAGAAGCTGATCGAGGAGGCGCCGTCGCCGGCGGTATCAGCGGAATTGCGGGCGCGGATGGGCGCCATCGCGGTCGCCGCGACCAAGGCGCTGCGCTACGAGGGCGCCGGCACCCTGGAGTTCCTGCTCGACGCATCAGGCGACTTCTATTTCATGGAAATGAATACCAGACTGCAGGTCGAGCACCCCGTCACCGAGGCGATCACGGGGCTCGATCTGGTCGAACTGCAGTTGCGCGTCGCCAGCGGCGAGCCGCTCGGGCTGACCCAGGACGACATTAAAATTTCCGGGCATGCGATCGAGGTGCGGCTGTGCTCGGAGGATGCCGCCCATGATTTCATGCCGCAGTCCGGAACACTGGCGCTGTGGCAAGCACCCGATCATCTCCGCGTCGAGCACGCGCTGCGATCCGGCACCGAGATTCCGCCATTCTACGATTCGATGATGGCGAAGCTGATCGGTGTCGGCGCCAACCGCGACGAGGCGCGGCGTCGGCTGATTGCCGGCCTCGAACACACCGCGGCGTTCGGCGTCACCACCAACCAGGCCTTTCTCGCCGCCTGCCTGCGGCATCGTGCCTTTGCCTCGGGCGAAGCGACGACCTCGTTCATCGGCCGCTATCGCGACGAGCTGCTGGCGCCGCGCCAGGACGCGGCTTCCGAGGCGGCACTCGCGGCCTTGCTGCTGTTTGTGTCCGATCCCCATGCGCCGCCATGGCAAGGCGGCCGGTCGCTGGCGGCGACGTTTCCGCTTCCGGTTCGCGTCGAGATCGGACCAGATGTCCACGAGCTAGACATCGCGCGCGAGCGCGATGGCGGCTACCTCGTCAATGGCGACGATAGCTCTCACCACTTCGCGGTCGAAGAACTCGGCAGTGACAGCATCCGTTTCCGCTGCAACGGGCTGACCGATGCGGCCCGATACTTTCGCTGGGGTGAACGGCTTTATCTGCTGCATCGCGGCATCACGATGGCTGTGCGCGATCTCACCCGTGCCGCACCGGCAATGGCACAGGCCTCCGGCAGCGACGGCCGGGTTCGCGCGGCGATGAGCGGCCGGGTGGTCGCGGTTCTGGTGCGACAGGGCGAGCATGTCGCGGCTGGCCAGCCGGTCCTGACGCTGGAGGCCATGAAGATGGAACATGTGCATACGGCGCCGGTCGCAGGCACGGTAGCCGCGATCGACGTAGCCGAGGGCGAGCAGGTGACGGCCGGCAAAATCGTCGTCGAGATCGCGGTGGATGCAGAGGGCGCCTGAACCTGTCCCGATGCTAGAACTTCTCGACCCATGGCCGCAGTTCAAGCTCCCAGCTCCAGGCGCTGCGCGGCTGCTGCAGCACGTTCCAGTAGCTCAAGGCAATGGCGTCGGGATCGAGCAGCGAGTCCGGCCGGTCGGCGGGATCGAGCCGCGCGGCGCTGCGAATGCCGCCATCGATGACGAAATGCGCGACGTGAATGCCCTGCGGCGACAATTCGCGGGCCATGCTCTGGGCCAGCCCGCGCAGCGCGAACTTGCCCATCGCGAACGGCGCCGACTGCGCATAGCCCTTGACGCTGGCCGACGCCCCTGTGAACAGGATCGCGCCGTGGCTCCCGGGCAGCATCCGCTTCACCGCCTGCTGCGCCACCAGGAAACCGCCGAAAGCGCTGACGGCAATGGCTTGCGCGACATCGGCCGGCACCAGCTCGACAAAGGCGCCGCGCGCCCGGGCGCTGGCGTTATAGATCACCACGTCGGGCGCCCCGATCTCGCGCTCCACCAGGCCGAACAGGCGCTCGACGTCTGCGGGATCGGTGGCGTCGCAGGTAAAGGCACGGCCGCCGGTCTCGGCGCAAAGCGGCCCCAGTTTGTCGATGCGGCGTGCCGCCAGCGCAATCTGGAGCCCTTGCCGGGCCAACAGGCGTGCCAGCGAGGCGCTCAGGCCCTCGCCGGCGCCGACGATCAGGGCAATCTTGTAGGTTGCCAGTTCCATGGATGTAATCCTTAATCTTTAGGGAGGACTGCCTCCGACGGTATTATTCTTATCATCTAAAGCACCGGACGGAACGAACAAGGGTCGCAATATGCTCCATCAGAAAAAGCAGGACGAGGGGACGGTCGCCGAGGACCAGCCGGGGTTGCTTGCGCCCGATACATCCGGAATGAATTTCTACCGTGCCGATCCGGCGCTGACGGATTTACTGCGCATCCATCTGCCCGATCCGCTGTTCCGCCATATTGAGCCACATCTCGACCGGCTCGGCGCGCTTGCGGGCGGCGCTCTCGACGAATGCGCCCGGCTCGCCGACCGCCATGTGCCGGTACTGCACCAGCGCGATCGTTTTGGCCGCGACGTGCAGTGGATCGAATATCATCCGGCCTACCGCGAGCTGGAGCGCGTCGCGTTCGGCGAATTCGGCATTCACGCGATGTCGCTTCGCAAGGGCATCCTGGGCTGGCCCGACAAATATCCCGCGGTGGCCAAGCACGCCTTCACCTTTCTGTTCAACCAGGCCGAGTTCGGGCTGGGCTGTCCGATCAACGTCACCGACGGCTGCGCCAAGCTGTTGGCGAATTTCGGCAGCGAGGCGCTCAAGAGCAAATATCTGGACGGCCTGACCCAGACCGACATGTCCAGGCTGACCCAGGGCGGCCAATTCATGACCGAGAAGGAAGGCGGCTCCGACGTCGGCACCCTTACCACGGTGGCGGTGCAGGACGGCGATCATTGGCGCCTGTCCGGCGAGAAGTGGTTCTGCTCCAACGCCGACGCCAGGGTCGTGATGTTGCTGGCGCGGCCGCAAGGCGCGCCTGCCGGAACGCGAGGTGTTGGCCTGTTTCTGATGCCGAGGTGGCTCGACGACGGTTCGCCCAATCACTATCGGATCGTTCGCCTCAAGGACAAGCTCGGCACCCGCTCGATGGCGTCGGGCGAGATCAAGCTGGAAGGCGCGATCGCCTATGCGGTGGGCAAGCTTGATCGCGGCTTCGTGCAGATGGCCGAGATGGTCAATTCCTCCAGGCTTTCCAACGGCGTCAAATCCACCGCGCTGATGCGCCGGGCGCATCACGATGCCATGGCGGTGGCGCAACATCGCGTGGTGTTCGGCAGCCGCATCATCGATCTGCCGCTGGCGCGGCGCCAATTGATGAAGATCGGGCTGGCGACCGAGCAGGCGCTGTCGATGAGTTTCTTGACCGCCGACGCGCTCGACCGCGCCGAGGCCGGCAGCCAGGAGGCGGCGGCGCGCTTGCGCATCCTTACTCCGACCTTGAAATTCCGAGCCACCCGCGATGCCCGCAAGGTCTGCGGCGATGCGTTGGAGATGCGCGGCGGCATCGGTTACGTCGAGGAGTTTGCCACCCCGCGGCTGTTGCGCGATGCCCATCTCGGCTCGATCTGGGAGGGCACCGGCAACATCGTCGCGCTCGATGCGCTGCGCCGGGCGGTGGGCCGCCATGGCGCCGAGGCGGCGCTCGCGGCCGACCTGCATGCCAGGCTCGATGACAGTGCCGGCGTGCCGCAAGCATGGCGCAGCCATCTGCACGATCTCACCGACCGCGCCATCGGCTTCGCGCGCGAGGTCGCTTCGCGGGCAGACCACGAAGCCGACGCGCGTCGCACCACCAGCCTGCTGTATCATGTCGCCAGCGCGGTGGCGCTGGCCTGGGAGGGCGGCCGCATCCACGACAGCCGCGGTGATGCGCGCCGGCTGTTGCTGTCGCGGCTGGTGATCGATCACCGGGTAGCGGCGAACGACCCGTTCCGGCTCACGGAAAGTCCTGCCCATCGCGCCATCACCGGCCATCTGCTCGGCGACCGCGCGGTCCGCATGACCGAGGTTGGCGAACTGCTGGCAGCGGCGTAGGTTAAAGCTTCAAAGGCTTGATCAAAGAACATGTGAGAGGAAACACCCATGAAGGCCGCCGTCCTGTATGAAGTCAACAAGCCGCTGGTGATCGAGGACGTCAGCTTGCAGAAACCCGGACCGCGCGAGGTTCTGATCCGAACCTCGGTCGCCGGTCTCTGCCACTCCGACCTGCATTTTATGGAAGGGCTCTACCCGCATCCGCTACCCGCAGTGCTGGGCCACGAATCCGCTGGCGTGGTCGAACAGGTTGGCTCCGACGTCACCTACGTCAAACCCGGCGACCATGTCGTGACCTGCCTGTCGGTGTTTTGCGGCACCTGCGACAACTGCACCACCGGACGGCCGGTCTTGTGCACCGACACCACGGTCAAGCTGCTGCCCGGCGTCTCCAATCGGCTGTCATGGGCGCGCACCGAGAAGCTCCATCAATTTCTCAACCTCTCCTCGTTCGCGGAGCAGATGCTGGTGCACGAAAATGCCATCGTCAAAATCCACAAGGACATGCCGCTGGAGCTTGCCGCGCTGATCGGCTGCGGCGTCATCACCGGCTATGGCGCCGTGGTCAACACCGCCAAGGTCGCGCCCGGAGAAAGCGTGGCGGTGATCGGTTGCGGCGGCGTCGGCATGGCGGCGATCAACGGCGCCGAGATCGCCGGCGCCGGCCGCATCATCGCGATCGATACCAACCCGGCCAAGCTCCAGCTGGCGACCAAGTTGGGCGCTACCGATATCGTCGATCCCGCCAACGGCGACGTGGTCAAGCAGGTGCGCGAACTCACCCAGGGCGGCGTGCATCATTCCTTCGAGGTTCTGGGCCGCAAGGAGACCGCCGAGCAGGCCTTTGCGATGCTGGCGCCCGGCGGCACTGCGACCATCGTCGGCATGATCCCGTTCGGTCAGAAGATCGAACTGCACGGATTCGATTTCCTGCGCGAGCGCAAGATCCAGGGATCGTCGATGGGCTCCAACCATTTTCGCGTCGACATGCCCCGCCTAGTCGAGTTCTACCTGCGCGGCAGGCTGCATCTGGAGGACTGGATCTCAGCGAAGCTGAAGCTGTCGGAAATCAACGAAGGCTTTGCTGCGATGAAGGCCGGTAAGACCGTCCGCAGCGTGATCCTATTCGATGCGTAAGCATCGTTGACGGCCTAGGGACAGTCTTCAGTCCGCGAACATGGGCGGCGGGACAAAACCGCCGAATTCGCGCTCGATCAATTCGGCCAGTTTCAATGGTGTGCGGTCTTCCAGCCACGGTCCGACAATCTGCACGCCGACAGGCAGGCCTTGCGGCGACAGGCCGAGCGGGATCGCGGTCGCGGGCAGACCGGGCAAGGTCGCGAGGCCGGGCCATGCCAGCTGATCGGGATAGACGTAGTCTTCGCCGTCGATGTTGATGCGGCGCTTTTCCTGGTCGTCCGAATGATCATGCGGATAGGCCGGCGTCGGCATCACGGGGCATATCACGGCATCAAAATGCTTGAACAGGTCGCGCCATTGCGCTCGCAATCGCGCGCGACCGCCTTCGGCCATGACCCAGTCGCGGTGGCTGAACGCGATGCCGCGCAGACGCTCCGCCGCAAGGCTGGTGTCATCGGAGGAAAGCGTGGCCGCCGCGACCTTGGCGCCTGCATAGACCTCCGGCGGGAACGTGGCGCCGAGGAAGGACAGCAGCATGTGCATGTAGAGCCGCGTCGAGGCGGCGAAGTCGGGCAGCAACGGACTGTGGTGGTCGACCGTCACGCCGGCCTTGCCGAGGCTGGCGGCCAGTCTTTCGATCGCCGTGCGCACGGAGGTTGCGGTCGGCATCAGCGGATCGCTGTCGATCATTAGTACGCGGAAATTCTTCAGGTCATCGTGGCGCGGCGGCGGTAGCGCCAGCCGGTAGGCCACGCCGGTATCGAGCGGATCCGGTCCGGCGATCACGTCGAGCAGCAGCGACAGGTCGGCCGCGCAGCGCGCCATCGGCCCGATCACGGCCAGATCGCGATCGAGCGGCAAAGGCGGCAGCGGCGGCGGGGTGTGGCCGCGCGACGGCACCAGCGCGAAGGTCGGCTTGTGGGCGTAGACGCCACAATGAAAGGCGGGTACCCGCAGCGAGCCGCCGATGTCGGAGCCGAGCGACAGTGACCCGTAGCCGGACGCCAGCGCCGCGGCCGATCCGCCGGAGGAGCCGCCGGGAGTGCGGCCGAGATCGTAGGGGTTATTGGTGGTGCCGTAGATGTCATTGTAGCTCTGCCAGTCGCCAAGCCCGAGCGGCACATTGGTCTTGCCGAGGATGACGCCGCCGGCCGCCTTGACGCGGGCAATCGAGAGCGCGTCCTCCGGCGGGACGAAATCCTTTTGCGCCGGAAAGCCCCAGGTCGTCGGCAGCCCGGCCACGTTGTAGGATTCCTTCACTGTGAGCGGAAGGCCGAGCAGCGGCTTCTGTTCGCCGCGCCCGCGGGCGGCGTCGGCCGCGCGAGCGGCGTCGAGGCCGCGTTCGAAATCGCGCACGCAGACCGCGTTGATCTTGCCGTCGTGACGCTCGATGCGCGCGATGGCGTCCTGCGCCAGCTCTACGGCAGAGACCTGTTTTGCCTGCAGCGCGGCCGACTGTTCGGTCGCGGTCCTGAAGCTCCATTGCGACTTGGCCAAGGCGGCCTCCCGATTGTGGTTTTCCCGATCATGCTCGCTTCCGCGGGCGGCCGCCAGACCGTTATTGCTGACGGCGCCGGCCTATCCCGGCAGCATCCGCCGCATGATGTGGTCGCGATAGACGAAGATGTGGGCCAGCGCCGTCACGACGTGGATGCCGATCAGCGCCAGCAAGGTCCATTCCATGGCCTGATGCCAGCCGTCGATCACCTTGCCGGCGGCCGCGTTTTCCGAGGCCAGCATCGGCAGCGGCGCGAGATAGAAGAAGGTCAGCGACCAGCCGCGAAACGACGCGAACAGCCAGCCGGTCAGTGTCGTCGCCAGCACCAGCGCGTAAAGTGCCCAGTGCACGGCTTCCGAGCTCAGCCGCTGCCATCCGGGAAGCGAGCTCTCCGGCGCAACGGGGTGGGTCAGCCGCCACGCAAACCTGATAACGATAAGCAGAAGAATGACCAGCCCTAAGGAGACATGGAAAGTCATGGGCGCACCGGGCTTCATGCCCCTATGGATATCGGGCATCAGCCAGCCGATCGGGTATTGCACCAGCAGCAGCGCGACCACCAGCCAGTGCAGGACTTTTGCGGTGGTGCCGTACTGCAAACGAGCGGTCATCAGGATCGTTCCGGGCGTGACAGGCCGTAGAGTGGAGATCTGCAAATTGAACGAGCAATTCGCGACAGGGCTACGCGGTAACGCCCCGATCGTTCCTCAGGGTTGAGCCGATCGCGGCGAGACGTGCGCCATCGGATTGACGGGGCCGGCATTGGTGGCGCCTTCGCTCGCGCCGGAACTACCTCCGGGCACCGGAAATGCATATCCCCAAATGGTCTTGATAACCCAGCGGTCGGACGCCGATGTCAGACCGTAACCCACACCGAAATCAACGTCGAACACGCCGAGCTTGAAATCGGTTACGGCGAAAACGGTGTGCTGCTGATCGGCTAGCTTTTCGAAGTCCCCGATCTTGCCAAAGTCGGCATAATATTCCAGCCCGACGAACAGATCGTGGCCGAGATTCCGCGCCAGGCGGGCCGCGGGAACGAAGTCAGCCTCGCCATATTGACCGAAGGCAATGTCCACGATCGGATTGACGATGAACTCATAGTCCGTATTGCGGACACCGATGATGGGCCTGATCTCCAGTCCAAACCTGGACTGCGAGAATTTCGGCGTGGTGTTGCTGAGCTCGAAATTGACCCCGTAAAAAAAGTCGCGCTGATCGGCATGGGGCGAGACGAACAGGGTCCGAACCTTGAAGGCGTCAGACAGGAACTGCTGGTCCTGGATGGCGAACGGCAGATACAGTCCGACCTCCCACCAGTCGGTCATCCCATAGGCGAATTCCGGTGTGCCGTTGACGCTGCCATTGGAAACCAGACCGCCGGGAAACGGCGGGTCCTTGACGCCAAGCGGCACATAATTGAGGTGCTGCTCAATCGTGAACTGGCCGGGAGCCGCGATGCCAGCGTTGTAGACCTGGATCTCGTCGGTGGCCTGGGCCGGGTGTTCAGGCAGCACCGATAGTGCCGCGCCGGCCAACACCCAGAGGTGGCGTCGACAATCGCGTCTGAAGGGTCGTTGAGTCATGGTCCAACAGGCTTGCTAGGCCGCTCCGATGAGAATGCCGACCGCCAGCACGATGGCGCCGCCCAGCACGATCTGGAATACGGCCTGCAGGAAGGGCGTGTCCATGTATCGTGCGCGAATATAGGCAATCGCCCACAGCTCAAAGAACACCACGACGCCGGCGATCGCGGTCGCGATCCAGAATGCGTTGGTCCAGGAGTCCGGCACCAGATAGGGCATGGTGTGGCCCAGGCCGCCGATCGTGGTCATCAGGCCGCAGGTGACGCCGCGCAGCCAGGGCGATCCGCGTCCGGTCAACGATCCGTCGTCGGAAAGCGCCTCGGCAAAGCCCATGCTGATACCGGCGCCGATCGATGCTGCCAGTCCGACCAGGAATGTCTGCCAGTTATGGTGCGTAGCAAAGGCTGCCGCGAACAGCGGCGCCAGCGTGGACACTGAACCATCCATCAGTCCGGCGAGCCCCGGCTGCACATATTGCAACACGAAGATGCGCCTTCGCGTTCGGTCCTCTTCCGCGCGCACATCCGGCTTAAGAATCTTGTCGGTCAATTTGTTGGCGACGTTTTCATGGCCCTTTTCCGCCTCGGCGAGATCGCCGAGCAGCCGCCGCACGCCGACATCCTGCGCTTGCTCGGCCGCCTTGATATAAAACCGCTCGGCCTCGAACTCCATCGTCTCGGCTTCCTTGCGGATCGTGTCGAGCGACAGGTTCTTGGTCAGCCAGATCGGGCGGCGGCGCAGGAATCCCTTGACGTTTTCCCGGCGGATCGGTGGCAGGTTGCTGCCGAAACGCTTTTCGTACAGCTCCAGCAGCATGTGGCGATGACCTTTTTCCTCCTCGGCCATCTCCTCGAACAGCTTGGCTGAGTCCGGATAGCGCTCCGCGAGATCCTCGGCGAAGCTCATGTAGATGCGGCTGTCTTCTTCCTC
>Ga0182012_10000133_pt1 | contig 79987 bp, 72 predicted proteins | sample 612S2SmetaG_FD_120486 | JGI IMG/M metagenome (GOLD analysis project Ga0182012, IMG submission 120486) | Permafrost microbial communities from Stordalen Mire, Sweden - 612S2S metaG | ecosystem: Environmental > Terrestrial > Soil > Wetlands > Permafrost | place: Sweden: Stordalen | collected... | reverse complement strand
CGCCCTCGGCGATTTTTTGCGCGAGACCTTCCACGATGGCCGTTTTCCCGACACCGGGTTCGCCGATCAATACGGGGTTGTTCTTGGTGCGGCGGCACAGAATCTGGATCACACGCTCGAGTTCATAATCGCGGCCGATCAGCGGATCGAGCGAATTGTCCATCGCCGCCTGCGTCAGGTCGCGGCTGAACTCGGCCAGCAGAGAGCTCTCCTTGGGGCGGTTGGAAGCCACCTTTTCCGACTGCGAGCGCTGCAATTCCTCCCGAATGGTGGAGAGCCGCAGCCCGCGCTCATGCAGAATCTCGGCGGCAAAGCATTTCTCTTCGCGCAGCAAACCGAGGAGCAGGTGTTCGGTGCCGATATGCTTGTGGCTCAGCCGTTCCGCTTCCTCCGCGCCATAGGCAAGCACACGCTTGCACTCGTTGCTGAGGGGCAGATCGACCGAGGTCGAAACCTTTTCCCTGATGGTGGTATGCCCTTCAATCTGTTTGCGGATCGATTCCACCGCGGCGTGGGAGCGGAGGAATCGATTGGCGAGGGTTTTATCCTCGCGAAGAAGTCCTAACAGTAGATGTTCCGTCTCGATGTACGGGCTGCCGAACTGGCTGGCCTCGTACCTCGCGAAGAAGATGACGCGTCGTGCTTTCTCGGTATAGCGCTCAAACATAATATGAGACCGTTATTGCCCCTTAAGACCGTGAGACGTAGCCCGGAAGATGTCCGTTAACACAATTATAATGCCGAGGCGCGCGGTCGCGATATCGGGCCCGTCATAATTCCTCAATCGGCAGAAGATGAAATTTACTTCAGGCTCCCGCTTTCCAACCGCAGCGCACGGTCACAGCGGGCCGCAAAGGCCGCATTGTGCGTTACAAGAACAGAAGTCAGCCCGAACTGCCCGCACAACTCTTCGATGAGCGCAAACACCGCTCCGCCGCTTTTTTGATCGAGATTGCCGGTGGGTTCATCGGCCAGCAGGAGGGAGGGACCCGTCACCAGCGCGCGGGCCAGGACGACGCGCTGGCGTTCGCCGCCGGAAAGTTCGCCGGCGCGGTGGTGTCCGCGCGCCGCGAGTCCCACGTCCGCGAGGCGCGCCGCAGCTTCCGAGGCCGCGAAATCGCGCCGTGAACCCCGGATCAACAGCGGCATCATCACGTTTTCGAGCGCTGTGAATTCGGGTAAAAGATGATGAATCTGCCAAACGAACCCAACGTGGCGATTGCGGTATTCGGCGAGGCGGAATTCGTTCAAAGACGAAATGTTCTGGTTTTCGTAGAGGATTTGTCCGGCGGATGGGGAATCGAGGCCGCCTAACAGATGCAGCAGGGTGCTTTTCCCGGCGCCGGATTCGCCGGTCAGGGCGAGGCGTTCGCCGCGCTGCACTTCAAGGTCAATGTTGGCGAGGACGGTCAGTTGGTCGTGGCCGGACTGGTAGAACTTGGAGAGACCATGGGCGCGCAGGATTGCGGTGGGAGTGGGCTCGGCCATTGCGGGCATGGTAGCAAAAGATAAGGCGGACTGGTCGCAGTTCGGGACGTGAATGGGGTTCCGGCTTGGGCGAGAAAAGGTAATGGGTCCGCCGAGGCGTCCGCCCCAGAATTTAATGAATGAGGCCGTCCCGCAGGGCGCGCGGGACGGCTTCGGAGCGCGTACGCACGTGTAGCTTTTCGTAAATAGAACGCAAGTGGAGGCTGACGGTGTCAACGGCCGCGGCCTTGTTCTGGTGGCCTTCGGTGAAGAGCTTCAACAGGCGCATCTCCTGCGGAGAGAGGGCCACCCATCCGGCGGTCGGCATCAACGGCGATCCACGGATAGCGCTCCCGCAAGATCCGGAGTCCCGCGATGCCGTCTAGTTCGGGGAGCCCATGGCCGGTTGCATCCGCTAACGATCATGACGGTGGGAAAATTATACAAGACCATTCGGCCTATTGGTGGGCGGGCCAAGCTTCGGCCTTCACGTTTTGAAGCGACGCAACGGTTGGACCGGAGGCTGGGAGAGAAGCCTGGATGCTTTTCACCTGTAGGGCCAGCCGGGCGATCTCCGTCTGTTGTTGGCGGATGAGCGCTTGCTGTTCTTTGGCGGCCTCGATCAACAGCGCGGTGAGACGACTATAATCCACGCCTTGAGCGTCCTTGCCGTTGCTGTCCCAGGTGACGACTTCAGGAACCACCGCCCCAACTTCTTCGGCAATAACGCCGACTTCGTGTTTGCCTGTGGCCGCCAAATCGTAGGAGACGCCGCGCAGCTTTTCCACCTTCTCCATGGCGCTTTGCAGCGTCTGGATGTTGGTCTTCCAGCGGCGTGAGCTATATACGCTCCAGCCGTCGGCGATGGCCTGCCCGGCGCCCTGCGCGATGGTGAACACGTGAGACGGCGTCGCTGTGCCGATGCCGACGTTGACCGCGGAGCCGCTGCCCAGCGGACCGCCCAGCACCAGGGCGTTACTCTGGCTGACGATTGCCCCCGCGCCTATGGCCGTCGCGAAACCGAGGTTCGGAGAACCGATATCGGGACCCGCGGAGTATCCCAATGCGGTGTTGTTGCTGCCGGTGACGTTGTAATAGAGGGACAGCATACCGGTGGACGTGTTCGCGCCGCCCGTGGTATTTAATCCGATCGCGCCGTAACCCGCGCCCGTGTTGGAGTCGCCCGTTGTATTCTCCGACAGCGCCTGCCAGCCTTCGGCGGTGTTGTCGCTGCCGCTGGTGTTGCTCGCGAGAGAGCCGACGCCAGTGGCTGTGTCCAGGCTGCCCGTCTTGTTGCGCTGCAAGGATTCACCCCCGGTGGCGGAGTTCTGGCTACCCTTGGTGTTGGCCTCTAGAGCGCCAACACCGGTGGCATTATTCAAGTACCCAGTGGTGTTATGCTCCAGAGCTCCGTAACCGACGGCCACATTCTCATAGCCCGAAGTGTTGGCCTCCAAATCGGCGACGCCAATCGCGGTGTTGGCGGTGCCCGTCATGGTCGCGTTTCCGGAGAAGCCAAAAAAGGCGTTGCTGCTCGCGATGGATCCGAACGCGAAAGCCGACCCTCCCAGGTTGAAGCCGGTGGCCGCGTTCACCGTGCCGTTCACGTCGAGCGTAGCCGCCGGGGAGGCGGTGCCAATGCCGACATCCCCTGCCGAGCCCTGGAAGATTACCGAGTTTCCCAAAGTACTTGTTGCGGTCCACAACGCGAGGTAATCGACCGTGCCCGAGCCGGCCACGTTGGCTGTGGCCGAGTTCTGCTGCGCGTGGACGTACGGACAGCACCATAACATCGTAAAAGTGGAATAGATCATTGCCTTGCGGACCATTCCGTGTAGATAAGTCATTTCTGTTTCCTTTGCATCTGCTTGTACCGCGCGGCATGAAGGTGCGCGATCTGATTAGTTGTACAGGCTGCAAGGGGCGGATACAACCCGCACGTTCATGTAGGGGGGAATTCAAATCGCTAGATCTTGGGCGAGCGTGCGGGCACGTGTGCTTCCACGATACATCCAGTGCCGGGGATGGCCGACCAGTCCCGGCGTCCACCGAGGCTCTGGGCGCGTCGTTTCATGCTGGGGATCCCATTGCCGCCATGAGTGCTGTGGGCCGCTCCGTTACCCAATCCAGGGCCGTTGTCGTCGACGCGCAGGAGGATTTCGTGGCTGGCCACCTCAAGTTCGGCCACCACAGTGGTGCCGGGGTCCCCGGGAATCTTCGAAAAACACGAAAGATCTCAGTGTCCTGGGCGTAACAAGCCTTGGGGTTAGTGCGCGCCAGATCCGCCGGGCTTGCTTCCGGGAAACCGGCACAGCCCGACCATTGGTGGGCCGCCACCGTGGAAGGGATGGTATCGGCCAAGACCGCCCTGTCGTGATCCGTCAGAACGGAAAACACACGATCGGCGGCGAGGCCGTCTTGTTCCCGGAATGTAGTGAATCCCGTGGATTGGATTTGCATGACGCCCGCGCCCTCCGTTCCGGCCATAACCCGCTGGATTTTTCGAGAAACAGGCATTCCACCCGGTTATTCGGCAACCCTTCCTTCTTTGTGATTTGCTGGACGAAGCCCGCTGTGATCGATGTTCTCGATGATGTAGATTCCCTCTGAGGTTGCGGCTGCGACGTGTGCAATTGCCGCCGGAGGCGATGGAAGCGCCAGAGCGGCGAACGGAATTGCCCAACGCCTCCCATCGGTTCCGTTGTAGTATACTCGCCGTCGTCCACATGAAGCCATTCTCCAGAAGATCATTCGGCAAGAAGATCACTGCCGCTGCCGCTACCGCAGCCTCCGTTTTTTCGGAAGGGGCAGTAGCGAAACCGGCGTCCCCGAAGCGCTTAGAATTCCCCAGCGGGTTCCTGTGGGGCTGTGCAACCGCGGCGTACCAGACGGAAGGCGGCGTCGCCGAAGGTGGCCGAAAACCTTCAGTCTGGGATACGTTCTCGCACACGCCGGGCAAAACAAACAACGGCGCGACGGGCGATATAGCCGACGATTCCTATCACCTCTATAAGACCGACGTTCAGCTCCTGAAGAATCTAGGCGCGAAGGTGTACCGGCTTTCCGTGGCATGGCCGCGTATTTTTCCGGACGGTACCGGACAGCCGAATGAAAAAGGCATCAACTACTACGAGCGCGTGGTGGACGAGCTGCTGGCCAACGGGATCGACCCCTATATAACGATGTACCATTGGGACCTGCCGGAGGCGCAGCAGGATCGCGTGGGTGGGTGGCAATCGCGCGACACTTCGAAGGCGTTTGCGGATTACTCGGGTTATGTGGCGAAGCGGCTTTCGGATCGAGTGCACCACTTTTTCACCACCAATGAGTTTGTCTGCATGACCGATCTCAGTTATAAGACCGGCCAGTTCGCGCCGGGTTTGCGCCTTCCGGCGGCGGAAGCCAACCAGGTGAGGCATCACGGAATTCTGGGACATGGCATGGCAGTGCAGGCCATCCGCGCTTCCGCCAAGCCGGGAACGATGGTCGGGCTCGCGGAGAATGCCACTGTCTTCGCTCCGGTGATTGAGGACGCAGAGGGTGTGGCCGCCGCGCAAAAAGCCACGCGTCACGGCAATGCTCAGTTCCTGACGGCGGTGATGGAGGGGAAATACCTCGACAGTTATCTGGAGCAGGAAGGTGCCAACGCTCCGAAAGTGGAAGCGGGCGATATGAAAATCATCGGCTGTCCGCTGGATTTCGTTGGCCTGAATGTCTATACGCCGGAGTATGTGCGGCCCGATGATTCCAAGCTCGGTTATGCGGTAGTTCCGCGTCCGAAGTCATTCCCGCACGTGCCTTCGCCCTGGTTGTTCGTGGGTCCTGAGGTGCTGTATTGGGCGGTGCGGAATGTAAGTGAGGTCTGGAAACCGAAGACTCTTTATATTACTGAGAATGGCTGCTCTTCGGATGATGTATTGACGCCCGACGGACATGTTTACGATACGGATCGCTTGATGTATCTGCGGAATCATCTGACACATTTGCAGCGGGCGGCCAGCGAAGGTTATCCGATCAAGGGTTACTTCCTTTGGAGTTTGCTGGATAACTTTGAATGGGCGGATGGGTATACGAATCGGTTTGGGATTCACTATGTGGACTATGAGACGTTGAAGCGGACGCCGAAGTTGAGTGCGGAGTTTTATAGGAAGACGATCGCGGAGAATGCGGTGGCGTGAGCCTACGACACTATGAAACCTCTCGATCCCAGCGACCTGGAGATTTTAGCGATCCATTACGACGAGAATCAGTCACACTGCGAATCTGGCACCTTCTGCGGGGTCGTCCTCAGGGTTCGCGAGAGAAGACGAAAGATCCTCTATATTTATGAGAACGGGCAAACGGACACACCTTGGATCGAACCGAAATCCCGCGGCGGTTGGATTGATCGGACTCACTCGGCGATCGTCACGGTCGATGAAGCGACCGAATTGCAGCGGCAGGACCTGCTTAGACGAATTCCGGCCGAACGCCTGTTCAAGATGATCCTTCGAGAGCGGGGGCAGGAAGCGAGCGACTTTTGAATTAGCAGCGACAGTTGTAGACAACCCCTCGCCGAGAATCCAGTACGATCCAAGCAGCTTGTCAATGAGCCACGAACCTGCACAGCCGGATGAAGACCCGCCAAGCCTTGTTCGCCCAAAGGTTTTCTCCCTTGAACGCCTACTGAGCCACACTTGGCCGTCGACTAAAGAAGAGGCCGAAGAGTTCGTGCGGGATATCTATAAGCACCGACGTCCCGACGTCTCCTCCAAGCGGAACGACCAATTCTCAGCTACACTGAATGAGGAATCGCAATGGACCAATCTCCTCAACAACCCGAAAGATCCGCCGAACCTCATCCCCCCAGACTTGTCTTCCTTTGATCGTCTGCTAATCCACATCGACCCGGGGCCAGCGGAAGAAACCGAGGACTTCGTACGTCGCATCTATGAGCAGCGCAATCTTGACGTCTCCTCCGACCGGGACGTTTAGAGTTGTAGTCGGCACCGACGTCGCCAGCTACATCCTCAAGTGGCATCCACAATTTGCGCCGCCTTATGCCCGCATCGTCCGCGGTTTTCAAATTGATCGCTTCATTCATGACTCTGGCGGAGATGCGTCAAGGCGCCTTAGAAGCGAATTGGGGAGAGCGCAAGACCGATATCCTTGAGACCTATTTGTCGGACTTCGAAATCGTCGATTCTGACGATGGCTTGTGTTCTGCCTGGGCAGCCATTCGGAACGAAAGTCTCTTGAAGGGACACCAGATCAGTTCCGCTGACGCCTGGATCGCAACCGCTGCCTCCTTATCCGCACCGCTCGTCACGAATAACACCAGGCATTACCGACATCTCAATAGGCTCCAACTCGTCTCCGCCCCCGTCCACTAAAACAGAAAAAGCCCGCCATAACCTCTCGGGGCGGGCTTTCTCAAACCAAATCCAAGTTACGACCTAATCGCCGAAGCTACCCACTTCTTCACGCTCTTCCGCTTTTGTATCCGCAGCCGGCACCGTCGCCATCAGAGTCCCGAGCGGAACAAACCCATCCTGGATCGGCTTCTCGCCTAGTACATGCTCGCGATAGAGCTTCTCCATTTTGGCGTCTTCCAGCTTCTGCTTCAGCGTCTCGTCGCGCTTGCGGGTCTTTTCCTCACGAGCGGTCTTGGCAATGCCCTTTTCGTCGAGGTCGGTCTGGCGATGGCGATGCACATCCTCATCCCGAAGAATCATGGAATGTTCCGCGGTCTGCAAGCCCACCTTCTTCCCACCCGCGAAGATCTCGTGACGCCCCTTGTCCTCGTACCACTTCGAGAGCGTGGCTGTCATGTGCATCTTCTCGATGATGTTACGCCAGCCCACACCCGTGTTATACGCGCAGAAGCTGATTTCGCCTTCCTGCGTGGCGTACGGGATAATGCACTGCTCGGTGCGGCGGAAGTCGTAATTAAACAGATCCTGGAACCACATGCCCGCGATGAAGAGGAAGTTCCAGCGGTCCGCGCGGCGTTTCTCGATATCGGCCATGGTGCGGTCGCCCGAAACCTTGCCGTAATCTTTATTCGTGATGCGGAAGCACTTGTCGAACTTCTCCATCATGGCCTTCAGGCTGAAATGCTTCGGGGCTTTGAACGGATCGTAATTGCGCATCAGCGCCAGCGCGATCCCCACACCGGAAAGAACCTTGCCGCGACCCGCGTCGGTGATGCGTCCGATGTCCTTGGCCAGGCGGTCGGCGTTCAGGAACGCGGTCACCGGAACGTATTCCTTGGTTTCCTTGTCGCACATCACGGCCATGCCGATTCCGCAGTTGGGATGGCATCCGCAGGAAATCTGGCCCCAGTCAGCCGCGGGTCCGTGAATGAGATCCGCGAAATCCGAGAAGGTGCTCATAAAGGAAATCGGGAACCAGTCGCGAATGGGCTCGCCGATTCCGGTCTGGTCTTTCACGTCGTGGGCCAAGTGCGAAAGCGTGTAGCGCTGGGCACTGCGGCGATCGTCCGTAACAGCCTCGTCACGGCCCGTAAACGAAACGGGCTGGAACGAAAGGAATGGAATCTTCTTGGGGTTGTCGAGGGCGAACCGGACCACCGAACCGACTTGCTCATTGTTCACACCGTTAATGATGGTGATCACGGGCACGATATCGACGCCATTCGACCACAGATTTTCAATCGCGCGCAATTTTACGTCGAACAGATTGCCTACCGCGCGATGCGAATTGGCTTCGTTCCCGACGCCGTCAAACTGCAGATAGGCGTAGCGCAGACCGGCCTCGGCGGATTTCCTGCAGAATTCCGGGCTCTTTGCGAACTCGATTCCGTTGGTGGCGGCCTGAACGCTGTTGTAGCCCACCTTGCGCGCATAACGAACGGCATCCAGGAAGTACGGGGAAAGCGTGGGCTCGCCGCCCGAGAATTGCACCGACATCTGGCGCCGTGGCTTGATCGAAATAGCGTTGTCCAGAAGGGTTTGAATGTCTTCCCACGTCAGTTCGTGCACGAAGCCAACCTGATTAGCATCCATGAAGCAGGGGTCGCACATCATGTTGCAGCGATTGGTGAGATCCACCGTGAGCACCGAGCCGCGGCCATGCTTGATGGTGCTGGTACCGTGGTCGTGCAGCTTTTCATCGTTGTGCGCGCGGATATCGCGGCCGGGGAAAACGTCTTCCAGATGCTTGAAGAAGGCGGGGTCGATGGACATCACATCCTCGAAGTGGCCGTGGATGGGGCAATCCTTCACCATCAGGATATTGCCGTCGCGCTCGATCACCTGCGCTTTGATCTCGCCGACTTTGTCGTTCTTCAGGATCTCGACCGGGATCTTGCCGTCCACAATCTGCTGGCGAATCTCGGGGACGCAGCGGGGGCAGAGGGAATCCGTCGTACGCGGCCAACCCAGTGGCGGCTTGGTTTTCTCGTAGGTCTTCAAAAGCGGCTTGTCCGACCATTTCGGTGTAAACGACGGCGCCTGATTGATCTGGTTGACGCGGTCAAAAACCTGCCAGGCCGCGTTGGCCGCAACGGCGGCTGCCTTCTCGACGTATTTGATAGCCTTCGGCATATGCGCTGTTCTTCTCTCCTCGAAACGACCTGAATTTAGGACCTGAACGTACATCAAAAGTGTAGCGGGATGAGGCTTGCCCTCAAAGTACTACTCCTTAAACGGATGGGATAAGGCTCTGTATGGCAAAAAACGGGGTTGAACGGAGACGCGGATTGAGCTGGATTCACGAATTTGCCGTTTTGGCCGGAAGTGATAGATGATACAGGACATCCCGGCACTTGCCGCCCGCGCCGGGTTTGAGATCGCCGGAGTCGCGGCCGTCGGGGAGATACCCGACTTTGCACGATTTTCAAATTGGGTTGTGCGAGGCCACGCGGGCGCCATGCGGTATCTCACGGATTATCGTGCAGCCCTGCGTCAGGATGTAAGGAGACTGCTGCCTTCGGCCCGATCGGTGATCTGCGTGGGAAAGCTTTACAACGGGCCGGAGCCCTGTTCCACGGCGTACAGCGATTCCGAGCGCGGGTGGATTGCCCGTTACGCCTGGGGCGAGGATTATCATGGCGTGCTCCGCCGAGGTCTGGAACGGCTGGCAAGCGAACTGGGCGAAGCAGCGGGACCGCACGAGTGGAAGGCCTGCGTGGATACCGCGCCCGTGCTGGAACGGTCGCTGGCGCACGCGGCCGGACTCGGATGGATCGGGAAAAATACCTGCCTGATTAACCAGGCTCGCGGATCATGGTTTTTCCTCGGGGAATTAATTACGAGTCTTCCGCTGGTTCCGGCGGCCGAGCAGGCGCCGGACCGGTGTGGAACCTGCACGCGCTGTATTGACGCCTGCCCGACGCGAGCGATCCTGCCTGATGGAATCGATTCACGGCTCTGCATTTCTTACCTCACGATCGAACTGCGCGGCGCAGTGGATGAATCGCTCCGCGATAGAGTGGGCCGGCATATTTTCGGATGCGACATTTGCCAGGATGTGTGCCCGTGGAACGGGCGCTCGGCGGTTACAGAAGAGTTCGCGTCCATGCCGGGAACATTCGCGCCGCCGCTTGAAAAACTGGCGGCCCTGAGCGAGCCGGAGTTTCTGGCGATGTTCCGCGCGACGCCGGTGAATCGGGCGCGCTATCGCGGCTTTCTGCGAAATGTAGCGGTGGCAATGGGCAATTCCGGATCAGCCGCGTTGATTGAGCCGCTTGAGAAGCTTGCGGTTTTCGATGACGAATTGGTGAGAGAGCACGCAATGTGGGCGATACGAAAGCTAAAATCGGAAACAGCGGCATGCACCGAATTCCATTCGCCCTCCTGATCAGTGCGTTGACACTGCCGATAGCCGTTCGCGCGTCCGACGATGCGGCGGTTGTGGCCAGCGCGTTCGACCACTTCTACAATCTCGAATACGACGAAGCGCTGGCCGATTTTTACAAGGCCGAGAAAGCGTATCCCAGTGACGCCGACATCCGCAATAACATTGCCCAGACGCTTCTTTACCGCGAGATGTTCCGCAATGGGGCGCTCGAAAGCGAGTTGGTCTCCGGCAATAATTCGTTCCTCCGGCGTCCCAAGATGAATCCGACGCGCGAAGTGCAGGACCAGTTTGATTCCGCGATCAAGAGCGCGTTCGCCCTCTCGCAGGCGAAGATCGCGAAGAACCCAAATGACACCGATGCCATCTATGCCATGGCGGTGACTTACGGATTGCGATCGAATTATAGTTTCCTGGTGACGAAAGCATGGAAATCCGCGTTAAGCGATGCGACCGATGCAAGGAAGCTAGCCGCGCGAGTGGTCGAACTCAACCCCCAGAACTATGATGCGCGACTGATTCTTGGCGTCAATCAGTATATTGTTGGTAGTTTGCCGTGGACGTGGCGTGCGATCGGGTTTCTAGCCGGCTTCCATGGGGACCGCGCGGAGGGCATCCGGACCCTTGAGTCGGTGGCGAAGAAGGGTAAGAAGAATCGGGTGGACGCGGAAGTTCTTCTCTGCGCTCTTTACCGGCGGGAAGAACGTTCAAAAGACGCGATTCCGCTGCTGGATGACTTACTCCGGCGGTATCCACGCGACTATCTCCTGTTATTCGAGAAAGCCCAGATGTACAGTGCATTGGGAGATAAGAAGAACGCTCTGGGCGCGATTGATCAACTGGCCGAACTGAAGAAGAGAAATCTTCCCGGTTTCGCGAATGTTCCATGGGAAAAGATCTATTTCGAAGAGGGAAATATTCAGTTCTGGTACAACGATTTGGATGAAGCGCTGGTGAATTTGAAGAAAGTGACTGAGGCGCCGAAAGAACTGGATTTGAATACCGGCGTGCTGGCTTACATGCGGCAGGGGCAAATCTACGACTTAAAGAACAACCATGGCTTGGCGACTCAGGCCTATGAGCAGGCAATTGCTTTCGCGCCAGAGGCGGAAGCGGCCAAGGAATCGCAGAGGTATATTCATGAGCCTTATCGGCGGAAGAGTTAACCAGCCACTCGTAGCTCATAGTATCGAGATGCCCTCTCCGAGCCACGTCCCGTCAATAGTAGCCGATGAATCTATACCGAGATCAGACATTTTGGCGACTGTGAGAACATCAAGCCTGTCCGCAACCCGATCCTCTTTCGGATGGACGTTTCGTACATGGACTTATGAAGGAGCGCCCTATGCTCGAGCGGGACATGGAAGATCTCATCGCGAAGCACCCAGACGACTTTTTCCCCGGTCGAGGCTTTGAACTGCTCGGAAGGCAGCGATCCTTCACTGGCGTCGGGCGCTTTGACCTTTTGTTCAAGGATCGATTCGAAACCAGAATACTAATGGAGTTGAAAGCCGTCTCGGCCAAATATGAGGTTGCCACTCAACTCGCCAAATACAAGGACGAGCTAAAGGCCCGGGGCGAAAACGACGTGCTGATGTGGCTCGTCGCACCCCAGATTCCGAATTCAGTCCGCGAGTTTCTCGACCGGATTGGGATCGAGTATAGCGAGATCCACTTGGCGGAGTTCGGGCGCGTTGCCGATCGACATGGCGCTGGCGTCCCGCTCCGGGCGCCAAAAGAGTCCGTGACTTCGTCGGGGACCTTATTCCCAAACTCTCGGGCGAGCAACAAGTTTGGGTTGCTCGCGAGCGACTCATTGAGGAACTGAGCCAGGAGGCATGGATAACCGAAAGGCTGGATTTGGTCGGCCTCGTCGCTCTTGAGGAACGAAGGAATAGGATTGGAAATTGGGTTGACTGGTTTAGCGCTAACTATGATCAGGGAAAGTACGATTTAAAAGAGAAATTTGAACGAGATACCGTGAACGGTGTCTGGGCGTATCGCCCCAGGCAAATGCTTTGACTCGGGGGAGTAAACTCGCACAGGTTCAGCGCATGCGCATGACGGGCTTGCGACCGCCAAAGTAGACTCCGGACCGTCTCGACACCGGGTTCGGCTCGGAGAAATGCGATGAGCGCGGAAGCATCGATGACCGCTGTCATCGTGTTCGAGCCGCAACTCATCCGCCTTTCTCAAAATAAAACGAGCCGCGCTCGTAGGAACAAACATGTACTTTCCCCGAATCTCATGAATCGTTTCGGCGAAGGTTTGCGCCGATCTGAGCTTCGCCAGCTGAACATCTCCTCGCTTCAGCGACCATCGCCGTCGCCTGCTCAAGAGTCAAGCCGGATTCCGAGATCGCGTACGTTCCGAGTTCGCCTGAACACGCAGGCAAGCACTCCAGAGCAGCGCCCGCGCAGAAGCACTCTCCGATTCGAGAGATGAATTGCAGCCTCCAGATGCTCGGTAACTTCTTCGGGAAAGATCTGTGCAGCCATGCTAAACCTTTGCCTCCAATATGAACCAACCGCGGCAACAGAAACGTGGGTGATGATCAATACCGCGACGTTACTTCCGCGGGCGCTTTCCTCTTGCCGGCTTGACGTTCTTCCCGACGCGCAGTCTCCATGCCGTTTCCAGCGCCCCGGCGAGCACATCCTCATGGGCGGCGGTGAGCCGGATATGCGTCGCCCCCTTTCGTCCCCAGCCGCCCGCAACGGGAAGGAAGATTTCGGGCATTTCCGCGACGAAGCCAGCCTGCTGCTCCGGCGTCAGCATCAGGTTCCCGTAGCCGAGATTTTGCGAGGCGAGGGTGGCGAATATCCTGCCGCCAACACGGAAATCGGCCGCCCCCATGTGCGAACCTTCTTCGGCGCCGTCGAGGCGGAGGGCGATGCGGCGAAAATCATCCGCGGTCATGGCTGCGGCTCAGTCCTCCGATTACCAGGGCACACTTGGAATGGGAGGCCAGCCTCGCGTCTCCCCTTCGAGCAAATACGTGCACGTCTCGGTGCGCTTCTCGCCATCATGCACCACATATCGCGGCGTCTGGCCCGGCTTGCCGCTCCACAGAGCGACCCCTGCGTAAGCGCCATCCTTGCGCAGCACATAGTAAGTCATGCCAATAAACCGCAGTTGGTTCTTATCGTCCTGGTGAAAGCGTACGATGCGCTTCAGCGCTTCCATGCCGGCCTCGCGCGGCTCCAGTCCGCGGCGCATGGCTTCGACAATGGTGTGCGCGCCGGCGACTTTGATATTCTCCTCGCCGCTTCCCGTCGCGCCGGCCGACCCCACATCCGGGTCCGTGTAGCAGCCCGCACCGATAATGGGCGAATCGCCCACGCGTCCCGGAATCTTCCACGCCAGTCCGCTTGTGGTCGTGATCCCCGATACTTCGCCCATCGCGTTTGCGACGGAACAGTGGATCGTCCCTGTGGGCGGATGCAGCACCTTGCGCACGGCATCCATGCGCTCCTCCTCCGGAATGCCAAGCGACGCGGCCATCTCCACCAACCGGTTCATCCGCTTCCCGGCAGTCCCCCCATCCGGCGCCGTCCAGTTCGGTGCGCCAATCTGGGGGCCCCACCAGTCCTGATTCGAATGCACTTCGCGCCACAGCGTCCACACCTTGCGCGAATGCTCCGTCAGCAGGTTCTCCCGCGGAAATCCCATGGACACCGCAAACCGTTCCGCGCCGTCCCCGACAAGCATCACGTGCCCGGTGTGTTCCATCACGGCCTTAGCGACGCGCGAAACATTCTTGATGTTGCGGACCCCGCCTACCGAACCAGCCCGCCGGGTGGGTCCGTGCATGCAGCACGAATCCAGTTCCACCACACCTTCTTCATTCGGCAATCCGCCGAGCCCCACACTGTCGTCTTTCGGATCGTCCTCCGGTCCGGTCACCACTTCGATCGCCGCATCCAGCGTATCGGCGCCGCCCAGCAGTGCCGCCCATGCGCGGTCCAGGTACTTGTAGCCGTTCGCCGCGCAAATGATCACCGGTAATTTGCCGGGCTTGGCCGCTGCAGGAGGCGGCGTGGTCTGCCCCGCCAAATCCTGTTCCGCGATGGCGGCTGCGGCTGCCGATGTTGCGAAGAACTTCCGTCGTGAGATTTCCAAGTTGTATCCGCCCTTCCCGTTAATCTACGTCCTTGGTGTTATGGTTGTCCAGAAAATCCCGGTCAATCGCCTTCCGGCCGGCGAAGCCTTCATCCACGCCGTGCCAGTAGGCGACGTCTTCTTCACCCAGCAGCCAGCAGATATACACCTCGTTGCCGTGGAGCATCGTCGGGAAGTCCACCAGCCCGCGATCCAGATCCTTGATCACGGCGCCGGCTTCCTCGATCCCTTCCACGGCAGCTTTCAATCGCTCGCCGCAGCGGTTCTGCGTGTCGTTGTTCATCAGGAATGGCTTCCTGTCCACCACCGTGCCGCCCATCACCATGATCCGACGCATGAAGTCCTGCGACCAACGTTCCGTTTCCTGATACTTCTCCTTCGCGTCCACCGCCTGAGCGATCAGCCGCTTCACGCGAGGCAGAACCTCCCGTACCTGCGCGAGCGTAAAATAACGCGGCATCCCACACGAAGTGTAACTTATTAAGATGCTGCTTTTCTTATTCCTCATGCTCGCGGCGCCGGACAATCTCACCCCGCCGGCGGGAGAAACGCTGCGCTTCCAGGCGCACGCATCCGGCGACCAGATCTACCAATGCGACGGTTCGAAATGGGTTCTCAGCGGACCCGACGCCAAGCTCTCCGACGATGCGGGACACTCCGTTGGGTCCCACTTCAAAGGACCGACGTGGCAATGGTCGGACGGCAGCCAGGTAACGGGGAAGCCTGTCGCGAACACAACGCCCGATGCGGATTCGATTCCCTGGTTATTGGTAACTGCAACGGGTCACAGCGGCGACGGCGCGATGAAGGCAATCACAACTATCCAGCGCCTGAATACCAAAGGTGGCAAAGCGCCGGCTTCTGGTTGCGACGCCTCGCACAAAGGCGACAAAACCCGCAGCCATTACACGGCGGACTATTATTTCTTCGCACCGGCTGCACCAAGATAAATTCGGTAATAAAGATTTGCCTCGGGCTACTTCTGCCCTTGTGCTGTGGGAGCGGAAATTCACCACTTTCGAGTTTCCGGGAGCGCAGGATACTTTCGTCAGCGCCATCAACTCCTCCGGAACCATCGCCGGCTCCTACACCACCAACGACGGCGCTCCTCACCGATTCCTGAGATCCGCAAACGGCGCATTCACTGCAATTCAGGGGCCTGACGGCCAAAACGTGACTCTCCGCGCCATCAACAATGCGGGTAGCACCGCCGGGATTTATTACGGTCCCAGTGGAGCGATCGGTTTCATCCGTTCCGCTGACGGCGCGTTCACCACCTTCTCGTTTGGGACGTCCTTTATCTCGATCGCCGGTTTAAATTCCGCAGGCGACGTAGCAGGCTGTTTCTTCAACGATTCGGACGCTCAAAGTTTTGTACGCACCGCGAATGGGTCGGTGACGCTATTCAGTGCAGCCTCCTCCGGGTCGACCTGCCCTACAGGGGTTAACGATTATGGCGTGATCGTCGGGTATTTCACAGATCCCGATCTTACGGTCTACCACGGTTATGTGCGAACACCCGACGGGACCATCACCTCGATCGATGTCCCCGGCGCAGGGCACGGAGCTTACGGGGGAACTTATCCCCAAGGCATTAACGGAGCGGGCACTATCGCCGGGTGGTACGCGGATGCCGCGGGCGCGAGCCACGGCTTCCTGCGGCCTGCCAATGGAGCCCTCAGGACATTCGACGCGCCTAACGCCGGAACAGCCGACGGCCAGGGCACCAACCCGAACGCTATCAATTCCATCGGCGTGATTACCGGATGAGTGAGTGATTCCACGGCCACCGCTTCCGGTTTCGTCCGCTCCGCGAACGGGCAACACTCGGAGTCGTCGCTGGTAACGTGCCTAGCGCTCCCAATCAGAGCGGGTTTGTCCTCGCTGCCGGCGCAAACTAGACGACCGTCTCTACCTGCGCCGCGTAGTGCGATTCCACGTAGCGATCCACCATGCAGATAAACTCCGCAACAATGTGATCCCCGCGGAGCGTTTTTACCAGCTTGCCGTCCACGTACACCGGTGCGACAGGTTCTTCAAAGGTGCCCGGCAGCGAAATACCCAGGTTCGCGTGCTTCGATTCGCCCGGGCCATTTACGATGCAGCCCATCACGGCGACCTTCATCTCCTCAACGCCGGTATGGTGCTCTTTCCAAACCGGCATCTGGTCGCGCAGATAGTTCTGGATCTGGTCGGCCATCTCCTGGAAGAAGGTGCTGGTGGTCCGCCCGCAACCCGGACACGCGGTCACCTGCGGCGTGAAGCTGCGTATCCCCAGCGACTGCAGAATCTGCTGGCAAACCGTCACCTCTTCCGTCCGGTCGCCATTCGGCATGGGTGTCAATGACGTGCGAATGGTATCGCCAATGCCTTCCTGCAGCAACACGGAAAGCGCGGCCGTCGTCGCCACGATTCCTTTCGCGCCCAGCCCGGCTTCCGTCAGTCCCAGATGCAGCGGATACTCGCACTGCGCCGCCAGGAGCCGGTATACATCGATCAGATCCTGCACGCCGCTGACCTTAGCGCTAAGGATGATCCGGTTTCGCGGCAAGCCATGCCGCTCGGCCGCTTCGCCGGAAAGCACCGCGCTCGCCACAATCGCGTCGATCGTGACATCGCGCGCATCTTTCGGGTCCGGCAAGCGTGAATTTTCGTCCATCATCCGCGTGAGCAGCGCCTGGTCGAGCGATCCCCAATTGACGCCGATTCGAACAGGTTTCCGATACTCGACGGCGGCCTCGATCATGGTCCGGAAATTATCGTAATGCTTCTTGCCGATGTTCACGTTTCCCGGATTGATGCGGTACTTCGCCAGCGCCCTCGCGCAGGCCGGGAATTTCTTGAGAAGGAGATGACCGTTGTAATGGAAGTCGCCCACAATGGGCACACGCACGCCGTAAAGGTTCAGCGTATCGACGATCTTTGGGACGGCCTCGGCGGCTTCCTCGGTATTCACCGTCACGCGCACCAGTTCCGAACCGGCTTTGGCCAGCGCCATCACCTGGTTGACGGTTCCCGTCACGTCGGCAGTGTCGGTGTTGGTCATGGACTGGACCACGATGGGCCACTCCGAACCCACCTTCACACCACCCACGTCCACCGTAACGGCATTGCGCCGGGGGCTTATCGCCATTGTTGAATCCTCATTGGTTAAGCCTTATTTTATCAGCCGGAGCTTCTCCGCCGCACAATAGGGAATGGCCAATCGATTCGGCACTGACATTCTGATTCAAGCGCTCGATCCGGAGGTCGCTGCCGCGTTCTATGTCGAACAGCTCGGATTCGAGATTACCGGCGCGACGCCGAATATGATCAGCATCCATGGAAACCACCTCAACTTATTCATCGAGCGAGGTCCCGCTCTTGGGCCGGTCTTCGAAGTAACGGTCGCGAACGTGGAGGAGACCAAGTTGCGTCTGGTAGCCCAAGGCTGCAAGATTGTCAAGGATGAGCCTGATTTTCCAAGATGCTATGTTCAGGACCCGTTTGGTTTGATCTATAACCTCACCACTTGAGAGTTCATGCCTTTGCAACGGGTTCATGACCTGAGCCCGAATAAATGGGTCACGGAGCGGCTGTGGCGCGCGATCCTCTTCAACGCACGCCGGTCGTCCGCTGCGTGCCGGAGGGCTTCGCCGCCTATGCCAAGATCTTCCACCCGATCTTCGACGGGCCATCCAAAGACAAACGGGTGCCGTGGTGCGAACTGGCCGAGCGGTCCGGGATCGAATTTCATCCGGGAATCGACGCGCGTTTCTTTTGCGAGGGTTTGGCGGAGCCGGTCTGGCCGAAACACTTGACACGCCCCGGCCGCCTGGACCCCGTCACCTGCCGGGTTCTGGCCGACATCCTGGCCCCGTTTACGCTGAATCAGCGGTGCTGGTTCTACTATGGGGGTCCTTCGATAAATCCTTTCGAGGAGCGCCTCTACAGCGGAGAACTGGAGGATGCCATGAGCGTGCTCGAAGAGCCCGGCGTGACGTCGCTGCCGGAATATTGGTGGCCGGAAGATCGTGCCTGGTGCGTCAACTCCGACGATGATTTCAGTTTCACGCTCATCGGGGGAAGCGCTGACATGATTCGTCGCAGTTTGGACAGCGGCGAACTGGAGGCCGTTTCCGTGACTCCGAACACTCGCATCGATTGGTTTTCCGACCTCCCGAATTCCCGCAGGCAGTTTCGGCTGATCGCCGAATCCGTGCTGGCCGGAAACCTGAGCCTCGGTCTGGCCGCCAGGGCCATGCACGGGTTGCGGTTTTACGCCAATCCTGAGTTCGCGGCGATCCTAAAGCCTTTTCTTGAGATTGCGCGCGAGACTTGGTCCCTGCCCATCGGAGCGGTTCGCGACCTATGGGCGCCTTCAGCTTTGGTCGCGAGTGACGCGAAGGTGCAAAAGATCGAAGCCGCCTATCGAAAGAAGGCCCTTCAGTCGTGCCGCGATATTGTTCGCTTGAGTGCGTCCGGCACAAAGTAAAGCACCGCCACTCCGCCAATCATAACGAGTGAAATGGCCGGGTGAAGATATGCTGCCGGAATAGCCAGTGTATACGCGATCAACGCGGTCCAATTCCGTCGGCGCGCCGCCCGATCCATCGCCCGCAACTCCGCACTCAATCCAAACTGCTTCGCGATCACGCGCTGGAAGAGTATGAAGGCGAGTGTGACCAGCAGAAAGATGCCGGCATAGAGCGCCGTGGTAAAGGAGCTCAAGTCACTCTCCGCCATATACCGCGTGAAAAACGGGACAAGTGAGACAAAGAATAGAACCAATAAATTAGCCCGCATCACCATGGGTTCCGCCCACTGCGTATGATGCAGCAGATGATGGTGGTTCATCCAGAAGATACCGACGAATAGGTAACTGAGGGCGTAACTCAGAAACGTGGGCCATAACTCCAGCAATGCGCCCCAGTTCGCATGAGGCGGAGTCTTCAACTCCAGCACCATGATGGTGATGATAATGGCGATAACGCCGTCGGAGAAAGCGCCGAGCCGCTCTGTAGCCGGTTTCCTAAGGTCCATTCGAACGTTCTATTCCAACCCGGCCTTGCTCAGCAGCGTGCGTAACGCGTCTTCCCCGCCCGCACCTCGCTGTGTACCGGCTACGTTTCCGTCCCGGTCAATCAAGACATAGATTGGATAAGAATTCGCCGCAAACATGGCCGCGAGATTCGTATCCTCTGTAAGTACGATGCGACACTGGCGAGGCGAATCTTCCAGATACTTCTTCACCTTCTTCTTTGACTCGCCCACGTCAATGGCCAGAACAATCAGCCCCTTATCTTTGAATTCGGAGTTCAAGTCGTCGACTAATCCCTGCTCGTGTTTGCAGTAGGGGCACCATGTGGCCCAGAACTGCAGGAGCACCACCTTGCCCCTTACCGAATCGTTCGAGAATTTGTCGCCGTCGAGAGTTTTTGCTGTGAAGCGCGGGGCCGGTTCGGGCTTATCGGTAGCAGCGGCCAAACCAGCGGCTAGAAGAATCAGGAATTCGCGGCGGGGAGTACAAGCGTTCGCAGCCATCCGCGCATCGTATCATGCCAGTGCTTCGAATGCTGCAATGATTATCTCTTCCGTAATCAGATCCGGGGTCTGGAAGTAAGTGAAGAGTAACCCGGTGATCAGTGCATCCAGAACGCGGACGAACTGCCTTGCCGGCATAGGTAAGGCCTTTTCCGGCACAAACTGCACCAAGCCTTTCGCCATGCGCTGATAGATAGCTTCATTTTGTTTGGTCATCTGCCGGCGCATCGGCGCATGGGTGAGAGCATAGAGTTGAAACGCGGCCGCGGCGGCGGCGTAACTCCGTCGCGCGATCGCTTCCCGCGCTACCGTCTTCCCTAGAATCCGCATTTGCTCTTTTAGCCCGGCCCCGGGCTGCAGCGGAGGAATGATCGGCTCCCAGTGGGTTGAGATGAGGGCCAGAAACAGCTCTTCCTTGTTCTTGAAATTGCCATAGACTGCGCCGCGAGTCATCCCGGCGCGCGCCGCAATCTCTTCGAGAGACGCGCGGTCGAAGCCCTTTTCGCCGATCACCGCGGCCGCGGCCTCAATCAGGCTGGCGCGGGTGCGGTCGCGCTTGCCTCCTTTTATACGTGCTTGTATTTTGTTCATGCCTGTATTATTATAGATTATTACCTCATGTCACATTGGCAGATTGCTCTGATCCTCATCCTCCTTCTTACGCCGGCAGCCGGGGTCCTCTACGAACGCACCGGGGAAAGGAGGGACGCGCTTCGCAATCCCCCGCCGGGACGCTTCGTCTCCGTCGGAACCCACAAGCTCCACCTCCTGTGCAAGGGAACGGGCGGCCCCACGGTGGTGATCGAACAGGGCGCTGGGGAACCATCGCGGCTCTGGTGGCCACTGCAGGATCAGCTTGCTGAGTTCGCAGCCGTCTGCACCTACGATCGCGCGGGATACGGGTGGAGCGAGCAGGCGCGCGCCGGACGAACAATTGAACAAAGGGCCGAGGAACTGCACGCTCTACTCACCAATGCCTCGATCCCCACGCCTTACGTTCTGGTGGCGCACTCCTACGGCGGCCTGATCGTGCGGTCCTTCGCCCAGAAATATCCCGGGCTTACCGGCGGCCTCGTGCTGGTCGATACGCCGGAAGAGGCCACCATCTTCCGGCCGGATGTTCTGGATTTCTACTCGAAGCTTGGCTCGATGTTAAAGGCCGTGGGTTTTGCGTCGCGTTTTGGCGTGCCTCGCTTGCTGAGTAACTGGGTGTCTCTCGACCGCATCGGCTTCCCGTTCGTCCGCCAGGTGGAGTACGCCGCGGCGGCTGACGATTTGGCGTCTCTGAAGCAACTCCCGCGTCCGATTCTTGGCAGTCTCGGCGATTTGCCGCTCGCGGTGATCACTCACGGCCAACCTTTCCCGGGACCGTTCGCCATTGTTGAAAAAGGCTGGAGCGAGGGTCAAGTACGTCTAGCGGGGCTATCGACCGATGGTAGCCTGACTGTCGCAAAGAACAGCAACCATATGATCAATGTCGATGAACCCGCCATCGTCGTGGAAGCGGTTAGACGGATCCACAAAGCCGCCGGAGCCAAACGGCATTCTGTAAGCTGAGAAGATGCATCGAGTCGTGATTGTGGGCGGTGGTTTCGGCGGTCTCACCGCCGCGCAGGCGCTAAGACATGCTCCCGTCGAAGTTACGGTAATCGACCGGCGCAATTTCCACTTGTTTCAACCTTTGCTTTACCAGGTTGCGACCGGGCAGCTTTCGCCCGGTGAGATCGCGTCCCCGATCCGCAACGTGGTGCGTAACCAGAAAAACACTCGCGTTCTGCTCGGCGAAGTGGAGGATTTCGATGTTGCCACTCGCGAAGTGATTCTCAATGACGGCAGCCGCGTCCCTTACGATTCTCTGATCGTGGCCACCGGTTCCACGCACTCCTACTTCGGGCATGACGATTGGGAGAAATTTGCTCCGGGTCTCAAGACGATTGAAGACGCCACCGAGATCCGTCGGCGAATTCTGTTCGCGTTCGAAGCCGCCGAGCGCGAGCCGGACCACCAGAAACAACGCGAGTGGCTCACCTTTGTATTAGTCGGCGGAGGGCCCACGGGGGTCGAACTCGCCGGCGCTCTTTCCGAGATCGCCAACGACACGCTGAAGCACGACTTCCGGAATATCAATTCGAGAGACGCAAAAATCATCCTCGTCGAGGGTATGGAACGAATCCTGCAAACGTTCCCCGAAGATCTTTCGAAAGCCGCCGAGAAGTCTCTTCTCAAGAAATGTGTGCAGTCCCGCGCGCATTGCCATGTGACCAACATTACTGAGGACGGTGTCACTCTGAAAACCGAGTCGGGTGAGGAGCAGCATATCGCCTGCAAGACCGTGCTTTGGGCCGCCGGTGTTCGGGCGTCGAAGCTGGGAAAGGTGCTGTCCGACAAGACTGGAGCGCAACTCACCAAGAATGGCGGAATCATCGTCGAACCGGATTGCACCATCAAGGGGCACCCGGAAATCTATGTCATCGGAGACTTGCAGACTTTTACGTACCAGACCGGCAAGCCATTACCCGGCGTGGCGCAGACGGCGATTCAGGCGGGGACCTATGTTGCGAAAACCATCGTCAGGCGTTTGAAGAATCAGGCGGTGAAGCCGTTCCATTACTTTGACAAAGGGAGCCTGGCCGTCATCGGACGCCTGTCCGGCGTTGCCGATTTTCATAAATTGCACTTGTCCGGCGCGCCCGCATGGTTTGTCTGGTTGTTTATCCACATCGCCTATCTCATAGGATTTAGTAACCGCATCATCGTGATTACGCAGTGGGCCTTTAACTACCTCACTCAGAACCGCAGCGCGCGGCTGATCACCGGCATTCCTTTTCCTTTACCGGATATAACCGATACCGCTAACGAGACCCGAGCGTGAAGGAGCGGGTTTCGTCTCCCCGGAAATGGTCGGCGCTCGAACCGGAAGTGCGCGCCGCACTCGCTATTCGGGTAGATCGGGAACTTGCCAAGAGATCCATTCCCGGAGCGCTGGTCTACTTCTATGTATCGGTGGTAGTCGCTTTCTCCACGCCCTATTACAGGGATCATCCGAGTGTGTTTTCCCTCGTGTTGTGCGCCACTCTTCTGGTGGGCGTGATCCGGATTGCATCGGCGGTGCGCCTGCCCGAAGGAACAACTTCGAAAGCGCGAGTGATCCGGCCCATCTTCCTCGCGTCCACTTACGCCGCGTTCGCTGTCTGGGGCGCGTTCTGCCTGATCACAGTCCACTTCTATCGCATGGAATGGACGGCGATGTTCGTCCTGCTGATTACGACGGGACTGGCGGCGGGCGGCAGTTCCTCACTTGCTCCGGACTACCGCATGGGTTGGCGTTGCCTCTCCCTGATGATGGTTCCCACCATCTGCTATGAAGTGATCGCACACGGCGACCAGCGCGTGGCAGTGGCGGCCGTGATTGTGATTTACTTCTTCTTTCTGCTGGCCCAGACCAAGGGGAACTGGCAGTCTTTCTGGGCCGCCAGTATCGCGGCCGAAAAAGAGAAGGCCCGCGGCGAAGCCGAAAGAAGCAGGACCGCGTTGCATACCAGGGCCTTACTTCAGGCCGTTCCAGATCTGATTCTCTCTCTGGACAAGCAGGGGGCCATTCTGGACTACAAACCAGCCAAAGGCGAATCCCTTCAGGACCCGAAGCAATTTCTGCAGGCCCAGCACATCGATGAAATCATGCCCGCGGATGTGAGCGCCAAGATGCGCGGTTTGATCGACGAAGCCCTGAAATCCGGTGCGCTCCAAACATGGACGTATCAATATACGGGCGCAGGGGAGCAGCCCTCGCGCAGTTTTTACGCGAGGATCTCGGTAAGTGGAGAGAACCGCGTCGTGGTGGTGATTCAAGACATCACGGAGAATGTGAAGCTGGAAACCGCGCTGCGGGAATCGCAAAAAATGGAAAGCGTGGGACGGCTGGCCGGTGGCGTGGCGCACGATTTCAATAACATTCTGACCATCATCAATGGATACAGCGCCATGACGCTGCGCGATCTGAGCGAAGACGACCCTCTGCGCAACCCTCTGAGCGAGATCCTTCGCGCGGGACGCCAGGCGGCCGCTTTGACCCGGCAGTTACTCACTTTCAGCCGCAAGCAACTCGTGGAACCGAAGGTAGTCAGTCTGAATCATCTTGTGAATGAATCGCGCGAGATGCTGCAGCGTCTTCTGGGAGAGGACATCGAACTGGTGACCACTCTCTCCGCCGCTTCCTGGCCGGTGATGGCGGACCCTGGCCAGATCAACCAGGTGCTGTTGAACCTGGCGGCGAATGCGCGCGATGCCATGCCCCAGGGAGGCCGTCTGGCGATCAAGATTGAAAATGTCATGCTGGATCGCGCGGCCGCCGCACAAAGAGGATCCCGGCCTGGGCCGTTCGTTCTGGTCTCCACCTCAGACAACGGCATGGGCATCGATCCGGAGACGCGGGAACACATCTTCGAGCCCTTCTTCACCACCAAGAGCGGCGGCAAAGGAACCGGCCTCGGGCTCGCCACCGTTTATGGAATTGTGCAGCAGGCAGGCGGCTCCATCTCGGTCGAGAGCGCGCCCGGCGCAGGGTGCACTTTCGAAATCCTGCTGCCGAAGACCGACGCCGCCGCCGCCGGGCGAGAGGTTTTCGACGAGTTGCCGAGTCTGGCGGGAAGCGGCAAAGAGACGATCCTGGTGGTGGAAGATCAGCCGCAGGTTCGCAAGTTGACCATGACCATCCTACAAAGCCGCGGGTACCGCGTGCTCGAAGCGGCCACCGCGGGCGACGCATTACTGACGGCCGAGCGTTACGACGGGCCCATCGGCTTGATGTTGACCGATGTTGTGATGCCGTACATGAATGGAGTCGAATTGGCGCAACGCTTCCAACCGCTGCGGCCTGAAGTTCCGGTGCTCTTCATGTCAGGCTACAGCGAAGAGGCGATCAACCAGGGTGACATCACCAAGGGCCTCAATTACCTGGCCAAACCATTCACGCCGGATCAACTCTCCCTCAAGGTGAGGGATGTGATCGACGGGCGGCAAACAACAGGACGCGGGGCAGATTGAATGTCTGAACCCGCCTTCATCACATCCTGACGCAAACCGACTTGGTTTCGGTATAAAGTTCCAACGCCTCGTGTCCCATCTCGCGGCCCCATCCGGATTGCTTATAGCCTCCAAACGGCAGCGCCGCGTCGAAGATGTTATAGCAGTTGATCCAGACGGTGCCCGCGCGAAGGGAAGCGGCCAGGCGGTGCGCCTTGCCGATGTCGGAGGTCCAGATACCGGCTGCCAAGCCGTAGACGCTTTCGTTGGCACGCGTCAACAGGTCGTCCGCGTCCTTGAAAGACATCGCGGTCACCACCGGTCCGAAGATCTCCTCCTGAACCACCTTGGCGCTTTCAGGAGCGCCCACAAGAACTGTCGGCTCCACGAAGTAGCCTTGCGTACCGGAGCGCGCGCCGCCCGTCACGGCCTTGGCGCCTTCGGCGTTGCCGCTGGCCAAGAAGCCGCAGACGCGATCGAGTTGCTCCTGCGAAACCAGCGGGCCCATGTCACACTCCGGGTCCAGCCCCGGACGGATGCGGATCTTCCTGGCGCGCTCGGCCACGCCTTCCACCACCTCGTCGAAGATGGATTGTTCTACGAAAAGCCGGGAGCCCGCGCAGCAGCACTGGCCGTGATTGAAGAAGATGGCGCTAGCCGCGCCGTCGATAGCGGTACTCAGATCGGCGTCTTTGAACACCACGTTCGGAGACTTGCCGCCGAGTTCCAGCGAAACCTTCTTGAGGTTGCCCGAAGCCGCCTGAAGTACCAGCCGGCCGACTTCCGTGGACCCGGTGAAAGCGACCTTATCCACATCGGGATGCGCGGCCAAGGCAGCGCCGGCATCACCGTATCCGGGCACGATGTTGACCACTCCCGGCGGGAAGCCGGCTTCCACAATCAACTCCCCGAGACGCAGCGCGGAAAGCGGAGTCTGCTCGGCGGGCTTCAGGATTACGCAGCAGCCGCAGGCGAGCGCCGGTCCGAGTTTCCAGGCCGCCATCAGCAGCGGAAAATTCCAGGGAATGATTTGGGCCACCACGCCGACGGGCTCGCGCTGCGTGTAAGCCAGATACTGCGCACCCGGCGTGTAGGGCACCGAGAGCGGAATGGTATGGCCCTCCAGCTTGGTGGTCCAGCCGCCCATGTAGCGGAACAGTTCCACGGCCAGCGGGACATCGGCCGCGCGCGCGACGGTGAGCGGTTTGCCATTATCCAGCGATTCCAGCATCGCGAATTCTTCCAGATTGGCTTCCAGCAGATCGGCCAGCTTCCAGATGAGCCGCGCCCGGTGAGCAGCCGTCATCAGACGCCAGGGACCTTTGTCGAACGCATTGCGCGCGGCCTTCACGGCCAGTTCCACGTCACGCGCCTCGCCTTGCGCTACCTGGGCCATCTCTTCGCCCGTGGCCGGGTTATAAACGGGGAATGTCTTTCCGGAAACCGATTCAACCCACTGGTTGTTGATCAGCATCTTCCGGGGTTTCGATAAAAAGCCGGTGACCTGCGGGGTGACCGGGGCTTGTAATGTGGCCATAATATGTTCATCCTTTCTCGACAGAGAGAGTGGGTTCAGGGACTTCGCTCGACCAATACTTTATCGCAGTAGAAAACACTAAATGGACCTCTCCCTAACGGCGCTACTCCAACACGGATATTTGATCGTCATCGCGGTGGTGTTTCTGGAATCGGTGGGCGTCCCGATCCCGGCGGCTCTGGTGATGCTGTTCGCCGGCTCGGCCTGCGCGCAACACCAATTGAACACGGGGTATGTGCTGGCGAGCGCGATTCCAGCGATGCTCGCGGGCGACACGTTGATGTACCTGATGGGCCGTTATACCGGTTGGTGGCTGCTGGGCATCCTCTGCCGGCTCTCGCTTCAACCGGAGGCGTGTATTTTCCGGTCCGCCGAATCGTTTTACCGGCGCGGGAGAAAGCTGCTGCTCATTGCGAAATTCCTGCCGGGCATTAATACCATGGCCGCGCCGCTCGCGGGCAGCATGCGGATGCGCGCGAGCGAATTTCTGCGGCTCGATTCCGCGGGCGCCGTGCTCTACCTTGGCGCGTATTTCTCGGTTGGGTACGCCTTCAGCGGGGCCATCGGAGCCATCACCAAGGGCTATAAAGCGTTCGGGCACTTGCTGGGATTCGTGTTCCTCGTACTCGCGGTCCTCTACGTTGGATGGCAGGTGGCTCTGTGGCTCCGATCCCGGTCGCTGGAACCGGTCCCTTCCATCTCCCCGCGAGATGCGGCAGGCGCGCTTTCCTCAGGCGAGGCGGTGATCTACGACGTGCGAAGCCACGGCTACTATGAGCGCAACGCCACTCGCATTCAGGGTTCGAAGAGACTGGAACCGACAGCGGCACGCCGCGAAACCCCGCCGATTCCGGATGGCCGCCGGGTGCTGGTGTATTGCACGTGCGTCCGGCAGGCAACCAGCGCACGGGTGGCTCGGGAACTCCTGGATAAAGGCACTTCATGCGCTGTGATCGTGGGTGGATTGCGCGAGTGGAAAAAGGCCGGCCTGCCGATGGAGAGCGTTCCGGAGGATGAGATCGCCGCGCTGCCGGCTTTCGATATGTAATTAACGGCGACGTCCAAACGCCGATGGAAGCGGCGCAGCCTGATGCAGAATGCCGTCGGCACAAAACGAAGTCACGACCGCGCAGGACCTGCCGCCCGCGCGCTGACAGTGCAAGGTGGCGTTGCCGTTGGCGTAATTCACGCCGGGACCCGGACCGCCGACGCCGTAAACCTTCTCCGGCTTGCTGATCGCCAGCGACAGGCAAACATCGGCGACTGTGATCACGACCTTGCAATCGTGGGCTTTCGTCACCGCGCGGCACTCCGTAAGCGCGCGGTTCGAGGCGCCCGCCTCGCTTTTGAAATTCCACGAATGGCCTTCGAGCAGAGTCGAGGGCGAGACGGCAATGGCGCCCCAGACGTCGGCCTGTAGGGGCGCGGACTTCGAAGGTCCGGCCATGCACTGGTTCATGCAGGTCTCAAAAATTGCGTCGCAGGCCGCGCCGTCGCCGCAGTGGGGGCAGCGCTGCACACATTCCGCTTGCGTCGCCGCCGAAGCCTCTCCACCGGCTGCCGCGAGCAGGATCACTGCAATGAGCACAAAGACCCGCATGGGACCCCTCCTCGTTTCGGCAATCAGGATGACATGCGATGCGAGCTGGTGTCAACAAAAAAGCATCGGATATAAACTGATTCAGGAGATCATACGATTATGACGCTTAAAGGATGCCATGTTGGCGCCGCGCTAGGAGCCTTGATATTGACGGGCCACGCCGCGTTTGCCCAGCCCGCCGCTCAACCCGCCAACTGCCCCGTCGACGGATTCCAAGGAGGCTTTTCCAAGGGTTGCCCGCAAAAACAGTTCGCAAGCCCCGCCGACATTTCCGCGATGATGGCGGCGTTGCCCGACAAGCCCATCGCCACGCCCAAGAGCCTGCGCCACGTGCTGGTTCTCTGCCGAGCCGTTGGCTGGGTACACACTTCGATCCCGCTGGCAGCCAAAATGGTGGAGTATCTGGGAGACAAGACCGGCGCCTGGATGACAACCATCACTTACGATGCCGCCGCCATTACGCCGGAGAATCTAAGCCACTACGACGCAATATTTCTCGACAGCACCACGGGACAGTTTCTGGACGACCCCAACGACCAGGCTACGACGGATATGCGCAGGAAAGCGCTGATGGACTTTGTGAAAGGCGGGAAGGGACTCGCCGGCATCCACGCCGCTTCCGATTCCTACCATATGAGCCAGCCGGGAACCGCGGGCGAAACCGCTGTGCAGGTGGGAACCTGGCCGGAGTTCAACGAAATGATCGGCGGCTACTTCAAGTTTCACTGGACCTACCCAACATTGATCCCCGTGAAAGTCGACGACCCGAAGAGCCCGCTGACCGCTATGTTCCCGGCGCGCGGTTTTGAGATTGTCGATGAGACCTACACGTTCCCGCAGGATTCGTTCAGCCGCAAGCGCGTGCACGTTCTCACCAGCATCAACTACAAGCGCATGAGCGCGGAAGACAAAGCCAGGGAACCAGCGGCCACCCGGCGCACCGACGGCGATTATGCATTGAGCTATATCCAGCGCGTGGGCAACGGCCGCATGTTCTACGAAACCCACGGCCACGATGAGAAGATCTATTTCAGCCGCCCGTTTATCCTGCACATGCTGGCGGGCATCCAGTACGTTCTGGGCGACATCCCAGCCGACGATAGCCCTAGCGAGAAATAGGCTAACTCGCTAGAAAGCGCTTCACTTCATCTGCCAGCGCCGGAACGGTGATCGCGAAATTTCCGCCGTAGATCGTGTTCTCGCCGGAGAAATCGAAGGTCACCGCGCCGGCTTCCTCGGCAATGATCTGAAGCGGCGCCAGGTCCCACGGCTTGGCCTGCGTCTCAACCCAGATATCGGCGCGGCCACTCGAAACCAGCATGGCGTCAACGCAGCCGCCCATACTGCGCACGGTCCACGTTCCCGCCAGCCAATCAGTCAGGTTTTTCGAAAACGGATACCGGTGCGCATAGCTGAGGCCGTTGAAGCAAACGAGAGCTTCGGAAAGCTGGGAGATGCCGGAGACCCGCACGCGCTGCGGCTCCGCTTCCGGAGCGGGAATCCACCACGCGCCGCCGCCCTTGGAGGCGAAGTACATTTCCAGGTGGGCGGGAAAGTACGCGAACCCCGCAACCACGCGCCCATTCTCTTCAAGTCCGATCAGAACAGACCACGCGCGGGTACCGCGGATGAAGTCGCGCGTCCCGTCAATCGGGTCGATAATCCACCTGCGCCCATTGTGGGATTCCTTCATGGCGCCCTCTTCGCCCAACAGACCGTCGCCGGGAAACGCCTCCTGCAGCTCCGCGACGACCAGTTTCTCGCATTCCCGGTCGGCGATGGTCACCGGTGATTCGTCGCTTTTCGACTCAAAACCGATCCCTTTGCTCTTGTAATCGAGCGCGATCTCACCTGCGCGCTGCGCGATCCGCCGGCCAACATTCAGTTCATTCTGGTAAGGGTTCATCAAGATACAGGGTAAGATAACGGTGATGGAGAACTTTCGCGAGTTCAGTTGCGGACCCGATCCGTTTGGACGCACCTGGCAAGTGTGGTTCAAATGGCTACAGACGGCGATTTCGATCCGGCATAGCGACTCGGTGGACGTGAAATTCGTTCTGCACTGTGACGACGAAACCATCCAGAAAACCATCGCGATGTCGCATCTCACTTTGCGGGAACTTGCCGCCAGTATGGAAACCCCGATGAGCGACGCGTGGTGTTCGCGATTAGCCGTGCAGCATCTGCGCTATTTGATTACCTCCGCCGAGGACATGGAGAAAGACATCGTGACGCCTTCGCGCGCGCAACTGACGCAATACGCCGAGGCGGAAAAGCGCTGGGAGGCGGAGCAGGTACGGTCGCGCCGCGGCGCGGCTTAGGTTCCTCCCATGCCCATGCCGGGCGGTTCCATGACAAGGCGTTTGCTGCTCGGTCAGTTGGGCGTTGCCGGCATGGCTTTCCGGCAACCCGCTCTTGGGCAGCCGCTTGCCCTGAAGTCCGACCCTCTGGCCGGGTTGCGCCCGAGTCATCCACGTCTGATTTTGCCGGATACCGATTTGCCGCGCGTGAGAGCACTGACGCGAGAGCATCCGGTGGCGCGCAAGCTGCGCGAAAACCTGGAACGCGAAGCCGACAAACTGCAAACCACCGCGGTCACCGACTATAAACCGGCGGGTTCCGGACTCTTGACGGAATCGCGCCGCGTGCTCGACCGGGTGTATACGCTGGCCTTGATGTACCGGCTTGATGGTGGGTCGCGGTACCTGGACCGGGCGGTGAAAGAGCTACGCGCCGCAGCGTTGCTACCCAACTGGAATCCGCCGCATTTTCTGGATGTGGCGGAGATGACGCACGCCTTTGCGATCGGGTATGACTGGCTGTATCCCGGTCTCGCGCCATCGGATCGCGACTGGATCCGGGACGCGCTCATCCAGAAAGGACTGAACCCCGCGGTCGCCGCATATAAGGAATCCGCGGCGTGGGTGTCCGCGCCGCATCACTGGAACCTGGTCTGCAACAGCGGTATAGCCATGGGCGCGCTGGCTGTGGCCGACGAGCAACCCGACCTGGCCCGCGGCATCCTGCGGAACGCGCTCGACTCGCTGCCCCACGCGCTCGCCACCTATGCACCGGATGGCGGCTGGCCCGAAGGTCCGGCATTCTGGAACTACGGGACGCGCTATCTGGTGTATCTTCTGTCTTCGCTGGAGAGCGCCCTCGACAACGACTTCGGACTGCCCGGCGCGAAAGGGTTTGACCGCACGGGAACGTTCCGGCTTGACTTTATCGGACCGACAGGGAAAACTTTCAATTTCGGCGATGCGACCGACGACCCCGTCTCGTCGGCGCAGATGTTCTGGCTCGCGCGGCGCTTCAATCAGCCCGTCTACGCGGGGGCCGAGCAGCGCGACGCCGATAAGTCGGCTCACACCGATCCTTTGGACATCGTCTGGTTTTATAAAGACGCCAAGCCCGAGCGCGGCGAAGAGCCGCTTGACCAGGTGTTCACCGGTATCCACGTTGCCTTTCTGCGAACCGCTTGGGACGATCCGAACGCGCTGTTTCTGGGCGTAAAAGGCGGAGACAACAAGACCAATCGTTCGCACCTGGATCTGGGGACGTTTGTGTTCGATGCCGGTGGAGTTAGGTGGGCTTATGATCCCGGCCCGGAAGACAGCAACGCGCCCGGATACCTGGGATTGAAGCGCTACACCTACTTCAAAGCCGGCACTGTGGCGCATAACACGATTTTGATCGACGGTGAAAACCAGGATCATAAAGCGGAAGCCAGGATCGTCCATTTTGAACCTGCGCCGGATCTCTCCTGGGTGGAGATCGATCTGAGCAAGACCTATCCGGGAAAGGTGAAGCAGTGGCAGCGCAAGATTGGTCTGGCGCAGAGCCGCGCGCTGATCGTGCAGGATATTCTGGAAGCCGAGCAGCCGGTGGATGTGTTGTGGAGCATGCTCACCGAGGCCGACATCGCGGTCAGCGGGCAAACCGCCGAATTAAAGAAAAACGATTGGACGCTTTCCTGCGAGATCCGCTCGCCGCATCATGCCGTCTTCGATGTCGTCACCATTGAAAATGTGAAGAAGCTGGTGGTGAGGCTGGGTTCCAGGGTGACGGAACTGGATCTGAATATCGTGATGATTCCGCACAAGACCGGCCAGCCGAAGCCTTCTGTTACGCGAGACTTTCGGCTGGTCTGAGAGGTCTACGGCTGGATGGTGAGAACGCCTGCGGCGGCGTTATCCAGCGTCACGGTGTAGTTGCCGTTTGAATCCGGCTGAATGGTTTGCGATTGCACCGGGCCCGTGAGGGTTCCCGTGGAATTGCTGAACTGCACACCCCCATAAGTAATGTCCTGGACGAACGAGCTTAAAGAGGGAGCGGCGATCTCGAAATAGGTCGCGTTGGTCGCCGGCGTGGAAAGACTGATCTGTACCGTACCCGATGCGGTGAGGTCTTTATTGATCAAATAGACCGTTGTCGCGCACGTGGCGCACGTTGAAAGGGCGTAGGCGCGGATATTCGCGGAGGTGGTGGTCGTCACGGGGAGAAATTGCTGACCCTTGGCCGCACCGAACCCATAGAGCGAATAATATGTGGGCATGACCTCCACCTGATAACCGCTCCCGGTTGAATTGACCTGGATCGGAATGTAATAGCTGCCATCGTGGATGTGAAAATTCGAGCGGCGAACGCCGAGGCGCGCCATGTCGAGGGCGAAGTCCAACTCCCAAAGCACCGCCGCCTGCACGTTGCTCACGCCCGGCTGCCCGGGGTCTACACTCACGGATCCGCTTTCATCGAGCTGGACGCTGAGACCGAATTTCGTCTGCGCGTCGCTCACAGCCTGTGTGAACACCTGCTCGGTGTTGACATCGATGCTGTTGCTGAGCAACTGCGCGATGGTGGGGACCTGCCCCTTATAGAGCGAAAGAGGGTATTCGTGCAACGTGACCAGGCCGACGTTGCTCGTTGAGCATTTGGCGCACTTCGTCAGATCCGCAACAATGACATCCACACCCTGCTCGATGGAGTTCACCGACGGATCATAGTAAGCGGGCACGGTAAGAGTCAGCGACTTGGTCGTGGAATTGTTCTTCAGAACAGTGACATAACTCGATAGGTCCGTAACTTGATTGGCAACCGAGTAAGTGGAAGGCCGGTAAGCGGGGTTGGTGTAATAAAGATTGATCTCATTCCCTAGCTCAATGCCAAGCAGCGTCGCTTTCGGGTGGTTTTGTAAAACCGGGAGCAGCCCCTTGGTAATCTCGTTCAAAATGTACTGTGGCGCGCCGGGCGATTCGGCCTGCGCAAGGCTGACGCCAACCAGCATTGGCCAGCCTGTTTGGGAACTGGCCATGGCCCAACTGGCGAAGTCGGCCGAAGTGAGCGAATAAGCGCAAATACTCGGATCGGGCGCGGTCTGGCCGGCCCAGCAACTGGAATCCCCGGTGTTGCCGCCAATGCGCAGGCTTCCGGAAGTCCCCAGGTTCTTCAATAGCTGGAGAAAGACGGTATTGGGGGCGCCGGACGTGCCGAAATACGTTTGGCCGATCGTGTTCTCGATACTGAGGCCGATGAAATCGTTGGGTACCGGCGAACCCTGCGGTGTGCGCGTAATCTGCACAGTAGCTACCTGGGCGGGGAGGCTGACGGTAAGGCTCAGCACGGCCATGATAGCGGTTGCAGGAATAAGATGACGCGACATAAGATTACAAAGCATAGGCTAGGGTTAGACCTATCAGTGTTTCATATCGCGGTACCGACGGCAAGTCGGACGGAAGTGGATACGGGTCGTGCGGTACTGGTTGTCCAGGCTCGCTACGCGGCTTGCAGGGCGGCGCTCTTGGGACGCGAGTGAAGGAATTGCCGCACCGTCTGGAGAAGAATTTCTTTGGTGACGGGCTTAGGCAGGTAGTTCGAACAGCCGGATGTGAAGATCCTCGACAACTCACTGGCGGTGGATGAGGCGGTCAACGCCGTGATCGGGGTTGGCGCAAGAGAATTTTCAACCTCCCAATGGCGGATCGCCAGGGCTGCCGCGCAACCATCAAGCACCGGCATCTGGATATCCATCAGAACGAGATCGAAGACGGATTGTTTGAAAGCCTGTAGCCCCTTTTCCCCATCCGCGGAAACGGTGAGGTGAATCCGGGGATCTTTCAGGTACGCTTTCACCAGAGCCGCGCTATCCCGGCTATCTTCCACCAGCAGAACTCGATACTGTGCCGGTGTTTCTTCGCGTTTTGTTTGAATGGTTTCTGTTGTCATGGCAGTTGAGTATCTGATCGGCTTTGCGGTTCAAGAACCTTAGGCCCTTTGATGGGAATTTGTTACACCAACGCCGGTTTCAGTTGCACCCTGTCCAGGTATCCGGTGAGCTCCAGAAGTTGGCCCGCGAGCGCGGACGCGCTGGCCTCTCGAGCCGAGCGCTCCATAGCCGCACCGATAACGGTCAGTTCCGGGAAACCGAACGACCGGCCATTGCCCTTCATGTTATGGGCCAGAATCCGAATTCTTTCAAAGTCGGATTGCGCCATCAATTTGTGAAAAATCGCCACCTCTCTCTTGCGCTCCGCCAGGTACTCTGGAACCAGTTCTTCCACCTCTGGCGGCGCCTCCACAAGAATCGGCTCGGCGCTATCCGCGGTGGGCGAGGAAAGCCCGTAGCGCTCGATCTCCGCAAGAAGCTTCTGTTTGGAAATTGGCTTGGAAAGATGCGCGTTACAGCCGGCGGCGCTGCTGGCGGCCAGATCGTTGGCCAAAGCGCTGGCGGTGAGCGCCAGGATTGGGGTGGGCGGTTCGCCTCGTTCTTTCTCAAAACTGCGAATCACTCGCGTGGCCCCCAGACCGTCGAGCAGAGGCATCTGTATATCCATCAGAACCAGATCAAAGCTCCCGTTGTTCGACTTGGCGTTCTTAAACTCTTCCACCGCGCGCTCGCCATCTTCCACGAAAGTCAGCCTATAGGGGGTTTGCTTCAGATAGGCCCGCAACAGTAGCCGGTTATCGGACGAATCTTCCGCGATGAGAATTCGAAGCGGGCCCCGGACGAATTCCGGCGTTGCATCAGCCGCGCCATGTTGAACCGGGGTTTCGAGCACCACTGGCTGGCCCAGGGCATCGCAGACGAGGCGGAGGAGGTCGGTGCGCTTGACAGGCTTTACGGCGTAACCGGAGATTCCAGCTGCGCGGCATCGCGTCGCCTCTCCCGGCCGGCTGTCAGAGGTGAGCATGACGATCGGCACGCCCGGCTGCAAAGCGCGGATTCGGGGAATCGCCTCGAAGCCATCCCCATCGGGAAGCTGCCGATCGAGGATCACAAGGGAATAGGGCGCGCCCCGTTGCAAAGCCTCGGCCAGGTGCGCGCAACCTTCACGCGCAGTCGAGCATTCGGTGCTGCTGAGCCCCCAGGCAGTGAGCGTTTCACGGTAAATCATGCAGTTCGTGGCGTTGCTTTCTATCACCAGCACCAGCCGCCCGTGAAAATCGTGCACCTCAGCGCTTGTCTGAGCGCCCTCCCCCACCTCAAATTGGGCTTGAAACCGAAAGGTGCTTCCGCGGCCCAGTTCGCTCTCGACCGTGATATGCCCGCCCATGTACGCCACCAGACGGCGGCAAATGCCCAGCCCTAACCCGCTGCCACCGTGTTTTCGCGTGATCGAGGTGTCAGCCTGGGCGAAATCTTCGAAAATGGTCTTCAGTTTGTCGGGCGCTATCCCAATGCCCGTGTCCGACACCGCGACTTCAATCAGCCCTGGCTTGCCGGATTCATGAGGCTCCGCGGTTAGAACGATCTGCCCCTTTTCGGTGAACTTCAGCGCGTTCCCCAGCAGGTTGATCAAGACCTGCTGTAAGCGCGTGGGGTCACCAATCAGAGTCGCGGGAACGCCGGGGACAATCCATGAAACGAGCGAAAGTCCTTTTTCGCTGGCTTTCAACGCCGCCAGCTCAAGACTGCGCTCCACCACATCCGCCAAACTAAATTCAATCCTTTCCAGCTCAAAGTAGCCGGATTCGATCTTAGACATATCCAGCACATTGTTGACGATGGCCAGCAGACTGGTGCCCGCGCGGCGAAAAACGTCGACATACTGCCTCTGTTCGGCGTCCAGGTTCGATTCGCCCAGCAGGTCGGCCATGCCTAGAATCGCATTCATCGGCGTTCGAATCTCGTGGCTCACCGACGAAAGAAATTCACTCTTGGCGCGGTTGGCTGTTTCCGCCGCTTCCTTGGCGGCTCTCAGTTCCGCTTCAGCGATTCCGAGTTCGCGATTCAGATCCGCAAGGGCCTGCGCTTTTCGGCGTTCTTCATCCGCGGCAAGCCGCTGCTGCCTGGCGGCCCTTTCGTGCAAAGCCCGGCGGATGGCTGGAATCAGACGCTCCGGATGGTCTTTCAGGACGTAGTCGGTTACGCCCCTCCGCATGCACTCCACGGCCACATCTTCCCCCATGGACCCGGTCACCAGAATGAAGGGGATGTCCTTATTCATCTTCTGCAGCGATGCCAGCGCATCCATGCCAGTGAAGTCGGGCAAGGCGTAATCCGCTAGAACAATGTCGTAAATGCTTGAGCCTAAAGCGTGCTCGAACTCTTCCAAAGTCTCCACGATATCGGCACTCACGAACAGCCCCGCCTTCTGCAACTGCCAGATGTAGAGCTTGGCGTCGTTCGGGGTGTCCTCCACACAGAGCATGCGAAGCGTCGTCACACCCGGGATGTGAGTGACACTATGAGTAATGCCTTCGGCCTGCGGAAAACTGGTCATCCGTACTTCCCTCGTCATTGAACCTATCGGCGGGGTCACGCGTCGAGAATAGGGCCAAAATTCAGTTCATTGGCAGGCCGTGATCAGCGCCATGTGATACACGTCCTCCCAGCGGCAGCCCCGGGAGAGATCGTTCATGGGGCGGGCGAGCCCTTGCAGAATCGGTCCAATCGCCGTCGCGCCTCCCAGCCGCTCCACCAGCTTATAGCCGATATTCCCCGCTTCCAGATTCGGGAAAATCAGCGTATTGGCACGCCCCGCCACCATTGAGCCGGGCGCCTTCGACTGGCCGATGTGTGGCACCAGCGCGGCATCGGCCTGCAGTTCCCCATCAATGGAGAGCGCGGGCTCACGCTCTCGCGCGATCTTTAGCGCATGGCGCACCAGATTCACCCGTTCGTGTCCCGCGCTCCCATAAGTGGAGAAAGAGAGCAGCGCCACCGACGGCTCCACGCCCACCAGGGCGCGCGTGGTTTTGGCGGTCGCGATCGCGATATCGGCCAACTGTTCCGCGTCAGGCAAAACCACCACGGCGCAGTCGGCGAAACACATGAGTCCGCCGGAGCCGAACTCCGCGCCACTCAGCGCCATCAGAAACGCGCTCGAAACCAAACGCACGCCCTGCGCCAGTCCAATGCATTGCAACGCCGCGCGCACGGTCTCGGCGGTCGTATTCACCGCGCCGCCCACGCACCCCTCGGCCTGGCCATCAGCCACCATCAACGCGGCGCGATATAACGGGTGCGCGGCGATACGCTCCGCCTGTTCTTCAGTTATCCCCTTAGATTTCCGCCGGGCGTAATACAGCGTCGCGAGGTCTCGGTCCAGCACCGGCTCGGTGAGCAGCACGGGGTCGGCCAGTCCGTCCTCGCGGAGCCGCTCCGCGGCGGCGAGAATGCGCGGATCGTTCCCTTCCGGGAACACGACGCGCTTCCGGTTCCTCCGGGCCTTGCCTTTCAGTTGCTCGAACAGATCCCGAGCCGCGGGAGATAGCATCAGCAACAAGCTTCCCATAAGGGTGAGCCGGCGTTTAGTCTCTGGAAATGCCTGGAATGGTGAATGAGAAGGTCGCGCCGCGGTCGGGTTCCGCCTCCGCCCAAACGCGCCCGCCGTGGTTTTGAATAATGCGCCGCACCGTAGCGAGGCCAATTCCCGTTCCTTCGAAGTCCCTTGCCTTATGCAAGCGCTGGAAGACGCCAAACAGCTTGTTCGCGTAGGCCATGTCGAACCCGGCGCCATTGTCGCGTACGGAAATCACCGGTTCCTCGCCCACCTGCGTGCGCACCACCTCAATCACGGCGGGGTCGCGCTCTCGGGAGTACTTGATCGCGTTGGAAAAAAGATCGAGGAATACCAGCCGCATCAGTTCAAAATCGCACTCCGCGGTGCCCAGCTCCTCAATGCGCCATTCGATCTGGCGGCCGAGGCGCTGCGGCGCGAGCGCGGCGAAAGCGGCATCCGCCAGGAGATTCAGCGGCGTATGGCGGCGGGAAACCGGCCGACGCCCGATGGTGGCCAGGCGCAGCAGGTCGTCAATCAGATTTCCCATGTTCTGTGCGCCGCTCTGCAAGCGCATCAGCCGCTCTCGTGCCGGGGCGCTGATTTCTTCGCCATGTTCATCCACCAGAATGTTGGCGAAGCCCGCCATATGGCGCAGGGGAGCGCGCAAATCGTGCGACACGGTGTAGCAGAACGCCTCCAGTTCGCGATTCACCACCTCCAGTTGCGCGGTGCGCTCCAACACACGCTGCTCCAGCGTGGCGTTCAGCCGCAATATCTCCTCTTCGGCCCGCTTGCGCGCGGTGACATCGGCAACGATTCCGCACCACGTCACGGCCCCGTTCGCTTCCCGCCTCGGGACCGATTGGGTGACCACCCAAAGCTCGCCTTTCGCCGGATTGAGGATGCGAAACTCATCCCGGCAAATACAAAGGGTCTGGGCGGATTCCGTCACTGTCCGCACCACGCGTTCCCGGTCGTCCGGGTGGATACGGTCAATAATCTGCGAGGCATCTTCCACCACGTCCGCTGGATCGAGATCGTAGATATCTTTCAGGCCGGGGCTCGCAAACGACATCCCGCTCGTCCCGTCGGGCCGTAGGGAATACTGGCAGATGAGACCGGGAACAGTCGCCACTATCAGGGCAAAGCGTTCGGCTTCCGCGCGCGCCGTTTCGCGCAACTCCCGCATCTCCTGAATGTCCCAGGTGGATCCGAGCCATTTCACCACGCGCCCGCCGTTATCCCGCAAAGCCACCATGCGCGTCTCAAACCAGCGGTAGACGCCATCATGACGCCTCAGACGGAACTCCCGGATTCCCTGTCCCGTCAAGGCGAGCAGCCGCTCCCAATCGGCGGATACTCCCGCCAAATCGTCGGGATGGATCAAGGCCCGCCAACTCGATCCGATCGGCGTCGAGGGGTCAGCGCCGGTGTACTCGAACCAGCGAGCGTTCATGAAATCATGCGCGCCGTCCGGTGGGGCGGTCCACAGAAACTGCGGCACGTTGTTCGAGATTGATCGAAACCTCTCCTGTTCCTCAACGCTCCGCGCCAGAGCTCTCCGCAACTGGCCGCAAAGGAAGCTGATCGACGCCCCCACCACCGTGAATAACGCCAGGTTCAGGGCGTCCCCCGTGCTACCGGCGAGGAAACTGAACCGCGGTTCCACAAACAGAAACGCACCGGCCAGCACGCTCAAGGCGGTGGCCGCCAGTCCGGGGCCCCGTCCGCCATACCGCGCCGATACCAGAATCGCGAAAATGAAAAAAACGGAAGGGGCTTTCCCCGTCAGCAGCGGATCGAGAGCCAGGCGCAGTCCCGCGGCAATTGCAACCAGGATCACAGGGACGGCATATCGGTATAGCCTCGATAGTTCGGGGCTCGACGGTTGGGGCATCGTGTTCGCTGGGCCGCTAGAGCATCGCGGAGTTGGGCGGCGGTTCGTTCACCACCAGCCAGAACAGCCCGATCTCCTTGATGGCCAGTTGGAATTGCGCAAAATCCACCGGTTTCTGAATAAACGCGTTGGCTCCGGATTGATAGCTGCGCAGCAGATCCCGCTGCTCCTTCGAAGAAGTCAGGATCACAATGGGAATGGTAGCGGTGCGATCATCCGCGCGAATCGCCTTCAACACATCGAGACCATCCACCTTGGGCAGTTTCAAGTCGAGCAGGATCAGGCGGGGCCGGTCGTCAATGGAACGCGCCGCATGTTGCCCCCTGCAAAAGAGGTAATCCAGCGCCTCCTTGCCATCCTCGGCCACGTGGATTGCGTTCGAGAGCTTGTTGTGCCGCAGCACGTGGAGCGTCAACTCCACATCCTCCGGGCTATCGTCCACCAGCAGGACTTCTATACTTCTTTTTCCAGTCAATGCTTCTTCTCGCTTTCTGGCGGCCCCGGAACGGTGAAGGAAAAGGCCGCGCCTTTATCCGGTTCCGCCTCGGCCCAAACGCGGCCGCCATGCTTTTGGACAATTCTTTGAACGGTGGCCAGCCCCACCCCCGTGCCTTCAAAATCCTTCGCGCGATGCAGGCGTTGAAAGACGCCAAACAGTTTGCCGGCGTATTGCATGTCGAAGCCCGCGCCGTTGTCGCGAACGCGAATCACCGGTTCGTGGTCGATTTCGATGCGCGACACCTCGATGACGGCGGCCTCGCAACGGCGCGTGTATTTGATGGCGTTCGAGAGCAGGTTGACAAATACCTGTTGCATCAGCCCGGGGTCGCACTCGGCGCTGCCCAGATCCTCAATCCGCCACTCGATCTTCCGGCCCAAATCGTCGTGAGGCAGAACCGCCAAGGCCGCATCCACCAGAACGTTCAGGCGAACTGTCTTCCTGGCAACCGGCTGGCGGCCGATTTTCGCCAGTTTCAGAAGATCGTCAATCAGGCTCCCCATGTTCTGCGCGCCGTGTTGCACCTTTTCGAGATGCAGCCGCGCCTCCGCGCTCATGCCGGTTGCATGCTCTTCCGCCAGGATGTTCGCAAACCCCGCGACATGCCGCAGCGGAGCGCGCAGATCGTGCGCCACCGTGTAGGAGAAAGCCTCCAACTCCGCATTCGCGGCGGAGAGTTCCGTGGTGCGCTCCTCCACGCGGCGTTCCAGATCCCGGTTCAGCTTCAGAATTTCCACTTGCGCGCGCTTGCGCTCGGTTATATCCACAATCGAGCTCAGCACCCAGGTGTCGCCGGACATCCGGATGGGATTCAGCCCGATCTCCACGGGGAATTCCGTCCCGTCTTTCCGCAGCCCGTAAAGATCGCGGCCGGCACCAATGGATCGGGCCTCGGGATGCGCCATGAAGTCCATTCGCAGCGTGGCGTGCCCGCCACGGAATCTTTGGGGCACCAGAGCATCCACGAGTTGGCCCACCAGTTCTTCGCGGGAGTATCCGAAGAGCCTTTCCGTTTGGGCGCTGGTCAAAACGATCTTGCCGTCCTGGTTCGCCATCACCATGGCGGTGGGCGCGGCTTCCACGGCTACGCGCAGAATCTCGTGCGCGAGTTTCCGCTCGGTGATATCGCGTTTCACCAGCGAGACGCCTCGGATTTCTCCCGCCTCATTCGTGATGGGAGACAGCATCTCGTACACGTCGATCTTGTCTCCGTTCTTCCGGACGCGAACGGTCTCAAACGAGCTGCCGCCCGCGCCCGTGAGGTACCGCTCGACCGCGTCCGGCGTTTCCGTCGCAAGATCGGGGGGCGCCAGAATCGAGACGGGACGGCCGACCACCTCCGCGGCTGTGTAGCCGAACATACGCTCCGCCGCAAGGTTCCAACTTGTGATCAGGTTGTCGAGGTCGAGGGAGATGATGGCCTCAATGGAATTGTCCAGAATGGTGGTGACGTGGCGAAGGCCCTGGTTGGCGGTTTCCAGTTCCCTGGTGCGGCGCACCACCAGTTTCTCCATCTTCGAGTTCAGATCCCGAATTTCCGTTTCACGCAGCTTGCGCTCGCCGATTTCGCGTTGCAATTCCAGGTTGGCTGTGAATAGCTTGGTGGTGCGGTCCACCACTTTGCTCTCCAACTCCTGGTTGAGCTGCAAAATCTCCTGCTGCGCGCGTTTCCGTTCGGTGATATCCAATATCGCGCTCAGGACCCAGGTGTCGCCGGCCATCCGGATGGGGTTCAATCCGATCTCCACGGGGAATTCCGTACCGTCTTTCCGTAGCCCGAAAAGATCGCGGCCGGCTCCCATGGACCGGGCTTCGGGACGCGACATAAACTCGGCACGAACGGCCGGGTGTCCTCGCCGGAATCGCAGCGGCACAAGCACATCCACCAGTTGACCCAGCAGTTCCGCACGGCTGTATCCGAACAGCTTTTCCGTCTGGCAATTCACCAGCCTGATTTTGCCGGTTTGGTCCGCCATCACCACGGCGTTCGGGGCGGATTCCACGGCCACGCGAAGAATCTCCTCGGCGAGCTTCCGCTCCGTGATATCGCGTTTCACCAGATTGATTCCGCGGATTTTTCCGGCTCGATTGAAGGAAAGAGACAGGATCTCGTTGATATCGAGCTTGCTACCGTCCTTACGAACCCGAACGGTCTCGAATGAACTCGGCCCTCCGCCGGTCATGAAGCGCTCGATCGCATCCGGGGTTTCCCGCGCAAGCTCGGAAGGGGCCAGAATCGATATATGGCGCCCCAACACCTCGGCGGCCTCGTAGCCGAACATTCGCTCGGCCGCCCGATTCCACCCGGTGATCGAGTAGTTCAGATCCACGGAGATCATGGCCTCGAATGAATTCTCCAGCACGGCGGCCTTTTGCCGAAGGTCATCATTGGCGGCCTGCATCTCTTTCGATAAACGGATCATCTCCAGCGTCTTCGGAATCAGGAAAGGGAGTAGCGCCGCGGTGAGCACCGAGGCCGCAGCCGTGACGAGCTTCACCAATCCCGACACCCAGTAAAGCGGCGTCCACAACGTCCAGACTTCCATGAAATGGGTGGCGCCGCAGGCCAGGATGAAGGTGCCGAACGCCAGGAACATCCAGGAGAACGGGATATCTCGCCGGGCGCGCCAGATCAGGTAGGCGAGCGTCACCGAGATCGCTACATAGGAGATGCCGATGGCCAAATCACTGATGACGTGAAGGCGGATCAGGCCGGCGTTCCACAGGTAGCAGTGGACATGCGGCATGAAGGCGTTCGGGTCGAAAAGCTGCCGCCAGAAATCGGACATTACCCTTGAGTGTGATTGGGAGTGAGAATTTCTCGCTTTCTGAGGGACCACTTCTGTGGGACGGAAAATTCGAATTCGCGTCGAATGCGATACTGAGGCGAAATTGTTATGGGCAGAGTTCTGGCACTCGATCTGGGCACACGGCGTATCGGTCTCGCCATGAGCGATGAGATGAACCTCACCGCGCAGGGTTTGCCCACCATGATCCGTCGCGATCTTCGCTGGGATCTTCAGGAGCTGACGCGCATTGCCGCCGCGCATGGCGTGGATCGAATTCTGCTGGGAGACCCGCGCAGCATGAATGGCGAGCAGGGTACGCAATCGCAATGGGCGCGCGAGTTTGCCGTCGAGCTCCAAGCCAGCCTCGGCCTGCCCGTGGAGATGTGGGACGAACGCCTCACCAGCCGCGAGGCCGAACGCACCCTGCGCGGCAGCCACATCGCCAACCGGGCTCGCAAGGCCGCCATCGACCGCATTTCCGCCGTGATTCTGCTGCAGAGTTACCTCGATTCGCACTACCTGCAAACACATGGCTGGAATCCGTACCAGGAGCCGCCAGTTTGAAATTTCTGTTCCGGTTGTTCCTGGGCGGTCTGCTGCTCTGCGCGGTGGCCGGCGGATGGGCGTGGTTTCGCTTGAATCAACCTTACCGGGGGTTTGGCGACGCGGTCTTTCTCGATATTCCGATTAAGACGCGAACCGAAGAGATGGCGGCGATGCTGGCCCACGCCGGCGTCGTGGAGAAGCCCTGGCTGTTCACCGCCGCCCGCGTACTCTCGCCCGGTTCGGTGCTGCAAGCCGGAGAATACAAGTTCGATCGGCCATCGTCGGCCCTGCAGGTGTTCGCCAAGATCGCTCGCGGCGAAACCTTCTATCAGGTGCTGGTGGTTCCCGAGGGGTTCAACATGTTTGACATCGCCGCGCAATTGAAACCGCTGGCGATCATGGCTCCCGAGGACTTTCTGAAAGCCGCGCGGGACCCCGCGCCGATCGCGGACCTGGACCCGCAGGCGCCCTCTTTGGAGGGTTACCTGTTTCCCGATTCGTACCGTCTGGACAAGCACTCAACCGCCGCAACGCTATGCCGCACCATGACCAATCGCTTTCGGGCGCGATGGAAGGAATTGGGGGACCTGCCCAACGTGCACGACGTGGTGACCCTCGCTTCCCTAGTGGAGCGCGAGGCCCGCTTACCCGCCGAGCGTCCTTTGATCGCGGGTGTATTCACCAACCGGCTGCGCCTGGGGATGAAGCTGGGGTGCGACCCCACCACGGTTTATGCGGCCTTGCTCGAGCATCGCTACCGGGGCACGATCTATAAGTCGGATCTGGAAAGCATGAACCCGTATAACACGTACCAGAATGCCGGGCTACCGCCAGGTCCTATCGCCAACCCCGGGCTCAGTTCCCTGCGCGCGGCCATTTCTCCCGCCCCGACGAATTACCTGTATTTCGTGGCCAAAGTAGACGGGTCCGGCGGGCATACGTTTTCCGATAACCTGAGTTCCCACCTGGCGGCCGCAAGCTTGTTACGAGCGGCCGGAAGATAGCGCGTTCTTGATGGTCGCCAACGCCGCCGCGCGCTCCTCACCCACCAGCGCCATGCGCGGCGCTCGGACGCGTTCGTTCCCCATTCCCACTTCCTGCTGCACCAGCTTGATCAACTGCACGAACTTGGGAACGGTATCCATGCGCAGCAGCGGCAGGAACCAATCATAAAGCGGCCAGGAGCCCTCTTGAAATAACGCCACGGATTCGCGCGGAAACGCGTTGGCCAGTCCGGCGATCCATCCCGACGCACCCATGGCGACCGCTTCCACAATGAGGTCGTCAACGCCGCAGAGGATTTGCAGACGTTCTCCCGCCACGGAGCGAAGCGCGGCCACGCGCCGAACATCCGCGCTGGATTCTTTGATGGCGTGGAGATTGGCATGCCCGGCGAGCAGCTCCGCTACCTGGTGCGGGAGAAAATCCGTCGTATACGCGACGGGATTGTTATACAGCATCGCCGAAAGCGGCGTGGCTTCCAGAATCGCCGAGACGTGCGCTTTCATTTCGCGCCAGTCTCCGATGTAGACATAGGGAGGCAGAACCATCAAACCCCGGCACCCGGCTTCCTGCGCCATCCTAGCTATCGCGACCGCCTCGTGGGTACTCAGCGCGGAGACACCGGCTACAACGGGCGCGCGCTGCCCGATTGCCTGCACCGCCGTGTTGAGTAAGTCGCGCTTTTCGTCGAAGGACAGCGTTGCGCCTTCACCGAGCGATCCGAGGGCGACGATTCCGGAGCAGCCGTTCTCGATGAGCCACGCGCAGTGCTTCGCGAAAAAATCGTAGTCGATCGACAGGTCTTCGTGAAACGGTGTCGTGATCGCGGGCATCACGCCGCGCCAGAGAGTGGTCATTGAGGTTCGTTCCCAATCATACTGAAGCTACCCGAGGGAGTGGGAAACAAGGGAGGCCTCACCGAATCCGGCTTCCAGCCAAAAAGGAATTCGACCGCGGGGCCGCAGACACGCCCCTGGCACGGCCCCATTCCGCAACGCGAGTGGATCTTGGCTTCGCGCCACGAGGCCTTCGCGACGAGCTCCTGGTAAGTGACGTCTTCACAGCGGCAGACGAATGTATCGGGCCTCGCGAGTTGCGCCAGTTCAGGACGCAGGGCGAAGGCTTCGGCAAGGGCGGTCCCGAAGCGCTTCCACCGATCGCGCTGGACGAAAAATGCGCGGGCTTTTTCTACGTCGCCGGCGGCGGCGTAACCGGCAATGCTTCCTTCCACAATGGATAAGTCAACGCCCCCAATGCCGGTCACTTCACCCGCACAGAATATCGCCGGATTCGACGTTCTCTGGTATTCGTCCAGGGCGCACGGATCTACCTTCATCAGTTGGGGGAGTTCCGTGTTGGGGACCAATCCATAACCAATCGCCAGATAATCGCACGGGATTTTCTTTCCGCCGGCGCTCACGCTTTTGACGTGCGTGGTCCCCTGCGCTTCGGTCACCCAGGTGGAAGGGGAAAAACACGGGTTCCAAAGCCGCAGGGCCTCCAGCCACTTGCGCGAAGGCAGCGCCGCGCCGAAACGGATGAGCTTGCTCCAGGGCGCCTGCTCGGCAATCAGCCGGATGTCCGCTCCGTGCGTCTTCAGGTAATGCGCCACCGCGAGTAATAAAGGCCCAGTACCTGCGACGACGACGCGTTTGTTGCGAACGTCAAGGCCCTCTTTCACCAGCGCCTGCAATCCGCCCGCGCCGAACACTCCGGGCAAAGTCCAGCCGGGAAACGGCAGGAACAATTCACGCGCGCCGGTCGCGAGAATCAACTTGTCGAACGTCAGCAAATCGGGAGAAGCCACCCGCGTGTTCAACAAGGTGGCCACGCCCGTTTCTATCTCAGGTGCGCCGCCGCCGCGCCAGATCTGCCCGCCCGTCGAGTGATTCCCGTCAATCAGGGTGACATCGGCACCGCTCCTCGCGACGCCCTCCGCAGCGGAGCGCGCCGCGGCCAATCCTGCAGGTCCCGCGCCGACAATCACAATCTTCATGTCGTCTCAACCACCATTCCATCGACGCACAGAGTCTGGCAACTCAGGGCATGCGGTTCGCCGTCGATGGTGACCCGGCACTCGTAACAGATACCCATGCCGCACAGCGCCGCGCGCGGCTCTCCCGTCACAGAGCGGCGGAACGAGGACACGCCCGCTTGCAGGATGGCCGCGGCAACCGACGTTTGCTCCCGGACCGTAACTCGCCTTCCGTCGATTGTGATCTCAGGCATGGCGGTCCGGCAAGTAAGGAGAGAGGGGAATCGGCGGCGTTTTCCCAACGATGTGGTCCGTCAGAATCCGCGCCGTCCCCAGCGAAGTGGTGATCCCTAGGCCTTCGTGTCCCGCGGCGATGAAAGCATGGGGAAGACCCGGACAAGGTCCAATCAGCGGCAGCTTATCCGGAGTCGCCGCGCGGACCCCGGTCCAGCTGCGAATGGCGGATAGGCGGGCGATCCCGGGCATGAAATCAGTCGCCCGCCGCAACATCCGGGCCATCATCGGGGCATCGATATCCGGAGAGTTCACCCCAAACTGCCGCGACGAACCAATCAGAAGCTGACCGGTCCGCCGGGGCTGCACGTTGAAGGCTACGGAACTGCCCGTCGTGGAGTGCGCGCTCTTCAGATAGCCCAACTCCACTAACTGGTGACGCACGAACCCGGGGTAGCGGTCGGTAATGAGCAAGTGCCCTTTGCGCGGAGCAATCGGGACGGAAACGCTGGGCATGAGCGCGCCGGCATGTATGCCCGCGGCATTGATAATCACCCCGGCTTCGAGGCTTTCCCCATTAGCCAGCATTACCTTTTGGGACTCGATGCCGACCGACCGCGCGCGAAGAACCGTGGCCCCGGACCTGGCGATCAACTCCACGGCCGCGCAGGGGGGATAGACTACGCTATCTTGATTCACCAGTAGAGCGCCCGCGAGGCCATCTCGAAGATTCGGTTCCGCTTCTCGAAGCTGCAGCGCGTCCAGAATCTGCGTGCTCACTCCGCGCGACGCGTAGAATTCCTGCTTGCGCCGCACTTCCCGCATCTCCTCCTCGTCGGCGGCCACCCAAAGAGTGCCGCAGGCCTCATATTCCACGCTGCGGGGCAAGTCGGGAGATAGCTCCATCCAGAGTTCGCGCGAGAGCCGGGTGAGTGCGAACTGCGCCTCCGAATCGTCCATGACATCATCCATGACAACGATATGCCCCATGCCCGCGGCCGTCGCGCCGCCACCAATGATCCCGGGCTCAATCACGGTGACACGCAGACCCGCGCGTGCGCACTCAAACGCACACGCCGCGCCGACAATGCCTGCGCCAACGATCGCCACGTCCGGAATCAATGAGGAATACCCCAGCAGAACGGATCGCGCTCATCCAGAATCAACGTGGAATCGGCGTTCACAAACGCGGAACCTTTGATGGTAGGGATGATCTCGCCGTTCCGGACGGCCACACCGGCCTCGAACACGCTTCCGACGATACTTTCCTGCCGCCAGATCTCACCCGGTTTCAGCTTCCCATCGGCATAGAGACAAGCCACTTTCGCGCTTGTCCCAGTGCCGCAAGGCGAACGATCGTAAGCCTTACCGGGGCACAGCACGAAGTTACGGCCGGCTTCGGAGAATAGCTCGATATGATCCACCTCCGGGCGATTCAGACCTTCGCGGATACCCCATGCGTAGTCAATCAAAGAGTCGACGTGCGCTAAGTCAATGGGGTAAGGACTACCCTGTATGAGGAAGAACCAGTTCCCTCCCCATGCGATGTCGCCAATTACGGACTCTACAGCGACATCCTTGGCCGCGCGGTAACTGGGCACATTCTCAATGGCTACCTGCCCATCCGGAAACAGTTCGGCGGTAACCACCCCGACCGGGGTTTCAATCCGATGCCTTCCCGGTTGAATGCGGCCCAGATAGGCCAGGCTGACAATCAGGCCGATCGTGCCATGCCCGCACATGCCCAGGTAACCCACATTATTGAAGAAGATCACTCCAGCCGCTGAGGCCGCGTCCACGGGTTCGCAAAGAAGCGCGCCCACCATCGCTTCGGAACCGCGCGGCTCATTCACCACGGCCGAACGAAACCGGTCGAAGTGCTCGCGCATTCGTGTCAGACGCTCCGCCATGGAGCCGTTTCCCAGGTCGGGACCGCCGTCGATCACGAGCCGCGTGGGCTCACCACCTGTATGGGAATCCACGATATGGAGTTTCGTCAGGCTTGCGGGCATGCGTCTAGACTGAGACTATCAAGAGTGACATCTGAAGAAACCATCCGCCATCTGAACGACCTGATTGAGGTCGCCCTCGATGGAGAGCATGGCTACCGAACGGCCGCCGCGCACGTTTCCGACCCGCACTTCCAGACCGAGTTTGCCGAGGAAGCCAAACAACGGGCCGGCTTCGCCAAAGAGCTGCGCGCTCAAGTGGAGCGCTTGGGCGGTGAGCCGGCCACGTCCGGAACTCTCCAGGCATCCGTTCACCGGGGCTGGATGGATTTGAAATCGGCCGTTTCCGGCGAGTCGCCCGCCGGCGTCATCGCCGCTTGTGAGACTGGCGAAGATTTTGCTGTCGCGGCCTATGAGCGCGTGTTCGATTTAGACATTACCGGGGAGCCACGCAGCGTCGTCGAGAAGCAGATGAATCAGGTGAAGCAGGCCCACCAGCGCTTATTGAACCTCAAAACGGCCCAGTAACTACCCCACGTGTTCCAAAGTTTTCCGGTGGCTGACGACGTCGCCGTCACCCGCCTTGAGGCTCACGAAGACCAGCATGGACACGATGGTTAATCCACCAAGCCCGAGGAACGCGTGTTGGATGCCGTGAATCATCTGCGCCGGATTGGCAACGCGGGCCGGTATGAAGAACGCGGTGGCAAGCGATGCAACAGCCAGGCCGAAGCTGATGGACATCTGCTGGGAGGTGCTGGCGATGGAACTGGCGCTACTGGTCTGCTCTTCGGTGACATCGGAATATACCAGCGTGTTCATGCTGGTGTATTGCAGCGAGGTGAGGAAGCCGAAGAAGAAAACCTGGATGACAATGATCCACACCGGCGTACGGAGGCCGATGGTGGCGAAGAGCATGATCAGCAGACCCAGCATCAGGGTATTGGAGAGCAGGACGCCGCGGTAACCGAAGCGCGCCAGAATACGTGGCATGGTGATCTTCAAAGTCATGGCGGCGATCGCCTGGGGCATCATCATCAGGCCGGATTCCACCGGGCTAAAGCCAAGGCCCACCTGATAGAGCAGGGGGAACAGGAATGGAATTCCGCCCAGCCCCAGCCGGGCGAAGAAGCCGCCGCTGACCGCCACGCGGAAAGTGCGGACGCGAAACAGTTCAAGCGGCAAGAGGGGAAACGGAATCTTTTTCGCGTGCAGCCAGTATCCCGTCAGAAGCACGACGGAGATCGCCAACAGCCCCAGGATCTCCCGGAGGCTCAAGCTGTGCTCCCCGAATATCTCCAGCACATACGACAGCAGCGCGATCCCCGATCCAAACAGGATGAGACCGATCAGATCCAGCGGGTGCGTGCGCTTTTCGCGATAATCCGGCAGATGGCGATGAACCATGTAGAGACCGGCGAGGCCAATCGGCAGGTTGAGGAAGAAGATCATTCGCCAGTGAAAGTAGGCCACGATCAACCCGCCGGCAAGCGGCCCTAACATGGGCGCCACCAGACTGGGGATGGCGACAAAACTCATGGCGCGGATGAGTTCGGATTTGTCGAAGGTGCGCACCAACGTCAAACGTCCCACCGGCACCATCATGGCGCCCCCGCAGCCTTGGAGAACCCGGCAGGCCACTAGCGTATGGATGTCGTTCGAGATGCCGCAGAGCAAGGAACCGGCGGTGAAAATCCCGATGGCCGAGGCGAATACCGCGCGTGTTCCAAAGCGATCCGCCATCCATCCGCTGATGGGAATGAAGACCGCGAGGCTGAGCGTGTAACTGGCCAGCACGGCCTTCATGCTGAGCGGAGCTACATGGAGTGCGTGGGCGATGGCGGGGACCGCCGTGTTGAGAATCGTGGTGTCGAGCGACTCCATGAAGAACGCAACCGCGACGAGCCAGGGGAGCAGGCGCTTGCTGGCCGTATGCGAAGCGGGCGTCATGTTTTTATTTCACACTAACGTCCAGGAGGCTCTGGGGAGACCCGCGTTTGCACGATGACCGGCCTCTAATAAAGCGTAGCGGCCAGCACTTCGACATTGGCGTCGTTTGGCAGAGTGAGGCTCTGAACGACCTTACTGGAATCGAGCGCGAAGTGATATGCGTACAAGCTAAACACACGATCGTCCTTAGTTCCATTCGCGAGGTCGCGATAGGCCATAACCACCGCTTCTTTCTCGCCGGGATACGACTGCGGGGAATACCAGTCACTGAACTCCTGAGAGAATTTCGTACTGGTCCCATCAGAGTAAGTGACCGTCAATACCTGAGCCGCTTGATTGCCTTCCACACCTGTGGCAAGCAATGTGAGAGTCGAAAACTCACCTTGCGGCAGCAGGATGGTCTGACCGGTGCAACTAACGGTATCCAACTGATTGGCGGGCCCAAGATCAAACAGCTCTTCGTTGAGAACTCGTGACGTACCGAGCAGATTTTCCGAGTACGCATCGCCGACTCCATCGATCCCGCCGGTGGAGAACACGGTGCCGTCGGTATAGATACCGTAACGATTAAAGGAAGAAGTCAAACTGACTGGGGTACCTTTGCCTGTCGTACCGGTGCCCGCGCTGACGGCCAGCGTGACAAAGATGGACTTGGCAATGCTGCCCGAAGTTCCCGTCACGGTTACCGTTGCGAGTCCAGTAGTGGCTTTCGCACCGGCGCGGAACACCAATGTCCGCTGATTCGTGGTGCCTGAAACCGTGGCTTTAACGCCTGCCGGCAAGCTCGAGACAGTGAACGTGATGGTTCCAGTGAAGCCGTTCAGATCGGTAATTTTGATCAGGCCGCCGGCAGCCGCATCCTGATCCACATAGACGCTCGATGGACCGGAGAGGGTGAAGCCGGTCCCGGAGACCGCGGCGTTGATGGCAGCGGCATATTGGTCCAGGAGTGTTGGGTTTGAGGCGATGTCGTCATAGAGCCAGAGGAACCCGCCATTGATGCCGCAACTGCTGTTCCAGCCGGTCATGATGGTTTGTACCTGAGTCGGGGAATCATCCTGATCCCACAGGCCCGGCCATACCGGGACGCCGCCGAAATTCCAGCCGGAGCATGGATTATTGCCCGCGCCGCCGGAATAGGCTTGCAGGTGTACGCCGTCTACCTCGCCCGGCAGCTGGGTATTGATCTCCGAAACCACGCTCTCCCAGTAAGAATTGTTGTCGTAAGCATCCGGGATGGACTTGAGGCCAAGCGCGCCCAGCATCACGCCGAAGGCCACCGTGGAAGGCTCATCGAAGCTGTTTTCGTCATCGAAGTCGATGGCGTCGAGCGACGGGATGGCGGTCTTGAGAGCCTGCATGTCTTTATAAAGGATGCTGTTGGGACCGGTGCCTTGAGAATCGACAAGGGCCTTGATATTCTCCCAGTCTCCGTAATTTGAAGAGCCGATGCTGAACGTGATTCGCTTGACCGTGCCTTGTTTTAACTGCGCCATAGCAGCGGCGAAGTCGGGATAGGTTTGGGCTCCGACGTACACGCCATTGGAGGTGAGCGGGAATTCCCCGTTGAAGTTCAGATCACCGGTGGAACTGACTTCGACGCTCCAGACAATGACCTCGGTGAACCCTGAATTCTCCAGCTGTGTGATGTTGTTCGTGGTGTTCTTATAGATCGGGCCGCCCCCAAAGATGCCGGTGTAGCCGACGCTCTGGGCGGACGCTGACGGAGTTGTTGAGAAAATGGCGGAAGATAGCAGGGCAGGAAGAAACCCGGCCCGGATGAGAGATTTGCGAAGCGACATCGTTTGAGTTTAAACCACGCTGGTCAAACGATGGAGAGGCGCCGGCTTACTGGCCGTACGCAAAGCGGGCGTCACGTTGTCCGCGCCAACGCATGCACCGAGCTACCTCTTTCCAAGCACACCGTTTCCTTCATTCCATCGGAACGGCAGCCGCGCCCGCGTTGCAGGCGCACATGAAACCTCGGCCTCCACGGCGGGTAAGGAGGGAGTCTTTCATTTAGCAAACGGGCGGCTCGGTAAGAATCACACTAACGTTCACCAGGTTTTGGGCGAACCCCGCACCTGTGCAGGATGAGCCGCCCATCGATCGGCTCATCCTCTTCCCAGCGCAGGCCAAAACCTGGTGAACGCGGCTCGATCACGAGCCGTACGTCGAATCTGTTTGCGCAACAGCTAACTGCAGCCGCTCGTCCCGCCGCAGTTTTCGCACTTATAACAGCTTCCGTTGCGCGTCATCATGCCCCCGCACTCAGAGCACATCGGAGCATCCGCCACCGCTACCGGGAACGGAAGTTTCTCCTGCGCCTCCACCTCGGTGGGACGCATGGCCGTCGATTCTCCCGCTTCCGAAGCCGCATACTCGCCCGTAAGGAACTTTGAACCCAGCCACCGGAAAATATAATCCGGAATCGACTTTGCATAAGGAATCTTCGGATTCCCCGTCCAACCGCTGGGCTCGAAGCGCACATGACCGAACTTATCCACCAGGAACTTCAGCGGCACGCCGTACTGCAGGTTGTAACTAATCGCGGTAGCGAAGCTATCCATCAACCCCGAGATGGTCGAGCCTTCCTTCGCCATCGTGATGAAGATCTCGCCCGGCGAGCCGTCTTCATACATTCCCACGGTGATATAACCCTCATGGCCGCCAATCGAGAACTTATGCGTAATCGATTGCCGCTCATCCGGCAACTTACGGCGCACCGGACGGTAGACGATCTTTTCAACCGTGACAGCCGGCTCTACCTTGGGCTCCACGCGCTTGTCTCCCTGCTTACCGGAACTCATCGGCTGCGCCTTCTTCGAGTTATCGCGGTAGATGGCGACCGCCTTCAGGCCCATGCGCCAGCTCTCGATGTAGGCGTCCATCACATCTTCCACCGTGCATTCTTCCGGCATGTTGATGGTCTTCGAGATTGCGCCCGAAACAAACGGCTGAACCGCGCCCATCATTTTGAGATGCCCCATGTAATGGATAGACCGCGTGCCGTTCACCGGACGGAAACTGCAGTCGAACACCGCCAGATGCTCCGGCTTCAGCGCCGGTGCGCCTTCGATGGTGCCCGTGGAATCGATATGCTGTACGATCACTTCCACCTGCTCCGGCGTGTAACCCAGCTTGATCAAGGCCTGCGGCACCGTGTTATTCACAATCTTGATCACGCCGCCGCCCACCAGCTTCTTGTATTTCACCAGCGCCAGATCCGGTTCAATGCCAGTGGTGTCGCAATCCATCATGAAGCCGATAGTCCCGGTGGGGGCGATCACCGTCACCTGCGCATTGCGGAATCCATGTTCCCTGCCCTGCTCCAGAGCGCTGCTCCAGCATTCTTTCGCGGCGGCATAAATATCCGTAGGAATGTTGCGCGAGTTGATGCCCGAAACCGCTTCTCCGTGCATGCGGATCACGTCGAGGAAAGGTTCCTCGTTCCTGGCGTAGCCTTCAAACGGTCCCACGCTCTCGGCAATGCGCGCGCTGGTGAGGTACGCCTGCCCGGACATCACCGCGCTAATGGCGCCGGCCCAGTCACGGCCCTTGTCGCTGTCGTAAGGGATTCCGAAACTCATCAGCAGCGCGCCCAGGTTCGCGAAGCCCAGACCCAGCGGCCGGTAGTCCTGCGAATTCCTGGCAATCTTCTCGGTGGGGTAGCTCGCGTTGCCGACAATAATCTCCTGCGCCACAATCAACGTATCCACGGCGTGCCGGAATGCGGGTACATCGAAATGGCCGCCCGCATCCACGAACTTCATCAGGTTGAGGGACGACAGGTTGCACGCCGAATCGTCCAGGAACATATACTCCGAGCACGGGTTTGAAGCATTGATCCGGGCTGTGTTCTTCGACGTGTGCCACCGGTTGATGGTGGTATCGAATTGCATGCCGGGGTCGCCGCACTGATGCGTCGCTTCCGCGATCTGGCGCATCACTTCGCGAGCCTTCAGCCGCTTCACCTTCTCGCCATTCAACACGGACTTGGTCCACCATTCCGCGTCATCCTCCACGGCCTGCATGAACTCATCCGACGCTCGCACGGAGTTGTTGGCGTTCTGGAAGAAGATGGACCCGTACGCCTCGCCATCGAGCGACGAATCGTAGCCCTGCTCGATCAGCGTCTGCGCCTTCTTCTCTTCCTTGGCCTTGCACCAGATGAAGCGCTCCACATCGGGATGGTCCGTGTTCAGGATCACCATCTTCGCCGCGCGGCGCGTCTTGCCGCCGGATTTGATCACGCCCGCGAACGCATCGAAGCCCTTCATGAACGAGAGCGGGCCGGATGCGCGGCCGCCTCCCGAAAGGATTCCGTTTTCCTCACGCAGCACCGAGAGGTTGGAGCCGGTGCCCGATCCCCACTTGAAGAGCATGCCCTCGGTCTTGGCGAGGTCCAGAATCGATTCCAGCGTATCCTTTACGGAAACGATAAAGCACGCCGAGCATTGCGGCCGCGCTTCATTGGTCATCGCCTTGATCGCGCCCGTGGTTTTATCCGCGAACCAGCCATACCCGCGCGATTCCTTCACCCCCACGTTGAACCAGACCGGCGAATTGAACGCCGCCTTCTGATGAATCATCATGTGCGCAAGTTCGTTGCGGAAGTTTTCCCCATCCTGCCGCGTCGCGAAGTAGCCGTCTTCGAGGCCCCAATCGGCGATGGTGTCCACCACCCGGTGCACCAGGTCCGCCAGGCTCCGCTCCCGATCGGGCGACCCGAGTTTCCCATGGAAGTACTTGCTCGCCACGATGTTGGTGGCCGTCTGGCTCCAGCCGGCCGGCATCTCTACATCGCGCTGCTCGAAAATAACTGCGCCCTTATCATTGCCGATGCTGGCCGTGCGCGTCTCCCACTGGGCTTCATCGTAGGGCGTGCGGCCGGCTTCCAGCCGGGCGGTAAAATGCCGGGAAAATGCGATTCCGGGACGGGTTTTATGGGGTGCGAGTGGTGCAATCACGTCTTCTACTATACTCGCGGTTCGGGGGGATGTTCGTTCCATATTTGGGGTCGCTCCTTGCTAACGCATTTGCAATCTTGCCCCAATATGTAGTGCCTAGTCAAGGGAAATCTCTATATGGAGTATGTGTTTTTTCGATTGACCGTTAAGTCATTGATTCTGAAACGGCAGCCGGAATGGTGTGATACCGCTCAATTCCGGGGGCGCCCGCTCAGCGGAACCCTTAAATCGGGATCGAAACGCGAAAGCGGCGAAGTCCCTTCGAAAAGTACACTTCGATCGAGCCGCCCACACTGCGAAGATCGCGGCGCAGACGAGCAATGTCGATCGATTCCAGATCAGACTCCCCGCGGTCTGGTTCAACCCGGTCCGCCTCGACAACCACGCGATCCCGCTCACGCGAGACTCTGAAACAGACCAATCCTGCGCCTGAGCGGAATTCGGCGAGTCCAAGTCTCGCCGCCGAGAAAACAGCGGCTTCGATGGACGGCGGCAGCAGTTCCAGATCGCCCGAAAAAGTCGTCTCCACATCAGCGCCCGTGGACGATCGGAACCCCTCCACGCAGTCCAGAAGGCCTTGCCGCAGACCTGCGGAAATCGATACGGGCGGTGAAAGAATATGGGCCAGGGCTGACATGTAGCCAACGAACCGATCCGCTAAAGCCACGGCTTCCGAAATGGCAACTTTTTCGGCTGCGCGAAGCACCAGCGATTCCTGCAATTCCTGGAGGCTGCGAGAAACGGCAACCATGAGCTCGCTCGTATCGCCTTCGAGTCCCGCGGCGATCCGGCGGCGTTCCTCGGGGCTGTCCACAACGCTACGGAGTTTGTGGTGGCTTTTCGGCGCGTTGCTCTCCGCGTGCCGCCGGTCCGAGATATCCTCCGTCAGCGCCACCACATGCCCGACGCGCCCCGAGGAATCGCGGAGCGCCGACACGCTGTTTCTCACCCAACGCAGATCCCCCGCCTTGCGGACATAACGTTTCTCATATACCGCCTGGCTGATCTCACCGGCGTAGACGCGCGTCGAAAGGCGCAGGTTTTCGGGCAGGTCCGGCGGATAGGTGATGGACTGATAATTCGTCCGCGTGAGTTCTTCTTCGGAATATCCCGTGATTCCGACGTAAGCTTCGTTGGCGGCAACGAACCGGCCAGACCTGTCGGCAACACTGAAGCCAACGGAGGCTTTGGCGAACAGGGCCCGCAAGCCATGGGGCGTGGCAACCGTCTTCAAGTTACGGCTCATCACCTTCACTATCCGGCTCGTTATCCAGCGCCGCTTTCACAGCCGGACTCTTCATGGCCTTTTCCAGTTCCTCAACAGCTTGTTCGGCTTGCGTCGTGGGCGGAGCGTCGGAATCCTGGAGCACGTTCAGCAGGCCCGCCAAACGGGCCGCCATGCGGCCTTCCCTGCCCTGCGGCGCATTCATCATCTCCGTCACCCGCGTGGTCAGGTCAAATTGCTTTTCAAGTCCTGCGGGCGGAGTCTTGATGCGCGGGTCCAGAGTCACCTGGAACCTCTGCGAGTAACTCTGCCCATCCGCCGTCAGCTTCACCGTATACTCGCCGGGTAACACCGCGGCCCCCAGCGGATGCCTCGGCGTATCGTGAATGATCGCCGTCATCGGATACTCGTGACCCTTCGAGTACGGCGGCGGGAAGTGAAGGTCCCAAACGAAACGATGCATTCCGGCGGCCGTCGACGGGTTCACCGGCGCGCGCACCCAGTAAGTGGGGACATTCAATTCAGGGTCAATGGGGTCGGGCACATCGGAGCTGGAGTAGGTGCGCACCAGCTTCCCCGCATGATCCAGAATCTCGAGAGTCACCTTCGACATGGGACTCTGCAGATAGTAATCCAGAATCGCGCCGTCGGGCGGGTTCTGTCCGGCGGGTTCCTCGGGCGGCAACGGCGTATCGGGATTGCGATTCCAGCGCCAGCGAAGGGCCGTCTGCGGCTGGAATAACGTCACCGGCTCGGCAATCACGTGAGCGCTCATCTGCCGGAGCGGCGTAATGTCGTCAAGTATCCAGAAGCCCCGTCCATGCGTTCCGGCGATCAGATCGTCCCCGTGAATCACCAGATCGCGGATCGATGTGGCAGGCATGTTCTGGCGCAGCGGTTGCCAGTTATCGCCATCGTCGAAGGACACCCAGACCTGCCGTTCCGAACCCGCAAATAGCAGGCCCTTGCGCATCGGATCTTCGCGAACCGCGTTGATCGGGGCGTTTGCAGGCAGGCCGGAAACAATCTCGGTCCACGTTTTTCCGAAGTCGCGTGTACGGTAAATATGCGGGGCCAGGTCATCGAGGCGGAAGCGGTTGATCGCCGCATAGGCGGTGCCCGCATCGGTGTGCGAAGCTTCCAAAGTCGAAACTTTGCTCCAGGCGGTAAGCGCTTCCGGGGTGACGTTACGCCAGGTCTTTCCACCATCGTGCGTGAGCTGTATCAGGCCGTCGTCGGTACCGGCCCAAATCTGATTCACATCTTTGGGGGACGGCGCAAGCGCGTAGATCACGCCGCGATGCTTGCCCTTTTCGGGATCGCGATCCTTGAACACGCCAAGGACCTCGGGGACTTCATAGCTCGCACGTGTCAGGTCTGGACTCATGACCTCCCAGCTATTGCCGCCGTCGGTGGTCTTGAACAGAACGTTCGAACCAAGGTAGAGAATCTGTGGGTCAACCGGCGAGAACACCACCGGCATGGTGCGAACAAACCGATACTTGCTGGAGCGTAGAGTGACGGGGCTGATGTCCTGAATATCTCCCGTGGTCCAGTCAAAGCGCGTCATTTTTCCGCCGTAGATCAGGTTCGGATTCAATGGATCGGGCGCAACATAGCCGTACTCTTCGATCCCAATCGGGTGCCAGTTGCGAAATGTGATCGCACCATCGTCGCTGCGGCTTTCGACACCAGCCGATCCGCTTTCCTGCTGCGCGCCATAGACCCAGTAAGGGAAACGATTGTCGGTGATCACGTGATAGAACTGCGCGGTCGGTTGGTTGTACCAGGAGCTCCACGTAGCGCCGGCGTTCACGCTCAGTGTCGCACCCTGGTCGCTCGCGAGTAAGATGATGTCGGGGTTACGCGGGTTGATCCACACCGTATGATAGTCATCCCCGCCGGGCGCGCCTTTGATGGCAGTGAACGTCTTGCCCGCGTCCTCGGAGCGATAGGTGGAAGTATTCGCGACATAGATCCGGTCCGGATTGCGCGGATCGACACGCACGCAGGCGAAGTCCCCGCCGCGGCCCCAGATGCGTTCTTCATGATTCACGCGCGTCCATGTAGCGCCCGCATCGTTCGACCGGTAGGTTCCACCATCCTTCTCGTCCGCATCCACTTGCGCATACATGCGCGACGGGTCGCTCGGGGCGATACCGATCCCGATGCGGCCGAGGCCCTGCTCAACGGTAGGCAGCCCCTGGGTGAGTTGATTCCAGGTCTTGCCGCCGTCAGTAGATTTGAAAAGCCCGCTTCCCTTGCCGTTCAATGAACCGCCGATCTCCCAAGGCGCTTGCCGGGCGGCCCACAAGGAAGCGTAAACCGTCTGCGAATTCTTTGGATCGAAGGCCAGGTCGACGCCCCCGGTGTTCTCGTCTTTATAGAGAACACGGTCGAAATGCTGCCCGCCATCGAGCGAGCGATAGATGCCACGCTCATTGTTTGGACCGTAGGGATGGCCGAGGACCGCCACGAAGATGCGGTTGGCGTCTTGCGGATCGACGACGATCGCCGGAATTTGCCATCCGTCCCGCAGCCCTAAATGCTCCCAAGTCTTGCCGGCGTCCGCGGATTTATAAATGCCGTCCCCCACGGAGAGGTCCGGCCTCTGCAAACCTTCTCCGCTGCCCACATAGATGATGTTGGGGTCGGATGGAGCAACCGCCAGAGCGCCGATGGAACCAGTTCCCTGGTCGTCGAAAAGAGGGTTCCAGACGCGTCCGTAGTCGGTGGATTTCCAGACGCCGCCATTGTTCACTCCGATGTAGTAGACATTCGGCTGATCCGGAACTCCCGACGCAGCCACCGTGCGGCCGCCGCGATAAGGGCCGATGGATCGCCATTTGAGGTCCCCGTAGAGTGTACTGGGGTATTGAGCGCCCAGTGGCGCAGGAAGAACAAATGCGGGTAGAACGAGTGCGGATAAAAGAAGTAGATGAGAAAAACGCATGCTGGAAAGGGCTAGGATGACACATTCCGCCGCGACACCCCAATCCCGCTACACTGGAATGAATGGTTTCAATCTCCGCTCGCGCGGCGCTCCTGTTAACGTGCGTTGCCGTGGCGATCTCTCCCGTCCTCTCGCAAATCATCGAATTTGAGAATAACGGCCTCAAATACCAGAGCCTCACCCGCAAGAGCGTCACTATTATGTGCGCCCGGCTCCCGGTGCAGTTGAAGGAATACGAACTCATCCAGATCGCCTTGGCAAACGGCTCCGATATGTACGTCACCCTGAAACCGGAGGACTTCACGTTCCTGCGTAGCGACGGGCACGTGATCGCCGCGGCCAGCGCAGATGCCGTGGTCACCGAGATCATGGACCGCGGCGACCACGGCGACCTGGTGAAACTGGTCACCACTTACGAGAAAGCCATCTATGGCATCCCCAACATGAAGCTCGACAACGGGTATGAGAAACGGCGCCAGGCCGCGCTAGGGTTTGGCGTGAATCAGAAGTTCAAAGCCGCCGCTGCCGCATCCGCCATTGCGCTGGTTCAGGAGCGCATCGCGCCAGGCAAATCCACCGATGGCGCCGTATTCTTTCCGCATGAGGGCCACGGCGTTCCCACTGGAAAACTGATCGTGCAAAACGGATCGCAAACGTTCGAATTCAATTCGGAATAGAATAGGACTTATGCCTTATCCAGAGCCATTGATCGCACCCATGCGCGCAGACCTCACGCGCTATGGAGTGGAAGAGACCCGAACCCCCACCGATGTCGACCGCCTGGTTCAATCGAGCGGCACCGTGCTGATGATCGTGAATTCGGTGTGCGGTTGCGCCGCGGGACGCGCGCGCCCTGCCGTGGGCATCGCCCTCCAAAACGCCGCGAAACCCGATAAAGCGGGCACGGTTTTCGCCGGAGCGGATGAAGCTGCCGTTTCGCACCTCCGCGGCATCCTCTCGGAGTTCCCTCCGTCTTCTCCGTCGATGGCTCTGTTCCAGGACGGAAAGCCCGTATTCATGGTGCATCGCCATCAGATCGAACAGCGCGACCCGTTTCAAATCGCGAAGCTTCTCACCGACGCGTTCGACCGCTTTTGCAAGCCCGTCGCTTCATCCGTGTAGACGCCGCGGCAGCAGGTGCCCCTGCTGCTAAACTTGCGGGTACATCCCGCTGACGCACGAAAATGTCCCCTCATGAAACCAACTCCGGAGTTGCCCAGCACGTTAGGAGAACTGCGCGCTAGCGCTTTCTCGCAAACCTCGTCCGGCGCGCGGACCGTGAAAGACGAACTGCGCGCGAATTTAATCTGCAAATTGAAGCGCGGGGAAACCTTGTTTCCCGGCATCGTTGGCTATCAGGACAGCGTGGTTCCCCAGGTGGTGAACGCGCTGCTCTCCAGGCATAACTTCATTCTCTTGGGCCTGCGCGGCCAAGCCAAGACTCGCCTGGTTCGCATGCTGACCACGCTGCTCGATCCTTTCGTACCCTTCGTGACCGGCAGTGAGATCCACGATAACCCGTACAGCCCCATCTCGGCGTACGCCAGGAATTTGATTGCCGATAAAGGCGAATCGACGCCCATTTCCTGGCTCACGCCGGGCGAACGCTACGTCGAAAAGCTGGCCACTCCCGACGTCACCATCGCCGACATGATCGGCGATATCGACCCGATTAAAGCGGCCCGGCGCGGGCAGGATATTTCGGACGAACTCACCGTTCACTACGGCCTGCTGCCGCGCGCCAACCGCGGTATTTTCGCCATCAACGAACTGCCCGATCTCGCCGGCAAGATTCAGGTGGGCCTGTTCAACATCATGCAGGAAGGCGACGTGCAGATTAAGGGCTACCCCGTGCGGTTGCCTCTCGATATCCTCCTGGTCTTCACTGCCAACCCGGAAGACTACACCGCGCGCGGCAAGATCATCACGCCTTTGAAGGACCGCATCGGCAGCGAAATCCGCACGCATTATCCGGTGGAACTCAGCCAGGGCCTGGAGATTACGCAGCAGGAAGCCTGGACGGCGCGAGATCCGGGTGGCGATTCGAGAGTCCCCAAATACATCGCCGAAGTGGTCGAGCACCTCGCCTTTACTGCACGTGAAGACAAGCGCGTCGATAAACGCTCCGGCGTCTCGCAGCGTCTGCCGATCTCCGTGCTGGAAAATGCCGTTTCCAACGCGGAACGCCGCGCGCTGGCGAACCACGACGATACGGTCGCGCCTCGTATTCTTGACATTTACTCGGCTCTGCCGGCCATGACCGGAAAGCTGGAACTGGAATACGAAGGGGAACTAAAAGGCGGCGACGCCGTGGCGCGAGAGATCATCCGCATCGCCGTTGGCAAGGTCTTCGACCGTTACTTCGAGGGAGTCAACGTAAACAGCATCGTCCAGTGGTTCGATCTGGGCGGCTCGCTGGAACTCGGCGAAACCGTGAGCGCCGCGGACATGGTCCGCCAGTTGAATTCCATCCAGGGGCTCATGGAGAAAACCCGGGCACTGGGTCTCACCGAAAATGAATCCGATGCCGCCCGCGCCTCCGCCGGCGAGTTCATTCTGGAAGGCCTTTACGCGCACCGGCGCATCAGCCGCAGCGAGCAATATCAGTTCGGCGCGGAAGAAAAGAAGGCGCCCGCGCGCGAGCGGCGGGAAGAACGGGATGAGAAAGATCGCGAGCGGGAGCGGCGCCGGCGCCAGTTTAACTAAATGAAATCGATCAAGTACTCGCGGTACACCGGTGAGGACTTCGGCATCGACGCCCAGGATCTGCTCCAGGCCCTCTCCGATTTCTTCCTGCAAAGCGGCTTCAACTCCAACTACTCGCAGTTTATGGAGATGGATCAGCGCACCATGGAAGACCTGAAGCAGGCTATCCAGCGGGCGCTCGAATCGGGCGATCTATTCCCCGACGATCAAATGCAGCAGATGATGGAGAAGCTGCAAAGCATGTCTCCCGATCAGATCAACCAGCTCCTCGAAAGTCTCGTGCAGAAGCTGGCCGATGAAGGCCACGTCAGCATTTCGCATCCCGACAAGCCCATCGAGCAGCCGCAGGGTGGCAGCGGCGCGGCTCCGGACGCGAGCATCAAATTCGAAGTGACCGACAAATCGCTCGATTTCCTGGGCTTCAAGACGTTGAAAGACCTGCTGGGTTCATTAGGGAAATCCAGCTTCGGCAGACACGACACGCGCGACCTGGCTACCGGGATCGAATCTTCCGGCGCATCCAAGCAATATGAGTTCGGCGACACGATGAACCTCGACATCAGCGAGACACTGTTCTCGGCCGTGCGGCGCGAGGGCGCAACCGTTCCGCTCAATCTGGAATACGGCGATCTGCACGTGCATCAGTGCGAATACCAAAGCTCCTGCGCCACGGTGCTGATGCTCGATTGCAGCCACAGCATGATTCTTTACGGAGAAGACCGTTTTACGCCCGCGAAGAAAGTGGCCCTCGCGCTGGCGCACTTGATTCGCACACAGTATCCCGGCGATTCCCTGCGCTGCGTGCTGTTTCACGATACGGCGGAAGAACTCGATATCAGCCAGCTTGCGCGCGTCCAGGTCGGCCCCTATTACACCAACACGCGCGATGGCCTCATTCTCGCTCAGCGGCTGCTTGAGCGCGAGCGCAAAGACATGCGGCAAATCGTCATGATTACCGACGGAAAACCCAGTGCGCTCACGCTCGAAGACGGCCGCATGTACCGCAATGCCTTCGGGCTGGACCCGCTGGTGATCAGCAAGACCCTCGAAGAGGTGAACCGCTGCAAGAAATCCGGAATCCTGATCAATACCTTCATGCTGGCGTCTGATTACGGACTCGTCAACTTCGTCCAGAAGGTGACCGAAATTTGCCGGGGCAAAGCATATTTCACGACGCCGTATACACTGGGACAATACTTACTAATGGACTACATGAATCGCAAGACCAGAACGATCCATTAGCCGCCGATAAATACAGATGAACGCAGATAACCCAAACCACAGTTCTAATCTTTATCGGCGTGAATCGGCGTTTATCGGCGGCTATTTCTTTTGTTTCTGCGCCGCCCTACTCGGCCTGTCCGCCTGTTCCCAGAGCAATTCCGACGTGGCAGCCGCGGGCGTCCCCGCGATGCCGCCCGTCGCCGTGCGTGCAGTCACTGCCATTTCGGCAGCCGTGCCGCTCGACGTGAACGGAATCGGCAACGTCGAAGCCATCACTTCGGTGGATGTGAAATCGCGTGTCACCGCGCCGGTCCTGCGCGTGAATTTCCAGGAAGGCCAGAATGTTCAAAAGGGCGAGCTGCTCTTCGAACTTGACCCCGAAGTCTACAACCGGCAAATTGCCGAACTGGAAGCCAACGTCGCCAAAGACGTCGCCAACGAAAAAGAATCCCAGGCCAATATTGAGAAAGACCAGGCCACGTTGAAGAACGCCGTTTCCGTGGCCGAGCGCGGCAAGCAACTGCTGAAACAGGGCATCTTCTCGCGCGAACAAACCGATCAGGTGGTGGCCACCGCCGACGCCGCCAAAGCTTCTTTGGACGCCGACACAGCCGCTCTCGAAAGCGCGAAAGCCGCACAGGGCGCCGACCGCGCGCGCCTCGCCCAAACCAAGCTCTCGCTCAGCTTCACCAGGATCTATGCGCCCATTTCGGGACGCGCCGGCGCGGTGCAGGTGAAAGCGGGCAATCTGGTGAAAGAGAATGATGCCGCTCTCGTCACCTTGCTGCAGATTTCTCCCATCTACGTTTCTTTCTCGCTCCCGGAAAACCTGCTTCCCGAAGTCCGTAAGTTCAACGCCGGACGGGCTCTTGCCGTAACCGCCACGCTTGCCGACGGCTCAACCGCGACCGGCAGTCTTAGCTTTATCGACAACACGGTCGATATGACCACCGGAACCATCAAATTGAAAGCTTCTTACGACAACCCGCAGCAGAAGCTCTGGCCGGGGCAGTTCGTTAATGTGCAGGCCCGGCTGGAGACGGAGCAGAATCGCATCATGGTCCCCTCGCAAACCATCGAGAACGGTCCGCAGGGGAAATATGTGTGGGTGATGAACCCCGTTGATAGCACCGCGTCTATGCGGCCCGTGGACGTCTCGCGCCTCTTCACACCGCGCGGGCAGCCGGAACAAGCGGTCATTTCCTCCGGCCTGCAGCCCGGCGAAATGGTGATCTCCGAAGGTCAAATGCGGCTCGCGCCGGGCGCGCACGTGCGCCTGTTGAAGGCCAACGCAAATCCAGCGAGCTAGCGCGCATGGCACCCACCGATTTCTTCATCCGCCGCGCCGTCACCACCACGCTCCTCATGGTGGCCATCCTGGGCTTCGGGCTGCTGAGCTATTTCACCCTGCCGGTAAGCGACCTGCCCAACGTGGAATACCCCACCATTCAGGTGAACGCAGCTTTGCCCGGCGCGAACCCTGACGTAATGGCTTCTTCTGTCGCAACGCCGCTCGAAAAAGCCTTCTCGAACATCGCCGGCATCGACAGCATGTCTTCTACCAGTTCGCTGGGCTCCACATTCATCACGCTGCAATTCGACATGAGCCGCTCCATTGATGCAGCCGCGCAGGACGTGCAGGCCGCCATTTCACGCGCCAGTGGCGACCTTCCCACCAACATGCCCGCGCCGCCTTCGTATTCCAAGGAGAACCCCGCCGCCCGCCCCATCATGTACCTGAGCATGAACTCGCCAACCATGACCGGTTCCGCGCTCGATGAATATGCGGAAACGCTGATCGGCCGGCGCATCTCCATGGTGAGCGGCGTGGCCGACGTTTCGGTCTACGGCGCCAAGAAATACGCCGTGCGCATTCAAGCCGACCCCAATAAACTGGCTTCTCGCGACGTGGGCCTCGAAGAACTTCGCGACACGCTCGCGCATGGAAATCTCAATTTGCCTTCCGGTTCGCTCTACGGATTTACCAAAGCCTACACCGTCCAATCCAACAGCCAACTCAACGCCGCGGCGCAGTTCCGGCCCATGATCGTGCGCTATCAAAATGGAAATCCGGTGCGCCTGGAAGATCTGGCCAACGTCATCGATAGCGAGACGGTCAACCGCAGCGAGTTCTGGGCCAACGGCAAAATCGCCATGATTCTGGCCATCCAGAAACAGCCCGGCACCAACACCGTCAGCGTTGTCGAGGGCATCCGGAAGCTGCTGCCCGACCTCAGGCAGAACATGCCGGCGGGAATCAACATGGAGATTCAGTTCGACGCGTCCCAAAGCATTCAGGATTCCATTCGAGACGTCAAACTTACCCTCTTGCTCACCATCGCCCTGGTGGTTTTCGTCATCTTCTTCTTCCTGCGAAATGTTTCCGCCACCGTGATTCCAAGCCTGGCCGTGCCGCTTTCACTGCTGGGCACTTTCGCCGCCATGAAGTTGCTGGGTTTCACCATCGACACGCTTTCCATGATGGCGATGACGCTCTCCGTAGGGTTCGTGGTCGACGACGCCATCGTGATGCTGGAGAACATTGTGCGCCACATGGAGATGGGCAAGCCCCGCATGCAGGCCGCCTTTGAAGGCGCGCGCGAGGTGGGGTTCACCATTGTCTCGATGACGGTTTCGCTGGTCGCGGTTTTCATCCCGGTTCTGTTTCTCAGCGGCATCATCGGCCGCCTGCTGCGCGAATTCTCCATCACCATCGTGGTGGCCGTGCTGGTCTCAGGCGTGATCTCTTTGACGTTGACGCCCATGCTGTGCAGCCGCTTCCTGCAGCATGAACATCATCATCGCAGCCGTTTCTATCATTGGTCCGAGGCGTTTTTCCAGCGTATTAACGGCGCTTACCGGCGCTCACTTCAGTTCACGTTGCAGTTCCGGCGATTCACCCTGGTGGCCAGCGTGGTTCTCACCGTCGCCACCGTTTACCTCTTCATCGTGATGCCCAAGAGCTTCCTTCCCGTGGTGGATACCGGCATGTTTTTCGGCGTCACCGAAGCCGGGGAAGACACATCCTACGACGAAATGGTTCGCCTGCAGCATCAGGTGGCCGATATCATGGCCCATGACCCCTGGGTCGAGAAGTGGGCCAGCGGAACCGGCGATTTTACAGGCCAGAACGGCGGCTTCGTCTTTGCCCACCTCAAGGAAGATCGCCATCGCCCCACGGCCACCGAGATCATCGCCGAGCTCAATCGGAAGTTCGCGCAGATTCCCGGAGTGATGGTCTTCCTTCAAGTCCCGCCGCTGCTGACCCTTGGGCAGAGCGAATCGCGCTTCCAATATTCCGTCGCGCTGGAAGATGCGGAGACCGGCACGCTCTACCATTGGGCCCCCATTCTGGAGCAGAAGCTGCGCTCGATGCCGGATATCGCCGCTGTCTATAGCGATCTGCATCTCACCAGCCCCCGCATCAATGTCGACATCGATCGCGACCGCGCGCTCGCTTTCGGCGTGACTCCCGATCAGATCGCCAACACGCTCTACGACGCGTATGGAGACCGGCGCGTCTCCACCATCACCTCATCATCCAACGAATACGATGTGATTCTGGAAGTGCTCCCGGAGTATCAGCGCGATCCGTCGGCCCTCTCGAAGTTATATATAAGATCCAGCACGGGTAAGTCGATTCCCCTTTCCGCTGTCACACGGCTTGTCCAGGGCGTCGCCCCGCTGGCCGTCAACCACATAGGACAGTTGCCGGCTGTGAATCTGCAATTCAATCTGAAGCCCGGTGTGGCGCTCAGCGAGGCGACCAAGCAGGTGGACGAAGCCGCGCGCGAGATCGGCATGCCCGATACCATGAGCTTTACTTACCAAGGTACGGCGCAAGTATTCCAGAATTCGTTGAAAGGCTTTGCGATCCTTCTGATCATCGCCATCCTGGTGATTTACTTAGTGCTGGGGATTTTGTACGAAAGCTTCATCCACCCCATTACGATTCTTTCCGGCCTTCCTTCCGCGGGAATGGGCGCACTGGTCACGCTTCTGCTCTTCCATGAGGACCTGAACCTTTACTCATTCGTCGGCATCATCTTATTGATCGGCATCGTGAAGAAGAACGCCATCATGATGATCGATTTCGCGATCATGGCGCAGCGCGCCGGAAAGTCCGCGGAAGAGGCAATCTTCGAAGGCTGTATTCAGCGCTTTCGCCCCATCATGATGACCACCATGGCGGCGCTTCTGGGCACGCTGCCCATCGCCTTCGGATATGGAGCCGGCGGCGAGGCACGAAGGCCTCTTGGGTTAGCCGTGGTCGGCGGATTGGTGGTGTCGCAGCTCTTGACGCTCTACATCACGCCGGTCATCTATCTTTACCTCGAGCGCTTCACGCAACGATTCACCAGCGCGCGCAAGCTGCGGCCGATTGAGGTCGTTCTCCCCTCGCCCGTCTAGCTTTGGTGGGGCGGCGGTTTCGCCTGGTGTGTCGAGTAGTGATGTGCATTCAGGGGGTGGAAGTCCCCTTTGGACCGTGATGACCGGAACCATCCGTCTAAGCAAGGGTGCTCGCCGCGAGGCGGGATCTGAAGAAAGCCAATGACGAAATCCCGGAAGCGACGTACGGGAAACAGTCGTAGATTTGGCGGCTGCGGCGGATATAAGGCCAGTGTGGTTTGGGTGACCCCGCCAGGGACGGGAAAGCCCGCTTGTCATTCGGAAGCCGCATGGGTAGATCCGACGCGTACGGGAGAAGAAGGCATGTCTTACCTCGATAGATCTCCGTTTCCGGTCCGCTCGCAGCGGACTGCCTGCGCAGTAATGCGCCGGGACAGAAAGCGAAGAAGTCAGCAGAGGCCAAAGTAGCCCAACCGGGCGAAGGGCCGAATCTTTAATGCAAGGAGCAGATGGACGATTTCGATGAGCGCAGAGCAGCAGAAAGGCGACCAGCACCACGGCGACGGCGGGACGGGCGGCCCCTTTCCACGGAGCATGGACGGCGGCAAGAGCTTACGGCATTCGAACAACAACGAGCCTTGACAGTCAATTTGATGGAGCAGGTATGCAACCCGAAGAACCTTCTTCGCGCGTACCGGCGGGTTCGCTCCAATAATGGAAAGCCGGGCGTGGACGGGATGACCGTCCACGATCTGGCCGACTGGCTACGGGAAAACATAGCGGCGTTGACGGCTGCATTGCTGGACGGGACTTACCGGCCCCGGCCCGTGCGTGGAGTGTCGATCCCGAAGCCGGGAGGAGGACAACGCCAACTGGGTATTCCAGTGGTTGTGGACCGTCTGGTTCAACAGGCGATCCTGCGGGTACTGGACCCCATCTTCGACCCCACCTTTTCCAACTCCAGCTATGTATTCCGGCCCGGCCCAGCGCCCACATGGCGCTGGAACAGGCCCGGAAGTACGTCGCCCAGGGGGGCGCGAGTTTGTCGTGGAGCTCGACCTCGAAAAGCTTTTCGACCGGGTAAATCACGATATCCTCATGTCCCGGATCGCGCGCAGGATCGGCGGTCGGAGAACGAAGGTTCCTCGGCCATCGGCTGCTTTTGAACGGTAAGCCCGGCATCTCGCCCAAGAGCATAACTCGCGCGAAGGAGAAGATCAGGCAGATTACCCGTCGAAACCGGGGCGTCAGCCTGACGCAGGTGATCATCGAACTCAACTTGTTTCTCATGGGATGGCTTACCTACTACCGCTTTGCGGCATGCCGGTTTGAACTCCAGTGCCTGGACGAGTGGATTCGGCGTAAGCTGCGCTGCTATCGCCTCAAACAGTGCAAAAGGGGTAGCACCGTGGCCGGTTTCCTGAAGAAGCTCGGCGCGTCGCCCTCCCTCGCGCACCGGGTGGCCTCGTCCGGGAAAGGTTGGTGGAGATTGTCACTCACCCGCCCATCTCATCAGGCCATGTCCGCCGATTGGTTCGGAATTCAGGGACTTAAACCTCTGGTCCTTAAATATGACTCGTTCAAACATGAAACGAAACCGCCGTATACAAACAAGTACGTACGGTGGTGTGGGAGGACGGGGCCGCGAGGCCCCTCCTACCCGATCCCGCATTGGGTTCGGAGCCAGCCTCGACAAATAGGACGAACGCCTCTATTTCCGTTCTCGTCTGCTCGTAAGTCCGATCTACCTTCTCATCAGAGCGATGGATGCCCCACAAAACCCAAAAACGTTCTGCCTTGTGAAGTTCGGCAAGCGCTCGCCGTGAAGGCTGGTGGCAAGATGCATTTTATTTGGGCGACGTGATATAGTGTCGCCCAATCGGAGACCAACAAAACATGTACCCATTCATAATGCACGAATGGTTCGAACAAGTCTGGAACCGAGGAGACGCCAGCGCCATCCATCGCCTCCTCGCGCCCGACGCAACCATACACAACTTCGATCAATTGGGCAATGACGCCAAAGGTCCAGCCGCCTTCATCGAGCGCTACCACCAGTTCCGCACCGCCTTTCCCGATCTTCATTTCAACGTGCACAACGCATTTGAAAGTGGCGGCTACGAAGCGGCCCGCTGGACATTCACCGGCACCCACACCGGCAATGGCTTGGACATTCCGCCTACACATCGCGAAATCGAGTTCGCCGGAATGAGCTTCGCGCGTTTCGAAAACGGCCGCGCGGTAGAGGTCTGGGATTCATGGGATGCAGTGGGAATGATGCGGCAGCTCGGCCAAAACCCGGCCGCCTTCGCCGCCGTTGCGGGTTGAAACTCAGGGAGTAACCGACTCCGCAATCAACTCCCGAATACACGTCGCGCGTATAATCGCATCGTTTGCACCAACTGGCGCGTAGGTTGACGCCGGCTCACTTTCGGCGTCCGCCAGCTTGGCTGATTCACAACAGCACCCGGAGGGCGTATCACCGTTCCCCTCGCCGATCTCGAAACCCAGCAGCGCCTCTACTTCCCAATACAGAAGCTAGAAAAAATCCGGTTCAAAATATCGTCCGCCGTCGTCTTACCGGTCAACTCATCCACCGCCGCCAGCGCGCCATACAAATCGAGCAGCAGCATCTCATGCGGCACGTTCTCGTCAATCGCCGTCGCCGCCTGCGCCAGGCCTGCCAGCGCTTCCCGCAACGCGGATTCCTGCCGAAAATTGGTGATCACCGCCCCGGTCTGTTCTATCAGACCCTCCGGGGCGATCACGCCCAAAATCGCGGTCCGCAACGTCTCGATCCCAAAGCCAGTCAGCGCGGAAACGGCAATGGCATCATCGGAAATCACCCCACCAATGTCGCTCTTATTCGCCACCACCAGATACCGGCCCTGCGTCGACGCTCGCTCGATCAACTCACGGTCGCGGGCTTCGAGGCCGCCTGCAGAAGAATCCACCACCACCAGCGTCAAATCCGCATCCGCCATAGCGTGGAAGCTGCGCTCAATCCCCAGCGTCTCCACCAATCCTTCGCCCTCGCGAATTCCGGCTGTATCCACCAGCCGCACCGGAATTCCCTCGATCGCCGTCACTTCCGAAACCACGTCGCGCGTGGTGCCGGGTATGTCCGTCACAATCGCCCGATCCTGCTCCAGCAGACGGTTGAACAAACTGCTCTTGCCGACATTGGGACGTCCGAGGATCGCGAGTTCGAAACCTTCACGCAACACCTGCCCGTAACGGGAACTGCCCGCCAGCCGTTCCAACTCGCGTCGAATCGGCTGCAGCCGCGCGCGCAACTCGCCGGCGCCCGCCACGCTGACATCGTCCTGCGCGAAATCAATTCCGGCTTCCAGCAGCGCGATCAATTCCAGCAGTTGGGCCTTCACGGGTTTCATTTCGCGCGCCAGGGAGCCCGAGACCTGGCGGGCCGCCACGCGCGCCTGATGCAGAGTGGTCGCTTCAATCAGATCGCGCACCGCTTCGGCCTGCGGAAGATCAATGCGCCCGTTTAGAAATGCGCGCAGCGTGAATTCGCCTGGCTCGGCCAGTCGCGCCCCTTCGCCAAGAGCTCTTTCCACCGCGTGCCGCAGAACGGCGGGCGCGCCATGACAGGAAATCTCCACGACATCTTCAGCGGTATAAGAGCGGGGTTTCGCGAACAGCGTGATCATCACGTCATCCACAACGCGGCCCGCCGCGTCTTGCAGCTCACCTCGAACGGGTGCCCATGATTCCAGGGGAAACTTGGTTCGAACGATGCCCTGCGCAATGGCTTTGGCGCTCTGACCAGACAGCCGGACCAAACCAATACCACCGCGCCCATGAGGCGTGGCGATGGCCACGATCGTGTCTGATAAATCCAAAAGGCTTACGGTCTTCGCCGCGGACCGCCGCGATCAAAACGCGGACCCCGTCCATCCCGGGGTGGACCCGAAGGACGTCTCGGCGGTGGCGGCGGCAAATCCGGCAGGCTTTCCATCCCGGCCGGATAGATTACGACGTGCCGGAAATTTCCCTGCCCCGAGCTCTCGCTCCGCAGCGCCGTTTCGTTGCGCAGAGCCAGATGCACCACGCGCCGCTCGCGGCTGTTCATGGGGTTGAACCGGAAGGGCACGCCGGTGCGGATCACCTTCTCCGCCGCCGCGCCGGCGCTTACGCGCAATTCCTCAATGCGCAGCAGCCGGTAATCATGGGCATCGAAGGAAAGCCTCGAATGGTCGTCCCGCGAAACCCGCAGAACTTCCATCGCGACATGCTCGATCGCCAGCAGCAGTTCCGCGCGGTTGCTCAAAAGCAAATCCACGTCGCGCCCGCCGAACTTCACCATCACTTCGGGGTTCTCAATCTCCGGGTTCGAGGAATCCCCAGGCACGATCTCATAAGTCAGATCGAACCCCGCATCGCCAAGTAACTGCTTCAGAAATGCGTCAATGCCCGGACCAATCGATGTCACCGTGTATTTCGGTTCGTTCACTTGCGCCCCGGCTTCCTGGCGGGTGTCTTGGTCGGAAATGCGCTTGCGGGCGCGGGCGGCGGAGCCATGGTTTTATTGAAGAAATACTGCTGGGCGATACCCATCAAATTTCCAGTGAGCCAGTATAACACCAGCCCGCTCGATTGGTTGTAGAAGAAGAAGCCCATCACCAGCGGCATGAACATCATCATGCGCTGCTGGGACGGGTCCATACCGGTGGTGGGTGTCATCCGCTGCATCAGGAAGCTGGTGATAATCATCACCACGGGCAGCACCTTGATCGGCAGGTGCTCCGGCTGCGAAAGGTCCGTCACCCACATCCAGTTCGCGCCGCGCATCTCAATCGAGACCGCCAGCACTTTATAGAACGCGATCAGAAAAGGCATTTGGATCAGCATCGGCAGGCATCCCGCCATGGGGTTGGCGCCATTCTCTTTGTACAGCGCCATGGTCTCTTCGTTCTTCTGCGCCATCTTTGGGTCGCGCATGCCGAGCCCCTTATACTTCTCGTTGATCGCCTGGATCTTGGGCTGCAGCGCCTGCATCTTCTTCATCGACTTCATATTGAACATCCGCAGCGGGAACAAACAGAAGTTGATGAAGATGGTGGCCACTACGATCGACCATCCATAGTTGCGCACGTAGGCGTGATCCAGAAAACGAAGCGCCAGGAAGAGCGGCTTCGCCAGGAACCACATATACCCGAAGTCCACAATCTGTTCCAGCTTGGGGTTTACCTTCTTGAGCAGTTCCAGATCCTTCGGACCGACGAAGAGTTCGAACTGGTTCGTCCCCTTGCCGCCCACTGCGTCGCCGATGAAGGGCTGATCGCTCTGGTCGGAAGCGGTAGGAACAGAATCATTGAAGATCGTGGTGTTGGTGGTGCCATTTCCTTCGGGAAGCACAACCGCCGCGAAGTACGCATCTTCGAGGCCCACAAAAGAGAATGTGCCATCGCGCTCCACCGGCCCGTCCTTCGCGGCTTTCGCGTTGTCGTTCTGCAGTTTCGAGTTGGATGCGTCGTAGCGGATCTCATGCTGCATGCCGCTTGCGCTCTGCACGGAATAGTCGCCGAAGCCTCCGCGCCACTCCAGTTGGTGTGGCACCGGAACGCCGTTCGATGTCACCGTGCTCGTGATCGCGGTGAGATAGCTCTCGGGCTGGAATTCGAATCGCTTTTGAGCTGTGACGCCATTCTGCGCGAAGTCGAACGTTACCGACAATCCGTCGGAGCTCTGGGTTCCCACGAACAAGGCGGTCTCATCCAGCTTCACCGGCGGCGCGTTATTGCGGAAGTAAAAAGAGAACGGATACCAGATCTTCGTTCCGGACCGGTCATTGATCTCCGCGGCTTTCTCGTTGACCAGTTCCAGCGGCTTACCAGCGGCGTTCAGGTATTTCTTCAAGGTCCAGCTCTTCACCACTGCGCCCCGGTTTGAGAACACGATGTGGTACACCGCCGTATCGACCGCGAACAACTCCTCGCCATGAGCCGCCACGTTCCAGGCGGTCGCTGGCGCTCCCACAGGCGCTCCTGAACTCGCTGGCGATATGGGCGGCGCCGCCGGCGAAGGCAGTGACGCTGCGTCGGCCTTCTTCGCGACCTTCACCGGCGGCTGCGGCATCACCGACTTGAAAATCGTGGGGACTGCCACCAGCACCAGCGCCATCAGCACAAACGCGACCAGCGTCCGCTGCTTCATTTCGCCTTCGGCTTCACCAGGGTTATACGGATTGCGTTCGCTCATTCAGCTCTTTTCTGGGACATGATCCACTCCGCCGGAATGGAATGGGTGGCACTTGGCGAGCCGTCGGATTCCGAGCCAGCCGCCTCCGAGCACACCATGACGCCTCACCGCTTCCCGCATGTATTCCGAGCAGGTGGGGTAGAACCGGCAAGCCGACGGCAGCAACGGAGACACCACAGCTTTATATACGTCGAGGGTGGCCATCACCGTTCGCTGCATCCACGAAACAGTTTCTGGATCTCGCGCTCGATCTCCTCGTAAGGGCAATCGAGAGCCTTCCGTCGCGGGTTGATGACAATCGACCATTGCGGGGTCAATCCCGCCAGGTGCGCGCGCACGGCCTCGCGCACACGTCGCCTGATTCGGTTCCGCACGACCGCCTTGCCGAGGGCCCGCGGCGTGGTGAAACCGATACGTGGACCTTGCGCCATTGCTTCGCGAACGCAGAAGGCGGTAAACAATCGGCATGAATGGCGTATGCCTTCATCGTAGACCCTGCGGAAGTCCTTGGATCGGAGGAGACGTGCGCTCTTGGGAAAGCTTTGATTGCCACGCGAAAGGATGGAGGAAACTACCTCTCCGAACTGACGGTAAGCTTCTTGCGGCCGCGCGCGCGCCGCCGGGAAATCACCGCCCGCCCGTCGGCAGTCTTCATGCGCGTTCGAAAACCGTGCTTTTTAGCACGCTTCCGATTGTTCGGCTGGAAAGTACGTTTCGGCATCTTAGTTCAGTCTTTTAGTATAGTTCAGTTTGGTTTACGGATCAAATTCGAGTCGGCATTACGGACGGTAGTTGAATATAATCCGGCCGGTGCGATCAATGTAGGCGTAGCTCTCGTCGTTCAACCTCACATGCGCCAGGCCTTTGAAGAAAGGGCTCGCCAGGTCGAACTGGCCGGGAATGGCCTGCTGGCCGCTGCGATCGATATACCAGAAAGCGTCTTGATCCCCCACCACCGCCTTGCCTTCTGAGAAACTCTCCGCGTACTCGAATTGCGGCTTGATTACGTACACGCCGCTCTTGTCGATGTAACCGAACAACCCACCCTCGGAAACCACGGCAATGTCCCCAGAGAAAGGCTCCGCCGATTGGAAGCGGGGCGCGATCACGAAGTCCCCGCCCTTGTTGATATATCCCCAAACATTCCCCATCCGGACAGGCGCCAGTCCTTCCCCGAATTCACCCGCTCCATCAAACCGCTGTTTGGTGATGACGCGCCCGGTCTCGTCGATGAAAGTGTACTTGCAAAGTGGTGGCGGGGACTGGGTTTTTGCGCCTTTTGGGACGAACTCAGGAGGAGCACAGAGGTCGCCTTCCGCGTAGGCGCACGGCCCGTCCACTACAATGCGGGCCCGTCCATCATGGAAACCCTCTGCCTCCAGGAATTGCGGTGACACTGCGAAATCGCCGGAATGTGAGATGAACCCGTAAAGGCTCTTCACCTTGATCTTGGCGAATTCACCTTCGAACGGCCAAACATAGTCGTCCAACGACGACGCGAAACGTGGGCTGATTGCGAATGCGCCGCTTGTATCGATGTAGCCCCATTTTCCGTTCTCCTTTAGCATCGCGACGGCGAGGCCTTCGGAAAAGTCCCACCCACGGTAAAAGCCTTTGTCGATGACGGTCTTACCAGTTTTATCGACGTACACCCCGTTGCTAACGGCAACTTCGAGCCGCCCGTTATGGAACTCGAATCCGCTCGTTCCACCGAGATCGCGAAGGTCTGCCTCAACGACCACCTTTCCGGATTGATCAATGTAACCCGCCTTCTCGCCACGCGTGAAACGGTAAAGAGCATCCGCGGACGGGTCGCGTGGAATCCAAATCTTATACCGCATGCCATCACACGCCTGACAGGAAGACCAACAAAGCATGAGTGCCAGAGATGCACGGATCACGACACGATAATACAACCAACCACGACTCGCGGGAATTGGCGCGGGGCGCTTTGAGGCTAAACTGGTAGCTATGGAATTGCACTTCCCGCCCGAAACCGAAGCAAAACTCAATGAACTGGCTCAGCGGACAAGAAGAGGCACTGACGAACTTCTGCGAGAAGCCGTGGATCATCTCGTCACCTACAACGACTGGTTTGAGAGGAAGGTCAAAAATAGCACGGCAGCGGTGGAGCGCGGCGAAGTCGTTCCCGATGAAGAAGTGAGATCCTGGCTGGAGCATCAAGAACAGCGCGGATGCGAATCGAATGGTCGGCCGACGCAGTATCCGACCTAACGGCAATCTCCTCCTACCTTGAAGAGGACCGCAATCTGGAGACCGCGAACCGGGTTGCTCGGGCGATTTATGATGCAGTCCTGAGCCTGCAAACAATGCCGTATCGAGGCCGTTACGGCGGTTGGAAAACACCGGTAAGCTGATGGTGCCAAGGCTTCCCTACGGTAGTAACCGCTTCCTGACGGTCGCGGCTCCGTCAGCAACTGAATCTGCTGGCCGTAGCCACTACAATCGAATCAGTGGCGGGCGTCTACCTCTCTTATCCCTTTTGCGCGCAAAAGTGCACTTATTGTAACTTCGCTTCCGGAGTGCTGCCCCGTCACGTGGAAGCGCAATATCCGGACGCCTTGATCCGCGAGCTTGCATCCACCAACTGGGAGTGGGCTCCCGACACGGTCTATCTCGGCGGCGGAACGCCCAGCGCACTTGATCCCGATGTTCTCGATCGCATCCTTGCGGCCGTCCCCGGTAGCCCCTGGCGGGAGGCGACCATCGAAGCCGCGCCCGGCTCGTTCACGCCTGAAGCCGCGGGCCGATGGGTGCGCGCTGGAATCAATCGAGTGAGCCTGGGAGTTCAATCCTTCATTCGTAATGAACTCGCCCGCACCGGCCGCAAGCACACTACCGAAACCGTGGTCGCCGATGTCGCGAATCTGCGCGCTGCCGGCATCGGCAACTTCAACCTGGACCTCATCTCCGGTCTGCCCGGCCAGACCGCCGGCAGTTGGGCCGAATCACTCGACTGGATCGAGCGAATTTCGCCGCCGCATGTCTCGGTCTACATGCTGGAGGTTGATGAAGACAGCCGGTTGGGGCGCGAACTTCTGCTCGGCGGGGTGCGCTACGGCGCCGGGGACGTCCCCGGTAACGAGGCCATTGCCGACTTCTATGAAACCGCCGTGGAACGTCTCGCCCGCATTGGAATTCCGCGCTACGAGATTTCCAACTTCGCGCGGCCGGGGTTCGAATCCATCCACAATCTGAAGTATTGGCGCCGCGAACCTTACGTGGGCTTCGGCTCGGATGCGCACTCGTTCAACGGGGCCGAGCGATGGCGGAATGCCGAATCCGCCGAGGAGTACGTCGCCCTGAGCCCCAACGCGAGGTCGGCCGCGGAACCCTCCGACGCCGCAGAGGAGAAGTTCTTCGTCGGCCTCCGGCTCTCCGAAGGCATCGATTTCTCGCCCGGCGAACTGGCCCGGCATGCACCCACGATCAACCGATTTCTGACTGGCGGCCTGATGGAACAAACCGGATCGCGTCTGCGCCTGACCCCCGCCGGCGTGATGCTTTCCAACGAAATCTTTGAGCACTTTCTCAACACATGATCGATTTGCGTAGCGACACCGTAACCCGTCCCACCGCCGCCATGCGGCAGGCCATGGTCGAAGCCGAAGTGGGCGACGACGTTTATAGTGAAGACCCCACCGTCAATTGGCTCGAACTCCGCGCCGCCGAAATTACCGGTAAAGAAGCCGCGCTGTTCGTTCCCACGGGAACCATGGGAAACACCATCGGCATCAAGCTGCTCACCGAGCACGGGCAGGAAGTGGTCTGCGACGCGCGCGCCCATCTGATGGATTATGAATTGTCGATGGTGGCGTGGTTTTCCGGCTGCCTGGTTCGCCCGGTATCCGCTCCGCAAGGTCTGCCTCGCTGGGAACATTACCGCAAGGGCCTTCGCCAATCCGGTTATAACAACGCGCCCACCGGATGCATCGAAATTGAAAACACGCACAACATGCTCGGCGGCCGCGTCTATCCTCTGGGAGATCTAGACGAAATCTGCGCTGAATCTCGTGCGCGCGGGCTGAAAGTCCATATGGATGGCGCGCGCGTCTTCAACGCGGCCGAAGCGCTGGGCGTGCCTGTCTCACGAATCGTCCGCGACACCGATACAGTCATGTTCTGCCTCTCCAAGGGACTGGGCGCGCCCGTCGGTTCCATGCTGGCCGGGACCGCTCAGGATACCGCCCGAGCGAGGCTGTATCGCAAGCGTTTGGGCGGCGGGATGCGGCAGGCCGGGGTGCTGGCGGCGGCAGGCCTGATCGCGCTCGAAGAGCATCCGGCCAAGCTGAAATGCGACCACGCCAACGCGAAGCTACTGGCTGCCGCGATTTCGGAAATGCCCGGCGTCCGTCTCGATCCGACAAGCGTCGAAACCAATATCGTGATCTTCGACGTTGCCGGGACGGGCGTCGCCCCGAAGCTGATCTCAAGCGCTCTCAAGCTGCGTGGAGTGCTGATGAACAGCGTGAGCGACACCGAAATGAGGGCCGTCACGCACTACGACGTTTCGACCGGGGATTGCCTCGCGGCTATCGACATCCTACGGCAGGTACTTCTTGAGATCCGGAAATAGAAGCGCGTGAATCTCCGGCTTCTCAAGATCGGCCTTGCTGATTACGGTCGCGGGCAGTTCCACAAGCTTCTTCGGCTGTCCGCCGTTCAGTTTCTCCGCCAGAGTCCCGACAGCTTCGAATCCGATCCGAAAAGGGTCCTGCGCGACCAGCGCGTCAATGGTTCCGTCCTTCAGGCTGTCCACCAGTCCCTGGCTCGAATCGAAGGCGACGAAGCGGATCTTCCCATTCAACCCGCGAGCCTTTAACGCTTGAGCAGCGCCCACCGAACTCGGTTCGGAAGAAGCGAACAGGCCGGTCAGATCGGGATTTGCCGTCAGAATATTCTCGGTTACCGTCATCCCTTTGGCCCGGTCCGACATGCTGTATTGCCGGGCGACGATATGGATATTCGGGAAGTCGGAAGCCATGACGGATTCGAACCCGCGCTCGCGCTCTCCAGTTGACTGGCTTCCCGGCGCGTGCTGGATCTCCGCGACCGTGCCCTTGCCGTGAAGCAGTTCCCCGAGCCGCCGCGCGGCCATCTTCCCCGCCCCGAAATTGTCCGTCGCCAGGAACGTCATATAGTTTTTCGAATTCACGCCGGAATCGAAAATGGTGACCGGGATGTTCTCTCGCGCGGCCCTGTCGAGCGCGTTCGAGAGAGCGTCGCGTTCCGCCGCCGCAATGGCGATGGCGTCCACATGCCGGGCGATCATGGAATCCAGGATCTCGATCTGCCGGCTATAATCGGTTTCCTCCGGCGGCCCGGTCCACTCGACCACGAGATGATATTTCTGGCCCGCGGCAAGCGCGCCGGCTTCGACGGATTGCCAGAAGACGCTCGATGTCGCTTTGGGAATCACGGCGACGCGCTTTTCGGCGGACCGGTTGCAAGCGGCGCAAACAAGAAGGAGCAGCAGAGCGCTAGCGCGCAAGCCAGCCTCCGTCGATTACAATGTCCGTCCCGGTTACGAATCCCGCTTCGGGCAAGCACAGATAGACGGCCAACGCGCCCACCTCATCCAGGCTTCCCCAGCGGCCCACGGGAATGCCGGCCAGGAACTGCGCATTCAATTCTTTATCGTTGATGATCTTTTGATTCATCTCGGTGGCGAAGGGGCCGG
>Ga0182012_10000132_pt1 | contig 80011 bp, 69 predicted proteins | sample 612S2SmetaG_FD_120486 | JGI IMG/M metagenome (GOLD analysis project Ga0182012, IMG submission 120486) | Permafrost microbial communities from Stordalen Mire, Sweden - 612S2S metaG | ecosystem: Environmental > Terrestrial > Soil > Wetlands > Permafrost | place: Sweden: Stordalen | collected... | reverse complement strand
GGGCACGGTGTTGTTGACGATCTTGATCATGCCGCCGCCGACGAGCTTCTTGTACTTGACGAGTGCAAGGTCGGGCTCGACGCCGGTCGTGTCGCAGTCCATCATGAAGCCGATGGTGCCGGTGGGCGCAAGGACGCTGACCTGCGAGTTGCGATAGCCGTGGCGCTCGCCGCTCGAGAGGGCGAGGTCCCAGCAGTCGCGGCTGGCGTCGATGAGGGCGTCAAGCTGAGGAACGTTGAAAGGCTCGCCGCTCTGGCGCGACTTGCCGATCTTGTTGACTTCCGCACGGTGCATGCGGATCACGTCGAGGAACGGCTCGCGGTTGACGTAGAAGCCGGGGCATGCGCCGCCGCGCTCCTCCACCGGAATCTGCGAGGTGAGCGGAGTAGCCGAGCCGAGAGACGGGCAGTGGGCGGCGATCATGGACGACTGGAGGTAGGCCTGGCCGGTCATGATGGCGGTGAGCGAGGCGGCGAGGTCGCGGCCGGCTGCTGAGTCGTACGGCAGACCGAAGGACATGAGCAGCGCGCCGAGGTTGGCGTAGCCGAGGCCGAGGGGACGGTAGTCGTGCGAGTTGCGCGCGATGGCTTCGGTGGGGTAGCCGGAGTTGTCGACGAGGATCTCCATGGCGGTGATCATGACGGAGATGGCGTGGCGATAGGCGGCAATGTCAAAGGTGCCGGCGGCGTTGACGAAGCGCAGCAGGTTGAAGCTGGCCAGGTTGCAGGCGGAGTTGTCGAGGAACATGTACTCGCTGCAGGGATTGGAGGCGTTGATGCGCGCGGTGTTCTTGCTGGTGTGCCACCTGTTGATGGTGGTATCAAACTGCATGCCGGGGTCGCCGCACTCCCAGGTGGACTTGGCGATCTTGTGCATGATGTCACGAGCTTTGAAGGTCTGAACCGGCTCGTGGCCTTTGACGGTGTAGGTGGTGAAGTCGCCGTCGTTTTCGTAGGCGCGCATGAACTCGTCGGAGACGCGGACGGAGTTGTTTGCGTTTTGGAAGAAGATGGACGAGTAGGCCTCGGAGTCGGGGCCGCTGCCGTCGTAGCCTTCGCGGACGAGGGCGTAGGCCTTGGCCTCTTCCTTGGCCTTGCACTCGATGAAGTCGACGATATCCGGATGATCGACGTTGAGGATGACCATCTTGGCGGCGCGGCGGGTTTTGCCGCCCGACTTGATGACGCCGGCGAAGGCGTCAAAGCCGCGCATGAAGCTGAGCGGGCCTGAGGCGGTGCCGCCGCCGGACAATAATTCCATGGACCCGCGGATGCCGGACAGATTGGTGCCCGTGCCCGAGCCCCACTTGAAGAGCATGCCCTCAGTTTTCGCCAGGGTGAGGATCGCTTCGAGCGAGTCATCGACGGCGTTGATGAAGCAGGCCGAGCATTGCGGATTCTTGTAGCCGGTGCCGGAGTAGCGCACGCCGCCGGTGGCCGGGTCCCAGTGCCAGTTCTGGCCGTCGGCCTCGGGCTCGAGGCGATCGCAGCCTACGTTGAACCAGACGGGCGAGTTGAAGGCCACCTTCTGCGAGAGCAGCAGGGCGGCGAGCTCGTCGTGGAAGATCTGCGCGTCGCAAGCTGATGCGAAGTAGCCACCGTTGATGCCCCAGTCGCGCACGGTCTCCACCACGCGGCCAATCAGCTGGCGCACGCCGGTCTCGCGCTCGGGCGTGCCCATCTGGCCGTGCAGGTACTTCGAGGCGATGATGTTGGTCGCGGTCATCGACCAGTCCTGCGGGACCTCCACATCCTTCTGCTCGAAGATGCTGTTGCCCTTGGTGTCGGTAATGGAGGCGGTGCGGCGCTCCCATGTGATCTCGTCGTAGGGCGAGACGGCCTGGCGGGAGAAGAAGCGGGAAAAGGCGAGCCCTTTGGGGTACGCAGGCGCTTCAGCGGACGCGGCGTGGGCAGTGGTGTGGATCTGGCTTTCGTTCATGGAGTCCCTCTCAAAATATTCAGTGAAAAATGCTGCCAATGGCCCAGGGCGGCTTGCGGCCAGCTGGGCGGGATGCTTGGTGTATCGAATACCAGCGAAAACGGGGGTGGTATCGAAGTCGATTTCGGATGGTGAAGCTATGTCCTGGGAGCGTCTGGGGGCCGGGTTTCATTAAAATCCGTTAACAGCCGCAGATGAAAAAGTACCGCCCTCTGTAGGGCATGTCAAGAGAAAACCACAATATCTTGTGCATCCCTGCCGATTCGAGTATTCAATTGCGCAATACCTGAGGTTTAGATGTGGAAATCTCGGTTGAGGCTTGCGGGGAGCGGTCTGGGGCTTTTGCTTTGGAACCAAACTTGCCCGGCACCCGCCCGAGGCGGCTTTTAACCCGCGTTAACAATAAAGCTAGACCCCGCGGAGGGCGGGGGCAAGAGGCAATGTTGGTGCATTTTGGGGTGGTGGGGTGTGGAGAAGTGGAGAAATGGGGGCGTTAGCGGGATCAGGACCGAGATCGAGGATGGAGACGGTTTTTTGATGCAATCATCTGCTGGTGGAGGATGCGGACGATGAGGATGCCGTCTAGCTGAGGAAAGTAGAAGATCACATGCTTGCCATGCTCATGACGGCGAAGAATCGGAACAGAGGGATCGAAGGGACGACCAAGCCAAGGATTTCCCGCAAGAAGCTGAAAGCATTTCTCAAGATTGTCTACGTAACGCCTGGCCTGAGCGATTCCCCAAGTCTTCCTGGTAAAAGCGCCTATTGACTTGAGGTCGGATTCAGCTCGCCTTGCTAAGCTGTACTCGGCCAAGCTTCCTCCTGCACTCCCTCTGGCTCACGATCCAGTTCTTCCAACTGGTCCAGGTACGCGTGGACACGCTCAAAAACTCCCGGTTCTGCGATCCCGCTATCGAGGCCTTCCTGAATGGCAGCTCGTAAAACAGTCATCTTCTCGTCGTATTCGCGCTGTTCCTGCTCCATCAGCCGGAGGGCGGCGCGCATGACCTCGCTGGCGTTGGCATAGAGGCCGGATTCAACGCGCGAGACGATAAAGCGGTCGAGCTCGGGCGTTAAGTTGACGTTGCGTGTGGGCATGGAGCACCTCAGAGCTCAAGTATAGGACGAATGACATGGCAGAACAATCGCGCTCGATCAGAGGTTGAAAAGGGTTTCGGAGGGGATCATCTGCTGGTGGAGGATGCGGGCGATGAGAATTCCGTCTGGTTGGGGGATATAGAAAATAACGTGTTTGCCATGTTCGTGGCGGCGAAGGTCCGGAATGAGTGGATTGCAGGCTCGCCCCATCGATGGCTTGCCGGCCAAAAGCGCCATGCACTCCCTCAGGTCGGAGATATATCGCACAGCCTGATCTTCGCCCCATTTTTCTGTTGTGTAACTGGCTATGCCGCGCATGTCCGACTCGGCAGTCCTGGAGATAACGTACTTAGGCAACGTTCTCGCTCTTCTCGGTAGCTACCTCGTGTATGTGAGCAAAGATGCGCTCGAATACGCCGTCTTCTGCAATACCGCTGTCGAGTCCTTTCTGAATCTCAGCGCGCAAGACAGCCAACTTCTCTTCGAACTCGTGCTCTTCCTGCTTGAGGAGGCGGAGAGCTGCGGAGATGACCTCATTGGCATCTTTGTAGAGGTCGAAATCAAGGCGAGAAGTTATGATACTGTCGAGTTCCGGAGTGAGGTCAATGACTCGGGTGGGCATGGGACACCTCAAAATTCAAGTATAGGACGAATGACATGGCAGGACAATCGCGTTCAATCAGGGCTTGAAGCGAGTTTCAGTGGGCATCATCTGCTGTTGGAGGATGCGGGAGATGCGGATGCCGTTTGGACGAGAGTAGTAGAAGATGACGTGCTTGCCGACTTCGAATCGTCGCAATCCGGGTCGAATGCGGTCGCACGATCTTCCGATCAATGGACGCTCGGCGAGTCGATCGAAGGCCTCCTCCAACTGAGAAAGGTACTTGTCCGCCTGACGCCAACCCCAGCTGGCTTTGGTATATGCGGTAATGCCGTCGATATTCGCCTTAGCCTCATCTCAAATGCTGATCGAATGCAAGCTCAGGCTTCCTTCCGCAACAGCCCGTATTTTTCACGAATCTGCTCAAAAACACCCGGCCCAGCATCTGGAGTCGCATCGCCTGCATCTATGGCGGCGCGCAGGATGGTCATCTTCTCGTCGTACTCGCTCTCTTCCCTTTCAAGCAGGCGGAGCGCCGCGGATACAACTTCACTGTCATCGGCGAAGTGGCCGGATTCGATGCGGGAAGCGATAAAGTTATCGAGTTCTGGCGTGAGGGTGACGTTGCGGGTGGGCATGGTACACCTCAAAGTTCAAGTATAGGATGAATGGCAACGCAAGCCAATTGCGTCCCTGACGCTGCAAAAAAACGCCGCCCGATGCGATATGCGCAAGGGCGGCGTTTGCATTTGTTGTTCCGAATTCCAGTAGCGCCGAACTCCAGTTCGGCTGTCATGCGGGTCTCTTGACCCGCATCTGGAAACTGGTGGCGTGGACGCCGCCAGTACAGCCGGTCTGGAGACCGGCGCTACAAATCATCAACTGCCGGATTTGGTATCGATCCTCATGCCGTAGAAGGAACGGTGCACGAAGAAGACTGAGACCAGGAAGAATGCTACCGCAAGAACCTCGGTGAGCATGGGATTGGTTGCAGCCAGGGTTACGGCTAGCTCGACGGCAAGCAGACCGAACAACGTTGTGAACTTGATGATCGGATTCATGGCTACCGACGAAGTGTCTTTGAAGGGATCGCCGACTGTGTCCCCGATTACGGTTGCGTCGTGCAGTGGCGTACCTTTTTGCTTGAGATCCACCTCGACGACTTTCTTTGCGTTGTCCCACGCGCCGCCGGCGTTGGCCATGAAGATGGCCTGGTAGAGGCCGAAGATGGCGATCGAGAACAGGTAGCCGATAAACAGGAACGGCTCCATAAACGCGAAGGCCAGCGTCGCGAAGAAGACGGCCAGGAAGATGTTGAACATGCCGTTCTGCGCGTAGCGAGTGCAGATTTCAACCACCTTCTTGCTGTCCGCGACCGACGCCTTCTCAGTGCCTTCGAGATGAATGTTGGCCTTGATGAACTCGACGGCCCGATACGCACCCGTAGTCACGGCCTGCGTGGAAGCGCCTGTGAACCAGTAGATGACCGCGCCGCCGCAGATCAGCCCCAGCATGAAGGGCGCGTGCAGAAGCGAGAGCTTGTTTACGTCCTGAGTAAGTCCGTGCGTGAGGGCCATGATGATGGAAAAGGTCATGGTGGTTGCGCCGACCACGGCTGTGCCGATGAGAACAGGTTTTGCCGAAGCCTTGAAGGTGTTGCCTGCGCCGTCGTTGGCTTCGAGTAAGTGCTTCGCGCGCTCGAACCTCACATCGAAGCCGTAATTCTTCTTCAACTCAGATTCGATGTTGGGGACGTTCTCGATCAACGACAATTCATAAACGGATTGCGCATTGTCGGTAACCGGCCCGTAGGAGTCGACGGCGATCGTAACCGGACCCATGCCCAGGAAGCCGAAGGCGACCAGACCAAACGCGAAGACCGCCGGAGCAAGCATCTGGTCGGCCATGGAAGCGCCCAGGCTGAAGAAATAGCCCAACGCCATGAGCGCGACCATGCTCAGCCCGAGCCAGTAGGCGGAGAAGTTTCCGGCGACAAAGCCCGAAAGAATTCCCAGCGACGCTCCGCCCTCCTGCGCGGACTTGACCACTTCCTGCACATGGGCGGATTTGGTGGACGTGAATACCTTGACCAGCTCAGGAATAATTGCGCCCGCCAGCGTGCCGCAGGAGATGATCGAAGCCAGCTTCCACCACAGCGAACCGTCGCCGAGGTTGGGGATCATCAGGTAGGTAACGATGTAAGTGAGGATGATGGAGGTAATGGAGGTGAGCCATACCAGCGAGGTCAAAGGCGTCTCGAAGTCCATCTCGTCGGAGTTTTCATATCTTGCTTTCGCAATGGCGCCATTGACGAAGTACGCGGCAGCGCTTGATACCAACATGCCGACGCGCATGACGAAGATCCAGACCAGAAGCTGCGCCTGGGTTTCGGGGCTCTTGACGGCGAGCAGAATAAACGTGATCAGGGCCACGCCGGTCACGCCATAGGTCTCAAAGCCGTCGGCGCTGGGGCCAACCGAGTCGCCGGCGTTGTCTCCGGTGCAGTCGGCGATGACGCCGGGGTTGCGCGCGTCGTCTTCCTTGATCTTGAATACGATCTTCATCAAATCTGCGCCGATGTCGGCGATCTTGGTGAAGATGCCGCCGGCGATGCGCAGCGCGGCCGCGCCCAGTGACTCGCCGATGGCAAAGCCGATGAAGCAGGGGCCGGCGTAGTCGCGCGGAATGAAGAGCAGGATGAAGAGCATGATCAGCAGCTCGACTGAGATCAGGAGCATGCCGATGCTCATGCCGGCTTTGAGCGGAATGGCGAAGAGCTTGTACGGCTTGCCGGTGAGGCCTGCGAATGCGGTGCGCGAGTTGGCAAAGGTGTTGACGCGAATGCCGAACCAGGCCACGCCGTAGCTGCCTGCGATGCCGACCAGCGAGAAGAGCAAAATAATCGGCAGCGTAAGCGCAACCGATTTGCCCGGCACCGGCGCAAGCCAGCCGAAGTAGAGCGAGATAATGACGGCGATGAACGCCCAGAGGACAAGAATAAATTTCCCCTGCGTCACCAGGTACGTCTTGCAGGTCTCATAAATCAGATCGGAGATTTCAAGCATGGTGCGATGCACGGGCAGGTTTTTCAACTGCACGTAGATCGCCAGGCCGAACAACAGGCCGCCGACGCAGAACAGCAGGCCGATGGTGAGCAGGTTGTGGCCGGTCATGCCGAAGAAACTTACCGACGATAGATCCGGCAGGATCAGGTTGGCCTCTCCGCCGCCCGTCTGCTCCGGCTGCGCGTGGGCCAGTGCGGGCAGCAGCAATCCGGTCAACAGCGGGGCCGCCAGGAACGCAATCTTTTTGAAATTCCGCTTGAGAATGGGGCCAAGGAGCGAAAGCAAGCTCAGGCCAAGAAGAAAGTACACAGCGAACTGTACAGTCACATGTCCTCCAGACATAATTGTTTTCCAGCCGTTGCGCGAGCTCGCAGGCAGGCCTGCCGAATCCGCGAAGAAAGCCACGGGAAGGCTATCACCCATAAGTAACACTGTCGAGTGATGGCGGTTACAACGGAGGGGACGGTCTGGATCAGTCGGAGATAAAAAGACTTAGAGATTATCCGAACATGAGTAGCGCCGGCCTCCAGGCCGGCTGTCGTGCGGGTCTCCAGACCCGCGCTTCGCTCCCGGCGGCGCGGACGCCGCCAGTACAGCCGGTCTGGAGACCGGCGCTACGATGCGGGAAGGCCAAGTCGAAGGCTACCTGTGGCCAGATGCGTGGCCACCGCCTCCGCCGCTGCTGCCGCCGGCGGAGAAATGTGCGGCCGGGGCGCTTGGCGGGGGAGCGGATGGTCGCGGCGGCGGGGAATACGAGCGAGGCGCGGGAGCCGGGGCCGAGGGTCGCGGCGCATTGTTGGTTGGCGCTGGCGGATTATATCTCTGCACCGGTGCCGGGTTCGCGGGTGCGGGGCTGTAATTGCGCTGAGTCGGCTGCGTGTAGCCTGGCGCTGGAGAAGGCGCGCGGTTGATGGCGCTCGGCGGTGGCGCGGTGTAGGTCGGGCGGCTGGGCGCGTAGCCGGCACGTGAACCAGGCTGCTCGCCTGCGTAAGGGATAGGGCGCGAAGGCAAATTCGTTGCGGCATTAGGCGATGCGCCGGGCGCGGTTCCCATGGCCGATTTCTGATACGACGTTCGTCCGGGCATGGTGCGCAGCGGCTGCACCGATTGGCCGGCGATGGTGACCGGCGCATTCCGGGTGCGTTCGGGAAGCGGAGCGTTGGCGCGGAATGTGGAGCGGTTGACGGGAATCACGCGTCCGGCAATCCCGACCGTGCCTCTCATGGGAAGTGGCCGGCGAATGGGCTGATAGCCGATGGGAAGAAGTCCAAAGCGCGGCCCGCCATAAAAGCCGACACCCCACCACGGGCTGCAGCCGCCGAATCCCGGCGCCCAGCCCCATCCAAAGCTATCGTAGAAATTCCACATGCCGCACTGGAAGGGCAGGTAGCCCCATCCGTAGCCGGAGGCCCAGACGTATCCGTAGCCCGGCGTCGATACCCATGCGCCGTTGCCGTAGGGGTCGAAGCCCTGGTTGGCGGCATCGTACGGAGACCAGACGTAGCCCTGTCCGGGCACGTTGTACCAGTTGCCGTTGGCGTCCAGATCGCTCCAGGCAGGATTCGAAGCGCTGGCTCCGGCCAGATCGGCAGGCGCCTGTGTCTGGGAGGATGCTGCCGCGTTCAGAGCCTGATCGCGATCCGCGTTCCACGAGTCCCAGGAGTCGGGCTGGATGGCGTCGGCCAAGTTCGGACTCGCAGCGTCTGCGCCGTTGAAGGCCGCGCTCTGGCCGCTGTGCAGGTCAACGGACCCGGCCCAGCCCGACCCGTTAGCGCCGCGGTCAATATGCGCGTTGCCGGAGAAGACCGCGATCGCTCCCGGAGGAGTGTCCATGTTGATGCGGAGAATGGTGAAGCCGCTGGCCGTTGCCACGCCGTCGGCAAAGGCAATATTCATGGGCCCAAATTGGCCGCTCGACTGAAGCTCGAAGTAAGCCAGGCCGCTGTCGAGAGTCAGATTTGTCGCGCTCGAAGAAAGAGTAGTCAGCGTAAGCGAGCTGGCAGGCGAGACGCGCGCCACGCTGCCGTCTTCAAACTGGACCTCCGCCTTGCCATCGTCGCCGGTTACGATCTGCGTGCCTTCAAACAGCGGCGCGTTGATCACGGCCTGGTTGGCAAGCGGTTGGCCGCCCTGCACCAGCTGCACTTTACCGTCCACGTAGCTGAGGCGCACGGCGCGGGCAGGCTGACCGCTCGATTGGGCCTGCAGGGCAGGGGAAGCGGAGAGAATTGCGAACGCCAGCAAGCCGGCAGTAACAAATTTTGCGTTGCGATTGAGTTTGAATGTCATGGCGCCCTGCCTTCCCGACCGTACCTATTGTCCAAGATGCTAACAGCGCATTGGCTTGGCTGTCCTGCTACAGCTATTGGACACTGAAAGGCCCGGAATGTCGCGTAAAATCGTTGGTTCGGTCTCAAAAATAGAGCGTTAGCCATCGGCGCGGGCCAGCAGTTGCCGGGCCTGCTTGCGCACCATGTCCATGACGTGGTCGTCCTCGGCCAGCCGAGCAAGGATGCCGCGGATGGCGCACAGCTCCCGCGCACGGCCTTCCTCGGCGGCGCTCACTAGGAAGGCCATCTCTTTATGCAGCCCAAGCGGATCGTGCTCGAGAAGCAGCTCCAGCTTTGCGCCCTCGAAGACGGTTGTCGACACGCCCAGCAGGGCATCGCCTAGTTCTTGAAGCTCTTTATCTTTGGAGTAGTTAAAGGTGCACGACCCCGTTCCCTCAGGCCCCTTGTAAGAGAGCTTCTTCCACCCCTGAAAGGCAACTTTCAAATGGCTTTCGCAGTCCTTGGTGAACCATGCCTGGCGAGCGGCGGTTTGAAACAGGCTGGCGGCAAACTGTTTGCTTACGGTAATGTCGCGATCGATGGCCGGCAGCCCCAGCTCGCCGGAGTGGTCTGTTGGCGCGTCAGCGGCGAGCGAAGTAAAGTGGCCGCTCCCGTCCGGATGGAGGGTCATGGTCCAATGCGCGGGAGAGAGCCCTGGGTTGGTGTACTCCACGGTGACTGTCGGGCTGGCATTTTGCGCGGCAGCGTTGCGGGGCGGGGCAAGAAGGAGCGCTGCGGCGGAGAGAAAAATCGCAGTCTTCATTGTCTTACTCCCGTAGGTCTCGCTCCCGTTCGTGTCGATACCGCGCGCGGCAGCGCACTCGTCCCGGCTCCCTGAACCGCCAATGTCTGCGCGGTATGGATGTGACAGATGGCGATGGCCAGCGCGTCGGCCGCATCGGCCGGCTGCGGAATTTCGTCAAGATGTAGCAGCCGCGCCACCATAAACTGGACCTGTTCTTTTTTCGCCAGCCCGTAGCCCACCACGCTGGACTTGATCTTGAGCGGCGCGTATTCGGCCACCGGGATGCCCTGCCGCACTGCCGCCAGCAGCGCTACGCCGCGCACCTGCCCCAATTTCAGCGCAGACTTGGCGTTCACCGAGTAAAACACCTCTTCAATGGCCACGGCGTCCGGCTGCCAGCGCTCCAGCTCGGCGGTCAGCTCGCGAAACACCTGGTCGAGGCGCGCCGCCGTCGACGCCGTTTTAAGCTGCCGGATGGCGCCCATCGCCTTCGAGACCAGCCGCGACTCGCGGGCCGTCTCCTCCAGGTCCACGACGCCGAATCCGGTGATCTCGGTACCGCAATCGATTCCAAAAACCCTCATCCGGTCCAAGTGTATCGCAGATGGTGTATCGCAGATGCGCACAACTCTTCCTTTGGTTCCGTGTCTCCGATATGTAAGGCGAATGGGATGAGCGCGGATTTTTGCGCGGAGTCGGGAAAGTTGCCGCTGTCGTTTTCAGCTTTGGTGCCTCACTCCAGGTTTCACGCAAAATTTACTGGATCATGAACTTTTTATACTGGATGATGCATTCTATGTGGCATAAGGCGATGACCAACGCGGATGCAATGCGGAGCGAAGTGGCGGCGTGGCTGTGCAAGGGCGTAACGCCCTTCCGTCTGGCGCTGACGCTGGCGCTCGGCTTCGCCATCGGCTGCATTCCTGTGTTGGGCATTCCCACGGTTTTGTGCGCGGGCCTGGCGCTTGGCTTTGGCCTCAACCTGCCCGCCATCCAGGCTGCCAACTACGCCGCCATGCCTCTGCAACTGGTGCTGATTCTGCCCTTCGTTCGTCTTGGCCAGCGGATCTTCGCCTGGGGCCCTCATCCGGGGCTTACACCGGCAATCCAGATCCATCCGCCGACCTTCCACTTCGCATCCCTGCTCGCATCTCAGATGGCGTGGCTGGCAGCGCAGGCAGTGCTGGCGTGGATGCTGGTGGCCGGCCCTGCCGTCGTGCTGTTGACCGTGACCCTCACGCCGGTGCTGAAGAGGATTCCGGCATTCGTCGATGGGCAGGCCGGGAGCTGAGGCACCTCCACTCAACTTAGTTCTTCTCCGCATACGGATCGTTGACTGGGTCGGCGCTCCTTACCCACGCCGTATAAATCATGTCCCGCAACATGCTGGCGCCCACGGCCAGGCGCTCGGCGGTAAACTCCCGCGACTCGGCAGTGCCCGCATCTGTGAAACCGCCCACCTTTTCAAGCTGGTAGAGCTTGTCGATATAGGTGTAGGTGTGTCGCAGGTAGGCCATGTAGTCGTCGAACATATCGCCCTCGATCGCCTTGGCCGGCGTCATCTTGGCCTGCACCTCCGGTGCATGAATGTTGGCTCCGACAAACGGCCCTTCGAACTGCCAATGAATCTGGTGCGAGGTGGTATAGCCGTTCGGGTTAGGGCCGGTCCAGCCGTTGTACTGCACGGAGGTGTGCAGCGGCTGCGAGCCGTCACCGACATAATGGCCCAGCCATCCGGCGTAGAACAGGATCGCCGCTTCCACCGGCTTGGTATCCTTTTTAGCCGCGGCCAGCCCTCGATACGCGCGCATGGCGTTCTTCAGCCGCTCCCATACCTCGTCCGTCTCCCAGGGCAGCAGGCCGATGACGTCCGGCTTCTTGCCTGCGGCGTAGGCCTTGGCCTCAAAGTCAAAGCGCCGCTTGGGCAGCGAACCGAGGGCGTCGGCCAGCTCCAGATCGATAAAGTGTTCCGGAGCCTGCGCGTTGCTCAACGCCGGCTCGCCCGGCGAACGCCAGCGGTCGGGCTCCGGACCCAGGTATTCGATCTCATTGATTGCCTCTGGAGTGCGCAGGAAAGCGGGCGTATCTGCCGGGAGAGTGGATGCAGCCAGCCGATTGATCATGCGATGGCCTTCGCTGCCCCAGGCGTGCGCGTAGGGAGTGGTGAGGGTTGCAAGCGTGGCCGAGGCAAGTGCCACGGAAAGAAAATGGGCCAAGGGTTTCTTGAAAATCATGAGCCCAGTATAAGCCGTGCCGTCTGAAAGCTCGTCCAACTGGTTATGAATAGCCGCTGGCGCGCGATGTCATAGAGCCCTCTAATTACCAACGCGTGGGCAAGAAAACGCTTATACTGGCTGCAAAGCGTCTGGATTCATCCTCCTGTTTCCAGTCATCGTTACCAAATCAATTTGAATGTGGCGCAATCGCAGTCGAGATAGCAAAGGCTGCCGATAGATGGTTAGAGGCTTCTCATGGGGGACCATACGCGAAAAAGGAATAGCATTGACCCCGCTCGGCTGGCAGGGCAAGGGCGTTGTGCAGCCTGGGGCGCAGCGGGTTCTCTATGCCTGCTGCTGGGCCTGCTGCTGGTTTTGTTTGCCATCGCCGCCCGCCTGCTTCGCGGCCCGGCAATGGATTCGATGCTGATCGTTTCCTCCATCGTCTCCGCCGCGTGGCTCTGCCTATTGCTCTATCCCAGCACGTCTGCCCGCCCCACGCCGGAGCTGCCGCAGTTCGATTCCGGAACCCGGCAACAGGCCAACCTCGAGCGAGAGTGGGCCGAAGAGCTGAGCCGCCAGCATGAGACGCTGCTCGATTCCGCGGCCGACGGCATTGTTGGCGCAGATCCAGACGGCCGCTTGAGCTTTGCCAACCCCTCGGCGGCGCGTCTGCTTGGCGTGAGGCTCTCGCGTATGACCGGCAAGCCGGTGCATGAGCTGCTGCATGGCGCGGCTGCCGGCAACCGCAAGTGCGGGGCGGACTGCCCGCTGGGCAAGACAGCCCACATGCGCAAGGCGGCCGAGATGCGCAAGGCGGCCGCCGGCGAAACCATCCTCTACCGCGGAGACGGCACTGCCTTTCCCGCCGAATACGTGATTACCCCGCTCGTCCATGACGAAAGCGATTTCGACGAGGAAAGCAATTTCAACGAGAAAAGCCAGGTCGAGATGGAAACCTGTATCGATGGTGGCCGCTACATGGGCTTCGTCATCCACTTTCGCGACATCAGCCAGCGCATGGCTCTCGATCGGATGAAGGATGAGTTTATTTCGACCCTGAGCCATGAGCTGCGCACTCCGCTCACCTCGATACGCGGCGCGCTGGGGCTTTTGTCTTCCGGCATGCACGGCCCGATGGATGAAAAGGCCAGCAAGCTTCTCCGCATCGCGCTCACCAACTCCGACCGGCTGGTGCGGCTGGTCAACGACATTCTCGATCTGGAGCGCATTCAGAGCGGCCGCGTTCCTCCCGCATTTCGCCCGGTGCAGTTGGGCGAGATTGTTCGCCAGGCAATCGACGGCATGGAGCCGATTGCGGATGCGGCCGGCGTGCGGCTCATGTATCAAGTCGCACAGGCTGAGGTTGCAGCCGATCCTGACCGGCTCTTGCAGGTGCTCACCAATTTGCTTTCGAATGCGGTGAAATTTTCTCCACCCGAGTCCACGGTTTCGGTCGCGCTTGAACCGGCAGGGGAGGGCGTTACGCTTTCCGTCACAGATCAAGGCCGCGGCATCCCGTCTGACAAACTCGACGCAATCTTCGGCCGCTTCCAGCAGGTGGATGCGGACGACTCACGCCAGAAGGGCGGCAGCGGCCTGGGCCTGGCCATCTGCCGCACCATCGTGCAGCAGCATTCGGGGCGCATCTGGGCGGAGCGCAATCCGGAGTGCGGCTCAACATTCCGCGTCTTTCTGCCCTGGCAGCCCGCGCCTCTTGAATCCCCGTCAATGGGCGACTCGTCAATGGGCGGCCGGGCAACAAAGATGGATTCGCCAATCGGCATGTTGCCCTTCGAGGTAAAGGAATGAGCCCGGCTCTGCCAAACACTCTCGTCATCGAAACTCTGGTACGCAAGAATCCGGTCCCCAGAATCCTTGTTATCGATGACGAAGACGACATCCGCGAAGTAGCGGCGTTGAGTCTGGAGACCATTGCCGGCTGGGACGTGTTGACCGCCGACTCCGGCGCAAAGGGAGTTGCGCAGGCCATCGCAATGCAGCCCGACGCGATCCTGCTCGACGTCATGATGCCCGGCATGGATGGGCCGGCCACCTTCCGCGCGCTGCGCAACCACCCGGCAACGGCGCAGATCCCGGTGCTGCTGCTCACCGCCAAGGTGCAACAGAGCGACCAGCTTCGTTTTGCCGATCTGGGAGTGGATGCGGTGCTCCTCAAACCCTTCGACCCCTTGACGCTTTCGGCGCAAATTGCAAGCTTGCTGGGATGGAGCTTGCTGGGATGGAGCTAGAACGACCGATGGCCTCCACCGCAAATTCCGGCCCCGAGCTTCCATCATCCACTGCGCTATCCGCGGCTCCCGGACTCAGCGAAGAACTCGACAAGCTATGGGCGCGCTTCCTGCCCGAGATGTGCAATCGCGCAACCGCTTTGGAGCAAGCTGCGGCAGCTTACGCCGACCATGCGCTCACCACGGCGCAGCACCGCGAAGCCCACGCCGCCGCCCACAAGCTGGCCGGCACTTTGGGTACCTTTGGCCTATCGCGCGGCACCGAGCTGGCACTCGAACTGGAGGAGTTGTACGGTCAGGACAAGGCTCCCGATGCAGCGCAAGGGGAACAACTTATTTCACTTGCAGCCGAACTCAGGTTGATCATTGAGTCGCGCCCTGATACAAACCCTCTTGGTAACTCGCCATTGCGGGCTTAGGTATCTCCGCACAAGTACATTTTTGCGAGGAAAACATCCGCAGCGGTCAAAGCCCTCGTTGATTTGCAGCCTTTGCGGCGCCACGGAAGTCGTGCCCTGTTACAAAGCCTGCATGTGCAGAGGTTCCGTAGCTCAACGGCCAAAGCAACAGCATTCATTCCCAGCAGCCGCAAAAACTTTCCCACCGAATCCCCGCAAACATATATGCTGTCTCGCAGCCACTCTCCATTCCAAGAGGCACGCCGAACCATGGAACTCTACCAGCACCTTCCGCCCGATGCCGTCAAGATTGTCCTCGTTCTGTTCCTTTCCTTTCTCGTCGGCCTGGAGCGCGAGGAGCACAAGAACACGCCGGGCGTCTACACCTTCGGCGGCGTGCGCACCTTTCCGCTGCTGGGGCTCATCGGCTACTCGCTGGCCCTCATCGCCGGGCCGCAGCTGGTGTCTTTCACCATCGGATTCCTAGCCGTCTCCGGCTTCCTGCTGCTCTCCTTCTGGCACAAGCTCACCTCCTCCGACGCAGCCGGCGTCACCACGGAGATGTCCGGCCTGACCACGTTTCTGGCCGGCGCCCTGGTGAGCTACAACCATTATTGGATCGCGACCGCCATCATTGTTGCCAGCCTACTGCTGCTCGATCTGAAAGCCGCCCTGGAACAGCTCGCCACGCGCGTCGCTCCCGGAGAGATCTTCACTTTCACCAAGTTCCTGCTGCTCACCGGCGTCATTCTTCCCGTAGTTCCCAATCAGGAGTACGGGCCGTTCCACATCAATCCCTTCAAGACCTGGCTGGTCGTCGTCGCCATCAGCGCCATCTCGTATGCCAGCTATGTTCTGCAAAAACTCCGCAAAGGCCAGGGCGGCATTGTTCTCGCTGCGCTGCTCGGCGGCGCCTACTCTTCCACCGTCACCACCGTGGTGCTGGCGCGGCAAAGCAAGGTGCAAGACCGCCCGCACCTTTTTGCCGGCGGTATACTCATGGCCTGCGGCGTGATGTATCTTCGCCTCGCCATTCTCCTGGCACTCTTTAACCGCCAGTTGGTGGTTGTGCTCATTGAGCCCTTTGTCGCTCTGGCGCTGGTTGCCGTTGCAGCCGGGTGGCTGTGGACACGACGCGCCGACAGCAACGCGCCCATGATCGAGAGCAAGACCGCCCCCAAAAATCCGCTGGAGCTCACAACCGCGTTTCTTTTCGCGCTCTTGTTTCTTGTCATGCTGGTGGTCACGCAGTGGGCGGTAACCTACCTTGGCCGCGCGGGCGTAGACACACTGGCCGCCATCATGGGTGTGTCCGACGTGGACCCATTCATCATGGGTCTGACGCAGGCCGCCGGCGTATCGACCTCGGTAAGCCTGGCCGCCGGCGCAATCCTTATTGCCGCCGCCAGCAACAATCTTGTAAAAGGAATCTACGCATTCTCATTGGCCGGAAAGCGAACCGGAATGCAGAGCCTGGCGTTTCTGATTGCACTTACCGTGGCGGGACTTGTGCCTCTCTACTGGCTGCTGCGCTAAGGCACAGTCATCCAACGGTTTCACCCGTCTGCGGAGAGTCATGTATATAGTTCCCCAAATATTTGATACAGTGATTGGAATTCTGGCTGATCTTGCAACCCGAAAGGCCGGGTTCAAATGGGCGAACAGGGACAAAAGCAACGCCGCACACCGCTCCAGAGGCTTCGGTTCGCCGGGGGCTGTCTCCTCGCGCTCCTGATCGCCGCCGGCGTAATTGCGCTGCTCATCAAGGTTCCCATCCTGTGGCCCGCCGGCTTCGCACTCTTTCTGATGCTCGGCGTGCAAATAAAACTTGAGGAAACTCTGAAGGAAAGCCACGCGGCAATGATAGCGATCGCAGTGGTTGCGATTGCGACCGCGGCCGCGGTGATTGCAAAAGCCGAGATCGAAATCTGCTTTATCGTTTTCTGCTCCGTAGCCGCGGTACTGCTCTATTCTCGTTCAAAATTTCCTGCAGACGGCGTCGCCGCCTCATTGGTGCGCGGCTATTCCGGGGTTGCTGTTGCGCTGGCCATCGTTTCCTTGCTCCTTTATTTGATCTCCACTCACATCGAGAATGTTCCCCCCAATTCCATCCTTCGATGGGGTGAGCGACTGAGTGTCGTCGAACGTGCAATGCAAAAGATCGAGAAGGCATCCACTATCCTTCTCCTCACGCTGATCGCCCTCTACTTCTTGACTACGCAGTGGAGGAGAAACAGCGAATGGTTTGGCGGCGCGTGGCGATGGTCAAAGCTCTCAAGAACCTGGCTTGAGAAGGTCTCGCTGGTTCTCGCCTGTCTTTCCGGTTTCTCATTCGTCGGAGGCGGCACGGGCAATTCGCCGCTTGTCGAATTGGACAAAGCGCGCGCCAGCGCATTAGCCGATTATCGAGACATTGTCTGGCGGGTGCAGATCGAACTGCAATCGGAGACGGCATTCAAAGTTGCCCAAGACATCTACCAGCAGGCTCCCCCCGCGGCAAAGCAGGATTTTCTGCTTGAGAGCCTGCTCGCCAGGCGCACGACTCCGGTCCAGTATTATGCGAGCGGGTTTCATGGCGCTTCAACGGACTCGCTGCTCGGCATGCAAGACACTCCATACAGCGCTCTGGATACAGAGGTCCGTAACCAATCGGCGCAAGAGTCGGAGGGCGAGGCTGGAGAGATCCCCGCGCCCACTGTGACCGCAACTTTAATCCAGCTTGATGCAGTCAAGTCTGAAATAACAACAGTGGAGGAGCGGAAAGCCGATCACGAGCCGGCATGGTTGCAGGGTTATGGCTCGGACGTTTTGGCCGAGATCGTAGGGCTGGTTATTTCCGCCGATCGTATTCCGTTCTTGAACCGAGTAGGCGACATTGCGCCCCTCGCAGGAAAAGTTCTTGACGCAACCTTCGATTCCATCGACGACTCCGCAACCGGGAAGATACGGCGCGCGGCTCAGACAGTTGTGGATGACAGGTTAGCCGGCAGGTTGAGTTCGCTCAGCAGCGGAATTTCGGCGGCCGTATTGGCAATGGAGTATCAAGTCGTTCCTCCCGATGTCATGCGGGCTGAATGGGCCCATGCGGAAGATGCGCTCCAGGCCTGCAAGGTCCGCTCCGATTCGGCACAGAAGAGGTTTGACGATGACCTCGTATCGCGATTGAAAGAAGAAGCCGATCTGGCCGCGGAGCAGATGACGAAATACGACAAGCTGGAAGGCAAGGGTGCGGCGGACCAAAGCAGCGTATCGTACAAAGACACTCCGCAAGAGCGCAATCTGGAAACTCTGAGAAATCTGAACAGTATCGGGCTTGAGTATGAGGGCAAGATCAGCGACTTTGTGAACGCTCATCCGGGCGATAGCAGATTGAATTCCATTCTGGGTGACGAATTGGGAAAGTATAAAGCGCGGGGCCAACAGAGGGAATCAGCGCGCGTGGCCGCGGCGCAAGCGCAGGCCAGAGAACAGGAAAGAGAAAGAGAGATGGAACGAGAAGCTTCGCCCGCGGAGAGGGGCGTTCCATAGATCTTTGGCCTTCCATGCAAATCCATTGGGCGTCGGCTACATGCGCATCGTGTACTGGTCGTAGACGTCGGACGATAGATCCATCATGATGTTTTTGAGCTGCGTGTATTCGTAGAGAGCTTCTTCGCCGCGCTCTTTTCCGTAGCCGCTCAGCTTGTACCCGCCGAAGGGCGTTTGCGCGGCCATGCTGCGGTAGGTGTTGATCCAGATCATGCCAGCCTGAATCTTGCGGGCCACGCGGTGAGCGCGGGAGGCGTTGTTGGTCCAGATGCCGGCGGCAAGGCCGTACTTGGTATCGTTGGCAATCTGGACGGCTTCTTCTTCGGTTTTGAATTTGATGATGCACAGCACGGGGCCGAAGACTTCCGTCTGGGCAATCATCATGTCATTGGTGACTTCAAGCACGGTGGGCGCTATGAAGTAGCCTTTGGCGAGTTCGCCCTCCGTGACGCGCTTGCCGCCGGTCAGAACTTTGGCTCCTTCGGCAACAGCGCCGTCAATGAGCCCGAGGATGGTATCCATCTGCTTGCGGTTGGCAACCGGACCCATGCCGGTATCTTTCTGGAACGGGTCGCCGAGCTTGATTCTCTCCGCGCCGGCGATAACTTCCTTGACGACTTTGTCGTAAACCGGCTCCTCGACAAGAAGTCGCGAGCCGGCCACGCAGGTTTGCCCGGCGGCCTGGAAGATGCCGGTTAGCGCGCCAATTATTGCACGGTCGAGCGAGGCGTCGGCAAAGATGATGTTGGGGCTTTTGCCGCCCAACTCCATCGTCACGCGGGTGATGTTGTTGGCAGCCTCTTTGAGAATGTGCTGCGCGACCTCCGTCCCGCCGGTGAGCGAAATCTTGTTGGCCTTGGGCGAGCCGGTGAGCACATCGCCGCAAACATCGCCGGTGACAACGTTGAAAACGCCTTTCGGAAATCCCGCTTGCTCCACGAGCTTTGCCAGCTCAATCGTTGAGGCCGACGTGGATCTGGACGGCTTGACAATCGCGGTGTTGCCTGCGGCCAGCGCCGGGCAGAGTTTGTTTGAGAGCAGCGAGAGAGGCGAGTTCCAGGGCGTGATCATGACCACAACGCCGAGCGGCTCGCGCAGCGTGTAATCGAACATGGAGGGGTTGTCGAGCGGAATCGTCTTGCCATAAATCTTGTCGGCGTAACCGGCGAAGAAGCGCATCTGGCGCGCAACAACGTGCATCTGCGCCTCGGTCTCGCGGGTCACTTTGCCGTTGTCTGTGCTTTCGATCATTGATAGATGCGCAGCGTTCGCGTCGATCAAGTCGGCCAGCTTGTTCATCAGCAAGCCGCGCTTGACGCCGCTGACTTTGGCCCATTCTCCATCCGACTCGCGCCTGGCCGCGGCCAGCGCGCGCTCGGCATCTTCCGCCGTGGCGCGGGGAATGTTGGCCCACACTTCGCCGGTAAACGGATTCTCTGTCGGAAAGGTTTCACCCGAAGAGCTATCCACCCACTCTCCATCGATGTACATCTTGTAATGAACAGCCATAATCACCCTCGCCTTCCGCAATCCCTGCGCGCGGTGCGCGATACCGCGGCACACACAACCACGCTTCATTTCACTTTTCTTGGCACGCTGTCACCATCAAGACTCCACGCTGCCCATTGCATCGGTATGTGATTTAAATCACAACCTCATGCCGGATGGGTACTTGATACTCAAGCCAGCGACGCGATAAAGTGAGTATACCCTCATTTTTCAAATCTCTCAAGCGGATGCGCTCGATAAGGGGTTCGAATGACTCGCATGACCGGCGGACAAGCGATTGTGGAGGCTCTGAAGACGTACGGAGTCGACACGCTGTTTGCGATTCCCGGAGTGGAGCTGGACCAGCTCTTTGTTGCACTCTATGACGCGCGCGCATCGATCCTCGTAATTGCCAACCGGCACGAGCAGGGCTGCGCCTACATGGCCTACGGCTACGCCAAATCGACTGGCCGAGTGGGAGCCTACGCCGTAGTGCCGGGGCCAGGATTCCTGAACTCTGCCGGTGCGCTCTGCACTGCGTATGCGGGCAATGCGCCCGTGCTGTGCATTACAGGCGAGGTGCCGTCGCAGGAGATTGGCCGCGGCGCGGGAGCGCATCATGAAATAAAAAATCAGCTCGCAATCATGCGCAACCTGACCAAGTATGCGGAGCGGATTGAAGATCCAACACTCACACCGGAAGTCATGGAGAGAGCGTTCCGAGAGCTGAACAGTGGGCGCGTGCGGCCGGTTGCGATTGCAATGTCTCCCGACATGCTCGCCAAGAAAGCTGTGGTCAGATTGCGCGAGCGAGCGCAGGCTCCTGCTCCCACTGAGCCGGACCCGGATTTAATTGATCAGGCGGCGCGGCTGCTGGGAGAGGCGCGCAACCCAATCATTGCGGTCGGCGGCGGCGTGTGCGGCGCGGAGATTGAGTTGCTTCAAGTGGCCGAGATGCTTGAAGCGCCGGTAACGATGTCTCGCAATGCAAAGGGCGCGGTGAGCGCGCGGCACTATCTCGGAGTCGCCGAGTCAGTTGGGCATCGGCTCTGGCCGGATGTTGACGTAGTGCTTGCAGTTGGAACGCGGCTCTATGAGCCGTATCGCCAATGGGGCATCGGCGAAGACGTGAAGGTGATCCGCATCGACATCGACCCCATGGAGATTGAGCGCAACGGCAAACCTGCGGTTGGGATTTTGTCCGATTCGAAGCTGGCGCTTGCGGCGCTTATGGAAAGAATTGGAAGATACAACCGCAGGCGCGCCTCGCGCAAAGAGGAACTGGAAGCGCTGAAGACGGAGTTCGAACGCGAATATGAAAAGCTCTCGCCGCAGATTGGATTTCTCCGCGTGATTCGACAAGAGCTCGCCGACGATGGATTCTTTGTGGGCGAAGCCACTCAAATCGCATATGCCGCTCGGGTTGCGCTGCCCATCTACACGCCGAGAACGTTCGTGACGCCCGGTTATCAAGGCACTCTTGGTTACGGATTTACCACCGCGCTGGGCGTCAAACTTGCCAACCCGGACAAGCAGGTGATCTCCGTTAGCGGCGACGGCGGATTTCTGTTTGGCGCATCCGAGCTGGCTACTGCGGTGCAAAATAAGATTGCGACGGTGACGCTGATCTTCAACAACTCCGCGTATGGAAATGTAAAGCGCGCGCAGATGGAAAAGTACGGCGGACGGGTGATTGCAACCGACCTCGTAAACCCCGACTTCGTGAAACTGGCCGAGTGCTATGGCGCTCAAGGCCTGCGAGCGAAGACACCAAAAGAGCTGGCGCTCGCCATCCGCAAAGGCTTCGACTACAACGGCCCCACGCTGGTGGAGATTCCGGTAGGCGACATGCCCAGCCCCTGGCATCTGATTGACCAGCCAAAAGTGCGCATCAGCAAACGCTAGCGATTACTGCAGGACTTCGGCTAGGTAGCGGGTCAGCACCAGCTTGAACTCATTGATGACCGCGGTGCGGTCGCGGGGCGGCGTGGCGGCGTAGAGCGAGACCAGCCCCTTCATCAACTGGACGACAATATTGGCAATCAGCAGCGCGCGTTCGCGGGAGATCTCAGGATTGCGGGCCATGAAGGCCTTTGAAAACTGCACACGAATATTCTGCCTAACAGACGCGTCGCGCGCGAATCGTATAGGCGCGGCAATGAGCGGCAGATAGGCCGGATGTTCGGCGGCAAATTCGGCCATCAGGTCGACCAGGCGGCCAGCGAACTCCGCGACCGAGAGTTCATTCGCTTCTTCGATGAGCGAGGCCCAGTGCGAATCCACTTCCAGGGCGTAGCGCGCCAGCAGCGCCTGGGCAACAGCGACCTTGTCAGGGAAATATCTATAAAGCGCCCCGATGGAAGCCTCGGCGCGATCGGCGATCTCCGTCATGGTCGTGGCTTCGTAGCCATGTTCGGCAAAGATCTCAGCGGCCGTATTGAGAAAGGATTCCAGACGGCGTGAGGCGCGCTCCTGCGTGGGGACAATCCGTTCCGACTTGATTGAAATCGAAGCCATTCTCGCCTTCCTGATTCCCTTCCTATTTTAAGGCGCGCAAGAGAACACAAATTCCGTGCAGCGATCAATTCCACATCGGTCATGCAAGCTGGCATCTCATGCGCCAGCGGGAACCGGCTGTTCGAGGGATATTTTTCGGATCACGTCCTCGAACTCCGCATCGGTTACATACTTGCGGCGCACCTTTACGGTTTGCTCTTCGTGCAGCATGTTTTCCACGGTCTCGCGAGCCTTGACGATCAGCTCTGGAGTACATGGAATGCCGAGTTCCTTGAACTTCACTTCGATCGGCTCATCCTCGATGCTCTGCTCCGGCCCGAAGACAACGGTCGATCTCGCGCCCACGCAATCCGGATCGAGCGGCTCATGAAGCATCCACGATTCCTTGGCCATGTTGACGCCCGACCAGATCAGCATGGGCCGCAGAAATGCGTTCTCGCCCACGATGGCCTTGTGCGGCTGAATGGGCAGCCTTCCCTTCTCGACGGAGAGCTGCGAATACTTGTTCATCATGGTCAGGTCGAGGCCGGTCTTGACGCCGTAGAGAGCCTCCAGGCTCACGGCCACCTCTTCGAGCGATGCGTTCCCTGCCTCGTCGCCAAAGCCGTTGATGCAGCAATCAAGCTCCGTGGCGCCGCCCTCGGCGCAGGCAATGGTGTTCGCCGTGGCCATGCCAAACGTATTGTGGCAGTGCGCCTTCAGCGGCATCGCGTCCGGAATGATCTCACGGATCACACGGGTCAGATAGCGCATCACGCCGGGCGTAGCAATCCCAAACGTATCGTTGATTCCCGCCTTGTCTCCGCCCGCGGCCACGCCGTCTTCGTACACTTTGCGGATCAGATGCATGGGCGCGCGCGGCGTGTCGGAGATGGCCCAGCTCATTGTCGTCTTGTGCTGCGTGTGGACGTAGTCGAAGATCTCGGGAAGATAGGTGAGTTCATCCAGCACCTTTTTCTCGTTCAGATACATGAGCACGATGCGCAGGTTGTCCGCGCCCGCCCCCATGCACATATCGATCTCGCGCTGAAAGTCCTTGATCTTGATGCCGAAGATGCGCGCCGTCTTGCGAACCTTGATGCCAGACTCCTTCAGTGCCGCCGTCAGGTTGAACTCGGTCTTGTGCAGCGAGGGCCCGCCGATGTCGATCTCTTCGATCCCCATCTCAACAGACAGGCGAAGCAGCTCGATCTTATCCTCAAAGCTCATCCGGTAACCGATGCAGTGGTCCCCTTCCCGGAACGTGTCATCGCGAATGATGACCTTGTCGCGCATCAGGGGGAACTCCTTGCGCACCTCCGGCGACCAGCAATAGGGGGAAACCGACCACTTTCCTTCAATATCCCAGGGCGTCTTCGTAGGTTCGGTCATATAGAGTCTCCTTTTTGTATTTGCGCAGCATCGCGAGCGAAGTGTGATCCGACAAGAAGAATACGAGGATTCCCTCACTTTTGTCAAGCGTTGTTCTTGAGCCCCCGTAAGAAGCCTGCACCGGCCTTGATAGGGGGATATTTGCTCCATATCCCGCTCTTGACAAAAGTGAGGATAGCCTCGTATTCTTTCTATGCGAATCGAAACGAACAAGGAGTCGGAAAAATGGCAGAGACAATGACGGTAACCAAGCTGACGCTCGAAGGAGCGCAGAAGGCGGTAGAGGCGGCGCTGAAGGCGGCCAAAGAGGCCAAGAAGCAGATCAGCGTGTGCGTGGCGGACGCCGGCGGACACCCCATCGCTTTTGCACGCACCGACAAAGCATCGCTGACGACGATTGAAGTGGCGAACAACAAGGCGCGCTGCGCGGCTTATACCGCTTTCCCCACCGGCAAGACAAGCCGCGAGGGCAACGAGCGCAGCGACTTTCACGCGCTGGCCATTACGCTGGCCGCCGGAACAACAAATATGGTGAACATGCAGGGCGGCGTTCCTGTCGTCATCAACGGCGAATGCGTGGGCGGCGTAGCCGTGAGCGGCGCAGGGCACAGCGACGGGGATATAGCCTGGGCCGGCGCGTTGGCCATCACCGGCGCCGAAATGGTGAAGCCCAAGGTGAAGGAACCCAAGGAATAATTTGAGATTTCTGCTCTCCCCGGTCCCAAGATCGGGACCGGGGGTACCCAGACTTCTTCCTTAACGAGAGACTGAGACGCAGTCATATTCCGAAGCATACAAGCCCACGGAGGCGAAATGGAAAATGCAGTGATCGAACAACCGAAAGCAATTCTGGCCGATACGACATTGAAGATCGGCAAAGTGCAAACGTGGAGAGTGGTTCTCAAGAGAAAGACTGTCTGGAAGACGGCGCGCTATACAAAGGGCGACATTGATGCGTTGGTTGTTGGGATCTCGGACCCCGATGGCGTTACGGGTTACGGCTGCGTGCCGGCAATGTTTTTGGAGGGCGAGTCGGCGCCTTCAGCAGAGGCTCTCCTCTATACCGTGCTGATGGCGGTGATTACGGGACGGGAACACGCAGGCATTCAGCCGCTGATGAATGAGATTGAACTCTCCCTGCGTCACAACCACCAGTTGAAGTTCGCCATTGAAGAAGCGCTTCTGGACATGACGGCAAAGAAGCTGAACACGCCGCTGTTCAATTTGCTGGGCGGACTCTGCTTCGCCGACACGCCGGTGATGCGCGCGCTCACACTCAAAAGTCCCGAGGATACCGCCAAGGATGCGCTTGCCTATAAAGAAAAAGGCTACATGTATTTGAAGCTGAAGGTCGGCCTCGACCCGAAGCGCGATGTGGCCGCGCTCAAGGCAGTGCGCGAAGCCGTAGGCGACGATGTGTTTCTCTCAATTGATGCCAACCGCTCCTACTCCCCGACGCAGGCCGTGCAGGTGATTACGAAGATGGAGCCGTATGGGCTGAATCTTTGCGAGCAGCCCACGAAAGCCGATGACATTCGCGGCATGGCGTTCATCCGCGCTCATGTGCAAACGCCGATCATGGCCGATGAGGGCGTGCGCACGCCGGCTGAGGCGATGCGGCTGATTGAAGCGGGCGCGATCGATGCCGTGGCCATCAAGCTGTGGAATGTGGGCGGTTTTTTCAAAGGCAAGGAGATTGCGGCCATCTGCGCGGCGAACAATTGCGGAACGCACATTGCGACGACGCCGGGAAGCCAGATCATGGAAGCCGGCCAACTGCACTTTGCCGCATCGACGCCCGGCATGTTTGGCGGAGCGGAGCTGGCTGAGTTTGCCGCATTGCAGGAAGATCCTGGACAGGGCCTTGAAATTATCAACGGCAGATTGGCAGTGCCGATGGGGCCTGGTTTGGGAATCAACATTGACCTGAGCAGAGGCGTGGAAACTACGCCGAAGTAATGTAGCCAATTGCAACATCACGCCTTGAAAGGGCACGGCTTCAGCCGTGCCGCAACCGGTAAATGGAGTTTCGGGTTTTAGCCCCCGAGGGACGTCTTTTACGAACTGAGCGCCATTTCTGCAATCAACGCCAGCTTTATTTCCCGCGCGGACAGGAGCATCGGGATGCAAATCCAACTCGAAACTGAGCTCGAACCAGCGACTCCGATAATCTCGCGCTTTATCGCGGAGACCGGCTACGACGATCTGCCGGAAGAGATTCGCGATCGCGCGAAGAAGAGCATCCTGGACACGATTGGCATCATTATGCCGGCAAGCGAACTGATGCCGGACCTGAAACCTGCGATAGATCTGCGCATCGAAGCCGGCGGCATCGCGGAGAGCACGGTGCTGGGCTACGGCGTAAAGCTGCCCTGTCTTGCGGCCACGTTTGCAAATGGAATCCGTGGTCACGCGCTCGATTATGCCGACGGACATCTTGAAGCCGTCTTCAGAATCGGCATCACCATTGTTCCGGCGGCTCTGGCGCTGGCGGAGCGAAGAGGCGCGGTCAGCGGCAAGGAGTTAATCGCTACGGTTGCCGTAGCGGAGGAGTTTCTGTGCCGCCTGGGCGTGGCTTATGCGCGCAGGCGTAAGGCGATGGGCCCGTGGCATGAAGGAATTCTGCTGGGCAACTTCGGCTCGGTTGCCTCGGCGGCGAAGATGCTCAAGCTCAACGCTGACCAGACGGAGCGCGCGCTGGGAATCGCGTTTTTGAAGGTCGGCGGCACGCTGGGCGTGGTCGCGCCCGATGCAAATATTCGCGGCATGTATGCGGGCTTTGTCGGCGAGACCGGAGTGCTGGCTGCGCTGCTAGCTGAGCGCGGAATTCAAGGACCGCGCGGATGCCTCGATGGAAAGAACGGTCTCTTCGAGGTGTATCTGCACGGGCTCTGCGATCGAGATGCGCTCGTCGGTGACCTGGGCAGCTACTACGAGATGATCAACCTCAGCTTCAAGCCCTGGCCTGCCTGCGCCTTTGCGCATCCTTATATTGATGCCATGCTGAGCCTGCGCGCGGAGCACTCCCTTCGCGCCGAAGACATCGACTGGATCGATGTCTTTCACGGTGAGGTGGTCCGCAGCCTCGGTTTGTGCAATCCGATCGATATAGCCGCAGGAAAGTTTCCCAAGACCGAGAACGATGGCAAGCGGAGCATTCCCTTCAATATTGCGCTGGCGGCATTGAAGGGGAAGATTTCTCTGCGCGATTTCAATCCGGAAGGGCTTGGTGATATCGCGGTGTTGAAGATTGCAGGGAAGGTGCGGGGCGTGATGGCGCCGGAGCTCGATGAAGGTTCGTTTACTAAGAAAGGCAACCAGCTTCCTCCGGGCATCGTCGGCGTGACGATGAAGAACGGGCAGAGCCTTACCAGGCGCGTGGATATTCCCTATGGGCATCACCACAATCCGATGAAGTTCGCAGACCTGATCGCGAAATTCCGCGACTGCATCGCGCTTGCTCCGGGGCCTATCTCCGAGCAGGACGCCGACCGAATCATTGACATGATTCTGAATCTCGAAAAGGTCGCCGACATTGGCGAGTTACTGCGCTTGCTCGCCTGATCCTCGGCCATTGCCTCTCATTCGGTTGGCCGAAAATATCATCGATGCGAAAAGAGACGCGCACCCTCAGCCAAGCCCTTTAATGTAAATATCCACGCGCCGCTTGTCTCTCCGGATGCGGTGACAAACACTTCATTCGTTCCCGGCTTGAACGCAACATTGGTCGTGCTCAGCAGTTTGCCGTCCTCGCGCCCCGGCATCAGCACACTGGCGATTGGAATTCCATATTTGTTGAATATTAAAATCCGGCCCTGAAAGTTGATTGCGAGATACATATTCCCGAGCACATCGACACACATGCCATCGGCTCCAGCCGCGCCGCTCAGGTGATAGAGTACCGAGGCTTGATGAACGGAATTTCTGTCTGCGCTCAACGCGAGGCGGAAGAGCTGATTGGCCAGCGTGCAGCCTACCCAGAGGGAGTTTTCATCCGCGCTGAATGTGATTCCGTTGGGAGTTACAAGATTGGGCATGAATGCCTCTACGGCCTCAAAATCCGCCGACCAGCGGTAGACCCCGCCCGTTGCGTTTCCGGGATAGCCGGTGAAATCGGTGACGTACAATTTTCCTTCGTCATCGAAGACCAGATCGTTGAGCCTCTGGGGCCTTCCGTCGCATCGGCTGTTGATCGTGTGCAGGTCGCTTCCGTCCGGGTTGGAAACCAGCAACTCGCCGGTAAGGCAGGCGATAAAGAGCCTTCCGTCTTTATGAAGCGCGTGGCCGCACATTCTCATTCCCTGCCGGCGAACGATGGTGGTGACTTTTTTGTCAGGAGTGATTTTGAGAATGCTGCGATCCATGCGGCCGGCCATGCTCTTGTCCACTTCACCCGGATACGCGGCCATCAGAAATAGATTTCCATCGCGGTCAAAGGCCATACCTTTGAGGAATACATCCCCCGGATCGATTTCAAGCCATGGTTCGGGCTTGATTTGCGGCAGTAAAGTCTCAGCCGGGGGCAGCGGCATGGAACTCACGGCACGCTCGCTCGCCAAATCCAGATTTGCTGACATGGGTGGTTCCTTGCTGCGGTTTGATGGATTACATATCGGTTTTAGTTGTCTGCGAGCACAGGGTAAAGAGACTGCGCCGTGCGTGCAAATATCCATGCACGGTCTTCTTCTGACAGGCAGGAGAGTACTGATTGCGCCTCCGCAACCATCTCCTTGAGCGAGCCCTGCGCGGAGGGATAGTTTGAGCCCCAGGCAATGCGGCTCGCGCCAAACCTGCTCACCAGAAGCGGAAAGAATTGTTCTGGCGCGCCCGTGTCTTTCAATGAGTTTCGCACGTTGAGCGTAGTCAGTTTCAGATAGACGTTGTCGTACTGAGCCAGATCGAAGAGAAATTGACTGCTGGCATAGGGCGGACCTTCATTGATGGGCGGCTCGACCATGTGGTCAACGAGAAAACGGATCTTGGGAAACAGCTTCACCAACTCATTCAACTGCGGCACGCCCGGCTTGCGCAGCGAGACGCAGACCGGCAGGCCCAGCGCCTGCGCGCACTCCATTCCCGGATAGGTTTTCGGGTCGGTCATCCAGTTGGACTGCGTCTCGATGGTGTTTCCACTGGTATAAAGCCGAAGCCCGGCCAGCTTTTTCTCCTTCGCCCAGAACTCGATCTGCTTCGCCGCGTCGCCGGCCATCATGTTCACGGAAAAGACGCCGGTCAGTCTCTGCGGCAATTTGGCAACGCTGTCGGCGAGGTAAGAACAGTCATAGCCGTACGTGGTGGAGGAATGTACCAAAGCCGCTTTTCCCACGCCGGCTTCATCCATGGCGGCAACCATCTCTTCAAAGTTGACTGATCGCTTCTTCGACCACTCCGACTGTTTGCCTTCGAGCGGGGCGAGGGGATATTTCACCGTATCCGTGGAAACAATATGCGGATGAATGTCAACAATCTTCGTCTTCATGCTCTTCAATCTCTCTCTAGAATGGGGGCGAGATAAGAATACGAGGACTCCCTCACTTTTGTCAACATGGCATGAGTGTACCAGAGAAATCGAGCATACTTTGGACGTGGTTGTGTAAATCGGCTTTGAAAGGGCACGACTTCAGTCGTGCCGCGAAACGAACAGAGGTTCCCGAGGCTTTAGCCACTGAGGGATGTCTTGGGCGGATTCAAGCCATCCCTCGGCGGCTAAAGCCGGAAAAATGGATCGTCTGCGTTATCGGCACGACTAAAGTCGTGCCCTTTCAAAACCCGGATATGAAATAGTTTCTAGGAATTGTTGCCGGCTTTCGGTTCGGGCTCAACTTGACCCAGCCCTTCGGTCACCGCGAGCCGCTTCTTCTTGCGATAGACGTTGGCAACCGCGAGCGTCCAGAAAGGGACCAGGTCGACGCCGGGGATGAGCTTGCCCAGGAACGAAGGCGCAAACTCCCAGTGCCAGCCGAGCAGCCAGGTGAGAAAGGCGCCGATGACGACATCGAGAAAGTCGTCGGGGGGCGAGGCAGCGCCCAGAAACGGTATTACGAAAAACTGCACAATATCCGCCAACACGGCCACGCCGAGAGCGATTCGGAAGTTGATGCCGGGCGAGATTTTGATGGGCGCGTCGGACATGATGTCATTCTACTCACAATTCGGAAACGGCCTGCGGGCATGGTTTATTTCACGGTACGCGTCAGGTCCGGGCTGAGGAAGTCGCCGATGGTTACGCCGGCCATGGCATCCACGTCGTGTGCCGAATCGCCAGCCTCGGTCGGCGTGCTGCCCTGCTCGTGAGCCAGATAATTCTCCGTGAGCCCGCGCTTGAGCATCTCAAAGGCCTGCTCCGGCGTATCGGCAAACTGGAAGAGCTCGATATCCTTGGGCGAGATGGCGCCGGTGTCGACGAGCGTCTTCAGGTTGAATACATTTTTCCAGTACTCGCTGCCGTAGATCACAACGGTGATTTTCTTGGCCAGCTTTTGAGTCTGGGCCAGGGTGAGGATCTCGAACATCTCATCCAGCGTGCCAAACCCGCCGGGAAAAACAATGAGCGCCTTCGCCAGGTAGGCAAACCAGAGCTTGCGCATGAAAAAGTAATGGAACTCGAAGTTGAGCGCCGGCGTGATGTAGGGATTGGGGAACTGCTCGAAGGGCAGTTGAATGTTGAGCCCGATGGTCTTTCCGCCAGCCTCATGCGCGCCGCGATTGGCCGCCTCCATAATGCCGGGGCCACCGCCGGAGGTGACGACGAAACGATGATGTTTTGATGGAATCTTCATGGCCCATTCGGTCAGCATACTCGCCAGCCGGCGCGCGTCTTCGTAGTAGCGCGCCATCTCCACTGCGGCCACGGCGCGCTTGCGCTGCAAGTCGGTAGCATTGCCGGCGGCAATCTGCGGCGGGCTGGCCGGCTGCTCCTCGATGGGTGCGCGTTCGGTTGACCCGGTGTTTTCCAGCAGCTCCAGCGCGTGGTCGGCCTCGTCGCGGCCGCGAAAACGCGCCGACCCAAAGAATACGACCGTATCTTTGATCTGCTCATGGCGAAAACGCGCCAGGGGCTCCAAATATTCCGAGACGATGCGCATCAAGCGGCCGTCGGCGCTGTTAAGAAAAGCGGGGTTCTCGTAGGCCAGCGGCGCGCGAGACAAGGGCGGTGGGGTTCCGTTGCCGGGGATCACGGCCTGAGGCGTTGCAGGGCAACGAGGGCTCGCCGGAGGCGATGCGGATTCCTGACCTGGCGTATGTTTTTCTTCGCTCATGGTTTATTGATTTGTTACCTCGTTGGCTCGCACATCCGTACCCTTGAAATGAATCGCATCCTGCAGCGCGATCCACAAATTCAAGAGTCCCAAGCCGGAGACCACGCCGCGCACAGCGCCGTTGGCTGCAATTGCCGCGAGGACTGGGAAGTGCGCAATGATCGGATTCTGATCCCAGAAAGCGGGCCACCATGGCGCATAACAGACCGCGATGCCGATATACATGCGGATCATCACGCGAAGAAACAGATCCATCCGCTGAAGCCAGCGGGGCACGCGATGCTGGGTGTTCCGGTCGACGGACGGCGTCGCGATCGCCGGTGCCGGGTCGACCGCAGGCTCTGCCAACGACTCAGGCCGCATGGGCAGCGAAGTAGACGAAGATTCCGGCTGTTGCGACGTTCCGACGCTGATCACCACCGCCCCCGGTTCCCACCCATGCCCACGACTGATGGCCCTATTCGAGCACTGGAAGAAAACACAACCCCATCAGGGACTTTCTAACAAACGGTAACACGAGCCGGTCTTCCCCAACCGCTTCTACAAAATGGAAGGAACCAATCAAGCACTGTGCCCAAGCGCCTTACCAAAAATTGCTCCGGCAACACATGCGGACTTCGAACGCGCAGCCTTCCAGCTAGAACTTGTAGTAGAAGCCGCCCAGGGGCATGATATTGCTGCTGAAGACGCCCGTTGCATTGTAGAGCGAGGAGTTGTTCGGGGGATGAATTAGATAGTCGCGAACCTGGGCGCGAACGCCCAGATGCTTGGAAAATCCGTAGTCAATTCCGCCGCCGACATTCCAGGCTGCGCGGATCACTTCGCGCACGCCATAGGTGCTTGCCGCTGCAGCGGTAATGTTAAAGCCAACACCCGCCATGGCGAACGCCTGCAGCCTGCTGAACTTATGCGACGCCACGTAATCGAAGCCCAGGTTGTTGTTTTTGATGTGGAGTGTGGTCGTAGGCAGGTTTAGGTTACAGACATTGCCGCAACCGATGGCATTGGGAGAAAAAGTAATGTCCATGGTGTTCAACGTGTAGCCCATATTCAGCCCAACCAGCGGCTTGGCCATATAGCGGACGTCAATACCTCCGCCATAACCGTTGGTTGGCACCTGCGTAGTGCCATTGCCGGCGGTCTTGCTTGTGTAGTTTGCCAGGCCGCTCAATGCTACGTCCACCTGCCCCTGTGCCGCGGCACAAATCGGCACGGCCAATTCAACTGCAAGAAAGCCCATTGCAATCAAGGCAGTCAGCATCCACTTCATTCGCATCATGATCTCCGTATTCGGCTTCCCGTTTCAGCCTCTCAGGGCCTGGACTCAATTGCTCAAGGAAAGTCAATTACGATTATATCGGCTCGAAACTGTGGGCTGGCCTCAGGAGTGCATCGAAGAGGCCGAATTTGAGGGGGCCGACTCATCCCCGCATGGGCTCTTGGCCATGATTTGCCGTTTCCGGGCGCTCTGAGCGGATAGCCCGCCCGTCAGGTCGTCGTGGAAATTCAATCTTCAAAAAAATGAGAGAATAGAAAAGCAGCCATATCTCTCTTTCCAATTGCAGGTAAAGATTCGGTCTACAGCAATTTTGCAGATGCTGTGGCGTTTTTTGGCAACAAGACATACAGCAAGCAGACCGCGAAGGAATCCATTGCCCATGTTCCGTGTCCTGTCGACCCATCTGTTCCTGAATCATCGGCTGCACCCCGGCCTGCTGGACCATGCCGGGCGATCTGACGCAGAAGGCATTGAGATCTTTGCCGCCCGCCAGCACTTTGACTACACCAGCCGGGAACACATTCAGGAGCTGGCGGAGTGGTTTGGCTCAAGCGCCGTTGTGCCTTTCTCCATGCATGCGCCCCTGTTTGCAGACCGCGAGATGGGCCGCGGCGGCGAGCCGGCCGTGAACCTGCTGCATCCCGAGAAATCCCGCCGCATCGATTCGATGGACGAGATCAAGCGCGCGCTTGAGGCCGCCGAGCGCATTCCTTTTCGCCATCTGGTTCTTCACCTGGGCGAGCAGTCTACGATGTGGTCTCCCCAGGACATGGAGTATGCCCTCACCGCGCTGGAGCACCTGGGCGCATTTGCGCGGCCGCTTGGCGTGGGCCTGCTGGTGGAAAATCTGGTGAGCGAGATGACCACCCCGGAACACCTGGTGCTGATTCTTGAGTCGGGCCATCTGGACAATGTGGGCGTTTGCCTGGACCTGGGCCATGCGCACATCACGGTCGGCGTGGAGCAGGCCATTGGCACCCTCGGCAAGCGGATCGTCTCCGTCCATGCGCACGACAACCACGGGCTGAAAGATGAGCACCTGTGGCCCGGCGATGGCGGCATCCAGTGGGAACCGGCAATCGAAGCACTCAAAGCGCAGCCTGCCCCGCCGGCCGTGGTGCTGGAGATTGCCAAGACTCTGGATACCCTTCCGGCTGAAACTACAGAACGCATTCAGCAGGCCTTTGCGCTCTTCAACTAATCGCCCATTGGATTTGCGCAATGATTACAGCGTGTTTCCTAACCGGTCTTGTGTCAGTCGTCCGGGCCATTCAGCCTCAGCCTGCCCGCAGTTTTCTCAGCCCCCAGCGCGCCGCCGCTCTTACTCCTTCGTCGGCGTCCTGAATCCAATCATCCAGCTTCTCGGCAAAATGTTCGAGCCCACTGTTCGCCATGGCGATGGCCAAATTGCGCCGCAGCCCTGGGAAGCCCGCGCGGCGCACCGGCGAGCCGTTGAACGCAGCTTCAAACTCTGACTCGGTCATGGAAGCCAACCAATCGAGTTGTGGATTGACAAGCTCGGGTCGAGCCTCCATCTCGCGGTCGATTTGGGTTGGGGAACTCCGGCGCGCCTTCCCGTTCCACGGGCAAACATCCTGGCAGATATCGCAGCCAAAGATCTGCCGCCCGATGCCCTCGGCGAGCGCATCGGAGATTGGCCCCTTGTGCTCGATGGTCAGATACGAGATGCAGAGGCTGGCATCCATCTGATATGGCGCAATGAGCGCCTGCGTGGGGCAGGCATCGATGCAGCGACGGCACGTTCCGCATCGATCAGGAAGTGCCGCGGGCACCATTTGCTCCGCAGTTTCTTTTTGAACCGGCAAAGAGGTGAGCAGAACCGCCAAAAATCCAAACGAACCCAGCCGAGGATGAATGAGGCAGGTATTTTTTCCCGTCCATCCCAAACCAGCCGCTACGGCCAACGACCGCTCGACCACCGGCCCCGTGTCCACATAAGCTCGCGCCTCGAACTCGCCCAACTCTGTGCGCAGCCGGGCTTCGAGCGCCTTGAGCCGCTTCAGCAGTACTTTGTGATAATCGCTGGCTCGCCGATTTCCATTTTCATCCGTCTTGCCGGTCCAGGCGTAGCGCGCGATCCACGCGGTCTCAGGATTAGCCGCATCGATAGAGCGCGGCTCATAGCTGTCATAGGAGGCAAAGCAGACCACCGCGGACCGCGCCCAGGGAAAGGGAGTTGCCACGCGAGCGCGAACAAGTTCTCCCGCTTCGTTGCGCCGCGCAAGCCAGCGCATGGTGCCCGCGCGTCCCGCGTTTACCCACTCTTCGAATCGCCGCGCATCGCGCAGGGATTCGCCATCGGGCAGCGCCACGACTCCGGCCTCGGTAAAGCCGGACTCGATGGCAAATGCGCGGGCGATCTGCGAGTCAAGCACTTCACCGCCTCGCCTTGTTGCTCTTGCCTGGATGGTTGTTCCTGCATAGTGCGCTCCAGTCCTTCTCCGTCTGATCGGCGTATGCAGAGCCAAACGTAGCCAGCGCGCCGGCAAACACAGCTCCGCTGCCCAGGTAGCCCGCAATCACCATCGGGTCGCAGGAGCGCGCATGGCCGCGCGCCAACAACTCGCCGCAGACCTCCGCATAAGCCTTCAACCCGTCGCCGGCCAGGTCTTCGAGGTTGATCGACCCCTTGTGGTCGTTCAACTGGCGGACGAGATATTGCCGATCTCCGATATGCGTCCAGCCCAGGAACGGGTCCGACTGCATCTGCATGGCCCGCTGCCCCATCGCCGCGCGCTGGCCGTTGTGTTGAGCAAATCGCCCCGCCGGAAGATACGGCGCGTAAGCGGACGGCGCCTCTTCCTTGATCTGCAGAAACAGCGGATCGAGCGGCCCATTGCCCTCCATGTAGACGCAGTAGTCCCGCAGGCCCACGGAGCCGGTCCCGACAATCTTGAATGCCACATCCACCGGGCGGTAATACGATAACAATCGCTGCCGCTGCGGCTCGATTGTTTCGAGATAAGGCCCCACCGCCCCCAGCACCGCTGTCCGCTGCGCTCCCGTAACGCGCGTCAACATGGGAGGCAAAACTTTAAAGCGCCGTTCGGATTTGGGTTTCTCGCCTTTCTCCGTAAGCTGCTTCAGAGTCAGCGCCGGAGTGGCCCGCTCCGCTTTCACCAGCGCATCGTGAACCGGCTTCGCCACATTGATGCGGTGCACCTGGTACCGCGCCATCTCAAGCAGCGGCATCTGCGCAAACTCGCGCATCTGCGCTGAGTAGCGGCGCACGCACGCCACCACTGCGCTTTGCGCGGATGCTTCCTTTTGCCCGGCCGCCCGACCGGCCAGCACCAGCGATGCCGCCATGCGCTTCAAATCCCACTCGAACGGAGCGCGAATGGTCTCGTCGAAGTCATTGATGTCAAACACCAGACGGCCGTCGGGCGAAGCGTACGCTCCCAGGTTACGCACATGCGCATCGCCGCAGATCTGGCTCACAATTCCCGTTGAATGCCATGCAGCAAGGTCGGCGCCCATCACCGGCGCAGCGCCGCGAAAGTAGGCAAACGGCGACTCCGACATCAACTTGTATTTGAGTTTGATAAGAGCGGGTACTCGTCCGTGCATCGACCGCGCAACCAAGTCCAGCGCCGTTGCCTTCCGCGCCGCGGGATGCAGCTTCGAGTGGTCGGCGCGCGCCATCTGCTTGCGTTGCGCACGGCCCAGGTCGCGCCGCTCTTTCGGGCTCATCCACCGCGTGGAAACATTACTCATTCGTACACTCTCCCTATCACTCCACGTTACAGATTGCATCCGCAATCCTCGCCGCCTCAACCGCCGCCCGCGCCGCATGAACGCGGACGATGGAAGCGCCGTTGAGAATTGCCGCAGTCATCGCCGTCAGGCTCGCATTTTCTCTCGCATCCAATGATATGTTTTCCCGCGTCAGGGAAACGTTCTCGTGCGGCGCCCCGATGGCCTTTTGCATCCCTGCCAGTGTATGTGCCAGAAACGATTTCCGGCTCAGCCCTGCCAGCAATGGCCGGCCCAGAGCCAGCAACTCGGCCTGCCGCGCGAGCAGCGTATAGTTTTCGCCAAAGCGCTTGCCAAATCCATAGCCCGGATCGAGCACGACAGATTCCAGCGCAACTCCCGCGCGGGCGGCGGTTTCCATGCTCCGGGCCAGTCCATCGCGGACCATGGCGACGAGCGTGTCACCCTCAACCTGCGGTTGGTCGCGCCATTCATCAGGCCGTCCGCGCGTATGCATAATTACCACGCCAGCGCCGAACTCCGCGCAGACCTCAGCAAGACCGTCATCCCAGGTAAAGCCGCTCACATCGTTCACAATCTCCGCACCAACCTCTAACGCCGCGCGAGCCGTTGCAGCCTTGTACGTGTCCACGGAAAGAGTTGCATCAGGCCTTGCGCTGAGGATTCCTTTGAGCACGGGTAACAGTCGAGTTGTTTCCTCTGCCGCGTTTACGCTAGCATCCGCGCCGCCGGCACGGGAACCGGGCCGCGTACTCTCCGCGCCCAGATCGAGAATGTCCGCCCCTTCGTCAAGCAACTGAAGCCCATGCGCGATTGCCGCATCCGGATCGAGATAGCGACCGCCGTCGCTGAATGAATCGGGCGTGACGTTTACCACGCCCATCACCAGCGTTCGCGCACCGAGTTCAAGTGTGCGCGTTCGCAACCGCCATTCGGCTCTAGTTCGCTGGGCCAATTGCAGCCTTTCTTGAGGTTTGCTTTCGCGGCATAACTTAATCATCCGGCCTTGGCAGCGCAGCCGCACGGCTGTTGCGCAACTTTTTCACTTACCCCTCGATGTTACCTCTTTCCATTTGTCATTCCGCCGGTTTCCAAAGTCGTTCACGAAATGCTTTTAGTAGACACGGTGAATGTCGTAAACTCCGGCCATGATGCTCTCACGGCGCCATCTGGCTCTCACTGTCGCGCTTTTGCTTCCTCTGCCAAGCCTTCTCGCCCAATCGCCGCGCAGCGCGCGCACGGCTTCACTGCCGGCCGGCCCGATGCAGGAACGCATTCAGACCAGCATCCACGCAATCCTGGCCGACCCCGCACTGAGCCGCGCCGACTTCGGCATCAGCGTGACCACCCTCGATGGAAAACCTGTCTACGGCCTCAACGAAGGCCGACTCTTTACGCCGGCTTCCAATGCCAAGCTCGCCACGACCGCCGCCGTGTTCGCGTTGCTGCCCGTTCAATCGCTCACATGGACCACCTTTGTGACGGCGGACGGAGACGTGGATGCAGCTGGAACACTGCATGGCGATCTTGTAATTCTTGGCGTCGGCGACCCCACGCTCAGCACACGCAAATCGACTTACGCGCAGCCGGATTCTTCCTCTGAGCCTGCCCCGGATGCCGCGCAACATACGGTGCCGTTGGCCCCGCCGAAGATTGCGCCGGTGCTGGATCAACTGGCCGAGCAGGTGGAGCAGTCCGGCGTAAGGACGATCACCGGCAACATCGTCGGCGACGACACGTTTTTTCTATTTGAGCCCTACGGCACGGCATGGGGTTGGGACGACCTGCAATGGAGCTACGGCGCGCCGGTCTCCGCGCTCACTTTCAACGAGAATGCAACCGAGTTGACCGTAGCGCCCGATCCGGCAAACCCCAAGGGGACTGACTTCGTATGGAACCCGAACATCGAATATTTTTCTCTCGATAATTCCATGACGCCTGCCCCGCCCGGAGCGAGATCTCAACCAGGTTTGGCTCGCGCGCCGGGCTCACTGCTGGTTCGCGCCTGGGGAACGGCTCCTGCGAGCGGATTCCACGCCAGCCTTGCGGTGGAAGATCCTGCCGTCTTTACAGCAGCTGCCCTCAAGCAGGCACTGCTTGGCCGCGGCATCAAAGTAGATGGCGACGCAGCCTCTCGGCACAAATATCCTGAAGGCACAGGCGACTTTGCCGGCGAGCAAGCGCAGACACTCACGCTGAACCCCGTTCTGCTCAAGTCGGTAGCTGCGCCGGTCTTGGGGCATCGCGTTCTCGCCGCGCACATCTCGGTACCGGTGGCCGACGACGTTCGCGTGTTGAACAAAACAAGCCAGAATCTTCACGCCGAATTGTTGCTGCGCCTGCTTGGCAAGACGGAGGGAACGGAGGGCAGCTTTGCGCAGGGCGCGCGCGTCGTGCGCCAGTTCCTGGTGAATGCCGGCATCAACGACGCGGACTTTTTTCTCTACGACGGCTCCGGCATGAGCCCCGACGACCGCATCACGCCGCGCGCCTTTACGCATCTTTTGTCGTACGCTTCCCAGCAGACCTGGGGCCAGGATTGGCGGAGTACGCTTCCCCAAGCCGGTGTTGACGGCACACTTCAAAATCGCTTCAAGGGAACGCCGCTGGCAGGCCGCATGTGGGCCAAGACGGGAACACTGGACGAATGCTCCGCGCTCTCCGGCTATCTGACCGCCGCAAGCGGCAAGACGTTGGCCTTTTCCATCCTCGTCAACGGTCGCCGCCCCGGCAGCACCGCAGAGCTACAGGCAATTGACCGCATCGCCCTGGCGATTGCCGCAGCGGAGTAAATGTCCGCTACCGGCCCGCTGACTTGCTGACTCGCAATCCCCGCGAAGCGGCGGCTGGCTCGCTGAATCGTGGTTCAGACCGCCTCTAGTATCATCGAAGTCAAATGCACTCTCGCACTTGTCTTACCTCTTCCGCACCGTTCGTCCGCGCACTCACACTCGCACTCACACTCGCACTCGCGCTTATGCTCACGGCCTGCAAGCCGCTGCCGCCCTCCAAACCCTCCTCGGAATGGACGCCGCAGGAGGCACGCGGCGCGGAGGTCTACGAAAGGGCCTGCGCGCGGTGCCACTACCCGACCAACACGCATTCCCTGCACGGGCCGGGACTGCAGGCGATCACGAAGATCAAGTCCATGCCCTCAGGCGCTCCGCCGACAGACGAGCGTATGGCCGACAGAATCGTCCACGGCTACGGCATGATGCCGGCGACTCAACTTTCCGACGACCAAATGCAAGACCTGCTCGCCTACCTGCATACGTTATGAATGAGACCGAACCCAATCCGCATGAAGAAAGAGCGCCCGCGCGGATTTCGAAGGCTGAACTACTGCAAATCCCTGGTGTCATCGGGGTCAGTTTGTATCTGGTACTGCTGGCAGTGGTAATCGTGATTGGAGTCATTGGCGGTGTGCCTGGCGCCAACCGCTATCCGCCGTTTTATCTTTTTTTCTCCGTGCTGTTGTTAACAGCCAGTGGCGGCCTTGTGCTGCTATTTCGCTGGGCCTGGGCGCTGGCTCTGGCAGCGGTCTTCTTGCTGGCCAGCTACGATTTGTGGATTTTCACCATGCAGCATGAATTCACGGTATTGCTGCAAGGCATACTCAACATGATCTTCTTCCTCTACCTCGTGCGCCCCGAAGTCCGTGAAAAACTCCGGTAAGTTACTTCGATGGCGGCAGCCGTTGCATTACCCCTTATCCCGCTACAATAAAGGCTGATGGAACTCGTCCAGATAGAGGCCGCCCGCCGCATCCCCGCTCCCAAACCGGAGTGGCTCAAGGCGCGCGCGCCGATGGGCGAGAACTTTCATGAACTGAAGCGGCTTGCCCGCTCACTCAACCTGCACACTGTTTGCGAGAGCGCGCACTGCCCCAACATCGGCGAGTGCTGGCACCACAAGACGGCCACGTTCATGATGCTCGGCAATCTCTGCACGCGTCGCTGCGGGTTCTGCGCCGTACCCAAAGGCCGACCGGAGCCAATCGACTTGGACGAGCCGCGCCGCGTGGCAGAGGCCGTTGCAACGCTCGGTCTTCAGCATGCCGTGATTACCAGCGTGAATCGCGACGACGATCTCATTGGCGGCGCGCGCATGTTTGCCATGGTGATAGACGAAATCCGCCGCATTGCTCCCGACTGCCGCGTGGAAGTTCTCATCCCCGACTTTCAGGGCGATCGTACCGCGATTGAAATTGTGGTCGAGGCCGCACCAGAGGTGCTGAACCACAATACGGAGACAGTGCCGCGGCTCTATCGCGTTGTCCGCTCGGGCGCACGCTATGAACGGACGCTTGAACTGCTGCGCTACTCGAAAGAACTGCGGCCAGCGGGACTCACAAAATCCGGTGTCATGGTCGGCCTCGGCGAAGAGACGCATGAATTATTAACCGTCTTCCGCGAGTTGGCCGCTGTCGGCTGCGACATTCTCACCATCGGCCAGTATCTGCGCCCCTCGCGCGACCACCTGCCCATGGCCCGCATCTACACGCCGCGGGAGTTCGCGGAACTCAAGGTGGAAGCGCTCAAGATGGGATTCCGCCATGTGGAGTCCGGCCCGCTGGTCCGCTCCAGCTATCACGCGCATGAGCAGTCGGCGGCTGCGGCAAGTGGAAGTGTTATCTCCTAATTTCCCTGGACCAGGTGTGCCCGCCATCGGAGTTGTAAAATAGCCGTTGGCAGTTTGAGAGATTTCGAGGACATTCGAATGGCATCGTTCATGGAAGGCAATCCGGCGCTCAAGCCAATCTCGGCCGATCTGAAGCGCCGCATGGAGCAGTCGGTCACAGACTTTCAGGCCAACCTGGCCTCCACGCGCACAGGCCGCGCCAGCGTACACATGTTGGACCAGATCAAGGTCGACTACTACGGCACGCCCACGCCCATCAATCAACTCGCGCAGGTATCTTCGCCCGAGGCGCAGCTCATTCTTATCTCGCCGTGGGACCCGACCGTGTTGAAGGAAATTGAAAAGGCGATCCGCACCAGCGATCTTGGTTTCAACCCGCTCACAGACGGCAAGGTGGTTCGCGTGCCCGTGCCTCCCATGACCGAGGAGCGCCGTCGCGACGTCTGCAAACACATCAACAAGGTGCTCGAAGATCACCGCACAGCGGTGCGCAATGTGCGCCGCGACGGCAACGATGCACTCAAAAAGCTGGCCAAGGAAAAGAAGATTTCGGAAGACGACGAGAAGCGCGCTCTCGAAGAGATTCAGAAGCTGACCAACGACGAGATCCTGCGCATGGAAGAGCTTTCGCGAAAAAAGGAAGCCGAAGTGATGCAGGTATGACCTGTTCACTTATAAAATTTCAGGATTGATAACACGCGCTGGTTTGCCCACAAGGTAGGCCAGTGCGTTTTCTACGCTCTGCGGATAGTATTCAGCCCAGGTCTCCTCTACGCCGTAGCCCAGGTGCGGGATGAGCACGACATTGGGCGCGCTTCGCAATGGATGATCGATTGGCAGCGGCTCTTCGTCATACACGTCGAGACCGGCGCGTAGGCGGCCTGAATTCAGCGCGGCAATCAGCGCAGCCTCGTCAACTATCGGCCCGCGCGAGGTATTGATGAGAATCGCGCCCGGCTTCATGAGCGCCAGTTCTGCGGCTCCGATCAAATGCCTGCTCCGCGCCGACAGCACGACATGGAGGCTAACCACATCTGACTTTGACAGCAACTCTTCCTTCGAAACCAGCGTCACACCTTCGGCCTCAGCCCTTTCAGCCGTAAGATTCTGGCTCCAGGCAAGCACGTTCATGTTGAGAGCCTTGCAATACCGAGCCATCATGGAGCCCAGCTTACCGAGACCCACAATCCCGATCGTCTTGCCGGACATGCTGATGCCAGCCGGCAGCCCATCCTGAAAGCGCCCGGCTCGCACGTTTGCATCTGCGGCAGGAATCGCGCGAGCAACGGCCAGCATCAGCCCCAGCGCCAGCTCGGCTGTAGCGTCCCGGTGCCGGCCCTGGCCGATGGTGTTTGAAACCACAATCTTTCTTGCCGTGCATGCGGCCAGGTCCAGCGTGCGATTGGCCACGCCGGTGATGCCGAGGAATCGAAGCTTCGGCAATCGGTTAATGAGCGAGGCAGGAAACGGAGTTCGCTCGCGCATGGTCAGGAGGATGTCGAAGTCCGCCAGCTTCTGCGCTGCATCGTCTTCGCTTTTGAACGCTTGCGCGAAGAATACAACTTCGGCGCGCGCCTCAAGCGCTCTCCAGTCGGCGCAGGTCCGCGCCAGCCCCTGCCAGTCATCCAATACGGCGACCTTCGTCATTTCCGATTATTTCCTCACGCGCTTGTAGAAAGGCAGCGGCACCTGCTTCGCGCGCACCTGATTTCCACGGCACTCTACCAGCACATCCGCGCCGCTGGCCGCAACATCCACAGGCACCAGCGCCATGGCAATGTTCGTCTTTAGAAACGGCGCAGGCGAGCCCGATGTAACCTCGCCGATTCTCTCCCCGTTCAAGGACAGTACGGCGTACCCATCGCGTCCAATCCCGCGGTCCACCATCTCCAGGCCGACAATTTTGCGCTTTGGGCCACCGCTGGCTTCCGCAGCCGCCAACGCCTCGCGTCCGATAAAATCTCCCTTGTCGAGCTTGAGCCAGCGCGTGAGGCCGGCTTCGAAGACGTTGATCTCGTCGGAGATTTCATGGCCGTAGAGGCTCATTCCCGCCTCAAGCCGCAGCGTGTTGCGCGCGCCCAGGCCGCAGGGCCGGATGCCAAACTCCTCCCCCGCTTCGGTCAGAGCGTTCCACATCTTCACCGTTGTCGGCTCATCACTGGGAAGATAGACCTCAAAGCCGTCTTCGCCGGAGTAGCCTGTGCGCGCGATCATGACATTGGGAATCCCAGCAACCGTGCCCCATGTAAACCAGTAGTTTTTAATCGCCGCCAGATCCACCTTAGTCAGCTTTTGCAGCGTCTCCAGCGCGCGCGGACCCTGGAGAGCCAGTTGCGAGTAGTAGCTGGAGTAGTCGCTGATGTGAATCCCGCTCCGCGCCCCAACCTGCTTTCTGATCCAGGCAACATCTTTGTCTTTCGTTCCGGCGTTTACGACCAACAGATAATCATTATCCCCCAGCCGATGCACCAGAATGTCGTCGACAAACGTGCCCTGCTCGGTGAGTAGCGCGGAGTAATGTGCCTGCCCATCGGCCAGCCGCGCAGCGTCATTCATCGTAATGTGCTGGATTGCGTCCAGCGACCCAGGCCCGCGAAACTGGACTTCGCCCATGTGCGAGACATCGAACAGGCCCACGCCGGTGCGTACCGCCATGTGCTCGGCAATCAGGCCGCCACCGGCCCCGGGATACTCGACCGGCATATCCCACCCGCCAAAATCGACCATCTTGGCTTTGAGGGCGCGGTGGGTGGCGTTGAGGGCAGTCTGCTTCAGCGGCTCGGGAACTGGAATGGGGGAAGGATTTGGGACCGGTGCAGCCATGTGGTTTCCTTTCTACAGCCTCTCTTCACGATAGGGATGCAACAGGGGCTCGGTCAAACGGGGCGGATCGATTTCCGCAATGGGATTTCGCGGAATTGGGCCGTGCTCCCGTGAGCTTTGCACAGGGCGACTCACCCCGCGGCGCATGGTGCGGTATCCTTTCCTTGGGACCGCGGGATTGGAGTCCCGCTCGGAAATGAACCTCCTCCAGAATCAAAGTATCCAATTGGCTGCCGGGCTGGTCGCGAGCGCTCTTCTGCTTGCGATGATCGTTTGGCTTGTCCTGCGCAAACGCCCCAGCGAAGAAGAGCAGGAGCGCATGCGGCGCAGAATGCTGGTTCAATCCGGGCGCCTGGTCGACGGCATGCTGCTGGATCTGTGCGAAGTGGAAGGCAACGACGGCCGCACGCTCACCATGCTGATCTTTCATTATCGAATCAGCGGAGTCGATTACGAATGCTCGCAGGACATCACGCAGATTCGCAGCCTGATCGATGAGTCCGAGATGCGGATCGGCTATCCGTGCAATGTGCGCTACCAGCCGGGAAACCCACAGAACAGCATTGTGATTGCAGAGGGATGGTCAGGGCTGCGCGCGCGGCTGCCGCAGTTTCCGCAGTTCGACGACCATGAGCCGTTTGAAAAGAGCCCCCTTGCGGCAGGGAACAAGTAAATGCCGTGAGCGTTGCAGCGCGGCTCTCGGTAGTGTACGAAGCATTTACTCCCGCGCCCGCGGCGACTGTTCGAGCAAACGCTTCCATGTCTTCTGATTCCGCTGAAAGCCCTTCTTCAAATCCTCGAGAATCCGCTCGAAGTCGGCATTCGTGCGCAGATTATTCCATGCCGGATTTTTGCTGAACCAGGGATAATTTTCATTTCCCAGATAGATGGCGCGGCGCAGCCAGTGCAGGGCTTCGCTGGAGTCGCCCTCGACGGCAAAGTAGGTTGCCAAGCGGTAGGCCATCTCGCTGTCGGCTTCGGCGGCAGTGAGCGTATCTTCCTTGAGCAGCAATGCGGCGGCTTTACGGTCGCCGGCCTGCACGTAGCACAGCGCCAATGTGGGCGCGGCAATCCTGACAGCGTTCGAATCGGCATGAACGGACTCAAGTATCTTGATCGCCTCCCGCAGGTTGCCTTTGCGCATCTGCTGGTAGCCGAGCGAGGCGCGCAGCAGCGGATGGTGAGGTTCGAGAGCCAGGCCTTTCTCCAACTCATCGGCAGCCAGCTCCATCTGGTTCAGGTAGTGGTATACGCGGGCGCGATGGTTATAGAGAACAACTGCATTCGAAGGGCTCAGCTTCAGGGCGCGGCCGAACTCAAGCAGCGCTTCCTCGTACATTCCATCGCAGCGCAGCGCCACGCCGGCCACGCGATGCACGCTCCAATCGTTGGCTGCGCTGGTGAGCAGATCGGCAATGCCATGGCGCGCCGATTCTTTCTCTCCTCGCGGCATGAGCATGTAAATGCGATAGAGGTTGGCCTCGGTGGAAGCGGGATCGAGCTTGAGCGCCTCGTCAACGGCGCGACGCGCGCGCACCACATGGATCTGACCGCCAAACCCATAGCGCACATATTGAATCTCGGCAACACCGAGCCCGCACCATCCGGCGGCAAACTTCGGACTGGCTGCCGTCACCTCCGTGAGCAGCGCGTGAGCGCGGTCCAGGTCGGCGCGCGAGCCGGTATGCGCCATGAAAGAACTCAGCATGGCGCGCCCTTGCAGATAGGTTTCGCTTACCGGGCCGGATAGAGGCGCTTCGTGCGGCGCCGCTCGATCGGAATCAGCTGGCGCGAATTCCATTCTGCCGGTCGGGCTCATCCCCTGGAGTGCGGCAAAAACGTCGTTTGCAATCTCCGTCTGCACGGCGATCAAATCCAGCGAGGCCACGCTGAACGCTCCCCCCGTGCGCACACTCTGCGTCGCCACATCAAGCAGTTGCCAGTTCAGATCGAACCCGCTCTCGGAGCGCACGAAGTTTCCGGCCAGCACCAGCGAAACCATCATGTTCTTGCCCACGACAAGCGGGTCCACTTGCGAAACGTACTTGGCAGCCGAGGCCATGAGCGTGCTTGTGGGCCGCACCACCAGTCTGGGAATCCGCGCCAACCGCGCCGCGATTGCATCCGCCAGAGCAAAACCATAAAGCGGCGCAATGTCGCTTGCGCCCAGGTTCACAAATGGCAATACTACGATTGAGTTCTGCGGCACACGTTCCGCGGCCGGTTCCCGAAACCGCTCTGCCAGCACGGAAAGAAACCCTGTAGCTTGCTTTTCCGCGCCAGAGCCCGCAGCCAGTGCACCGGCCGCTGCGCCGGCAGGCAAGCCGCCCGTATCAAGCTGAAGCGTTTTCATTACCGTCTTAAGCGCTTCCCGCACTTCGGCAACAGCGGCATATCGCGTGGCAGGATTTTTTTCCAGGCACCCCAGGATCACACTCTTCAACTCCGCAGGAATCTCCGGAGCTAGCGCGCTCAAATCCGGCGGCTCCTGAAATTGAATGGCGCGAATCACCTGCACATCCTCGGCATCCGGCGGCGCAAATGGATGCCGCCCTGAGGCCAGCTCAAACAGAATGACCCCAAGCGCCCATACGTCGGCCTGCGCGCCAGCCCGGCCGGTAACAAACAATTCGGGCGCCATGTAGCGGATGGTGCCGCCTTGCGCCGCGAAGACCTCCGCCGGCGACCGCTTTCCGTCCGGCGTCGTCCCTGCCGGATCGAAGCGCGCGTCTTCCAGCGTGTGCCGCCTGGCCAGCCCGAAGTCGAGAATCTTCACCAGGCCGCCATCGGTCAGCATCAGGTTCTGCGGCTTCAGATCGCGATGATAGATGCCCAGCATGTGCGCCGCCATCAGGCCGTCTGCGATTTGCAGGCCTACCGAGAGCGCCAGTTGCACGTTCATCGGACCACGGGCAATCAGTTGGTCCAGTGGCTGCCCAGGGACGTACTGCATGGAGATGTAGGCCTCGTCGCCGCTCTCACCCACCTCATAAATGCTGCAAACATTGGGGTGGTCGATGGCCGATGCCAGACGCGCTTCGCGAAGCACCGTCGAGCGCATCTGCTCCGCCGTCAGCACGCCGGAACGCAGCACCTTCAACACCACGGGGCGTTCCAGGTGAGTGTCGTTGGCCAGGTACACCACGCCGCTGCCGCTGGCTGCCAAAGGGCGAACAATTTTGTATTGCTCGAGTGTCTTGCGTTTCATCAGTGTAGATACAGTGTACGGATTCTACGTCAGGACAATATAAACAGAGCGTGATTCACCCATTGCGTTGCTTCAAACCCAATGACATGAGAATTTTCAAATTGACATACTACGAGGACTTGGAATTGGCTAAGGCGCGCAGCTGGCCAAGATGATTCAAGTCGTGGCCGGCCATGGTCTCGACAACGGTTTGAAATGTCATTTCACCGCGCTCGGGGTGCGTCATCTTTCTGTCCGCCGAAGTTGGCAGAGCCAATTCGATGAGACGAAGGTTCCATGCGCGAAATGAAGCAAAGCCCGCGACGGCCTGCGCCGCCGTGACGCCGGGATAGGTGGCTGCCCACTTCTCCTGATCGAAGGGCTGAATCACGGGCGCGTCTTCGGCCAGCGTCTGGCGCAGGCGAAACCCGAATGCCAGATCGCAGTCGGCCAGATGCGCGACGATCTCCGCCGCGCTCCACTTGCCGGGAGCGGGAGCAACCGTGGCCCGGGCTTCGCCGATTGTCGCCAGCAACGTGGAAACCGCGTCAGCAGTTGTGGCAAGAATCTCCAATATCGGACGCCCATCGAGGAAGCTGTCGTAGGGATTGGCTTTGCTCAAGAATATTTCCTTCCTGCCGGCGTTTCATCGCACATGCATCATCGTCTGCGCGAAAGCTACAGTATAAAAAATCAACTGCGCACTCTCTTACTACGGAATCCATACCGCACTGAGCGCGCCCTTCACACTGATATGCCCCGTAACCGTCAACGTCTTGAGATCGACAACCGAGACATCGTTGTCGCTGGGCGCGCATATGTAGGCCGTCGTTCCATCCGGAGTGATGCCGACGCCTTCCAGGCCTTTGCCGATCTGGAGCTTTTGGATCTCTTTGTGAGTTGCAACGTCAATCACTCTGAGCTGGCCGTTCTCAAGATCGGAAAGCAGCACGCGCTTGCCGTCCGGAGTAAATTTCAACCGGTCAGAATGCAGATCGGACACTTCGAACGTCGTCTTCACGGCATGAGTGGCGACATCGATGACCGCGACTTTTGCTCCCCGAAACTCCGCTGTCCACACCTCTTTTCCGTCCGGTGACAGGTCCATTGCTTCGTTGAATGTAATTCCAGCCGGAACCGGCGTGACTCTCCAGTTGGGCCTTGAGTTACCGCGGTATTCGATTGGAATGCTATCGATAAACGTCACGGAGTTGGAGTTTCTGGCGGCCAAAATAACGGTCTTGATCGCCGCGTCATAAAGCAGAACGTGGCCGGTGATCTGTCCATGGCCGATGATCGCGTCAATGGATTTGGTGGCGGGATCGTAGCGTCCGATGGAGTCGGCCATCTCGGCTGTGAAGAAGAATTTTCCGTCGGCATAGGCCACGGAATTCGGCCCCGCCGGATAGCCAAACTTATAGCGGTCGAGTTCCTTCTGTTCTTTCAGATCGATGAGAGAGAACGTATTGCCCATCCAATTCGTAACCATGGCCAGCTTGCTATCGGGTGTAGCCGCGACCTCGCGCGTGGCCGAGCCTGTGGGGATGGTGGCGACGATCTGGAGAGTCTTGGGATCAGCGATGGTCAAACCCGCGCTGCCGGTGATCAGCAAGGCGGGCGAGGGCGTAGGCGTTGTAACCTGCGCGTGGAGCGAGGTGGCGAGGAGGCAGATAGCGAGAAGCGCCGGAGTCGCAACGCGAAGCGCAGGCTTGAAGAGTTTAATTATCGAGGCGATCATTAGCAGGGAGCTCCTTGTGTTGGTGCTGTTTTATTTAATGTGCCTGACAATGGTAGCGCAGCTTGCTGGCCGCATACAACGCTTGTTAAACTAAGCGCGTTTCGATTCAGGCCATCGATTACGGAGTCGCGGTCAGGCCGTTCGGCTCCCCACATGGGCCACTATCTTATAAGGAGCATAAACATATGAAAAATATCGCCAAGAAAATCCTCGGAGCGGCGGTTCTAGCCTCTACTCTCTTATTCAGCCTGTCAATTCACGCCCAGAACAACCCGGCGACGCCGGAACAGGCCGCGGGCCAGCAGCAGGGGCGCGGAGGGGGCGCAGGCCGCGGAGCACGGCCAGCCGGTGTGCCAACCAGGACAACTTTCCTGCAACTGACGGGCAACGCAAATGCAACCCTGGTTGAGCCCGTCACGCTGAATGCCAAGAGCCGCATCGTGATCATCCGCACTCACCCGGAGCACGTCAATAATATTAGCCAGGACGGACGGCCGCTTGTCGATTATGGATACCGTGTGTTGGCGCTGAACTACTACGGCCGGGAGCAGCTCTACTACGAGTTCATTCCCGGGATTGCAGCGGCGATTAAAGCGGCGAAGGCCATTCCCGGCGTGGAGAAGGTGGTACTGCTGGGCTTCAGCACCGGCGGCGCTGAGCTGACTTCCTATCAGGACGTCGCGGAAAACGGTCCAAAGGCCTGCCAGGAACCGAATCGCGTTTACAAGTGCGAGGGCAAGGGTCTGGAAAATCTACCCAAAGCCGACGGCCTGATGCTGCTCGAGAGCGCGGCTGGCGCGCCGGAGCGCACCGACGCGTTAAACCCCGCGATCGGCCTGCATGATTGGAAAGTAATCCATCCCGAGTTGGACATGTTCAGTCCGGCGAATGGTTACGATCCGGCAACGCATACGGGCAAATACAGCGACGAATTTATTAAGAAATATTTTGCCGCACAGGCCGCGCGCTCCAAAGCGCTCATTGACGAAGCGGAATCGCGTCTGGCGCTCATTCAGAAGGGCGAGGGCAACTTCAAGGACGATGAGCCGTTCATCGTGACAGGCTCGACTCTGGGCATCAATGGCGCGAGAATACTGCTGGCAGACACTCAGCTCATGGGCCATGTTCATGCGCCGCACATGCTGCTGAAGGCAGACGGAACGACGCCGGTGATCAAGTATCCATTGGTAATGGACCCCGAGGCGAGTGCGCAAGACAACGGCAATCTGTGGTCGAACACGCAAAACACCACGGTCAAGACGTATCTGTCTTTCCAGGCCCTGCGCGTTTCGCCGGACTACCACATGACCGAAGACAACATCTACGGCGTTGACTGGCGCAGCGTGCCGAACAGCATCGAGGGCAACGTCCAGGGCATCCATATTCCTACTCTGATCGTCTCCGGCACCTGCGCGCCGCACATCGTCTACCAGGAGATCGCCTATGATCTTTCCGCCGCTCAGGACAAAGACATCGTCGGCGTCGAAGGCGCTAATCATGGACTCACTGCGTGCAAGCCGGAATACGGCGACACATCAAAGCGCGCTTACGACTATGTGGATGGATGGCTGAGCAAGCCGGGACGGTTCTAAGGGTTCCGGGCAGATGCCGCGAATCTCAGCGAAGCAAACTCGCTGCCAAGGAATGGGCGGCCCAGGTCTCGATTTCGAGACCTGGGATCGCTCGATTCCTCGCAACGACGATAGCGGAGAGCGGCGGCACTATTCCACACTCTCAACCGGCACAGCGTCCAGATCCACGCCGTGCTTTTCTTTGCCGACGTAGGCCATGATGGATGCCAGCACAAAAACGCTGATGGCCGTCAGCGCCATCGCTGTTCCGTAACTTGTCTTCTCTGCATAGGCCGCTTCAATATAGACAACCGAGCTGGCCAGAACGCCGGCACTCTGATAGGCGAAGCCCGGCAGCAGCGCGCGCACGGAGGTTGGCGAAAGTTCAGAGAGGTGAGCCGGAATCACACCCCACGCGCCCTGCGCCATGAACTGCATGAGAAACGCGCCCGCCATGAGCAAATATTGATTGGGCGAGTAGGCCCACAGCGGGATGATGCACGCGGCCAGGATAAACGCGGTGATGATGGTTCTCCGCCGCCCCCAGCGGTCGGAGAAGTAGCCGAAGGTCAGCCCTCCCAGCAGGCCGCCGAATCCAGCAAATGCGGTGATGGCCGCGCGATGCTGCGGTGAGAAATGCCATTGCCGCTGTAGGAACGTCGGATACATGTCCTGTGTGCCGTGCGAGACAAACAGCATCATCGTCATGAAGGCGAGCAGATAGAGAAACAGCTTCCAGTGGGAAAAGATTTCGCGCCGTTGCGCTTTGCCGGTGAGCCGCGTGCCCACTGCCTTCTTCCAAATGTCCGACTCCTTGACGACAAACTGAATGAAGAGTACGAGGGCGACCGCGGGAAGACTGCCGATGAAAAACAGCGGCCTCCATCCCACTTTGTCGTAGAGAAAAAAGAAACAGAGGGAAGCCAGGATGTAGCCGGAGGCATAGCCCTCCTGAAAAAGCCCAGAGAGAACGCCGCGATGCCTGACCGCCGCGCCTTCCATAGCCAGCGACGAGCCCAGGCCCCAGTTGCCGCCCATCACAATGCCAAACACGCCGCGCACGATCAGCAGCGTGGTGTAGTTCGGTGCGATGCCGGTGAGAATTTCGGCAACGGCAAACACGCCGATGTTAATCATCAGCGGCACGCGGCGGCCAATCCTGTCCCCCATCAAGCCAAAGACGAATCCGCCCACCGGTCGCAGAAGCAGAGTGACAGTAATAACCAGCGCAATCTGCTTGTCGGACTTGTGAAACTCATGAGCCATTGCCGTGAGGCAAATGGTGACCAGAAAAAAGTCGAACGCGTCGAGCAGCCATCCGGAGAAGCCGGCGATCACAGCCGGGACATTCGTCTTTTGCGGTCCTTCGCCCTCTGAGACGGCCGCATCGAGTTGTTCCGGTCGTGCCTCTTGCATTTGGATACCTCACGAAGAGAAACACACAGCCAAGCCAGGGATGCATTGCGGGAGTGAAAGGCGATGCTCCTTAGCGCGCTATCAATATGGAAATAGGCACAGCGAACATCATGAGTATGGAGGTGATCAGCATGTTTGAGCCGGCCTCGGATTGGAATGTTCCATAGCGTGCGGCGAGCATGGGCGTGATAACGGCTGCGGGCAGCGCCACCGAGGCTACCGCTTCGGCCGCCATGGGCTTTGAAAGGCTGAGCAATCCAACCAGGGCGATCATCATTGCCGGCTGCACAAGACTCTTGAGGATCACATTGACGCCGACAACTCCGTTCAACTTGGGTCGAAAGGCCGCCAACAACAGCCCGGCTACAAATATGGATATGCCGGATGTCGTGCGGCCGATCAGTTCAAGCATCGAAGTAGCCAGCGGCGGCACATGAAGTCCGAGCAGCACAAGCACGACCGCTGCAACCGGAGCTAATACGTAGGGCCGTTTGACGGCGTGCAACACACCGTTGCGAATTGCTGTTGACATGCCGGACTTGCCATCTCCCGCCGCATTCGCGCCCGACATCGACGATTCGGACTCTGCATTTTCTTCCTGAGCCACCTCAAGTAGTACGACCGTGATCGGCAGCAGGATGAGATTCGCCACGATGGCAATGGAGGCAATCGCCAGAGCCGACTTGGGACCAAAGTACCCGCCCAATACGGCAGGGCCAAAGAACGGCGCCGAGGGGAACGATGCTCCCAACGCGAACAGAGACGACGCGCCAGCCCCCAGCCGCAGCAACTTCATGCCGATCAGAAGAGCCGCCAGATACAAGCCGAGCAAAGCAATCAATTCAGCAAGGAAAAACGGAACGTCCCCGGTCAGCTCCGTCCGCGGAATGGAAGCCACGCCCACGAACAGCGTCGCCGGAAGCGCAAAGTCCAATGTGAGCTTGTTGATCCCGGCAACCTGGTTGGCGTCGAAGGCCTTGATCCGCCAGCCGAGATAACCCAGCAGCAGTACAAACAGCACGGGAGCAAGCACATTTAATGTAGTAATTAGCATGGTTCGATCTATCCTTGGCGCGCAAGGCGATTCGCGATATCTTTACGGAATCGCCCTGCACGGTGTAATCGCAACCGCTTTAGTGTAAATTACGCTCAGTCAAATTGGATGGGGCAAACTCAATATCCACTGGGCAATGACCGTGAAGCAATCGACGCGGCCTGAAATTTGAATGGCAAGTTGTCCGTTTGGCGTGTAACAATGATGCCAAGTTTCCAGGCTATACATTTTTGTATCGGTCATCGGCGCGGACCTCCCTCACGCGTGTGCCTGGCAGCGAACAAACTGATTGCATCGATCAAATCAGACTCTAAATTGAAGCGGAGGAAATAGGTAAATGAAAGATATATTGCAGATGAAGTTTTTCCCGGCAAACAACGATTTGGCACTGCTGATTTTGCGCATCGTTTGCATTACACCCATGTTCATCAAGCATGGCATTGAGAAAATTGTCACCTTCGGGGCCATGTCGGCGCACTTCCCCGACCCCATCGGCATCGGGCCGGTTGCAAGCCTGTTCTGCGCCATGCTCGGCGACTCGATCTGCACCGTGCTTATGGTCATCGGCCTTGGCACCCGCTGGGCTGCCTTGATCTCGTTTATCAACCTGTTCGTTGCCTGGTCGTTCGTGCATCATTTCCAGTTTCTGGGCAAGGGCGCGGACCACGGCGAACTGATGGTTCTTTATCTCGGCGCTACGCTTACCCTCTTGTTCTCGGGCGCGGGAAAGTTCAGCATTGATGCCTTGTTGAATAAGCAATCCTAGAAAGCTGGCATCGACTTCCCAACTCTCCCATCACGCGAGAATGCAATGACCGCCGAGTTGAAATCTCCGGCGGTCATTGCGGCTTTCATCCCGCTTGCGTTGGCAATGCGGATACAATCAAGTCCCGCGAAAGTGTAGAATTTTTTTGAATTCGCGAGAGGAGAGAATCATGGCGCACAAGGGAATCCGTTGCATGTTGATGCGGGGCGGCACATCGAAGGGCGCTTACTTCCTCGCATCCGACCTGCCCTCCGACCCCGACGCGCGCAATGATCTTTTGCTTCGCATCATGGGCTCGCCCGACCCCAAGCAGATTGACGGCCTTGGCGGAGCGCACCCGCTCACCAGCAAAGTTGCCATCGTCAGCGCGTCAAAGGATGACAAATCCGATGTTGATTTTCTGTTTGCACAGGTCTTTGTCGACAAGGCGCTCCTAGACACCACGCCGAACTGCGGCAACATTCTCGCCGGCGTTGGCCCATTCGCCATCGAACGCGGACTGGTGAAGGCCACGGACCCGATCACCCGAGTGCGCGTCAATACGCTCAATACCGGAACGCGCGCCGAGCTTGTGGTCAGCACGCCAGGCGGCGAGGTTTCCTACGCCGGCACGGAACAGATCGACGGCGTCCCCGGCGCCTCTGCCGCCATTCCCATCAACTTTCTCGAGGCGGAAGGCTCGGTATGCGGTTCGCTGCTTCCCACGGGTAACAACTCCGATGTTGTCCAGGGAGTTCAAGTCACCTGTATTGACCAGGGCATGCCAGTGGTTCTGCTGCGCGCCTCCGACGTTGGCCTCACCGGCTCAGAGAGTTGCAAAGAAGTGGAAGCCGCCACCGAATCACTCAAGAAAATCGAAGCCATTCGCCTGGAAGCCGCGCGGCTCATGGGCATGGGCGACGTCACTGAAGCTGTCGTACCGAAGATGGCGTTGATCTCCGCCCCGCAATATGGCGGCGCGCTCCAAACCCGATGCCTCATTCCAAAGCGCTGCCATGACTCCATCGGAGTCTTCGCGGCTGCATCGATTGCCACGGCTTGCGTACTGCCCGGCTCCGTCGCGATTCAGTTCGCTGTAATTCCCCCAGGCTCCATCAAGCGCATGGACATAGAGCATCCCTCGGGCATCTTTTCCGTGCGTCTCGAAATGGGCGGCAGCGAAGAAAATCCCAAAGTTGAGCGCGCCGGAATCGTTCGCACCGCTCGCGCCATCTTCGACGGCTTCGTATTTCCGCGCGATTCCGCAGCCGCGCTGGATGCCTCAGCAGCTCAAGTGCCGGACCTCGTGGGCTCAGCGTTAAAATAACCGCACCTTCAACTTCTGTCATACAGCTGGCTTTGCTTCACAAATAAATATCTTCCGAGGTCGACTTCCTTTGAGCTACACTCCGCAGTTTCAAGACATCGCCCATCTAGCCCACGCCGAAATCTTCACACCGAAGCTCGAAGAGAGCGCGGCATTTTTTAGGAGCATCCTCGGCCTGCATGAGAGCGGTCGTACGGGGAATTCGATTTACTTCAGAGCATGGGGCGACTACGCATTGCACACACTCCAGCTCACCGGTGCAAAAGCTGCCGGCATGGGCCACATGGCGTGGCGCACTCGGAGCGCAGTTGTACTTGAAAACATGGTCGCATATCTTCAGGCCAATGGCGTGGCCGGTGAGTGGCGCGAGCCGGAGTTCGGCCAGGGCCGCGCCTTTCGCTTTGCAACGCCCGACGGCCATCCGACGGAGATTTTTTACGATATTGAAAAATTCAAACCCGCCGGCGACCAGATTCCCGGCTATAAAAATCTGCCTCAGCGTTATTCTCCGCACGGCATCGCGCCCAAGCGGCTGGACCACATCAACCTTCTCGCCCAGGATGTCAAAGCGTGCCGCGAGTTCTTCCACAAGATGCTGGGGCTGCGCGTCACCGAGCAGATCATCTTCGACGGCGGCGCGGAGATGGGCGGCTGGCTGGCGGCAACGCTAAAGTCCTACGACATCGCCTTCACCAAGGATCGCAGCAGCGCCCACGCGCGCTTCCATCATTTGACTTATGCCATGGACAGCCGCGAAGACGTGCTGCGCGCCGCCGACATTCTCACCGAGAGCGGAACCTTCATTGAGACCGGCCCGCACAAGCACACCATCGGGCAGACGTTCTTTCTCTATTTCTATGAGCCGGGCGGCAATCGGTTTGAGATCGGTTCCGGCGGCTACCTCATCTTTGACCCCGACTGGAAGCCCGTGGTCTGGAGCGAGCAGGAGCGCAAGAAGGGCCAGGCCTGGGGCTTGCAAACCGTCAGCACATTCCACACCTATGGAACGCCGCCCGTTGAGGAGTAGGGACTCGAATCCGGGTGCCCCAGATCTCGATTTTGTGACCTGGGAAACCACAAGCCTATTTCTTCGGCGGCGGAGCTTGCGCGCCGGTTACAAAGTTGGCGTCCATGCCCGCCGCTACACCCTTCGGCGGCTGCGGCAGCATCAGCGTCAGATGGCTCTCAAGCTCGGACGTATTGTTGATGTTGCTGTGAATCACTCCTTGCGGAATAATCACCAGCGAATTCTCCGTCGCTTCATATTTGTTCAGCCCGTATTGCACCGACATCGTACCCTTGCGAATGAAATAGACCTGATCGAAGGGATGCACGTGCGTCTCCGCGCGTCCCGAGCCGGGCAGCGCTTCATCGAGGCGCTCAAGCAAGTGCTCCGAACCGGTGTCGCGATCGGCTAGCACTCGCTCATTCAGCGCGCCCGCGCCTCGGCCGCTGTTGGTCAACTGCATGGGCGGGGCAACGCGAATATACTGCGCGGCGTTGTCTATCTTCCTCGGCGCCGCCGGCTTCATCATCGCAACCAGATCTCTCGACGGCGTAGGCGTTACCACTTCCAGTTCGGCAACATGCTCTGCGCCCGCGTTCCATGCCTGATGCGGAATACCTGCCGGAACCAGCACCAGCGTCTGCGGCTCAGCAACAAATTCATCCGTACCCAGCTGCACGTTGAGCTTGCCGGAGAGAACCAGATAGGTGTGATCCACGGGAAGCGTATAGAGGCCGCGCTTCTTTGCACCAGCCGCCATGCGCGTATAAATTACAAACGCGCTATCGAGCCCATTCTCCGGCCCGGCCACGATCTCGCTCGAAACATCTTTCGTCAGCGGAGACAGGTCCACTTTTCGAATCGGCCCGCGCGCTTCACTCAGATGGTAGATGCCAACCGCGCCCTTGAACTCCTGCGCCGCCGACTGCATTGCTGGAGTACACATCTGCAGAACCGTAATAGCCGTTGACGCAAAAAATATCTTGCTATGAATAAATTTCAAGCTGCACCTCTGAATCGTTATGGCTCTTTATGATCGTACTTGCCCACCAGATCGGCGAGCGTATTTGCAATCGTATCCTCCGCGCAGCCCGGCTTCAGATGCGAACCAAGCGCCTGAAACGAAAGATGTACAAACGATGCGTCATCGGGAATGTAGCCCGTATCCGCGCGCCCATCGGCAATGGTTGTAAAGATCGTGTTTGTCAGCGGGGATTGCTTCTTCACGCGCTGGCCGATCAACGTATACACCTCCGCGTCGATATGCGTGATTGCAACATCGCCGATGGCCACTACTCCAAGATGAAATGGAACCGGCGGCGCATCCACATACGCTCCCTGCATTCCTTCTCGGCCCTGGTCGGTACGCTTTCTTCCCGGACAGGTGACCTCAACCGTGTCGCCCCAGATGCGCACGTCCTGTTCCAAGTGCGTTGAGTTCGTCATTACGCGAATCACCTCTTCGCCCAGCACCTGTCCCTCAACCTGAATCCAGTTCTCCAGCCGGTCTCGCACTGCCGGATCCATCGGCTTGCCAGCAAGTCCCTGCTCGCGCAAGCGAGATTCAATCGGCTCCCGAACCATCTCGTCGCCCGTGATGGGCGTGCCTGAACGCGATGCCAGCCCATCCGTCGAAAGATGCATGTAAAGCGGGTTCTGGTCCCCCGACGCGCCCTGCGAAAAAATCGCAACCGCCGTGTCGCCGTAGTTCTTCTCGATATAACGGCTCATCGCGCCGGGAAAATCCGCAGTGCCGAAGTTCGCAAGGTAGCCGTTGATCGGATGCATCGCGTAGTTGACGTAGACGCCGATCGGCTTGCCGCTCGCATCCACAAACTTGAGCACAGCAACCGTCTTGTCGGAAGCGCCCTGCGTGTTCGGCCCCTGAATCCACTTGCGGGTCACAGTGTCGATAGCGTCGCGATTCACATTGAGATAGGCAGTGCCCGTTCCATACGCCATGCGCGCGGGCTGCAGCTTGCTCTTCGCCTCGCGCACCGCCTTGATGATCGCATCGGCGGTAGCCTTCTGTGCCTCCGGCGTTCCCGCGCCGATATCCGCGCCGGGGCTGTGCGTGTGAGTGGCAGACATGAGAATGTTGGCCAGCGGGCAGTCGAGATCCTTGGCAATCTGCGCGGAGGCGATGCGCCACACATCGTTGCCCATATCGCTCTGGTCGGCACCGATCAACGCAGCCCGCGCCCTGCCACTATCGACAACGATGGCGCGAACGTAAAGATGCTCGTGATCGTACTTGCCAGTCGGCCCATCCCAGCCCGTCGGCAGCGGCGGTGTAAGCTCAACGCGAGCAGCGCCAGCGCGAAGCTGCGCCTCGGTTCCGCGAGCCAGCGCAAAGGCTAGAACAAGAGCGATGGAAATATTTGCAAATTGAGAGCGTTTCTTCACGGAACCTATATTTCTATTCGTCATCAGCATATCCGGCTTCTGTTTCATCTCCAACCAGTTCATCATCGGGACGAGTGTGTCGACTTGATACCGCTAGGAACTGCTGAATTTCATTCTTCAACGATCCTCCCGATCCTTGTCAGCCGCAGTTGCGAACCACCGGTTCCCTCTCGGCCACACGGGCAAAGAGGGAACCGGCGTTCGGCATTGCCTACTTCGGCTTGCTGGGGAGCACTACGAGATTGTCATTCTCCACTTTGTACCACTTCGCATTGTCGGGACCAACCAGTTTTGCGGCCTCATTGGTGAACGCCTGCGGAAATTTAGCGGGGCTCTTCGCCTCCTCGTAATTGGCCGCATCGTTCGGGTCGCCCGTGCCCTTGTACTTTGCAACGTTCGGGAAGGGATAGATGGGGCGCGTATACACGGTATCCTGATTTGGCAGCGCATAGGGAGGATAGTTGGGAGGAGCGCCGGGCGCGGCTTGTCCGCCGCCGGGACCGCCCTGGCCACCACCGCCAGCCGGACGGTTCTGCGGAACCGGCTTGCCTGCAACCAGCACCGTGGGAGCCCTGCCGGTTTCAACCCATGCCATCAGGGGAGTGAGCGTGTCGATTTGATTTGCGCTGTCGCCGCCGCCGCAGTGGCCAACGCCCGGCAGCAGAAAGAAGCGAATCGCGTTATCGGTCTTATCGCCCAGCACCTTTTGCACGCCCTGGTAGTAGGCGATGGTGCCGGCCGGCTCCACTGTTGCGTCTTCGGCGCCATTCCACATCAGAATCTTGTGCCCGAGCTGCGCGAGCGGCTTCAGGTCCGTGTTTGTCATGTTGAAGAGCGGCTGCATCTCCGCGGACTTGTCAAACCACTCCTGATTGAACTTGAACTGAGCCATGATCTCCGCAGTGGGCCTGCCGCTCAAGGGCGGCATGATGTACGTGTGCAGCCCACGGGGTGACAAGCCCTCGCGGTCGGCCGGTTTGCCGGTGGTGCTCAGGCGCCACTGCAGCTCGGAACCGAGCGGATAGCCGCTCATCTCAAAATAGTGAGTTCCATCGTTGGGACCGAGATAAAGTTGCTCCGCAACATTGGCTTCTTCCGCGGTCAGGCACTTCGAGGTGTCCGTCGCCCCGGCCGCGCACTGAACCCAGGACTTGTTGAAAGCGCATGCCGTCGGCAGTTGAAGATCGTTATCGATCAGGCCTGAAATCGAGGCACAGTGCTGAATCACGGCATCGTGAAGGATGGGCAGCTTTTCTTTTGCCAGGATGACAGTGCCATCGTTGCGCTGATTGGCGTGATACTCCCAGCCGTGCCAGAAACCAAGATCGTGCGTGGACTGGTAAATCGCAGGCGCTCCAATCGAGTAGCCGTCGAAGTCTTCAGGGTAGCGCTGCGCGTTACCCAGAGATGTGCCGCCGCCGCCCGAGCAGCCCAGAAGATAGGAGTATTTTGGGCCCTGACCGTAGAAGGCCCTGATCACGCCTTTGAATGCGACCGCGGTCATGTGCTGGCCCAGATACGCGCTGTTGATGCGTGCCTGCGGCGTATCACCCCAAAGCGCCTTCAATGGGTCGGGAGCAGCATTCGCGTTTTGCTGGCCGCCGCCTCCGCCTTCGGTGACCACTGCGATCTCACCGTTGAGGGCCGGCATGCATCCGCCGGCCCGCTCGATGCCTTCGCGGCCCTGCGCGCCCTGAAGAAAGCGTTGCGTCCATTTTTCGAGCGGCAGATCGCCTGCAAAGTTAATGCCGGGATCGACAGAGCCTGTCACCCTGCAGTAGGGTCCTTTGTCGGTGTCACGATTTTTTGCCGACTTGATCGTGACCTTTGCTCCGTCCGCAGTCTTTACGTCAGCGGTTGCAAGCTGATCGCAGCTCATGACGGGCTTTACGACGGCCAAGTTTGCGTGTCCGGAGGACTGAGCGCCGGCTTGAATACCGGCTGCAAGAAACATACATGCTCCCAGCGAAAGAACAGCCTGCTGGATGCGCTTCATGGAAGTCGTTGCGATTGCTGTCATTTTTGATCTCCAATTAAATAGCTGTTTGTAAATAACGAAACACTGCACGTCTTCGTTCTTGTGATTCGTAAACCACCTATAGTGGGTGCCCCCGGTCCCTCGCATTTGGGGACCGGGGAAATTTGAGATCCAACCAACTATCCATCAAACCAGCCGTCACCATCCACTCAATCTACGGCGCGGCGCAGACAAAGTTTTCCGCATCGTTGATGTTGCCGCTGCCCTTGTACTTGGCAACCTGCGGATAGGGGCATAGCGGGCGCGTGCGGTCCACGAAGCCCTGCGAGTTGGTATGCGTGGCGATAATCGAGTCGGGAGCTTTGCCCTTCTCGACCCAGTCCGAAATCACATCCAGCTTGTCGAATGCATTCGGCCCGTCGCCGCCACCGCAGTGACCCATGCCCGGCACCATGAACAGGCGAATCTCGTTGTAGGTCTTGGCAAGGCCGCCGTTCGATTCCACAGCGCTGCTGTAATACTGCACGCTGATCAGCGGCGTGATGTTCGGGTCTGCCCAGCCGTGATAAAGCAGGATCTTGCCGCCCTTGTCGAAGATCGGTTTGATCTTCGTCTGGTCTGTGGCGTTCATCAGGCCTTCGCCCATCTTGTCCGACTTGGCAATGTCCTTGTCGAAGTCCATGGTGTGATAGTCCCAGTTGGCGTCCTGGAACAGCACTCGGAAGGTATCAATCGCGTCGCCCTGCGGATCGGCTCCCTGCTTGTTGCCCAGCACCGGGCCGGGAAACTGCTTGGTCGCCATCGGCCAACCGGGATAAAAATTCTTTCCCGTCGTCGGGCTCACTGCGCCTTGCGCAATCTTGTTGAGCGAATCAATCTGCTGGGCGGTTAGGCAAGTATCGGCATCGCCGTTCTTGCACAGCAGTGTGTTGGGATCGAAGTTGCACACCATCGGATCCTGAATCAGCCCGTCCACTACGCCGTCCTTGCCGTCGCACTGCTTCAGCACCGCGTCGTGGATCATCTGAAACTTCGCCGCATTGATGAAGCTGGCCGCATCCTTCTGGACAACTCGATTGGTCCAGATCGAGCCCGACTGAAGCCGCGTCATCGGATTGGCCGGATCGCCGATGGCGTATCCGTTAAAGTCGTCGGGATAATACTCGGCAGCCATCCAGCCCTGCCGTCCACCTGTTGAACAGGCATCCCAGTACGAATACTTGGCAGGCGTTCCGTAGTAGGCCGCGATCAGAGCCTTGGCCGTCACCGTCGTTTCGTGAACCGCGCGATAGCCCCAGTCGATCAGCTTCTCCGGATGGCCGATGAGTGCGTTGGCGCCGCCATCATGCCCGGTGTTGCTTACAGTCCCGGCATAGCCCTTGGTTACGTAATTGGCCAGGTTGTTGTAGCCGATGTTGCCGCCAAAGCCGCCGTTGCCGGCCTCTGCAAGACGGCCCGTCCAGCCGGTGACCGGCATCCAAAGCTCCATCTTGATCTCAGAGTCGGAAGATGGGCGAAGCGTGGCCGCGATGCGGCAAAAGGCTGGGACGTTCTTGTAAGCATTTCCCTGTCCGCGCCCGCCGCCACCGCCACCCGGCCCACCCTGTCCGCCGGGTCCACCCGGACCGCCGCCAGGTGCGCCCTGAGGCTGGCCCATCTGCATCTGCTGCGGGTTCGGCGGCTGGGTAAACGCGCCCTTTTCTACCAGCGTGGCAATCGTAATCTCGGTGTGGGGAAGGTTGATATTCTTCAAACCGTCACATGGGGTTCCCGCTGCCCATGCATTTCCGCAACCGGCAAATGCAGCTATCGTTGCAACTAAAGCTAGTTTCATCAAAATATCCCTCCAATTTATAAAGCTTTATCCAAGCCGCACAATCATACCAACGTCCCCTCCACCTGAGAAGCTCGATATTCTGGCAAGCCTGATATTCGTCTGACGGCAGCCCAGCTTGCTTTGACCCATTGAACAGGTGGATTTTTTCGCAGTCCACGCTGGCTGGGCGGTGGAATCTCAATGCGCTGCTCTCATCCGCCCACCGTAGTCCCTCCTGCCCCCTCCACCGTCTATCATGCAGAGGGACTCTCTTCCTCGCGAGGCACAGCCATGAACCTCCGTCCACTTTTTTTGATCGTCGTAGCACTCGTCCTCACCGCATCCTCGGTTGCTCAGGATGCCAACCCCGCCCCGGCAAGCGGCCAGAACCCCGAGTTCCGCCACCGCGCCGGCATGGGCGGCGGCATGGGCGCAGGTCTTGCCGGGCGCGGCGTTGAAGGCTCAGTCACCGAGGCCACAGCCGACCACTTCACCATCAAGACCTACGCCGGCGAGAGCTATACGGTGCACTACAGCGCCAACACCCGCTTTATGAAGCAGCCCGCAGGCATGGGGCAAGGTCAAAATCAGGGGCAAAATCAAGGGCAAGGTGCAAGCCAGAATGCAGGCCAGGGCCGCGGTCAGGGCAACTATCAAAATAATCCAGGCGGTGCAGGCGGCGGAATGCGCGCCCAGCTCCAGATCAAAGCCACCGACATCAAGGTCGGCGACGCCATCGCCGCCACCGGCGAAATCGACGCCACTGCTAAATCCGTTGGCGCGGTCATGGTGATGCAGATCGACCCCGCCCGCGCCAAAGAGTTACAGCAGTTGGAGGCCAACTACGGCAAAACCTGGCTGCAAGGCAAGGTCACAGCCATCAATGAAGTCAAAGTCACCATCCTCGGCGTCATTGACAACGCGCCGCATACTTTTCTTGCCGACGAAAACACGGTCTTTCGCAAGATGCGCGAGCCCGTTACGCTGGCGGACATTCAGGTCGGAGATTCGATCCGCGTGGAAGGCGCAAGCGCGAACGGGGCCTTCACCGCAACCACTGTCAACGTAATGCCCACGCCCTCCGACGCCACAACCCAGATGCCTCGCCGACCCAGGCCCCAATAGACTCAAACTCCGCTGACTTGCTGACTCGCTCAACCCGCAAAGCGGGGCTGACCTGCTGCGTTCGTGCAAATTCCTCCGGTAGTGCGTTCCTCTCACCCCTGATCGCTGAAACCTGATCCCTGAAACCTGATCCCTGAAACCTGCCTTCCGCCCCCCGCCGTAGTATCCTGTGGCTTGCAATTCGAACAGCGCGGAGAGTGAGCCATGGCCAAGAGCGTCAACAAAGTCATCCTGTTAGGCAACGTCGGTAAAGACCCTGAGATCCGCTCCACTGCCGGAGGCACCATGGTGGCCCAGTTCGGCCTTGCTACAACGGAGCGCACCAAGGACCCTCAAGGGAATTGGACCGATAAAACCGAGTGGCACAACATCGTCACCTACGGCAAACTCGCCGAAATCATACGCGACTACGTAAAGAAGGGCTCCAAGCTCTACGTCGAAGGCCGCCTCCAGACCCGTAACTGGGATGACAAGGAGCACGCCGGTCGCAAGGTCTACCGCACCGAGATCATCGGCAACGACATCTCTTTGCTCTCCGGCCGCGAAGAGGGCTCCGGCGGCGGCAGCCGCGCCAGCTCCTCAACCAGCTACGACCAGCGCCCCGCTGCATCCGGCGCAGACGACTTCGCCCAGCAAGCCGAAATCACGGACGACGATATTCCGTTCTAGCGTGGTTCGGTCAGATGATTTACAGCTCCAATTGAGAGCGTAACTGTTGCACCATTGAACCAAAATCGATACATGATTGAAACTCCCAGCCTTTGGTCCAACGGCAGCGGCCTCGTGGCCTCCACCTGATCGCGTGTTGCCGGGCAATGCCCGGCAAGCACATCTGGACCATCAACGGGCCTCTGGGCAGGGTTACAGAGTCTCTGGGTATTCGCGTCAAGCTCACCTGACCCGCGTTTCTCCTTGCCTCTCCTTAATCATTCTCTGTAGAATCCCCGCGAAGCGTAAATCACTTCTCGCCGCGTTCCATCTTTGCGGAGCTGCGCCGGAGTAGTAGATAAAACCCGCAATTGGAGATGCCACCTATGAAGCAGTCCTATCTAAAAGCCACAATCATTCTGCCACTCGCCCTTTCCACACTCACACTCACACTCACACTCGCGTCCTCCCAAACCCTCCCGGTGGCCGCGCCCGCGGAAGTCGGCATCTCCGCTACCCAGCTGGCCCGCATCAAGGCTCTGCAGAACCAATATGTAAAAGACGGCAAGCTCGCCGGCGGTACCATTCTCGTAGCTCGCGACGGCAAGATGGTTTACTTTGACACCTTCGGCGCCATCGACAAGGAGTCCGGCAAGCCCATGCCCAAGGATGCCATCTTCCGGCTCTACTCGATGACCAAGCCCATCATTACCGTGGCCGCGCTCACGCTCTACGAACAGGGCAAGTACTCCATGCTTGACCCGGTCTCGAAGTACATCCCCGAGTTCGCCAACATGAAGGTGGCCATTGACACCAAGGACGCGTCGGGCAAACACGACTACCACCTCGTCCCCGCCGAGCGCCCGATTACCATTCTCGACCTGATGCGCCACACCAGCGGCATGAATAACGCCGGCCCTAAGGACGCAGACGGAAAATCCATCTTCGACAAGCTCGACATCAAGGGCCACAGCCTCGAAGAAGGCGTGAAGCTGATGGCCAGCGCGCCGCTCGTCCACCAGCCCGGCACCGGCTTCGATTACAGTCCCGGCCCGGACGTGATGGGCCGCTTGATAGAGATCTGGTCCGGCAAATCTCTCGACCAGTACCTCGATGAAACCATCTTCAAGCCTTTGCACATGGTCGACACAGGTTTCTGGGTTCCGAAAGAAAAGTGGTCCCGCATCGCAACCCTTTATGACGGAGCCCCCGACGGCGGCCTCATCCGCGCCACGGACTCCGCGCAGGAAGGCTACAAGCAGAAGCCCATCTTCGAGTCCGGCGCAGGCGGCCTCGCCTCCACCACGGTCGATTACTCCCGCTTCGCCCAGATGCTTTTGAACAACGGCGAGCTGGACGGTGTGCGCATCGTCAGTCCCAAGTCGATCGAGCTGATGAGCTCCGACCTGCTTGGCGACCTGCCCATCTACGGCGGCCCAGTCGTTCCCGGCTACGGCTTTGGCCTGACAGTCGCCGTCAACCGCGGCCCCGCCAAAACCGCCAGCGTCGGCTCAGCAGGCGAGTATTACTGGGAGGGCGCAGCGTCTTCCATCTTCTTCGTCGATCCCAAGGAGAAGCTCATCACCGTGTACATGATTCAGAAGCGGCGCGGCGTTGCCATCAGCCGCGAGTACAAGCGGATGCTTTACGCGGCGCTGACAAAATAGTTTTCCCAAAGACAATATTTTGAATTGCAGAAGAGCGCCCGCTCTGGGCGCTCTTCTCGGGCTATATTTAGCTGCCCCGGCAATGCATGTCTCGATTTTGAGAACAGGGCAGGTGAACCTCATTCGATGCATTTCGGTGCTATATTAGGTGTATTGGAGAAGCGATGCGAGCCACGGTAGCGCTTGACGACGAGCTTTTGAAAAAAGCCCACGAGTACACCGGCATGACGGAGCGCGCGGAGTTGATTCGCGAAGGCCTCAAAGCGCTCATCGCCAGGGAGGCCGGGCGAAGGCTCGTTGCGCTGGCCGGCACCGCGCCCAGGATGAAGCCTATCCGGCGCACGCGAGTCGATGCGCGATGATTCTTGCCGATACCTCGATCTGGATCGAGATGTTTCGCAAGGGAAGGTTCAAGGCGCGGATCGGCGAGTTGATCGCGCGTGACAGGCTCTGCATTCACCCCTTCGTGATTGCCGAACTGGCTTGCGGCACCCTCCCGCAGAGGCAAAAAACATTAGCCAATCTCGACGAGCTCACCGCATTGCCCGTGGTAAATTTGACGGAGGTGCGATTCATGATCGAAGCTCGCGGGTTATGGGCCAAAGGAATCGGCTTCACGGACCTTCATTTGATTGCATCCTGCCTGGCAACGCCAGGAACGCAGATATGGACCATCGATGGGCCTTTGGGGCGGGTTGCGGAGTCTCTAGGCATTCGCGCACAACTCCCCTGATGCGCATCCTCGATCTTTCGCGTTGCTTGTTCTCGACTCCTAAGAATCTGCGCGAGATTCAAATAGGCGTCCGCCGGATCCTCACGCGAAATTTCCAATTGACCGCCGGAATCGGAAGTGGATAAGATTGCGGCGAAGTCCCACTCCGCATTTTTGGAGGCGCTCATGTGTGCAACCGTTCTGCGTCCGCTGTGTGCATTCGCCTTGCTGCTTTCGCTCGCGTCGCCGATGCTGGCGGCTAAGTACAAAGCCTCCGACTATCCATTGCGCGTCCACGTGGTGTTTCGCAACGGGAATCGCCACTATCACGGCCTTGGCGGCGGTGCGTCCACCCTGGATGAGGTCGATGGGCTGGGCCAGGCCGATCTCTTTGAAAATGGCCAGGCGCGCGGATTCGACTTCAACTACGAATGCGGCGGTCCGATTACTCCGCAGACCGCATTTGACACCTTCATGGCGCGCTGGAAGAAACCGGACAAGGAAATCGAGATTCTTATGCCGGTGATGGGCGGCAACCCGGGCGACATGAACGCCTGTGTGCTCAAGGTAAACATGAAGCCGGACTCCGTCTACTTGTACCGCAATGGAGCGATTGCCGAGATGCCGATTGCCGAATACAAGGACTGGATGATCAAACACGAGTACGACCCCGAACACGGCAAGGACCATCCAACGAATCTGCCCGCCCGGCCTGCCGGCGGCGACGTGCAGCCGCAATAATTCATTTCGATTGCACGGCACGGCAGACGCCGTGCCGCGCCGAAGTTTGAGTGATCTATCGTAAGTCTTTCCGCAGGCTGCTCACTGCGCCGCTACGTCGCGATCTTTGGTTTCATGCACCATCGACAGCCCGACCAGCGTAAGCGCCGCCGACAGGCAAAGGTAGTAGCCGACATATTGCAGGCCGTAGGTCTTGGCCAGCCACGTTGCAATATAGGGCGCGAAAGATGCGCCGACGATGCCGGACAGATTGAACGCCAGCGAACTGCCCGAGTAGCGAACCGATGTTGGAAACAGTTCGGAGAGCATCGTTCCCAGCGGCCCGTAGGTGAAGCCCATCAGCAGCAGGCCCAGGCACATCATGCCCAGCGCGCCGCCCATGCCGGCTGAGAACATTGGCGCGAGTATCAATCCAAAGAGAAAAATCAAGACGGTAATGGAAATCATGGTCGTCTTGCGGCCGCGCTCGGCCAGCAGCGCCGACACCGGAATTCCAGCCGCGAAGAACAGCACGGCGAAGATCTGCATGAGGAGGAAATCTTTGCGCGGATAACCGAGAGCCGTGGTTCCCCAGGAGATCGAGAAGAGAATCATAAGGTAGAAGAGAACAAACGTCGCAATGCAGATGAGGATACCGGCCAGAATCTGCCTTGCGTAGCTGCGCATCACCTTCCATACCGGCGCGCGCTCCATGGCTCCGCGCGCCACCATGGATTTGAATGCCGGTGTCTCATGAATGGCGATGCGAACCCACAGCCCCAGAAACACGAGAGCGGAGCTGGCCAGGAAGGGCAAACGCCATCCCCAGGCGTAGAGCTGTTTGTCAGTCAGCACCTGCGTGAGCAGCAGGTAAACGGAGGTGGAAAGGAAGAATCCCAGCGGCGCGCCAAGCTGCGGAAACATCCCGTACCAGGCGCGCTGTTTCGGCGGCGCATTTTCAATGGCCAGCAGCACCGCGCCGCCCCACTCTCCGCCGAGGCCGAGGCCCTGCCCGAACCGGCACGCGGCCAGCAGGATCGGCGCGGCGATTCCGATGCTGCTGTAGGTTGGTAAAAGTCCGATGGCTACCGTGGAAATTCCCATCAGGCTGAGAGCAACTACCAGAGTCGCCTTGCGCCCGACGCGGTCTCCGAAATGCCCAAAGAGCGCCGAGCCGATAGGCCGCGCCAAAAAGGCAATGCCAAATGTGGCAAGCGAGGCCAATCGGCCCGTAGTCGGGTCGCTGGACGGGAAAAAGAGCGCGGGAAAGACAAGCACCGCCGCTGTGGCATAAATGTAGAAGTCGAAAAACTCAATTGTCGTGCCCACCATGCTGGCCACGAGCACCTGGCGGGCCGAATTGGCAGACACTGCCGGCTTGGTTGCTGGTTTGGTTGCTATTTCGCTCATTGTCCTTCCAGACCATCACACCGCATTCCCTTCTGTCTACACATCCATGCCACGGCGCGGAATTCCTGCAACCCGATGGCCTGCATGAGAATCTATTACTAAGCGGCATCGTTCCTCTAAAGATCGGATGCCTGTCCCCATGTGCAGCCCGAAGCAACTTTGAATCGAAACCTCAGAATCCAACACTGGAGAACTTTCTTTGTCCGCTTCCGTAGCCAGCACACCAGCCACAGATGACGCGAAGTCGCCGTCCAGGGAAATGGTGAATCCCGCCCTCGACGACCATTCGCTGTGGAAGCCGCGCGCCAATCCATGGCTGATTGCGGCAACCGTTGCCATGGCTGCATTCATGGAGGTGCTCGACACCTCCATTGCCAACGTAGCCCTGCCGCACATCTCCGGCTCGCTCGGGGCCAGCACGGACGAAGGCACCTGGGTGCTGACCAGCTATCTGTTGTCAAACGCTATCGTCCTGCCCCTGGGCGGATGGGCGTCAAGCGTCATGGGCCGGCGAAACTTTTTCGTCCTCTGCATCGCGATCTTCACTGTCTCCAGCTTTCTGTGCGGCGCTGCGCCATCGCTGCCGCTGCTTCTATTCTTCCGCGTGTTGCAGGGCCTGGGCGGCGGCGGGCTGCAGCCCATGGCACAGGCCATCATGGCCGACTCCTTTGAGCCCAACAAGCGAGGCCAGGCCTTTGCCCTATACGGCCTGGTTGCGGTGCTTGCACCTTCGATTGGCCCCACGCTCGGAGGCTATATCACCGACAGCTTCTCCTGGCGCTGGATCTTCTTCATCAACATCCCCATCGGCATCCTGGCCATGATTCTGGTTACGCGCATGGTCGAGGATCCGCCGTGGATCAAGCCCGACCGTTCCCGCCTGCTGCGCATGGATTACGTCGGCCTCGGTTTTCTAACCATCTCGATGGCCGCCATGCAGATCATGCTCGATAAGGGTGAAGAAAACGACTGGTTCAGCTCGCGCTTTATCTGCGTCTGCGCGTTTCTGTTTATCGCCGGCCTGGTGGCTCTGGTCCCTTGGGAGTTGCGCGTCAAGGAGCCGCTGATCAACCTGCGCGTCTTCCGCTTTCGCAACTTCGCCATCTGCTGTTTTCTCATGGCGCTGGTGGGCGGCGTGCTCAATGCCAACACCGTTCTCCAGCCCCAGTTTACGCAGCAACTGCTGGGCTGGACGGCAACCCGCGCCGGCATGGCCCTCACCGCAGGCGGATTTACTCTGGTGGTCATGATGCCCTTTGCCGGCTTTGCCACGGGCAAAGTCTCGGCGCGGACGCTTACGCTGGTGGGCTTTTCCCTCATGCTGATCTCGTTCCGCTACGCGGCCGCGGTAACCAACCTCGATATGAGCTTCGCCGCAGCCTCCTGGCTTCGCGTCATCCAGATGATGCCGCTGCCCTTCTGCTTCATCTCCATCACTACGGCTGCCTATGTGGGGATTCCCAAGGAAGATTCCAACCAGGTTGCGGGCCTCATCAATTTTTCCCGAAACATCGGCGGCAGCATCCTGATCGCCATTACCAATGCGCAAGTCACCAGCAGAAGCATGTGGCACGAGCAGCACTTGCAGCAGTCGATGCAGTCGGGAAGCCTGGCCTTCCAGCAACATCAACAGGCGCTCAAGGGCTTTCTCGGCAACAGTTTCGGCTCCGCAAACGCGAGCGGCATGGCCCTCGCCGACATCTACAGGCAGCTCATCCAGCAGGCCCACACGCAGGGCTATCAGGACGTATATATGGAGCTGTCCTGGATGTGCCCATTCCTCATTGCCCTGGCCTTCCTGCTCAGCAAGAACGTCCCCGGCAAAGCCCCCGCAGCCGAGGCCATGCACTAGAAGCCATCTCATAAACCGGTTTTGAAAGGGCACGGATTCATCCGTGCCGCAAAAGCCCCAAAAATCGTAGGGCTTTAGCCCCTGAGGGATGTTTTTTCGGCCCAATATTGTTTATGAGATGGGTTCTAGAGATCGGCGACTTGAACCCAGCGGTCAATCCGGTCCTGAACTCGCCCGCATCCGCGTTTGATTTTCCCCCCTCCAATCGCCGGCCAACGTCCGCTGTGTCAACTCGCACAGATCACCTCCATGCAATAGGCCTATAATTCTCCCCAGTTTCAAAGAGTCCGGAAAGATGCGCGCAATCTGGCATTCGCCGCACCGCTCTCGGCACAAGGAGGCTTTCATGTTCAGGTCGCTTCTGCTTTTTTCTGCTGCGATGCTTTTCGCCCTATCGCCCTCGGTTTCCCTATGCGCCACGCCGCAAGACACGGCGCCCGCAGCCCCGGCAACCGCTACCAAAAACCCGGTCAAGCCCACGGCGGAAGGGCTGGCCAAAGCCAAGATCACGTACAGGAATGACTGCGCCATGTGCCACGGAGACAACGGCGACGGCAAATCCGATCTTGCCACCACCATGGACCTCAAGCTCGATGACTGGACCAATCCGGCCACGCTGGCCAACGTAGACGACCAGGTTCTGTTCAACACCATTCGCAACGGCAAGGACAAGATGCCCTCGGAAGATGCCGGGCGGGCGAAAGATAACGATGTCTGGAACCTGATCCACTACATTCGCGGCTTTTCAAAAGCTGGAACATCGAAATAGCTGTGGAGAATCCGAAAGTCCGTCGAAAAACTCACTGCGCGGACAGCAGTTCCCGCATCTGCTTTTCGATGGCTTTCATGTCTGCGATTCCTGAAAATTGATTGCGCACGATTCCATTCCTGTCGATGAGCAGCGTCAGCGGCAAGCCCTCAACTCCGCCGTACAGATTGCCCAGCTTTGCATCGCCCATGGCAACCGGATAATGAATTCTGAGTCGCTCGACGATATGACTTGGCGCGGCCGCATCGTCGTCCATCGAAACACCAATGACCTGAAGCCCCTGCGCTCCATACCTGCGCTGCCACCTTGAAAACACCGGCATCTCTTCGATACACGGCGCGCACCACGTGGCCCAGAAATTCAACACGACGACTTTCCCGCGGTAGGCCCCAAGGCTCACGGTTCCGCCCCGCAGGTCGGCCCGAGAAAACTGCGGTGCCTTCTTGTTCAAGGGCGACTGAGCACAAGCCTGACCGGCGAGAGCAATCAGCAGCAACGCAACGATCCGCTGCGGCAATTTACTCGCCCTTTTCAATTGCATAGCCTTTGCTCTGCCAGTCTGCGCCGAAGTTATCTGCGAGGTAGAGCGCCCTGACATGCGTGAATCCCATGTCTACGAGAGTCTTGTAGGCCGGCCCGATGTTGGGGCAGCGGCCCCACGGGCAGCAGCCGCAATAGATCACGATGTAGGTTGCGCGAGGAAGCTTGTCGACACGGTCGTGGAGCAGCGTCAGTCCGGTTTGCTGCGATCCAGGCCCAGCATACTCCGAGCCCTTGATGTGCGCCTCGTCATACATCACGCGCGAGCCCACCTGAAGCACCAGCGGCTTGGCAACGTCCGGAGTAGTTAGCAGCCTGTTCAATTCGTCGGCCTGAATCAGTTGCGCCTCGGGAATCGTCAGCGCAGTCCCAGCCTGAGCGGCCGCGCTCATCCCCGGAAGTATTGCAACCACCGCCGCCAGAAATAAAGCTAATCGAAAACTCATTGCGGACTCCTGTTTACCAGTCTATTCCGGTCCGCCCCACCCAAAAGCTACCCCAAAAATCAATGGCGCCAGGGACTCGCGTCCCTGGCGCCGTAATGATGATCTTCCTGGGTTGTCCGGTCCATGTCATCGCCCATGCCAGCTTGCGGATGAGTCGGCAGGTTACCCCGCTTTCTCGTTTCCACACTCTGTAACCGGCGGCCGGTTTTCGGGTTGCCCCGTCAGCCCGCGCCCTTTGCGGCTTCACCCTTCGTCGTGGCTCCGAGTCTCCCCGAATCCCCGCTCCCAGGCTAGCCTCTCGACTGTTTCCGCAGGTCGCCCTGCTTCCTTCAGTCGTCCGGTTATGCCGGCCGGCTGATCATCGAGTCGCCTCGAATCTCTCGCCCTTCCGCGCTACCGTGTTTGAATCTTCGGGTTGCCCCGTTTCCTCGCTCGAGCGGTAACGCCTCCGATCAATTCCTTCCAGGTCTCCCTGGATCTCCTCGATCTTCCGGCAGTGCCGAGGTTCGGCTCCCCGGGTTGCCCCGGTTCCCTGCCCTCTCGGCTGCGCCGTCGGCTGGCTTTCAGGGTCGCCCCCAATCGCTGCCCCTCGGCGTTGCCGTCTTCGTACGTTCCCGGGTTGCCCCGGACCCTGCACGTCAACGGCTGGTCGATGATGACTCCCCGCCTGACTCGAACTTAGCATCCGCAACTCACGCTGTGGATGAATCTTCGTCTCAACCGGGTCTTGCACATTCCCAAGCTTGGCTCTCCCGATGCATTCCCTCGCTTCAATCTTGGCCTTCCACTCACCGGGTTGCCCCGGCTCGCATCCGTTCAAGATTCAAACTGGCTCCTGCACCGTCCTTCCAAGCATCGTAACTGCGTTCCGAATTCCCTTGATGCTCATCAACTGTATGGAGAGTAGGCCTGTTCGATCTGTGCATGCAAGTGCAAAAATCCGATGAATTTGTGGATATCACCAAAGCCGGTGCAGTTGCGCCGGATTTCTGCAGCGCTGTGTGATCTGGCTTACAATTTGCCCTGCTTATTGCGCATCGTCGCGTGAGATGGCTGTTCCCGCGACGGAATAGAGGTGCAACTGGCGGCCTCACTCCGAGCCGTGTAGGCCAGTCAACGGGGGCCGGGGGGCGCTGTGGAGCGGATCTGATTGACGCGGGCGCAGAGGGGGCTAAAAACGGCGTCTAAAGACGGAAAGAGCCGCCCGGCAAAAGGCGGCTCTCCCTCAGGGAGAATAGTTCCAACGGAGGCAAAACCGTTAAAACTTTCTGGCTGCATAGTAGGATCGGGGGAACGCGGTGTCAAGCGTAAATCTTGGCCGAAATAAGTGATTCTGAATCATACATTTACCGAGATCGATTTCCCGCGATGCACAGCCCCGATATTCGCCCATATTTCGCCTTTATTTGCCTGCATTTAGCCGGGTATCGTGGGTGTTTTCTAGTGTTTATGTCTATTTTTCCACAGGCTTAAGGCCGGCTTTGCACATCCTTTGGGGCATCCGGGACAGGCACTGGTTCAACCCACTTCTCGGCAAGATCGAGATGAGTGAACTCCTCGTCGTAAACCGAGGAGATCGGCTTGCCTCTGGAGAGACGCCAGAGCGCGCGGCCGCCGCCGAGAAACAGGCCCAGGAGGATGGCGGCAGTCGATCCGATGATGACAATGGTTGCGATGCCAAGCAGGAGCTGGCCGGTCTTGGCAACCTCGGTATCCATCGGCTGAGGAACGGAGACCAGGTTCGCCTCATAGTGAACCGATTCGATGAGCTTGTGGCTCTCGTCGGGGATGGCGTCGCCGGAAACCAGAATGACGAGCTCGCCGGACTTTCTTACCTCTAGGGATGCCTGGTCTGAATCAAGCAGCGGCTTGGGCCATGCGGGTTTTGCCGAGGCGCCGGCCTTGATGTACGCGCCGATCTCGGCCGCCTTCGCCGTAGCGATCTGCGGCGTCGGGTACTCGATAATGGTGAGCGTCGCCGGGCCGGAGGTGAGCGAGAAGTTTGCGGTGACAGTCTCCGCATCGCGATCGAAGCCGATGATGCCCGGCGGCAGCACTCCGCCGGAGCCTGCGTAGCCTGCGGGGCCGATGGCGTAGTGCGTGGTCTGCGGGTCGAGAGAAACCTGCGGCGAAGTCTTGGGAAGGAAAGCGAGAATCGGCGGCGCTTCGGCCTTGTTGCCGACCGGCATGGGCAGCTTGGCCGCAATCTCGCGCATCTCGCCCGCGGACTCGGGCGTGATTTTTGAAAATGTCGCGTCCACAACCGTAGAGCCCTTCCAGAACAGCACCCGATTGTGATTCGATGTTGCGCCGGAGCCGATGTCTTCCTTCGGCCAGCCATTCTGGCGATAGTAGGTGTATGTTCCGTAAGCCCCGGTGAGGTCGCCAAAGCTGAGAGCGTGAATGGTGAGCGTTTCCCCTTCGCGCGTGTAGTTGGCCGTCTGCTCTGAGACGAGGCCGTATTCCGTCAGTGCCGCGGCGCTGGCCGGATCGGCCACAGCGGGGCTGGTAATGGTTTTTAAAGGGCCTGTGATAACCCAGCCATCGAGCGCGTCTGGCAGCAGCTTCACCGGCGCGGGAGGCACAATGACTGTGGCGGCTTGCTGCTTCTCCGCCGCCGTGAGCTGTGTGGTCTGTGCCGGCATGAGTGCCGCACTGGCCGTGAGCAGAATGAAGCCCGCGAGATTTATAACCCGATGCATGAATGACTGCTCCCTATTTAAGGTTACACGGCGTGGGGCAGAGACTTTACTGGCCCGCTAGTCAGCGAGTCGGCAAGTCAGCGATGGCTTTGTTGGCTTCGGCTCGGACCACCGGCAACTCCAGCGACGAATCATGTCCAGGGCCGGAATAGACGGTAATGGTAGCGAGTTTAAAATCCCCCGGCTTGGCCTTCATGATGTTAGGCACAAAGGTCTGCGGGTTGCGGTCGTAGAGCGGGAACCAGGTGCTTTGAATTTCGACCATCAATGTGTGGCCGGCCTTGAAAACATGGTCGATGTCGTGAAGAGAAAATTTGTACTCGTGAATTGACCCTGGCTCAAGCGGCTGCGGATTGTCGAAGCCGGAGAGATACCGGCCCCGAAAAATCTCCGCATTCGTCTGCAATTGATAGCCGCGCATGGCGGCGTCCGGGTCTTCGTCCGGATACTGGTCGATGAGCTTGACCACCATGTCAGTATCTGTGCCGGTTGTGGCAGCGTAGATGTCTGCCATCACGTCGCCGGTAACCGTGAGGTCGCTCGTGAGCCGGGGCAGCTTCCAGACGGCTACATCGATGCGGCTGGTGACGAAGCGCTGGTCTTCAAGCAGCCAGTTGTACCAGCGCGAATTCGCGCCGTATGTGGGTTGGATGGGCTGCTGGCGGTAGGGGACGGGATGGGCGGGGTCGCTCACATAGCTGCTGCGCGCGGCTGTTGCGGGTGCAGCCCAGCTTAGCGTCTCTTTCCCGGCGAGGTGCAGGCTGGTGGGCCGCGACTCAGCCGGCGGAAACTGCGCGTACTGCTTCCAGGTGTTCGAGCCGCTCTGAAAGCTCGATGTATTGGGCAGATCGAAGTTCGGTTCGTCCTTCAGGTAGTGGCCGAAAAACTTTGCCTCGATATTGGCGCGGAACTCCTTGCCGATGGGCTCGCCGTAGTCGAGATTGCCGAGATAGCGCTGAGACTGATTCCATGATCCGTGACGCCAGGGACCCAGGACCAAGAAATTTTGCTTTTCAGTATCATGAGGCTCAAGCGTTGCGTACGCCTTCTGCGGGCCGAACATATCTTCCTGGTCGTAGTAGCCGCCCACGTTGAGCGTTGGCACGGCGACTTTGTCGAGGTGGTTCTCGACCGCCCGCGAGGTCCAGGTGCTGTCGTAAGCGGGATGTTTGAGGAAGAGCTTCCATGTTGGCAACTTGTCCGTGCCGGATTGTTTGACGTCCTGCTCAAAGCTGCCGCGGGAGAGGAAGTAATAGAAGCCGTCAATATTGATTTGGTCGCCATTGCCGTCAAAGCCGTACGGGTTTGTTTTGAATTCCTTCGTGGACTCCAGGTCCAGCACATAATCGTAGCCGTAGCTCTGGCGAAACGCGCCGTTGTGAAAGAAGTCATCGCCCAGCCAAACATCGATCATCGGCGCCTGCGGTGAGATCGCTTTGACCGCCGGGTGCGGATCGATGCCGGCCATCATGGCTAGAAAACCGTCATAGCTGGTGCCCACAAAGCCCGCGCGTCCGTTGTTGCCGGCAATATGTTTGAGCAGCCAGTCGACGGTGTCGTACGCATCTGTGCTTTCGTCCGTTGCCTTTGGATCGGCGTGGTCCGCGAGCGGGTGCATCATGATGAATTTGCCTTTGCTCTTGTAGCGGCCGCGAATGTCTTCCGCCACGTAGATGTATCCGGCGCGAGCCAGCTCAGGATGCTGACCAAAGAAGAACGCGCGGTTGGTTTCGTCCGCGCCATAGGGTGTGCGATCAATAAGAAATGGCAGCGGCGTTGTGATGTCGGTGGGCGTGAGGATGACGGTGTGAAGCTTGACCCCATCCCGCATTGGGATCATCGCCTCGCTGCGTTGATAGTCGTGGAAGAGATGATGTACGGGCTCCCCCGTGCGGTTGAGAAAGACGTTCGGAGACGAAGAGTAAGTAACGGTGGAGGCTCTGCCGCTGGCGTCGAGGGTAAAGCGCAGCGTAGCCGTGGAGCCGGGGATTGCGAACTCCTGCGCTGAAAGCGGCTTGAGCGCAACGGGAACGGAGCGCTCCGATTCTGTAACCAGTTGGCCGTCCCGGATATAGAAGCTGACCGGCGTGTCCGGGTCGTCGGGGTTGGTGTATTCGCCTGCCAAGCCAGCCAGTTGCACAGTGGAGATGGCAGCATCCGTTTGCGCGGCAAGCGAGCCAGGCGCAGCGAGGAGCAGTGCAACCCAAACCAGCGCAATAGAAATGACTACAAAGGCCGTGCGCAGACGTATCAACAGCAGAACTCCCAGGGGAAAAGATAGAAATGGAACAGGTAATGATCTAATGCGCGTGGCCGTGGTGGTGGTGCTCGTGGCCAGCGGCTTGTCCGGCCAGCTCTTCCATCGGCACCACGCAACCATGCAGTTCCGGACAGTTTTCATGTTCAAACTGAATCGTGGTGTGCGCAATGCGGAAGTGATCGCGAAGCACATGGTTGATCTGGCGGAGAATCTCGTTGCTCTCCGACGGCGGAATGTCCGCAATGGTTACGTGGCAGGCAAGAGCGCTCGACTGCGAGCCCAGGCTCCAGACGTGAAGATCATGCACGTTGACCACCCCTTCGACCTCTTGCATTCCATCGCGAATTTGATTGAGCGAAACGCCGCGCGGCGCGCCTTCCAGCAGAATGTTTAAAGTCTCGCGCACAATGCCGATGCTCGACCACAAGATAAGCGCGGCAATGATCAGCGAGAGAACCGGATCGATCCAATAAGCGCCGGTAAAGAAAATCACCGCGCCACCAACGATGACGGCGGCAGTCGAAAGCGTGTCTCCGGCCATATGGATAAAGGCCGAGCGCAGGTTCACGTCGCGAGCCACACCCCACAACAGTCCGGCAATTACGCCGTTCATCACCACGCCCGCGGCAGCGACGATCATCATGAGCCGCGGCTGAACGATGACCGGCGCGGAGAGCCTATGAATCGCTTCCACTCCAATCCACAGCGAGATAAGGATAAGTGTAGCCGCATTGATAAATGCAGCCAGCACGCCGGCGCGCTGATAGCCGAAGGTTCTGGCATCATCCGCGGGGCGCGAGTGAAAATAAACCGCGACGAAGCTGAGCAGGAGTGCAAAAAAATCGGAGAGGTTGTGCCCGGATTCCGACAGCAGCGCCAGAGAGTGGGCGCGAAGCCCGGCGATGAAGGTAATGATGACGTACGCCAGCGTGGCAGCGAGGGAGACGCGCAGAACGAATGCGGTTTTGTCGGCCTTAGGGCCCGCGGGCGCTGCGTGGACGTGCATACAACAAGTGTAATTGCAGGTGGGTACGCTGGGCTACGGTGTTGCATCCGCAACCAGCCGAAAACCTAGATGATTGCTGGACGTGTTGATGTCGCCTCGGCCGCGCGCTCCCACCATGAAACGCACGCAGTATTGTTCCGTGCACAGAAACGATCCACCCCGCTGCACACGCTTGGGCACGCCCGGTTCCAGTGGATCGAGCGGCGAGCCGGGCCCCGTGGGGTTGTGGGCCGCGCCGGCGCTCTTGAGCGTGGCGTAGTAGTCGGGGCGATACCAATCGCTCACCCACTGCCACACATTGCCCGCCATGTCATAAAGGCCATAGCCGTTGGGCGGGTAGCTGGCAACGGGTGAGATGCCCGCAAAGCCGTCCGCCTTCGAATCATGATCAGGAAAGCTGCCCTGAAAGGTGTTTGCCATCCACTTGCCTTGGGGCCGCATCGCATCACCCCAGACGTAAAGCTTGCCGTCGAGACCGCCGCGCGCGGCAAACTCCCATTCTGCCTCAGTAGGCAACCGCTTGCCCACCCACTTCGCATAGGCCTGCGCGTCTTCATAAGCGATCTGCACAACCGGGCAACTCCAGCAGGAGCTGGCGAAACTCTTTGGCCCGCGCGGGTGTCGCCAGTTTGCGCCGGGCACGAACCGCCACCATTGCGATTCATCCTGCAGGGAGACGGGCTGCGCGGGCGCGGTGAACACGATGCCTCCCGGGACAAGATCTTTTGGATTGACACCGGGGTTGGCTTCTTTCGACGGCGTTCGCTCGGCGAGGGTGATGTAGCCCGTCTGCTGAACGAAGCGCGCAAACTCCGCGTTGGTCACATCGGTCTTGTCCATCCAGAAGGCGGATACGACGACCGAGTGAACGGGGCGCGCGTCGTAGATGGCGTCTTCGGCCATGTCCGTCATCTCCTGCGGCATCTGCGCGCCCATCTCAAACTGGCCGCCGGGAATCAGCACCATTCCGGAGCGATCGGCGCGCCCAGACTTCCTGGCAGCAGGAATCTCCGGTGCCTGCTGTTGCTGAGCGGCGATCGGCGCCAGCAATGATGCTGCGATCATCGCGCCGGCGAGTGCTGTCTTCAACTTCCTCATCGTTCCCGTATTGTGCAACAATCCCTTCAAAGCGGCAATCCCTCCCGGAGATCACGGAGCAAACAATGCCAACGACAAGCGAACGTCGTCGCCTCGCCACGCATCACGGAGCATGCGGCAGCTACAAGCCGAATCCGTCTCGCGCATTACACATGCTACCGGTGTATCTCGCGCTCTGCGCGCTGATGTTTTCGCTTGCAATCTCAGCTTCGCACGCGCAGGAGCCGGACCGCACCATCCTTCCGATTCAGCCGCCGCCGTTCCAAGGCAAGATCGGCACCACGTATGCCACATCGACGCCGGCAGCGCCCGTGCCGGTTCGTCCGCCCGCGGGCGCGCCCAATGTGCTGGTGGTCCTGCTGGACGATGAAGGCTACGGGCAATCGGGAACATTCGGCGGCCTTATTCCCACGCCAACGCTCGACCGGCTTGCAGCAGCTGGCTTGCGTTACACGCGCTTTCACGTAACGGCGCTCTGCTCGCCCACGCGCGCGGCTTTGTTGACGGGGCGCAACAACCATGCCGTCGATATGGGTGTGATTACCAACTGGAGCACCGATTTTCCGGGCTACGATTCGGCAATTCCTAAAAGTGCCGCTCTCGTCTCCGAGGTGCTGCGTGAGAACGGCTACGCGACTGCCGCGTTTGGAAAGTGGCACTTGATTCCCGAGGTGGAAGCCACGCCCGCCGGCCCCTACGACCACTGGCCCACGCACCAGGGGTTCGACTACTACTATGGCTTTTTGAATGGCGAGACCAACCAGTGGCATCCGGAGCTGACCTTTGGCACCGAGCCGGTAGAGATGAATGTGCCAGTGGGCCGCGAAGCCGACTACACGCTGAATGAAGCGCTGGCCGACAAGGCAATTGGATGGATAAAGTCGCAAAAGTCGCTTGCGCCCGACAGACCGTTCTTCGTTTATTACGCTCCGGGCGCAAGTCACGCGCCATTGCAAGCGCCGCGCGCGTGGGTCGAAAAGTTCAAAGGCCAGTTCGATATGGGCTGGGATCGCTACCGCGAGATTGTGCTCGAGCGGCAGAAAAAACTCGGCGTAGTTCCGCAGAATACAAAGCTGACTCCGCGCCCGGCTGAGATTCCGGCATGGGATTTGCTCACACCCGACCAGAAAAAAGTAGCCGCGCGGTTGATGGAGGTCTATGCCGGCTTCACAGCGCAGAACGACCACGAACTGGGCCGGGTGATTGACTCCATCGCCGAACTGGGCCAATTGGACAACACGCTGATTCTCTATATTGCCGGCGATAACGGCGCAAGCCTCGAAGGCGGCCTGTATGGAACCGCAAACAGCATGGCGCAGATCAACGGCCTCGACACTTCCGCGCAGACGCTGGCCGCTCTCGATGATCTTGGCGGGCCGAAGACCACGCCGCACTACCCGGTAGGCTGGGCCTGGGCAGGCAACGCGCCCTTTCAGTGGGGCAAGCGCATCGGCTCGCACCTGGGCGGAACGCGCGACCCGCTGGTTGTTGTGTGGCCCAAGCAGATACGCGACGCAGGCGGGCT
>Ga0182012_10000131_pt1 | contig 80334 bp, 74 predicted proteins | sample 612S2SmetaG_FD_120486 | JGI IMG/M metagenome (GOLD analysis project Ga0182012, IMG submission 120486) | Permafrost microbial communities from Stordalen Mire, Sweden - 612S2S metaG | ecosystem: Environmental > Terrestrial > Soil > Wetlands > Permafrost | place: Sweden: Stordalen | collected... | reverse complement strand
GCTGCATCAGCACATCGAGATCAAGGTGACTGCGGCATCGGGAGAAGCGATCCGGGTAGCCGTGATGGGCGAGGACCGCAGGCATGGCGCTGCCGCCAGCATGGTCCCTTTCCCGATCGCCAATGCGGATAAGGGATGCAAGCTGCAGGTGATCCTGGGAATGACGGATGCATCTCTTGTGCTCATTGAAGGCACCGGCTTCCCACCCAGCACGCCCTTGAAGATCGATGCGTTGACAGGCCCGAACACGCGCACCCTCCACCCGAAGACCAATGCCGATGGACGGATGGTCTTCCCGCTGGTGCCCGGGTCAAACGGCCAGAGCAAGGGCGAGACAACGGTGCGCTTTGCCGGTGTCAATCACGTGCCCAGTCTCGCGAACTCGAATGCGCCACCGTCGCCGGACCCGGACTGCGCGCCAGCGGTGAGTTTTCATTGGGGTAAAGGGACGTATAAGGCGGAATAGGGTCCGGCACGGGAGGTGGGGAATTCGGCCTCAACAATATTCTTTCCTTCCCCTGGACTTCCTGCGATACTTGATCGTGCCCGCCTGGTTCGTCCAGCACACAATCCCAAAAAAGGTGACGCGAAAATGTCTGCAAAGTACATTTTTGTGACCGGCGGAGTTGTGTCCAGTCTCGGCAAGGGTCTTGCCGCCGCCTCGATCGGCTGTCTTCTCGAAAGCCGTGGCCTCAAAGTCAACCTGATGAAGTTCGACCCGTACCTGAACGTCGACCCGGGAACGATGTCGCCCTTCCAGCACGGCGAGGTTTTCGTCACGGACGACGGCGCGGAGACGGACCTCGACCTGGGACACTACGAGCGCTTCACTCACGCCAAGCTGACCCGCGATAACAACCTGACCACCGGCCGCATCTACGAGCAGATCATCACCAAGGAGCGGAGGGGCGATTACCTTGGCAAGACCGTCCAGGTCATCCCCCACGTGACGAATGAAATTCGCAATGCAATGCGAAAGGTGGCGGCTGAAGGGGACGTGACCATTGTTGAGATCGGCGGGACCGTCGGCGACATCGAATCGCTGCCCTTCCTTGAGGCGATCCGCCAGGTGCGCCAGGAACTGGGCCGCGAGAACACGGTATTCGTGCACGTGACGCTGGTGCCATGGATCAGCGCGGCCCAGGAGCTGAAAACCAAGCCCACGCAACATTCCGTCAAAGAGTTGCTCTCGATCGGTATCCAGCCCGACATTCTTCTTTGCCGGACCGACCGCTTCTTGTCGCGGGAAGTCAAGAGCAAGATTGCCCTCTTCTGCAATCTCGAAGATCAGGCTGTCATCACGGCCAAGGATGTCGAATCGATCTACGAGGTGCCCCTGACCTTCGCGCAGGAAGGCGTGGATCGTCTGGCGCTCAAATATCTCCACATCGAGACGCCGGAGCCGGACCTGAGCAAGTGGTCCGATCTGGTGCGTCGGTGCTATAACCCGGCGGGTGAAGTCTCCATTGCAATTGCCGGTAAGTATGTAGAGTACGAGGACAGTTACAAATCGCTCAAAGAAGCTCTGGTGCACGGCGCGCTGGCATTGAACCTGAAGCTCACTGTGACCTGGATCGAGGCCGAGGGCCTCGAAGAACCGGGCTACGAGGAACAGCTTCGTGGCTTCGACGGCATTCTCGTCCCTGGCGGTTTTGGCAAGCGCGGCATCGAAGGGATGCTCAACGCCATTCGCTACGCGCGCGAACGGCAGGTGCCGTATTTTGGGATTTGTCTCGGCATGCAGACCGCCTGCGTCGAGTACGCGCGCAACGTTTGTGGGCTGGCGGGGGCGAATTCCAGCGAGTTCGATCCGGCGACGCCGCACCGCATCATTTACAAGCTGCGCGAGTTGACCGGAGTGGAAGAGATGGGCGGAACGATGCGTCTGGGCGCGTGGACCTGCCTGCTCGAGTCCGGCTCGCTGGCGGCCCGCTGCTACGGAAAGACGGAGATCAGCGAACGTCACCGTCACCGTTACGAATTCAATCGGGAATACGAGGCGTTGCTCACGGGCGCGGGGCTGAACATCACCGGAACCACGCCGGACGGGACCTACGTCGAAATCGTTGAGATTCCGGGGCATCCGTTTTTCCTCGGATGCCAGTTTCATCCCGAATTCAAGTCGAAGCCTCTCGAGCCGCACCCTCTGTTCGCGAATTTCATCAAGGCGAGCTACGAGAATCGCCTCAGGAGTCGGCGTTCTCAGCAGGAACCGGCGAACGCGGAAGTCGGGCAGAACTGATTTTTCAGTCTCGCGGTCTTCGCCTGCGGCTCGTGGCTGTCGATCGGCGTGCGCAATGAATCGTTGCTCCATATACTGAACGCAATGAAGCGCCGATTGCATCTTTCGTTCCTGTTCATGATGGCTTCCTTGTCACTCGCGGCGCAGTTGCTTCCGGGCATGCCGCAGCCGGTGTTTTTGTGGCCGCATGGCGTGCCGGATGCATTGGGCCAGAGCGAGGCGGATTTGCCACGCCTTTATCCGTTTCTGCCGAAGGCGCCCTCGACGAGCACCGCTGTGCTGGTGATTCCGGGCGGAGGCTACGAACATGTGGCCATCGGACATGAAGGTGTGCAGATTGCAGGATGGCTGAATGCGCAGGGTATACCAGCGTTTGTGCTGGATTATCGCGTCGCGCCCTACCGCTACCCTGCGCCCATTGAAGACGGGCAACGTGCGATGCGGCTGATTCGCGCTCATGCGGCGGAATATGGGATCGATCCGCATCGCATCGGCGTGTGGGGATTCTCGGCGGGCGGCCATCTGGCGTCGACGCTGGGAACGCATTGCGACGCGGATGCAGTTCCCGTGAAAACCCCCGACGAGGCGGACGCGCAAAGCTGCCGGCCAGATTTTATGGTGCTCGCGTATCCGGTGATCAGCATGCAGTTGCCAGAGACGCATCCTGGCTCGCGGATGAAGCTGCTGGGGCCTGATATTGATGCGGCGCTGGAGAAGCGGTATTCGAATCAAATGGCCGTGAATGCTCAGACTCCGATGACGTTGCTGTTTGCGACGACGAAGGATCCGGCGGTTCCCGCGCAGAATAGCCTGGATTTCTATCAGGCACTGTTACGAAATAACGTTCCCGCTGAGTTGCACCTTTATGACTTCGCGAACCACGGCTGCGGTTTGTGCGGGTCCATTGTGCCGCTTTCAACCTGGCCAACGCTCCTGCGGAACTGGCTGGTGCAGCGGGGTTGGGTTCCGACGACTGCGCCTCCACCGCCGGCGCCCATGCCCAATCTCCCCTCCTGGATTCAGGGACTGAAAGGTCCGGGCAAGCCTGCCGGTCAGCCATAATGAGCTTGAATCAATCGTGACCATGACGGTTACGTATGCAGTTCCCGCAGAGGCGGCGAAGCAGCGCCTGGATGCATGGCTGGCCGGCCAAATCAACGGCGTCAGCCGGGAACGCGTGCAACTGCTGTTGGAGCAGGGCAAGGTCCGCATCGCGGGAGTGATGCCACGTCCCTCGTATCGATTAAAGGGTGGTGAAGCGGTCGAAGTTCTCGGCGATCCTGTACCGCCGCCGTTGAAGGCTTTTGCCGAAGACATCCCGCTCAGGGTCGTTTATGAAGATGACGACCTTTCCGTGATCGACAAGCCCGCAGGCATGACGGTGCATGCGGGAGCCGGCGCGACGGAGCGCGGCACGCTGGTGAATGCTCTGCTGCATCGCTACAAGGCGCTCTCGTCGGTGGGAGGCCATCAGCGGCCCGGCATTGTGCATCGGCTGGACAAGCAGACGAGCGGGCTGATCATTGTGGCGCGCAACGACGCAGCCCATGCGCGTCTGGCGGAGATGTTCGCTCAGCGGAAGATGTGCAAGACCTATATCGCGCTGGTGCATGGGCATCTGAAGCAGGACCGAGGCACAATTGATGCGCCGATTGCCCGCGATCTGTTGCGGCGGACGCGCATGACGACGAAACGGCACGCGGGCGCGCGGAGCGCAGTCTCGCACTACACAGTGATGAGGCGGATCAGCTCGGAGTTCGGCTCATTCGCGATGGTTTCGGTGCGCATTGAGACGGGGCGCACACATCAGATTCGCGTTCACCTGGCTTCGATCGGACATCCGGTGGTTGGCGACACGCTTTATGGTGCGCCCGCGCGGCTGACGGAAGCGGGGGCAGAGCGGCAGACTGGGGAATTGATGTTGAAGCGGAACTTTCTGCATGCGGCGGAACTGGAGTTTGCGCATCCGCGGACGGGGGAGATGATGCATTTGACTTCGGCGCTGCCGCCAGAGCTGGAGAGTTTCCTGGGTAGTCTGGAGGAAGGAAACGGCACAGAGCTCAGAGCGCAGAGCTCAGGAACAACCAATCGCCTCAGGAGGGCGAAGAAATGAAGGTTCTGTATACAGCGGATGTAACGGCGGAAGGCGCGCGGCATGGGCATGTGCGCAGCTCCGATGGATTGCTCGATCTGGATCTGGCGTTGCCGCCGGGGATGGGCGGCAGGGGCGACAAGACGAATCCCGAGCAGTTGTTTGGGGCGGGCTACGCGGCCTGCTTCGGGGGCGCGGTCGAATACCAGGCGCAGCTGGCGAAGAAGAAGACGGGCGTGGTGAGCGTGCGAGCGCGTGTAGGGGTTGGTCCGTTCGACGAGGGCAAGGGCGAGGGCTTCACGCTGCGCGTGGAACTGGATGTGACAATTCCGGAGCAGGATCAGGCAAGCGCGGAGGAGCTGGTGGCGGCGGCGCATCGGACGTGCCCGTATTCGAATGCGACGCGGGGGAATATTGAGGTGGTGGTGACCGCGCATGGTGGGAAGTGAGAAAGAGCGGATCGCGAATAGAGGTTAGCGTTCAGGACCGGGCGTAGCCGTTGCGTACCATGGCTGTATGCGGAGCGAACGGAGGCTGGCCGCCTATCTGGCGCTGAGCGTTGGGATCGTCGCGATTTCGTGGTCAGCGATTTTCGTTCGCTGGTCGAGGATGCCGGGAGTCAGCTCGGCGTTCTATCGCATGATTATTGCAGTGCCGGTGTTGTGGGCGGTGCTTCCTCTGCAGCGCGCGGGGCGCCGCCGTCTTTCGATGCGAACGATCTGGATCGCCTTTGCCGGCGGAGTTTTCTTTGCAGGCGATGTTGGGTTTTGGAACGTTGCGGTGATGCATACGTCGGCGGGCAATGCGACGTTTCTAAGCAATGTTTCTCCGCTGTTTGTGGGGCTCTTTACCTGGATGCTGACGCGGAAGCTGCCCTCGGGGCGATTCTGGGCGGCGTTGCTGGTCAGCACAGTGGGAAGTTGCCTGATCGTGACGGCCGATCTGCGTCACGCGTTCTCGCGCTCGTCTGCCGATGGCCTGGCCGTGGTTGCGGCGGTTTGTTTTGCGCTGTATCTGGTCATCACTGGCCAGCTGCGCGCGAAGGTGGATGCGGGGATGCTGCTGGCATTGTCAACCACCGCGAGCGCCGTCACGTTGTTTATCTGCGCCGCCGCAGGGCATTTCTCGCTGGTGGTGCCGGGGTTTGGTCCGCTGTGGGCATTGCTGGGACTGGGCCTGGTATGCCAGGTGGGCGGCTACTTCGGCCTTACGTATGCTCTGGGCCATCTGCCGGCGACCGTGACGTCGATTCTGTGGCTGACCATCGCGCCGGCGACGGCAGGATTTGCGTGGATGATTTTTGGCGAGCGCATGTCGCCGATGGAAATAGCCGGTGGGGCGCTGGTGCTGACAGGAGTTTGGATCGTCGGGCGGCGGGAGAAGGCGGACGTTCCGCGGGTGGAGGAGCTGATTCCGCCGGTGGCGCAGGTTTAATTCCTACAGCTTCTGCGAGCGCTGCACATCCCGCACCCCGGGGAGTCTGCGCAAAGCCTGCACCAGGCGCGTCAGGTGCCGCACATCCTCGGCGTCGATGACAAATTCAATGGTCGCGTCGCCGGCATCGCCGGGATGCGTTTCCATGGTGCGGATGTTGGTGTTCTCGTCGCTGATAACGGCGGTGATTTCCTTTAGCATGCCGGCGCGGTCGTCGCACCGCACTGTGAAGCGGACAGGGTAGGTCTGGCGGGCTCCGGCCTTATCTTCAGGGCTGCGAGCCCACTCGACGGAGATGCGTCGGTCGGCCTCGTAGAGAAGGTTCTGGACGTTGGGGCAGCTGCGCGCGTGGACGGCGACGCCCTTACCGCGCGTGACGTAGCCGATGATTTCTTCGCCGCGGATGGGGTTGCAACATCGCGCACGATAGACCAGCAGCTCGTTCTGACCTTCGACGATGAGCGAGTCCGATCCGCTGGTGGCGGCGACGCGGCGGACCGCATCGGCGCCGGGAGTGGCTGGAGCAGATTCGGTTTCCGCCGGCTGATGGATGAGCCCGGGTGCGAGACGGTTGAGCACCTGGCGCGCCGAATACTTGCCGAATCCGATGGCGGACCACAGGTCGTTGGGTGTGGCCACGCTGTAGTCGGCGGCGACGCGGGCGTAGTCGGACTCCTGAAATTGCGACAGGCTGACTTTGTACTTGCGCGCCTCGCGCTCGAGCAGCTTGCGGCCGATTTCGATGGCGCGCTCGCGCTGGTGCTCGTTGAGCCAGTGGCGGATCTTGTTGCGGGCGCGAGGACTCTTAACAAATGTGAGCCAGTCGCGGCTGGGCGTGTGGCCGTTCTGCGTGATGACTTCGACGATGTCGCCGTTACGCAGTTTGGTCCGCAATGGAACCATGCGGCCGTTGACCCTCGCGCCGACGCATGTGTTTCCAACTTCGGTATGGATGGTGTAGGCGAAGTCGATGGGGGTGCCGTCGCGGGGTACAACGACGACTTTGCCCTTGGGAGTAAAGGTGTAGACCTCTTCCGGGTACAGGTCGATCTTGAGCGTCGACAGGAACTCGTTGGGGTCGGTCATGTCGCGCTGCCACTCGACAAGCTGACGGACCCAGGCGAGCCGCTGCTCGTCGCGCGCGCTCACGGGCGAGCCGCCGGACTTGTATTTCCAGTGCGCGGCAATGCCTTCTTCCGCGATGCGATGCATTTCCTCGGTGCGAATCTGGACTTCGAACTGGTGCCCGCCTTCGCCCATCACAGTTGTGTGCAGTGACTGATACAAATTCGGGCGAGGCATGGCGATGAAGTCCTTGATGCGGCCGGGGACGGGACGCCAGATGCTGTGGATGATGCCGAAGACCGCATAGCAATCCTGCACGCTCGAGGTGATGACGCGCAGAGCGAGCAGGTCGTAGACCTGATCGATGGAGGTCTGCGACTTCACCAACTTGCTGTGGATGCTGTAGAGGCGCTTGATGCGCCATTCGACACGCGCCTTGATGTTGTTCTCGTGCAAGCGCTCGGAGAGCAGGCCTTCAACCCCGGCGAGGAATTGTTCGCCTTCGGAGCGGCGGGCTTCGATGGCTTCGTGGAGCTGCTCCCAAGTAATGGGATCGACCCAGCGGAAGGCAAGGTCCTCGAGTTCGCCGCGCAGTTTGCCCATGCCGAGGCGATGCGCGAGCGGCGCGTAAATGTCGAGGGTCTCGCGGGCGATGGCGCGCTGGCGCTCGGGCGCCAGATGCTCGAGGGTACGCATGTTGTGCAGGCGGTCGGCGAGCTTGATGAGGACGACGCGCACGTCGCTGACCATGGCGAGGAGCATCTTGCGGACGTTCTCAGCCTGGCGGTCTTCGCGATTGGCAAACTGGATTTTGTCGATCTTGGTGACGCCTTCGACGATATGGGCAACCTGCTCGCCGAATTTCTGAACGATGTCTTCGGTGGTGACGGGCGTGTCTTCGACCGCATCGTGGAGGAGGCCGGCGGCGATGGCGGTCGAGTCGAGCTTCATCTCGGCGAGGACGAGGGCGACCTCCAAAGGGTGGAGGACGTAGGGTTCGCCGGAGGCGCGGAGCTGCCCGTCGTGATGCTCGAGGCAGAACTTCCAGGCATGGCGGATGATGTCGAGATCGTCGGAGGGGCGATTGGTGTGGACGGTGTCGAGCAGCCGGCCAAACTTCTCCCGGAACAGGTCAGGGACCCGCTCTACGGGGAGCGTGGTGGACTGGACAACCGCCATGATCCATTATAGGCGGAAGTTGCAAGACGGGCTTGGATCGCGATGGCATGGGGACCGCTGAGGCCGGACTATCCGGCGCCCGCGCGCTGCTTGTAGGCCTTTGGCGTTTCGATGACGAAGTCCGTCTTCCCCGCGAGAGTCAGGAGATCCGAATCTCCGCTGACCAGGACATCGGCCTTTCCACTTTGAGCCAGGTCCAGAAATGGTTGGTCGCGTGGATCGCGGCAGATGGATGGGCAATGCTCCGCAGTCTCGACCAACTCGCAGAATGGAATATAGTCGGCGAGGAACTCATAGCGAACATCGGCCTGTAACCCGAATTTCGGATAAGCGAGAACACGCGTAACTTCCGCCGCGGTTGAGCGGGATATAAGGGGCGTACAGGCGAGGTCTCGCCAATGCCGGATCAGCCAACGTAATCTCCCGCGTGGGAAGCACAGGGCAGAGACAACCGTCGTCGAATCGAAGACGACGCGCATTTTCACGGGTTGTTGCGAGCCCACTCAACTGCGTCTCGGACATCCTCCTCCGTGATCCCCATCTGGGCGAGACGTTCGCGCGCCTCGTCTGCACGGCTCTGACGCAGCGGACGAAGCACAATCGATTCGCCATCTGTGCTGACGTCGAAGTAGTCGACCTCGCCAAAGCGGGTGATGATGGCCTTCGGCAGCGTGATCTGGTTCTTTGATGTCTTTTTCGCCAGCATGAAAGTAATAATAAAATAATTTCACAAAAGAAGGAATCCTTTACAGCTTACTCCGGTTTCCCTGGGTTCTTTGGCTTGGGCGGATTCTTTTCGGGTGGCGGCGGGCTGCCGGGGAGCAGGCCAGGCGCTGGCCGCTGGTTGTCGTGAACCCAGGAGAGCAGCTCGTCGAAGGCCAAGCCGGTCTGGTCGGCGGTGACGTTGCAGTGCCCGTCGCGGTCGACATACTGCTCGACGAAGTCGTCGCCGTTGCCGAGGCGGCGGGTGAGCTCGTTGTACCAGCCGGTGGTCGAGGCCGGCACCAGCGGGTCGTAGATAGTGTGGACTTCGAGCAGCTTGCGATGGAGGTTGCCGCTGGGCGAGTACCAGTTAGCGAGGAAGCGGTAAGCGTCGGGGTCGGCGGCGTAGCGATGCACGCGCTGGTTGAGCAGGGCGTCGTTGGCGGTGCCGCTGTAGACGAGGTTGCGGTTGTCGAAGGGATTGCCGCCGGATTTGAGGCGGAGGTCTTCGATGACGAACGTGTTGAAGACAAGCACGTCGGCGAGGCCGCGGTTGGTATGGATGTTGGCGAGATCGCGAACCAGCGCGGCCTGGTCAGGATTGGCGTCGAGGCCCTTCTGCACGTTGGTGATGGTTGGGATGTCGTTCATCATGAAGCTGGGTGGGATGTGCTCGACGTCGGGCAGCACGCCGGGGAAGAAGGCGTCAAAGGCTACCCGATTGGCGAAGGCGCGCTGCATGATAAGGTCGGCGGGAGCCAGGACACCGCAGAGCGCGAGGCCGCCGGCGTAGTCCTTGGGGTCCTGTTCGAGGCCCATCACGGTGAGCAGGCCGCCCATGGAGTGCCCCATGAGAAACGTCTCGCGTGGGCCACCGTATTTTTTTCGAAAGTAGCGGCGGAGGGCTTCCGTTTCCGCTGCGGCTTGGGGGACGGCCCATCCGCCGACGGCGTAGCCGGAACGCGCGACCGCATAGCCGCGGTTGAGGATCTCCTGCAGCACGCGCGTGGGCGGGTATTTGGGATCGAAGGTCTGCGGAGTGGGCTGGTAGCCGTGGAAGTAAAGCACCAGGCCGTGGTTCCAGTTTTTGGGTATGTCGATGCGGAAGGAGGCACCGTCAATTTTGCCGATTTCGGTCTGCACGGGAATCGGCGGTGGCGTTGGTTCGGGTGCCGGCGCGGGGGCCGAGGCTGAAGCAGCAGCAGAGCCGGGAGCAGGGCCGGATGTGGACGGGTGCGTTGCTGCGGCTGAAGGGGAAGGTGTGGCGTGGTTGCCGGGCGCGCTCTGGGAAGATACTGCCTGGGACTCACGTGCTGGCCTTGGCTGATCCTTCGTCGCGGGGACGGTCTGGGCGAGCGCGCTCACCGCGAGAAGCAGTAAAAGATGCGGGACGAGACGCCGGACAAGCCGCGAAGCAAGCCACGAAGTCATGCGCCGGAGATGGCCTGCCAAGTACGCCCCTTTCCGCTGTGCGAAGATGAGGTTCGACTCTGCGCAAATGCGGTGACAAATTTGCCTCAGCCAGTCGAGCAGCCTTTTATCAACTCTGATGCCAAAGCAGCCCAATCGCGAATCTTTACTGCAATCTAACGGAAAAGCGGCGCGTCCGAACGCCAAAGCGCGAAATGCCGCAAAGAAGAGCCACGGCAGCGGCGCTACCCCGCCGCAAGCAAGGTCCTCGCCAGCCGTGTCCGCACAAGCCAAGTCTTCGCCAGCCGGAATTTCGCAGTCTGCGGGCGCAGCGCCCGATGTTGCCGGGGCGGTGGTTATCACGCGGCGCGCCGCAGATCGGTTGCGGGCGGGGCATGTTTGGGTTTACCGGTCCGATGTGGAGCAGTGGCCTGAGGAGTTGAACGCCGGGCTGGTTCCGGTGGCGGATCGGCGCCGTGAGTTGCTGGGAACCGGGCTCTACAGCCCGGCGTCGGAGATTGCGCTGCGAGTCGTCTCACGGGATCTTCTGGCCGACGACTCGGCATGGCTGGATATTTTGCGGGAGCGGCTGCGAGCGGCAATCAAGCGACGGCAGCCCATGCTCGACTCCGAAAACGACGCGTGCCGCCTGGTCTTCAGCGAAGCGGATGAACTGCCGGGAATCACCGTCGACAAGTATGCCGCGCTGGCGATCGTGCAGCTGCGGCACAAGGCGCTGGACACCGAGGCGGTGCGGGCAACGGTGGCGGAGACGATTCGGGAAGCCGTCGATAGCGAGGCGGGTGGTCCCGAGACGATTCTGGAGCGGGAGGATCCGCGGATTCGCGAGCTGGAGCAGTTGAGCGTGCCCGCTTCGGCGACTTTGTTCGCGCGGGAGCCCAAGCAGCCGCTTACGAGCACGATCTTCCGGCTGGGCGGCTTGCACTTTCATTTCGACGCAACCAGCGGTCAGAAAACAGGCGCGTTTCTCGACCAACGGGAGAATTACGCCGCGGCAACACGCTATGCGCGGGGCGAGGCGCTCGACGTTTGCACCTATCAGGGAGGATTTGCGCTGCATCTGGCGCGGGTTTGTCCGCGGGTGACAGGAGTCGATGTCTCGCGGGCGGCGCTCGAAGTGGCGGACCGGAATCTGGAGCTCAATCGAGACGCCCTGGGCGAGGCGGAAGTGGATTGGGTGGAGGCCGACGCTTTCGCTTTGTTGCGCGGCTGGAGCGATGCGGGCTCGATGTACGACACCATCGTCGTCGATCCGCCGGCGTTTGCAAAAAGCAAGCGCGCTGTCGAGGGGGCGCTGCGCGGTTATCGCGAACTGAACCTGCGTGCGCTCAAAATGCTGCGGCCAGGCGGCCGGCTGATCACGTGCTCCTGTTCGCATCACGTTTCGCTGGGCGAGTTCATGGAGACGCTTCGTGCGGCGGCAGGCGATGCCCGGCGGCGCGTGCGCCTGCTGGAAGTGCGCGGTGCTTCCCCCGATCATCCGGTAGTGCTGAATATTCCGGAGACGGAGTACTTGAAATGTGTTGTTCTTGAGGCGGAGTGAGCCGGCTCACTTACTGAGTTTTCGCGTATTGACGTTTTGTCTATAACGCACGAACCACACGGCCAAAGCGAGCACGGCGAAGCATGTGGCCGACCATGGCACGGCGAACGTCCAAAACAGGGAATGGAGGGAGGTCATCTGGTGGCGCAGCGGCCGCGACACTGCCGAGAAGGCCAGAAAGCACCCGAGCATGAGCAGGAAATAAATCGCGGCGAACCGCCAGCCATGGATTTTTCCGTTCAAGCGACGCTCCTCGAACTATCGTTTGCCTGAAATTCTACTCTGACCGGCGCGCTCAGGTGAACTCGGCATAAGCGGGAGACAGCTCGCGCAGCTTGCGGACGACGTCGATCAGCCGCTCCGCCACGTAGTCCACTTCTTCTTCCGTGTTGAAACGGCCCAAGCCAAAGCGAAGCGTACTGTGCGCGGCTTCCTCATCGAGACCGATCGCGCGCAGAACATGGGACGGCTCGATCTTCGCCGAGGTGCAAGCCGAGCCGCTCGAGAGCGCGACGTCTTTGAGGCCCATCATCAACGTCTCACTGTCGACGTGCTCGAAGGTCATGTTCAGATTGCCAGGCAGACGATGGGTTTGCGACACATTGACGCCAACACGATCGAGGCTGGCCAGGAGCTTCGCCTGAAGCCGGTCGCGCAGGGCGGCGATCCGGGCTGCTTCGGATTCCATTTCCTCAAGGGCAACTGCGCAGGCCGCGCCGAGGCCGACGATGCCAGGGACATTGAGCGTGCCGGAACGCAGTCCGTGCTCGTGGCCGCCTCCATGCATCTGTTCGGCGATCGGGAGACGCGGGCTGCGGCGTCGGACGTAGAGCGCGCCAACTCCTTTGGGGCCATAAATTTTATGGCCGGATAAAGACAGCAGGTCGATGTGCGCGCGGTTGACATCGATGGGGATTTTACCTGCAGCCTGCGCCGCGTCCGTGTGGAAGAGCACGCCGCGTTCACGGCAGAGAGCGCCGATTTCGTCGATGGGCTGAATCGTCCCGATCTCGTTATTCGCGATGTGGATGGTGACCAGCACGGGCTTGCCTGGGACTGACCTGTCCTGGACGGGATTGTCTTCGTCGTCGAGCGCGCGTCGCAGATCGTCGAGGCGGATGCGGCCGGCTTCCATCGAACTCCGCGGCTCGACCGGAAGATACATCACGCGGTTCCCCTGCTTTTCAAGCCCGGACTTTCCGAGCCCGGACTTTTCGAGCCACGCGCACGTGTCGAGGACAGCCTTGTGCTCCGTAGCCTGGGTGACAACATGCGCAGGACCGCCGTGCGCCTGGACCACTCCCGTGATGGCCAGGTTGTTGCTTTCCGTTGCGCCGGAGGTGAAGACGATTTCCCGCGCCGACGCGCCGATCAGCTTCGCCACTTGGGCGCGGGCCGTTTCAACCGCCGCTTCGGCGGCCCAGCCGAACGAATGACTGCGGCTCGCCGCATTGCCGTAAACCTCGGTGAGGTAGGGCATCATCGCTTCGAGCACGCGAGGATCGAGCCGCGTGGTGGCGTGATTGTCCATGTAGATCGGAAGTTTCATCCGGGTCCCGTCTGTTCTCGCAACAGATACGTTGGCTTAGAGCTGAATCGTCACCAGGTCCGCGCTGCGTCTGGTTCGAACGGCAGCGTCGGCGCTCGGTTCCGCGAGGTCGGCAATGCTGATGCTGCGCAGCAGCCCGGAGATCGAGTCGTTCACCCGCGCCAATGGCTCTTTGATGGTGCAGCTGTCGGTCAGGTCGCAGGAGCTGTCGCTGGTGCCGCAGGAGGTGATGAACAGCGGGCCGTCGATTGCGTGAATGACCTCGAAGGCGGAGATTTCGCGCGGAGGCTTGAGAAGTGAATAACCTCCGCTCATGCCCGCATGCGAGCGCAGGATGCCGACCTTCGCCAGGCGCTGCAGAATCTTGGCCAGCAGCTGCGGGGGAATGTGGTAGGCCTCGGCGATATCCCTGGCGCTGAGCGAAGCCTCGTCCGCATGTTCTGCGAGGAACTTGAGGGCCATGAGGCCGTAATCGGCTTTTTTGGTGAGCCTCAGCATAGTTTGCCCGTAGAGCAAGTTTACGGGGAAGAAGAAGCGAATTCAATTCGATTGGCAGGAAACGTTGCCCGCAGCCGTCAACGGCGGCCGATCAGCGAACCCTGGCCGCAGCCGCCCAGACCGCTCCGGCGATCTCCGCGATGACGTGCTCGCGAACGGACGCGGGAGCGGCAGAATCCGCAACCATCACCGCGATGGCCAACTTGCGGCCGTTGGGCAGGCTGATCAGGCCCGCATCGTTCGTCGCGTTCGTGAAGTTCCTTCCCGTGCCCGATGTTCCGGTCTTGTCCGCGACGATGGTTCCCGGCGGCAGCAGCGCTCTGATCCTGCGGTCGCCGGTATGCGACGCCGTCATCCAGCCGAGCAGCATCTGCGTGTGCTCAGGCGAGAGCGGCGAACGATCGGCAAGCAGGCGCAGCAAAGCGACGAGGGCTCGAGGCTGGGCGGAATCACGATCTTCGAGTTTGTCTTTGCGGCCGAGGGCTTGTTCCGTGTCGGCAATTTGGATGCCTGTGATGCCGAGACTACGGATGTAGGCATCGGCGGCAGGCGGACCGCCGAGGAGACGGAGGAGAATATCGGAGGCGACTCCGTCGCTTTGGGAGAGTGCGAGGCGGAGGAGATCTTCGAACGGGACGTCGGCATTGCCGTGAGGATGAGCGTCGCGCAGCAAGCTGTATTGGTCGGGGGCGACGAGGTCGGACGGGAGGAAGCGGATGTTTTGGGTCAGGTTGAACCTGCCCCGTTCGACCGCGTGCAGCGCAGCTATGGCGATGGGCAGCTTGTAGACGGACTGCATGGGGAAGGCTTCGGCAGCGTGGAAATTGCAGTCGAGCTCGCGCCCTGGAAGCGAGCATGCGACGCCGACGCGGCCGTGCGCCTGGGCCGCGATCCGGGCGATGTCGCCGGAGAGCTGTGCGTGAGCGGGGAGCGCGAGCGCCAGTGACGAAAGCGCGAGGCGAAGAGCAAACCGCATTACGGAGCGATGACACTGCATGCAGCGCGATTCTACCGGACTGGTTCCGCGTTGCCGTTCAGGTGCAGGGATGAGCAAAGCCCGACAAAAAAGATTATGTTGGCAGGGGCCATCTGTTTTGAGCCAATCGATTTTGAAATCGGGGGATCAACGCGCGTGAATCGGAGAAGCTTTTTGAAAGTCGCAGGGACAGCATCGACACAAGCACTGATGGCAGCGCGGCTGGGCGCGATTGCGGAGCCGAGCCAGCCGGGGACGCTGATTGCTCCGCAGCAGAGCGAGTCGGCACAGCCGGTCGCGGCGAACGATCACATTCAGATTGCCCTGATTGGCGCCGGTGGGCAGGGCCAGTACGACACGAAAGTCGCCGCCAGCGTTCCTGGCGTTAAGGTCGTCGCTGCAGCCGATTGCTACGATAACCGCCTCGCCCACTGCAAGGAGCTGTGGGGCGCGGACATCCTCACGACGCGCGACTACCGCGAGATTCTCGACCGCAAAGATATTGACGCGGTCATCGTTGGGACGCCGGACCATTGGCACAAACAGGCCTCCATCGACGCCATGAAGGCAGGCAAAGACGTTTATTGCGAGAAGCCGATGATCCATCTTTATTCCGATGGCCCCGCGATGATTGAGACGGCGCAGGCAACAAAGCGCATTCTGCAGATCGGCAGCCAGCGCGTCAGCTCCATCGTCTACGCCAAGGCGAAGGAGCTGCTCGCTTCCGGGGCCATTGGGCAGTTGAACATGGTCAGCGCGTTCTGGGATCGCAATTCATCGATCGGCGCGTGGAACTACACCGTCCCACCGGATGCCTCGACGGAAACCTGCGACTGGCCGCGATTTCTCGGCACCGCTCCGAAGATTCCCTTCAACGCCGAGCACTTTTTCCAGTGGAGGAAGTGGAAGGCCTATGGCAGCGGCGTGGCGGGCGATTTATTTGTCCATCTTTTTAGTGGGACGCACTTCATCACTGGTGCGCACGGACCGACGCGGGCCATGGCAACCGGAGGGTTGCGCTTCTGGAAGGACGGCCGCGACGTGCCCGACGTGCTGCTGGGGCTCTTCGATTATCCCGAGGGATTCAACCTGAGCCTGCGGGTCAACTTCGTCGATGGTGGCGCGGAAGGCGAGGGCTTCCTCTTCGCCGGTTCGGAAGGCCAGATGGAGATTGCCGGCAACTCAGTAACGGTGAATCGCGTTCCGCGCGAGAAGGAGCCTGGGCTGATGATCGGGTCGTTTACAGACGCGATGCAGAAGGAGATCACGACGGCCTATCGCCAGAAGTATCCTCTGGTGGAGGCGACCGAACCGACGCGCGTTGGGGTCGACAAGTATGTAGCGCCACGCGATTACAGCGACAGCTACGACCACTTCAAGAACTTCTTCGCCTCGGTGCGCTCCCGGCAGCCGGTGGTGGAGGACGCGGTGTTTGGCTATCGCGCGGCTGGCGCGGCGCTGCTGAGTAATCTGAGCTACGAGCGCGACGCCATTGTGAAGTGGGATCCGGAGGCGATGAAGCTGGTGTGAAGGAGCCAGAGTTTAGAGTTTAGGTTTTGGAGTTTAGCCGCGCCTGCCCCAATCTCATTTTTCGCCAGGGTACCCAGCTCGACCACAACACCAAACTCTAAACTCCAAACTCTGCTTCACGGCAGTTCTCTCACCCAGATATTCCGGAAGCTGATGGGCTCGCTCTTGTCGCCATGCGCCTGCAGCTTGATGGGAGCCCGGTCGTACGCCTTGTAAAAAGGCTGGCCGATGTAGAGCGTCTGCCCCTTCAGCTGAAAATGATTCTGGATCAGCACGCCGTTGAAAAAGGCCGTGACATAGGCGGGCGTTTTGAGCGAGCCGTCAGCGTTGAAGGTGGGCGCGGTCCAGACGATGTCGTAGGTCTGCCACTCGCCAGGCTTCCGGTTCGCATTCACCAACGGCGGGCTCTGCTTGTAAATGCTGCCGGCCTGGCCGTTCACGTAGGTGGTGTTGTTGTAGGAGTCGAGGACCTGCAGCTCATAGCCCGCGTCGCCGGGGCCGAGAGAGGCGAGAAAGACGCCGCTGTTGCCGCGCGCCTGGCCGCTGCCGGTGATGTTGGTCGGAATCTTCCACTCGACGTGGAGCTGGTAATTCTTAAAGCTGCGTTTGGTTTCGATGTTGCCGGCGCCCTTGGCCACGGTCAGCACGCCGTCGCCGACGATCCATTGCGCCGGCGTGTGATCCTGCGCCGAAACCCACTCGTTCTCGTTCGACCCGTCGAACAGAATGATCGCGTCAGAGGGCGGTGCCGCATCGGTCGCGCCAGGCGTGACGATGGGGGGCACAGGCGTCCAGATTTCCGTCTCTTCGGGCTTAGGCTTGGGCGTTTCCTGGGCAATGGCGGAGGCGGCGAGAACGGCACAAACAGAGAGCATCAAAACTGATCTGCGCATAACGCAAGGAGGATATCGCAGAAACAGGAAACAGGGATCAGGTTACAGGGCACAGGGATTACACCCCCGCTCGACCCAAGGGTAGGCGAATATCCTCCCAGAACATCCAGTGCGGGTTGAGCGGCCGAGCACCAAATTTCGCATACAGCCCGCGAGCAGCGGTGTTTTCCGGCTTCACGTCGATGCAAACGCGCACAGCCTGCTGCTCGATGAACCATGCGGCCAGGGTGACGATCAACCGCCCGGCGATGCCCTGTCGGCGATGCGCCGCGACGACATCGATCCATTCCAGTTCGCCCTGGCATCCGTGGCGCGTGGTGCGATGACCGGCGACAAAGCCAACAACGGCGCCGTCCAGATCGGCCACGAAGACGGCATGTCCCGGCAAAGCGTGCTGCGCGCCGATTTCGCCGCGCAGGTAATTGCCGATACGCCTTTGCCAGTAGGCTTCGGTCTCCCACTCGGCTGCGCGAATGGCGGCCATGGTCGGGACATCGCGCTCTTCGGCGCGCCGAATGATAACGGAAGGCGTGTTCATCGTGTCATCGCTCACCGGGCGCGCCCATTTTTGCTCTGCGTTATATGGTTCAGGCTCCACGCGCATCCTGCTGTGATTGAATCAGAACAGATGCCGCCCTTGTGGAAACCCGAAAGCTGGACCGAGCGGCTGACCGAGTTGGAAGCCCGGTCAGGCGATCTGAAGGAAGCTCCGCTGCGCCGCGACGTGCGGTCGCTGGGCCTGCTGCTTGGCCGTGTGCTGCGCGAACAGGCGGGCGAAGCCCTCTACGCCAAAGTGGAGGAGCTGCGCCAGTCGGCCATCCGGCGGCGGGAGTTGCAGGGCAAGGGGCAAATCCGCGAAGCCGAAGACCTGATGCAGATGGCAGTGCTGGCCATCAACGCCATGCCCGTGGATCAGGCCGACCGGCTGAGCCGAGCCTTCGCGTTTTATTTCGAGCTGATCAACCTGGCAGAGACGAATCACCGCAAGCGGCGGCGGCGGTCCGTGCAAATTACCGGCGATTCGTCGAAACGCGATGCCCAGCGCGGCGAGCTGCGCGGAACGTTGCGCGCGATGCGCGAAGCGGGAATCTCGGCCGACAAGGCGCTGGCCTGGCTGCGGCGCATTCTGGTGGTGCCTGTGTTTACCGCGCATCCCACGGAAATCGCGCGGCGCTCGGTGTTGATGAAGCGGCGGCGGATGGGCGAGTTCCTCGAGCAGATCGATCGCATTCCTGTTCCCGACGAGGAGTTGACGGCCCTCGAAGAGGCTCTGACCGCGGAGATCACCGCACTGTGGCAGACCGACGAGGTGCGCAGCCGAAGGCCAGCGGTCGCGGATGAGATTCGCATGGGCCTCGATTACTACGACGTCTCGCTGTTTGAAACGCTGCCGGGTTTGTACGAGGAAGTCGCGGCGGCGCTGAAAAGCGAGTACGGGCTGGACCTCGAGCTGGCCGATCTTCCCCTGCTGCTGGCCTTCGGCTCGTGGATCGGCGGGGATCGGGACGGCAATCCGTTTGTGACGCCGGCAGTCACGCGGCAGGCAATCCTGGCGGCCCGAACGCGGCTGCTCGATTACTACGACAAGCGGCTCCAGCAGGCGATCGATCTGCTCACAACCTCGGCGCAGCAGCTGCCGGTGAGCGAAGAGTTAGAGGCGCGGCTGAATAGCTTTCAGGCCGAGCTGCACGCCACTGCTGAGACCTTTGGAGCGCGTTTCGAGTTCGAGACTTACCGCCGATACCTGGCATGTGTGCGCGCGAGGATTCAGCGCACGGGCGGCAAGTCCGACACCGACCCGGAGATGCTGGAGTCTGCGCTGGCGGGACTATCGCCGTACTGTTCGGCGGGGGATTTTCTCGAGGATCTCAGCGTCGTCCGCCGCAGCCTGGCGGCGAATCGTGGCATTCGGCTGGCGGAGACGCTCATCGATCCGTTGCTGCTGATGGTCCGCACCTTCGGCCTTCATCTGCACACGCTCGACATTCGGCAGCATGCCCGCATTCATCGCAAGGCCCTCGAAGAGGCTTCGGCCTGGTGCGCGCAGAATGGCGCGGCCATGCCCTCGGCGCTCAGCCCCCAGACACGCGACGTGATCGAGACATTTCGTGTGATCGCGGAGATCAAGTCCGGATGCAGCCCGGACGCGATCCGGCACTACATTGTCAGCGGTGCCTCGTCGGTTGAGGACGTGACAGCGGTGATCTGGCTGGCGCGCCTGGGCGGTGTGGATGTGGCTGGGCGCGGCGGCGACCCAGGCGTGATGCCGGTGCCTCTGTTTGAATCCATCGAAGACCTGCGCAATGCGCCCCGCATCTGTCGCGTGCTTTGGTCCTCGCCAGGCTACAAGAAGCTGCTGGCCTCCTGGAACAATACGCAGGAGGTGATGTTGGGTTATTCCGACTCCAACAAAGACGGCGGAATGCTGGCCAGCACCTGGGAAATCTTCTGCGCTCACCGGGCCCTCCACGATGTGGCGCGGGAGTGCGGTGTGCGGCTGCGCCTTTTCCATGGGAGAGGCGGCACGGTTGGGCGCGGCGGCGGCCCCACGCATCGCGCCATTTATGCGCAACCAGTCGGCGCTTTCGAGGGCCAGATTCGCATCACCGAACAGGGCGAGGTTCTCAACTGGAAGTATTCCGATGTCGTTCTCGCGGAGCGCAATCTTGAGCTGATGATCGCGGCCTCTCTCGACGCGCTCGCGCGCCCCAACGCTCTTCTTCCCGATGCACGCTACTCCGGCATGATGAGGCCGGAGTGGGAGAGCACCTTCGCGGAGCTGTCGGAGATTTCATTCAGGTGCTATCGCGAACAGATTATTGCGGACCCCGAAGTGCTGCACTTCTTCGAGGTGGCGACGCCCGTCGCGGAGCTCGAACACGCCCGCATCGGCTCGCGCCCCGCCCGGCGCGCCGGCCAGATGAGCTTTGAGAATCTTCGCGCCATTCCGTGGGTCTTTGGCTGGACGCAGAGCCGGCTGCTGGTTCCAGCATGGTTTGGCGTGGGCACGGCATTTGCGGAATTCGCGAAGAAACCAGGCGGAGCACAGCTGCTTCGCTCCATGATGGGCGATTTTCCGCTGTTCACCGATGTGGTGCGCAATGTGGAGATGGCTCTCGCCAAGGCGGACCTCGGCATCGCGTCTCTGTATGCCTCACTGGTGCCGGATGCCGGCCTGCGCGAACGCGTCTTCGGGATGCTGAAGGCGGAGTTCGAGCGCACGCGCGAGGCGGTGCTGGCGGTGACGGGGCAGAGCGAGCTGCTGCAATCGAACCCGGTGCTGGCGCGGTCCATCTGGCTGCGCAACCCCTATGTCGATCCCATGAGCCTGATTCAGGTGGACCTGCTGCGCCGCAAACGCGCCGGGGAAGACACCGATGAAGTAAACCGCGCAATAGCGGGAACAATCAGCGGGATTGCTGCGGGCCTGCGGAATACGGGTTGAGGCGCTTGGCCGCGGGTTCCCAGAACGGGACAGAACGTCTTTTCTTCCCGATTGCGGAATCTCTCTGAGAGAATTCTTATTTTTCCGTGTCCACCCCCTTCGCCCTGCCTTTAATCTCGGCGCATGGGAGATTTTCGTATGCAGCCGGAACCCAATCCTGACGACCTTCACACCATTCTGAGCCGTTTTAGTAGCTGGGCTGGAAAGCAGTCCGTGGTCAGCAACGGCAATCATCATAAGAACGGCATCGAGACTGAAGAGGTCCGGGAAATTCCTTATGAAGAGGCGATCCGGCAATTCCGCAAGCGGCGCGCTGCGCCCGCGCGGCAGCAGGCACAGGGGTCGGTTCCTGCCACTGATTCAGCAAAACGGGAGCCAGCAGAACCCGAGCCACCGAAACCAGATGCGGCGAAACTCATTGCGGCAAACCTGATCGCAGCTCACCTCGAAGCGGTAAGAGCGGATGCGACCAGTACGGCCGAGCCGAAGGCGAAAGTTCACGCGCCTGTGGCGGCCAAAGACGCCAGCAAAGCTGTCATGGACTCCGCAGCCTCGCCGGATTCTGAGCCAACCCCCAAAGCAACCCTCCAACCGCGGATCGATCTGACGGAAGCCATACCCTGGGCGATCACGCCGGCCCGAAGCCCAGCGCGTGTAATCAAGGATTCGCGGGAAGGTCCGAAGTCGAATGCGGTTCTGAACCCCAGAGCTCCAACCGCAACGCCGAAGCTGGTCTCGCCTGAGGTTGCGCTCAAGGCAAACCTAAAATCCGAAGCAACCGCCGCCAACGATGAGGCGGCTAAGTCCGTGCCCCAGTCAAAGCCCTTACCGCCACAGCATGCGGTGTCCAGTGCGGCGAGCCCTGAGAATCACAGCAGGGCGCGGATGAAAAGAAATCCCCGATCCAGTCAGGCGGAGCCCGCGGTGCAGGTCGCGCCGCCGTCGAAGAGGATCGCGGCATCCAGCCCCGCTAAGCCTGCGATTCAGCCCCGGCCCCGCGTAACAAAGCACGCGGCATCGGGTCCATCGCAGACCGCAACTCAGATCGGGGGGCAGGTGAAGCGCGCGGCGGGCGGTGCCACTGCGCCGAAACGCGCCGCAACCGCCAGGACGGCATCGCGCTCAAAGAGGCATCCGGCTTTTCGGCAAATACTGGCCGGCACCGTTGACGCAAAGCCGGCAGAAGCCGCCAGAAAATCCGCGTCGAAGAAGCAGGCCCCACCGGATCGCAATCGTCGCATTACCACACGCTTTTCCACGGCCGAGCAGCGGCGCATTGAGAAGCAGGCGGCCCAGGCCGGTCTCACCGTTTCGGCCTGGATGCGACATTGCGCGCTGGCCCAGTCCGGTTCCTCGACGAATCCGCAAGCTCCAAAACCGCCAAAGACTGAAAATAGAGGACCGGCGCAACCGCACCGACCCTCCCAGGATGTGACCTTCTTTGCCCCGCCTGCCAGCTCAATGGTGGGAAACTTCCTCACGCTGCTGCGCCAGCGTTTTCTCGCGTCACCACGCAGGTTTTCGGAGCAAGCTTAGCCCCAGTGCGGCACAAGGCCTCGTGAAGGATCGAGAACGGAAAATGGGAGGCACTCTTTCGCTGGTGGAGGGAACAGCCTTCTACTGCTGCACCTGGGTAGCCTTGTCATTTTCAAAGGTCACCTCCCAGTGCTTGCCGCCGGCATCATAGTCCACGGTGCGGTTGCCGTAATTCGAAGAGTCCGACCGCTGCATCACGCCCAGCGCCATCGCAACTTCCAGCTCCGTCATGCCCGCTTTCGGCTGGTGCCGATCGACCGCCTGCCACACATCGGCAGGCCAGAATTTGTACATCTGGTGCGGATCGTCGTAATAAAAAACATTGTCGCAATAATACGTCGAATCCGTGCCCTGAATTGTGCCGATCGCTGTTGCAAATTCCTTTGGATCGCCTGGCATCGTGAACACGGCGAAGGCCTGAGACGTTCCACGCGGTATCCTCGTCGCCAGATCGGCGGGAACTTTCTGCGTGACGATTGCGCTTATGTCCAGCCGCTGGACACTCGGCAGCACTCCGGCTTTGTGAGCGAAATCGACCCGGTGCGATGCATACGGATAGTAGTCCAGTTCGTAGCCGGCCTGCACCCAGACCGGCTTGCCAATCAGGTCGCGCGCCGACTTCAGGTCGTCAATGTACAGTTTGCGCGGCTGGACCATTTCCTCGTCGGAAAGGTGCCGCTCCTCAGCCTGCTGCGGCGCCACGCCCGGCCGATTGCGCGCTACCTGAATCCGCCAGATCCCGATGCCAAGGATCAGAATCGCGGGCAGAACAATCAGCGCAAGTTTTTGCCAGGTCTTCATTGCTTATCAGAATATTCAGATGCGCGGCGCGGCCTCAAGCTGCGGGTAATTCGCGCCGGGCGAGCCAGCCCAAGCAAATCCCCACTCTACGCCAGTCCCCGCTTTGCCAGGTCCGCCAGTGCGAGCGTCAGCAGACGGGAATCGTTGAGCGAAGCAGGCCGCCGCACCGTCATCCCCAGGTTCGCCGCAAATTCGCGAAAGCCGATATCGATGTCGTAGAGAATCTCGACGTGATCGCAAAGAAAGCCAATCGGCTGAATGATGAGGCTGGTCACGCCCTTTTCGCGCAGAGCCGTCAGCGTATCTTCCACCGTCGGGCCAATCCATGGCCCGCCCGACAGTCCCTGGCTCTGGAAGGCGAAGTACCAGTTGTCCGGCGTGAGCCCCGGAATGCGTCCGGCCACCAGAGCCGCGGTCAGCTTGGCTTCCACGGGATACGGGTCTGGCGGATCAGGCGCGCTGTCTGCGCTCGTCCGCGGCGCGGAAATGATGGTTCTGCACGGAACGCTGTGCGCGGTGAAAAGGATGGGGACCTGACTCCCAACCTCAGCACCGAATTGCTCGCGCAGAGAGCGCAGCCGTTCGGCAAATGCATCGGCGAGCAGCGGATGATCAGCCCAGTCATCCAGAAACCGCAGGGCCAGCGAGCCCTCGGCAGAGGCAAACACGGCGCGCCGATACAGGCCTACGCTGGTGCGTGAATTTTGCGGCGCAAGGCAGATGACCGCCGCGCGCGTGATGCCATCGTCGCGCATTTTCTTTACCACGTCGGCGATGAACGGCCTCCAGTTCCGCATCCCGACATATACAGGCATGCCGAGTTCTTCGGCGAGCAGTCGGCCCTGCTCGAGCGTGAGCCGAGTGAGCGGGCTTCCGCCGATCAGTGAAAACCGATGCCGCACCTCTTCGACAGCTGCTTCAGGAAGTTGCCGACCGCCAGTCACGCGCAGCAGATACTCTGGAATCTCCTCCACCGTGTCTGCCGTGCCGTGGGCCAGCAACAGAACAGCGTCAGACATGGCGCGCCTCCAAAGGCGACAGCGCCGGTGAGTACTCACGCACAAATTCGACCACGGCCTGAACGTTTTCGACAGGGGTGCCCGGAACGATGCCGTGCCCGAGGTTGAAGATGTGACCAGGCCGGCCGGCGGCTTGCGCCAGGATCTGATGAACGCGTTTGCGGATCAGCTCGGGCTCGGCAAATAATGTGATGGGGTCCAGATTGCCCTGCACCGCGCAGGCGTAGTCAAGGCCGCGCCACGCTTGGTCAAGCGGCGTGCGCCAGTCGAGTCCAAGAACGTCCGCGCCCGTTTCGCGCATCACGGGCAGCAGGCTCGCCGTATCCACGCCGAAGTAGATCACCGGCACGCCCTGCGCCTGCACTTCCCGCACCAGCGTGCGCGCAGCGGGCAGAACGAAGTCGCGATAGTCAGGCACGCTGAGCGCGCCCGCCCAGCTGTCGAAAATCTGGATAACGTCGGCGCCCGCGGCCACCTGTTGCGCGGCGAACTCCCGGAGCACAATGACGAGTTTGTCGAGCAGCCTGCGCCACGCGTCGGGCTGGCGGTACATCAACTTCTTGGTCTCGATGTAGTTGCGCGAGCCCCCGCCCTCGATCATGTAGCTGGCGAGGGTGAATGGCGCGCCGCAGAAACCGATTATGCCGAGGCGCCCGTGAAAATGCGCAACGACGCGCTGGATGGCCTCTCCGACGTAGCTCAGTTCGCTGGCGCGAGTGGTTTTGAGGGCGTCGATGTCGGCAACCGTGCGCAGCGGCTTGTGAATCACCGGCCCTTCGCCTGCCTGAAATTCGAAGTCCAGACCCATGCATTCGAGCGGCAGCAGCAGGTCGGCAAAAATAATGGCGGCGTCTACGTCCAGCTTTTCCGAGGCCGTGATGGTGACCTCCGCCGCCAGATCGGGGCGCTTGCAAATCTCCAGCAGCGTGTGGTGGCGCCGCACCGCCATATATTCCGGCATGTAGCGTCCAGCCTGGCGCAGAAACCACACCGGCGTGCGGTCCACCGGCTGGCGCAAACAGGCGCGGACGAATCTGTGCGAAGAAAGATCGGAAGTGCTCTCGAACATGAGGGGCTACCCTTTGAAGGTAGCAGGAACGTGCCCCTCCCGGAAACCGCTGCTCGGAGTCTGCGGGGAACAACTCCCGACCGAGAATGCGCATTGCCGGCTTTGGGGGAGGCGGCAGGTTTCGCGCTTCGGTTCAGATGTACCGGCTGGACTAATTTTTCGAAGAGCTTTTCTTCGAGGAAGACTTTTGGGGCACCTTAGCGCCTTCTTTGCGCGCTTCGGAAAGGCCGATTGCGATGGCCTGTTTGCGACTTGTGACCTTCTTGCCGCTGCGCCCGCTCTTCAGCGTGCCACGTTTCATCTCGTGCATCTCTTCCCGGACCTTTTCCCCCGCTTTGGGGCTGTACTTCCTGCCTGAGGACGATTTCTTCGAGGAGCTTTTCTTCGTTGCCATTCCCACATTCTCCCTTCTGGGTTATGGGAAGCAGCGCAGGATAAAGGGGTTGCGCGGAGACGCAGACATTCCAGGCCGGCGCGGGGTTCAGGGCGCCGGTGCTCCCGGACTTCGCCATTGAGCTTGTCCGCATAACGATTGACGATATGAACGGATCGCGTTAACATTGTTGAAGTTGATTGTAAGCTTCGATCGCGAGACCGAGACTCTTTGGGAAACCGGCAGGAGCCGTAGGTTTCCTGCGTCCATTCGACAAACCGCCGGCAAGAACTTGGCGATTCTCGATGCCGCTGTCAATCTTTCTGAATTGCTTGTGCCTCCCGGAAATCGGCTGGAACGGCTGAGGGGAGACCGGGCCGGACAATACTCCATCCGAATCAATAACCAATACCGGATCTGTTTCGTGTGGCGCAACCAAAACGCCCACTTAGTCGAGATCGTGGATTATGACTGAGGAAGCCCGCAATGAAGATTTTTGCGTTTCATCCCGGAGAAATTCTCAGGACCGAGTTCATGGAGCCGCTGGGTCTTTCGGCGTGGCGGCTGGCAAGGGAAGTCGGAGTTCCGGCGCCTCGCATCAACGATATCGCGCGCGGCAAGCGGGGCATCTCCGCGAATACCGCCCTGCGCCTGGGTCGCTACTTCGGTAATTCCGCGCAGTTCTGGCTGAACCTGCAAAATCGGTACGACCTCGCGGAAGCCGCAAAGGACAAATCGATACAGAAGATTCGCACCAGGCGAGCGGCTTAACTTACAGCAAGGGCAGCGGGCAGAATGTCTTCGACGTCGACCCACTGCGTGGGATAGTCGCCGGTATAACACGCCACGCAGAATTTGTTGCCTTCCCCGCCGTCGCACGCTTTACGTAACCCCTCCAGTGACAAATAGGCGAGCGAGTCGGCCTCGATGTACTGCCGAATCTCCTCGACGGAGTAGTTGGCGGCGATCAGCTCAGACTTACGGGGCGTATCCACGCCGTAATAGCAGGGCGCGATCGTCGGCGGGCAGCTGATGCGCAGGTGAACCTCGGTCGCCCCAGCCTGACGCACCATCCGGACGATTTTCCGGCTCGTTGTGCCGCGAATGATGGAGTCGTCGATGAGGATAATCCGACGGCCTTCGAGCAGATTGCGCACCGGGTTGAGCTTGAGCTTCACGCCGAAGTCGCGCACGCGCTGCTCGGGCTCAATAAACGTGCGGCCTACGTAGTGATTGCGGATGAGGCCAAAGCGGAATGGAATGCCGCTTTCGGCGGCGTAGCCGATGGCAGCGGTCACGCCGGAGTCGGGGACGGGAACGACGAGGTCGGCGTCGACGTGCGATTCGCGCGCGAGCTGTCGGCCCATCTCTTCGCGGCTCTCCTGCACCCAGCGGCCGTAGATCATGCTGTCGGGCCGCGCGAAGTAGACATGCTCGAAGATGCAGCTGGTCTGATTCGGCGTCGCATACTGGCGAGATGTGACGCCATCGCCCGTTACCATGATCAGCTCGCCGGGCAGCACGTCGCGCTCGTATTTGGCGCGGAGCAGATCGAAGGCGCACGTCTCCGAGGCGAAGACTACAGTGTCGGGACCGTCGGGATTCGAAATACGGCCCATCGAGAGCGGACGGAAGCCATGCGGATCGCGCGCGGCAAAGATGCGGTCGCGCGTCATCATGACGATTGAGAAGGCGCCCTCAACCTGGCGCAGCGAATCGGCGATGGCGTCGACGAGCGTGGTGGCCTGGGAGTGCGCGATGAGCTGGACGATGATTTCAGAATCGCTGGTCGTCTGAAAGAACGCTCCCTGGCGCTCGAGCTGGATGCGCAGATTGCCGAGATTGACCAGGTTGCCATTGTGCGCGATAGCGATGAGGCCCTTGGTGGATTCGACGCGGATGGGCTGCGCGTTGAGGAGCGCCGAGTCGCCCGTAGTGGAGTAGCGCGTGTGGCCGATGGCCATGTCGCCCTTGAGCCGCGCGAGGACCTCGTCGGTGAAAATTTCAGACACCAGGCCCATGCCCTTGATGTTCGAGAGATGCGTGCCGTCGGCGGTGGCGATGCCGGCGGATTCCTGCCCCCGATGTTGCAGGGCGTAAAGGCCGAGGTAGACCTGGCGGGCGGCATCAGGGTGGTTGTGGATGGCGACTACGCCGCAGTGTTCTTTTAATTTCGGATCGTCGGCTTCAGGGGCTAAAGCCCCCTCTAACTTTGGCGCGTTATCGGCACGACTGAAGTCGTGCCCTGTTACAAAAGCGGATTCTTCGCCGGGGAAACCTTCGAGGAGAAGACGGCTCACGCGGTCACCCCTTCGGCGAGGTGGGATTCGAGGGAATCGGAGAAGCAGGCCTTTATAGCGGCCAACGAGCCCGATATCATTGCGTCACCAAATCGGATCGAGACGACATCGCCTCCCGTTTTGCCGATCACAGCGCCGGCGACTGGAAATTCCTTACAGATAGCTTCTGCGGCCGACGGGTCGCACGTAATGATTGCCTGTGAACTGTATTCTGCGAACAAAACTACGGGTGCTGGTACCTCGGGATCAGACAGGGGCGTCCTTAGGTTAATCCTGTCGATGTTGCTGAGATCAACTTCAGCTCCTATGCCCATCGGGAATGTCGCTTTGGCGATAGCTGCGGCGATACCACCGTCGCACACATCAGATGCCGAGTGAAGCCGGTGCTCCTTCGCCATTCGGATCAGGAATTGCTGGAGAAGCTGCTCGTCGTCGTCAAGGTCAAGTTGCGGCGGCTCGCCCCACTGAGTTCCCATAATTGTCTTAGCGAATTCCGAAGAGCCAAAACCGCAAAGAATTCCTTTAGGAACTACAGTAGTGACTCCGGATAGCAGCAGAATCGCATCTCCGGCCTTTTGAAATCCGCTCGGAACGGCCTTGGTCACATCCTCCAAAATCCCCACCACGCCCACCACCGGCGTGGGATAAATCCCCTCGCCCCGCGTCTCGTTGTAGAGGGAAACATTGCCGCCAGTGATCGGAGTGCCTAATGCCGTGCAGGCCTCGGCAATCCCATCGATGGCCGCCGAAAGCTGCGCCATGATTTCCGGTTTTTCCGGATTGCCGAAGTTGAGGCAGTTTGTCGCGGCTACGGGCGTTGCTCCGGTGCAGGCTACTTTGCGGGCGGCTTCGGCGACAGCGTGCATCGCTCCGAGCTTGGGGTCGAGATAGCACCAGCGTCCGTTGCCGGCTAAGGCCATCGCTAGCCCGCGTTCGTGGCCGGGTGTGCCGGTGCCTTTGATCCGCATCACGCCGGCTTCGCCGCCGGGACCCTGGACGGTATTCGTTTGCACCATGCTGTCGTACTGTTCGAAGACCCAGCGCTTGGAGCAGATGTTCGCTGAAGCCAGCAGCTTCTTAAGATCCGCCGTATAGTCGCGCGGCTTTTTTAGCTCCTCCAGGATGTGCGGCGGCGGATCAAGCGGAACCTTGATCTGCTCAGGCCGCGACCATGTCCCGACCGGCCGGTGATAGACCGGCGCATCGTCGGTGAGCGATCGGTTGGGGATGTCCGCAACGATCTCGCCATGATGGACCACGCGCAGGCGCGGCTCTTCAATAACAGTCCCGACGATGACGCCTTCGAGTCCCCACTTCTCAAAAACGCTGAGCACCTCGTGCTCACGGCCGCGCTCGGCGACCAGCAGCATGCGCTCCTGCGATTCGCTGAGCATCATTTCGTACGCGGTCATGGCGGATTCGCGCTGCGGGACGTGGTCGAGATTGAGCTCGATGCCAACGCCCCCGCGCCCACCCATCTCGCAGCTGGAGCTGGTGAGCCCCGCCGCGCCCATGTCCTGAATGCCGACCACCGCGCCCGTCTTCATGGCTTCGAGGCAGGCTTCGAGCAGCAACTTCTCCATGAACGGGTCGCCCACCTGGACGTTGGGGCGCTTCTGCTCCGAGCCCTCTTTGAATTCCTCGCTGGCCATGGTGGCGCCGTGAATGCCGTCGCGGCCAGTGCGCGCGCCGACGTAGATGACCGGATTGCCGATGCCAGAAGCTTTCGCGTAGAAAATCTCGTCGCGCCGAACCAAACCGAGAGCAAAAGCATTCACCAGAGGATTGCCGGAGTAGCAAGGCTCGAACTTCGTCTCGCCACCGAGATTCGGCACGCCAAAGCAGTTGCCGTATCCCGCGATCCCGTGGACCACGCCCTCCACAATGGAATGATTCTTGCGGACCACGTCTTCCGGGGTCTGCTCGTCGGCCGTCAGCGGGCCGAAACGGAGCGAATCCATGACAGCCAACGGCCGCGCACCCATCGTGAAGATGTCGCGCAGGATGCCGCCAACGCCGGTGGCTGCGCCCTGATATGGCTCGATATACGAAGGATGGTTGTGCGACTCAATCTTGAACGCGCAGGCCCAGCCATCGCCCACGGCGATAATGCCTGCATTCTCGCCCGGTCCCTGCACCACCCTGTCGCTCTTTGTGGGCAAGCGGCGCAGATGCACTTTCGAAGATTTGTAAGAGCAGTGCTCACTCCACATCACGCTGTAGATGCCCAGCTCGGTCAGCGACGGCGTGCGGCCGAGAGCGTCTTCGATGCGGCGATATTCTTCCGCAGTGATGCCATGCGTGGCAATTAGCTCTGGCGTGATGGTGGCTGGCGGGGGTGCCGGGGTCGCAGCCACGCCCGCCTTTAGCGTGGTGGGGTGCTGCGCCACTGCGGCTGAGAAATTCATGTCCAGTTCATCTTCATTGTCGCATGGGGACTGGCCGTCCAGGCGGACCGTGCTGCGCGCGAAACCCAACGGCCTCCGGTCATGCCGGAGCGGGCATCGACGTTGCCTCGTGAATGGCGAGGAGTGTTTCGAGCAACGGCTTCAGGTCCTTCAGGTGAAGTGCGTTGGCGCCATCGGACCTGGCCTGTGCTGGGTTGTCGTGGACCTCAAGAAAGATGCCGTCGACGCCAGCTGCAACCGCCGCGCGCGCCAACACAGGAATGAATTCGGGTTGGCCGCCGGAGACGCCATTGGCTCCGGAAGGAATCTGCACCGAGTGCGTGCCGTCAAAGACAACCGGGGCAAAGGCGCGCATGATGGCAAGCGAGCGCATGTCCACAACCAGGTTGTTGTAGCCGAACGCCGCGCCGCGCTCGGTCAGGAAGACGCGGGTATTGCCGGTGGTCGCGATTTTCTCGATCGCGTGGCGCATGTCCCACGGGGCGACGAACTGGCCTTTTTTGACGTTGACGGCGCGGCCGGTGTGGCCCGCAGCGACCAGCAGATCCGTCTGCCGGCAGAGGAAGGCAGGAATCTGCAGCACATCCGCACCCTCGGCGGCGATCTCGCAGTGGGCGGGCTCGTGCACGTCAGTGAGGACGGGAAGGCCGGTGGCTTCAGCGAGCTGGCGCAGGATCGCCGTACCCTCAACCAGGCCCGGACCGCGAAAGCTCGACACAGAGGTGCGGTTGGCCTTGTCGTACGAAGCTTTGAAGATGTACGGCAGCTTCAGGTCGGAAGCGATGCGTTGAATGGCGTCCGCCATGGTACGCACATGCGCCTCGCTCTCGATCACGCAGGGACCCGCGATCAGGAAGAGGCTGCCTCCGCCAACGCGTACCGGGCCGATTTCAAATTCGGCGCTCACAGGGTTATTCAATCACACGAGGCAACACTTCCTGGAGCACAATGGCTGGATGAAGAGAAAGGAAGGGAGCGCCGAGGTGACCCGGTTCCTCGATGCATGGTTTGCTGTCAGGCAGGTCATTCAGGCAGCGAATTTCAACCGGTTCCACGGAGCGGGCCTGAGCGCCACGCAGTTTATGACACTGAATCTGCTGCCGCCCGATGGAAAGGGAATCGCGATTGGAGAACTGGCGCGACGCATGAACCTGCGGCCGGCGACCGTCGCGAAAACGATTGATAGCCTTGAAGCGAGGGAGATGGTCGCAAGAATCCGCGATACCTTTGACAGGCGGAGCGTCCTGATCAGAGTTACTCGAGCCGGGAAGAAGTTGCAAAATGCCGCCCATGGCCAATTCCAGGCGCAGATCGAGAACCTTTTCAAGACCATGACGTCACGCGAGCGCCAGGGCCTGATAGATGGATTGGAGAGCCTGGCCCGCGCTGCCGCGAGCCAGAACGAACCGTTGGATGGCGGTCTCACTCGCGCGATTGGCGGCGTTCTTCCGGCGGCGCGTAGTGGACGGCGATCTCCGCGGGGGTGATGGCGATCCTCGAATTTTCGGAAATAGTCTTTGCGATGGTTTCGTCGCTGTGACCCTGCCTGCGAAGCGTCTCGACCTCATCGCTGATCATGCCGACGAAAGCCTGGATGGGAAACATCTCAGGACCGAGGCCCGCCAGGGCGCGAAGAGCTTTTTGGGCGCGGACGGCCTCCTCGACGGGGTAAAGCGTGGTTTTCTGCGGATCGTTCATCGAAATCTCTCCTGAATAATACTTCGTAGTACGAAATATATTCTGGAGATCTCAGCAACCCATGTCAAGTCGAAGGAGGAGGGCGGGTTCAGTCGCACTGGGCCTGTTCGAATCCGAGTCCGAGCAGCAGTTTTGTAACAGTGCCGCACGCGTTCTGGTGCGCTGTCGCAAGGATGCCGGCAGCGAGCGCTGACTGGCGCAGATTCTCGACAGCCTGGGCGCGCACCTCGCCCTCAAGTGTCGGGTCTACAGGCACCAGCAAGCCGGTAGTGCGGGAATAGACGTGGGTCTTCTGATCGTCAAGGGCGACAGTGAAGACTTGTGCAGGCGGAAGATGAACGTTTACGGCGCGCCCGCTCACCTGGACATCAGCAAGAGTAAGCTCGCCCAAGTCGACGCCGGCGATGGCCTGCCCGTGAACCTCAAGGATGATGCGGTCGCCGGTGAGGAAGGCGGGCAGAACGCGGCCCTCGCGATCGCCCGAGACCATCTTGTCCATCGTGAAGGAGACGGATTCAAGGCGCGAAAGCCGGCGAATCTGCGTAACGACTGTCGGCTGCGACGTATCGATACGGAGGGTGCGCGCGCTGAGCACGCCGGCCACGCGATCCCAGATTCCGCGCCTGGCTACGTGAAGGAAGAGCGTGAGGATGGCCGCGCCGAAGAGTCCGCCGAGCAAAAGCGTTGCGAGAACGACCAGCAACAGCCGGGTACGGGGACGCGTGCGTGTGGTGACCGGAGGCATGAAAATCAGATGATGAGATGCCGGCAACAGGAAGTCACGATTACAGTTTACGGTCCTCCGCGCATTTTCAGAGACTCCACAGCCTCGTCGATCTACTCATCGCGCAGCGCGCGTGCCGGATCGATGCGCGTAGCCCGCCAGGTCGGCATCAGGCAGCCACCGAGCGCAACCACGCCAAAGACCGCCGCCATCGGCAGTAGCATGCGAGGATCGCTCCACGAAACGCCAAACAGCAACTGGTGCGACCAGTCGCTGCTGTCCACCACGCGCAGCGCAACCGCTGCCATCGCGCTTCCGGCCGCCATTCCCGCGAGCAGCAGGAGTGTGGCGCGAGCCAGGATCAGCCGCGCCACGTCGCCCCGCGCCGCCCCAATCGCCATGCGTACGCCGATCTCCCGTGTCCGCGCTGTCACCATCGTCGCCAGCATCGAGTACAAACCAAGGCCGGCGAGAAACAGCGCAATCGCCGAGAATCCGGCAATCAACCAGGTCTCAAAACGCTGGGTCCCCGTCATCTTGTCCAGTTGCATCTCTCCGCTCCACGGGGCCAGCAAAGACACCGTTGGATCGATCCTCTGAACCACGCTCGCCGCCGCCTTCTCGTACTGCATCGGATCGCCAGCGACTCGCATCACCAGTCTCGGGCGCATCAGCTCCGATGCCTGCGCAAAAGGAAACACCGCGAACGGCTCAGGCGGATCGATCAGCGAATCCTGCCGCGTGTCCGCAACCACGCCCACAATCTGCCGCTCCTCGTCGCCTGCAGGGTCGAGGTCCTTCGCCTGGTTGCGCAACTCCCGAATATCGGGCCGAATCAGCCGCCCCACCGGATCATCGTGTGGGAAATACCGCTTCACAAATGCCTGATTGACGACTGCCACCGGTGGCGCATTCTTATCGTCATCCGCCGCTGTGAACAGCCGGCCTCGCAGCAGCGGCACTCCGAGCGTCTCAAAGAACCCCGGCTCCGCCACGCCCACCAGCGTCCTCTGCTCATATCCAGGCGCATTCGGCCGTCCGTCGATCTCCACGGTTGCACTGGCGCGCGCCCACTGCAGCGGCAATGGATAGCCGCCAGATGCGCTTCGCACGCCCGGGATCGCGGCCAGTTTGGGAATCAGCTCGCGATAGAAGAGTGCCCGCGTAGTGTGCGGATAGCGAACCTCGGTCAGAGGGAGGTTGAACGAAAACAGGTGATCCGTTTTGAACCCCGTTTTAACGTTGCGCGTGTTCACAAATCCACGGATCAGGAATCCCGAACCCATCAACAGCGCGACACCCAGCATTGTTTGCACACCACGAGCGCGTTCTGGAACCACTGCGTACGCCGGCCCGTGGTTGCATGTCGTCCCTGCTCGCGCAACTCGGTAATCGGAGCCACGCGCGTGAGCTTCCACGCCGGTACCACGCTGCTCAACAGCACACACAGCAGCGAAATCGCCGCAGTAAAGCACAACACGCGCCAGCTCAGCCCAACCTCGCCGATCCGCGGAATATCGTCGGGGATCAACGGCAGCGCCACTCGCACCAGCTCCCATGCCAGCGCCGCTCCCACCAGCCCTCCGCAGATTCCCAGTACCAGCGCCTCTATCAGCATCTGCCGCCATACGCGCCATTGCGATGCCCCCAGTGCGGTCCGCAGCGCCACTTCTCCGCTCCGCCGCATCGCTCTTGTCAGCATAAGGCCGGCCACATTGGTGCAGACAATCAGCAGCACCGCCATCACCGCCGCCAGCAGCAGGTACAAGGGCGTCCGGACCGAACCCGCCACGTCCTCCAGTTCCGAATGCACGCCGGCACCATTCTGATGGCGAATTTCGCGATAGCTCTGCGCCAGCGCTGCCTGAATCGCACTCACGTCGGCCCGCGCTTGTTCCTGCGTCACGCCCGGCTTCAACCGCCCGATCACCTCAGCGACCGGGCTGTCCCGAGTCTTTGCACGCGGCACGGAACCCTCCAGAAGAAACGCAACGTTCGACCATACCTGCGCCGTCACGTCGCGCGGCTCGACCAACCCCCGCGGCATCACGCCAATCACGGTGTAGGGCTCGTCGCTGATCAGGATCGTCTGCCCCACGACATGCGCATCGCTCCCGAACACGCGCTGCCAAAATCCATAGCTGAGGATCGCCACATGGTGTCCTGCCTGTTCGTCGTCCGCGACGAAATTCCGCCCCATCATCGGCTGCACTCCCAGCACGTCAAAATAGTTCGCTGAGACGCGATTCAGATCGGCGACCTCGCCCGCGCCGCCTTCGCGGCTCATCAGCCGCGCGTCGGCGTTCACGGCTGCCATTCCGCTGAAGGTATGATTCTGTGCCTGCCAGTCCAGATAATCGGGCCACGAAGTGTCATGCCACCACGATCCGCCGCCGGGGTCCTGCTCAACCGTGCGCACCGCCATCAGTTGCTCGGGATGCGGCAACAGAAACGGCCGCAGCAGAACGCCATCCACCAGGCTATAGACCGCAGTCGTCACGCCAATGCCGAGGGCCAGCGTCACGATGGCCGTGGCCGCAAATCCCGGCGCGCGCGCAACAAGGCGCATCGCGAAGACAAGATCGGATCCGAAAGCGTTCAGCATAGGGTTCAGGAATCACCGTCCGGCCAGCATCCGGCTTAGCAGGCCGTGTCCTCCATTCTCGCCGTTATTACTCGAATCTTTCGCGCTGCCTTTGTTTTTTCCCCATGTCTGGTACAAGCCAAGGTACGCATAGTTCTCCGTTTGTCCAAAGACCGAGTGCCCATACGCGAAAAGAATCTGCAGGCCAGGATTTTTGATGTAGTAGTAGCCGCCGAGGTCGACCAGCGTCGAGGCCTGCGTTTGCGGCGTCGCCAGCCCCTCGTGCGCGTGCCAGAAAACTTCGCCCCCCAGCGTCCACTTCTTGCCGATATTCCGCTGCAGCAGCCATCCCGCATAAGGAAAGCTGCTGTACTGTGTCTGGTGGATCAGCGTGTAACCCGCGCCGCCATAGGTCGTCCACTCGCCCCAGTCTTTCTGTACCCACACCGGCAACCGGTACCACACGCGCCCCACGCCAAGGCCCTTTGCGGAGCTGCCCGTCGGCAATTCCAGCATGGTGAACGAGCCGATCTCGGGCATGCGCTTCGTCTGCTTGATGAAGCGAATCTTCGCGCCCAACTCTGTATCCGCCAGGCCATACGCGCTCGGACCAATGCCGGCTGGCGCATAGACCGCGCTGTTCGAGGGGATGGCCCCGCCCCATCCGAAGATCGCGTGCAGCTGAACGTTCGGCACTACACCCCAATTGAACTCAAGCGCCGGCCCCGTCGGGTCGGTCTCGACCGGCGTGCTCGACAACTGGCCGAATTGGTAGAACTCGTAGTGGCGGAAGTCGACCGGCTCCGGATCGTCGGTCTGAAACGGCGGACCTGCCCATGCGGGCGCGGAGGAAAACACCAGCGCCGCGGTGACAGCCAGCAGCACGCGAGTGGAGGATGCAATTCCGAATTCGATTGATCGCGTCAGCCGCATCACCCCTCCATCAGCGGGGACAATTTCGATGAGTTTATGGCAGCTGGCCAACCACGCTCGTTGCCGCAGGTCCTCTTCTCAGCCACAGGGCGCCGCCGGCGATCACCGTCAACACCGCCAACACCTGCGCCAGCGTCAGAGCGCCGCCAAGCAACGGTTCGCGGCCCGCATCCCCCCGCAAAAACTCCAGGAAGAAACGGCTCAGGCCATAGAGAAACAGCCATGCCCCCGCTACCTCACCTGTGCGCTCCGTGAGTCCACGGCGCAGCATCCACATCAGCAGCGCGAAAATCGCCAGCGAAACGGCCGCATCGTAGAGCTGCACCGGATGAAGCCTGATACCCAGCGGCACGCGATACCACAGATACGCCACCACGCTGCGGTACGTCACGCCCCACGGCAGCCTGGTGGGCGTGCCCCATGCCGATCCGCCGCAGAACGCGCCGAGACGATTAATACAGAATGCCAGCGCGACCGCCGGCGCCAGGGCGTCCATGGTCCGTAGAAGCGGCAGACCTTCGGCGAGCGAATACAGCACCCCTGCAAGAAGCGCCACAACGACGCCACCCAGCACGCACCAGGTATTCGGGACGCTCATCAGCCCCAGCAGCCAGAACGGATGCTCGCGAAAAAGCCCCAGATGGGTGAACACGAGCAGCAGTCGCGCCGCGAACAACGCCGTCAGAATGGCGACAAGCCCAAGGTTCCAAACCTTTTCAGGATTCAGGCCCGTCCACTTCGCCGCCTGCATGGACACCGCCAGCGCGGCCAGCAAAGCCACTGCCGTGCAAACGCCGTAGGCTGGAATGGCTATATGCCCGAAATGGAAGAGGATGGGGCACACGGGTCGACAGGACGGAAAGGTGTACGCGCGGGACAAACAAGAAGACCGACCCGCTTGGCCGTGGGACGATGCGCCGGTGAACCCGTCCTAAGACGGTGGGAACTCTCCGCGGCTCTTTAGGCATTCCGAACTGGCGGACACTGCACACCGAGCCGATTTGTCGAGTCGAGCTCCCTGTTCAATGAATGTAGGTTCAACCAGCGTTGACCGCCCTCACCTGCTTTGCAGGCCGGTCTCTTGACTGGATGCTAACGGTACCCACCCTGTTTGGCAAGCGGCATCCCGCTCCCACAAACAGGGGATGCGCCAACCTGGGAATTCGAGGGCTGCAAAACTAAATGGGAAGTGCCGAATCTGTAGCTCGCCAGACCTCGCAAAATCGAACACCCAAACGGCCTGGAACCGGATCGATCATTTCACACCCTTGTTCGGGTCCCATGCCCCCTCCAGCTTGCGAACGTAAAGAATCTGTCCGATGTGATAAGCGTTGTGCGCGCCAACGTGCGCGATCAGCGATGCATTCTTCGCCAGCGTTGGATCGTCGGCCGATTCCACCGCCTTCTCCCAATCCGTCATAACCTGGTCGAGCTTCTTCTGCAAATCCTCCCACTGCGCGGCGTTGAAGTCGGTGAACGTCTCGTTGTTGTTGCCGTCAAACGTCGCCTGCTTCTCTCCCTTGAAATGCTGCAACTCCCGGTTGTCCCAATACCAGATGTGATAAGCAAGCTGGCCGACGGAATGGCCGCCACCCGGAGGCATCCACTTTGCTTGTTCAGCGGTCAGCCCCTGCACTGCGATCTTCGCCGGCACAAACCAGTCTTCCTGATCGTGCGTGGTGTGCAGCTGCTCCAGCAGAACGCCGCGCAGTGTGGTTGGTGGTTGCTTGCTCTGCGCAAATGCGCCGAGAGGGAGAACGATGAGCAGCAGGAGAGCGGCTTTCTTCATGGTGTGGATTCCCTGCCGGAGCCCAATTGGTCGAGTTGGGGAAGCAGAGCTTCGGTGCGCCGAATGTACCATGCTCCGACGCGCATGCCCATAGCCACGTCTCTTGCAGCGTAACGTCCAGCGGTTGGCTTCGCTGCGTGATACTTTGATCTCGCGCAGTCGAGGGTGCGGTTCCAGTCTGCTTCGAGAAAATCGATCTGCCCCTCACATTCAAACCCTGAGGACGATCGTATGAACCGAACACTCGCCTTTCGTGCCATCCTGCTCGCGTCTCTCTCCGCAGCTCTGGCTTCCATTGCAAATAGCGTGCAGGCACAATCCGGCTCATCCCTCGAGCAGCGTATCCAGACCATCATGGCGCGCCCGGAGTTTGCCCACGCTCGCTTCGGAATCGAGTTCATCGACGCCAGCACCGGCAACGTGATCTATAAGCTGAATGAGCAGGAGCTCTTTGTGCCGGGGTCCACAACCAAGCTGCTGACCGAAGGCACGGCCCTCGAACTCCTTGGACCGGACTATCGTTTTCACACAAAGATCTACCGCACCGGACCCATCGATAAACACGGCACGCTGAAAGGCGATCTGGTGCTGGTCGCGAGCGGCGATCTCGATCTTTCCAATCGCATCCAGCCCGACGACACCCTCGCCTTCGAAAATGAGGATCACTCCTACGGCGGCCCCGACAGCCACGGTTTGCCCGGAGACCCGCTCCTGGTGATCCACGAGTTCGCAAAGCAGATCGCCGCAAAGGGAATCAAGCGCGTCCAGGGAAGAATCCTGATTGACGACACCCTGTTTCCCGGCGGCGAGCGGGAACTCGGAACCGGTGTCGTCGAGTCGCCGATTGTTGTCAACGACAACGTGATCGACGTCGTCGTCAGTCCCGCTGCAAAGGAAGACGCGCCCGTCGAGTGGAAGATTGGCCCGCAAACCGGCTACGTCACGTTTGTGAATCACGCGAAAACCGGAAAGGCCGGCTCGAAAAACACCCTCGACTACGACGAGGAGAAACTCAACCCGGACGGGTCCCGCAGCGTAACCCTGACCGGCAGCCTGGCGCTCGATGCAAAACCGGTGATGGCGTCCTACGCGGTTCCCGAGCCCACCCGATTTGCCGCGACTGTGTTGATGGAGGCACTGCGCGACCAGAATGTGACGTGCGCTCTCGCTGCCCCCGGGGAGGCGATCGATTTCAAAGCGCTTGCGCCAAAGTACACGGCTGACAACATGGTGGCGGAACACGTTTCGCCGCCCCTGCGCGAAGAAGTGAAGGTTACGCTGAAGGTCAGCCAGAATCTCCACGCCTCGTCAACGCCGTATCTGCTGGGCGCCCTGGTCGCACACAAAGATACCGATATCAAGCAGGCGGGCTTCGACCAGGAGCATGCGTTTCTCACGAAGGCCGGCCTCGACCTGAGCGGGGCGGCACAAAGCGATGGCGCCGGCGGCGACGCATTTTTCTCGCCTGACTTCATGGTCCACTACCTGCGCTTCATGTCCACGCAAAAGGACTACGATCTCTTCTATCGCTCGCTTCCTATTCTGGGTAAAGATGGCACCCTCTTCAAAATTCAGACCACCTCCCCCGCCGCCGGCCATGTGCACGCGAAGACGGGAACCTTCACGCTCTACGACCGCCTTAACAAGCGGCTGACAGTTACAGGCAAAGGTCTGGCCGGCTACATGGATACAGCGAGCGGCCAGCACCTCATCCTCGCCCTTTACGTCAACATGGTGTCAGTATCGGCCGAGGACCCCGACGCGACCCAAAACATCGCCGGAGAAGCCCTCGGCGCCATCGCCGCAGCCGCTTACGACGCGCCGCTGGGATCGGCTCCCACGCACTGAGACGCTGCCCGCCTACAGCCCCAGTTGCTCCTTGAAAGCCCGCGCCCGATCCCGCGCTACCGTCAGATCCGTGCCCTTACCGTCCTTCAGGCGAATATTCAGCATGCCTCCCGGCAGCGAGGAGATTTCCCTGATCCACGCCACGTTCACCAGCGTGGCGCGGTGGATCCGCAAAAACTGCTTCGGGTCCAGCTTCTTCTCCAGTTCCGCAATCGCGGAGTCGATACACCAGCTCTTCCCCTCCGACACCGCGTACGTCAGCTTGTCCTCGGCATAAAAATGCGTCACCTTGTCGAGATCGAGAAACCACAACCGATCCCCCAGCCGCGACGCAATCCTGCCTGGATACTCCGCCGCAGCCGCGCGCTGCCCTGCGCGCACCGACTCCGTAACCTGCCGCAGCAACGCCTGCAAATCCGCCTGCGCAGCCTGTCCGGATTTCCGCAGCCCTTCTACCTTGTCGAGGGCCTGCTCCAGCCGTTCCGGTTCCACTGGCTTTAGCAGGTAGTCAACCGAGTTCACGCCGAAAGCCTCAAGCGCGTATTGATCGTAGGCCGTCGTAAAAATCACCACCGGCTGCTTCGCCAGCCGCGACAGAACTTCAAAGCCATTCAGCCGCGGCATCTGGATATCGAGAAAGCACACATCGGGAGGATCGGCGGTCAGCGCTGCCACAGCCTCTTCCGGCTTCGTCGTCGAGCCGCTAACATCCACCCGACCCGTCTTGTCCAGCAGCCGCCGCAGACGCTCCAGCGCCAGCGGCTCGTCGTCCACCAGATACGCGCGCAGTTTCATACCCGTGGCAATACCATCTCCACCACAGACCAGGCGTCCCGCCGGAAAACATGCAGGCTGGCGTTCGCTCCGAACAGCGCATCAAGGCGCTGCACCAGCTTATCCAGTCCATGTCCGGCGCGAATTTCCGCCAGATCGAAGCCCGGTCCCGAATCGCGTACCTCAATCTTCACACTCCCGCCCCGCGCACTACCGTCCTCCCCACGCGCAGTCACCACGATCTCTCCGCCCTCGCTCAGCGGACCAATCCCGTGCTTCACCGCATTCTCCACCAAAGACTGCACCGACATCGGCGGAACCCTCGTCTCGCGCAGCTCAGCCGGCACATCAACCCGTCCGCGCAGCTTGTCGCCAAACCGCGCCCGCTCGATGTCCACGTAGCTTTCGACCATGGCCAATTCCTGCCGCAGCGGAATCAGCGAGTGATCGCTCGAGTCCAGCGATGCCCGCAGCAGCGTTGCCAGCCGTCCCACGATCTGCTCGGCCCTGGCAGGATCGAGTGCAATAAGCGCGCTGATCGAGTTCAGCGTGTTGAACAGGAAATGCGGATGAATCCACGACTCGAGCGACCGCAGCCGCGTTTCCGCGGCCAGCTTTCGCGTCCGTTCTTCGGCCAGCTCTTTTTCGTGTAGCTCCTGTTCCATCGCCTGCACGCGCGCCAGGAGCGAGGCGTGCGTCATCGCGCCGAGTCCAAAAACCAACGCCAGGGGAACGGCGAAGCGCAGCGTGCGAAGGTAGTCCGCCCAAAAATGTTGCGATTGCGAAACCCCGGCGGCAGCCAGCAGCGCCTGCGCCACCAGACAGCCGCCGAGGGTGAAAAATAGAATTCCCGGAACCACAACCGTCCAGGGCGGAAACTTCCGGACCACCACCACTCTGTTGATCAGCCAACCCAGCACCAACAGCGCGAGAATGCTGGTGAGGTTCGCGTAGACAAAGGTGAATGCCAGCGTGCGCAGCACCGAGTTTGCAGTTGGGGCCTGCCCGCTGGCTACCACGATCAGATCGACCAGCGCCACGGCAACATTGGTCCACAGCAGTGAGAATCCCCACCTGTGCCGGAATGGAGTCCCGCCCGTTGCTGTCACGCGCTGCCTCAATTCTTCCCGTTCGGCTGCGTGTTCAGAGGTTCGAGGCTGCCGATGCGAAACACACTCAGCAACTGCGGCGTGTCCTGGCCCGGCAGTTTCATTTCGCCAGAGACTTCCTCATAAATCGTCGCGTATTCAATCTGCTTCGTCCCGAGCGATACCCATATTTCGCCCCAGTAGTCGCTGCGCCCCTGCAACGTCATGCCCCCACTGGCCAGCTGCAACGGATTGAAAAACGCCCGATATTCGATGACGGCGCAATCCTGGCCATTCCTTATAGAGCGCCCCACCCACTCCAGGACGATATCGCGATTATGAAATGTCCCCACGTCCGGCATCTTCACGTTCTGCCCGGCGCCGGCGTGCAGCGGCTCGTTCAGTTTGAGCTCGTCGAAATGATTCTGCCCGAACGTCTCGAACATGCCTGTGTCCCAAACCAGGTTACGCTCCAGCACCGCCGAAGGGGGAAATGTCTTGAAAAAATCCGGCGCCATGGTGGCCGCCACATCGTTTCGGTAACGGAATCCCTCCATGAAATCGCGCCTTTGCTCAGCGCCGAAAGGTCCCGTCGCCCCATCCGCATCCGCCTCGGCGACATTCTTCCAGGCGACCTCTCCATTTGCCAGGCCACGCGTGTATTCCCCGGTTATTCGCTGGCGGCGAATCACCTCGCCCGTACGGTTGGCCGTGTTGTAAACCACGGTGAACTGGTAGCTGCGCGGCCCGGCGTCCCTCACAGCCGTTCCATGCGGCAGAGCCCAGGTCTGCGCATTAGCCGTTTGCGCCGAGGCGGACGGGCCAGACACTGGCGGGATACAAAGGCCGGACGCGGCCCACAGGAGCACGGAAAGAACAACGACTCGGTTGATCACGGTGTAGTACCTCCCAGCGCGAAGTCTCCCACCGCAGGGAAAGGCACGCAACCAATCGACGACTAAAGGCAATATTTCCCGACGACAGGCTCTCAGCAAGGGACGGACCGTGCAAGGTTTCTCCAGTGTCACACGCAACGGAGCACGGCCGGACTCCTTGGTAATGGGCCGGTTTGCCCCCTTTCCACAATTGACTTCCACCCCCAAATTCCCGTATCCTGAACTCCTTGCGCAGTGTGCGTCCTCGTGTCTGTGCGTTTACGCCGCAGCCGGGGACAGGCAAATCCGGGGAAAATCTGGACGAAACTCTGGACCGGGTTCGATCAATTCTGCGCCAACTCACGCGTACAGCATCCGAAAGCCGCGGAAGAGTTCAGTTTTCGCGGTTCGCTTTGCGTGGCAATTTTTCGGCGGAAGTTGCATGGCAGTTTAGGCGTTGCGTGGGCAATTTTGGCGCACCGCGCAGCAGGAATCAGCAAGGCCGGGGAGAAGATCAAGAGATGTCAACCTATATTCCGAGCGGGCTCAATATCGATCGCAAGTGGTTCGTGGTCGATGCCAGCGGCAAAACCCTGGGACGCCTCGCCACCGAAGCCGCCAGCGTGCTGGCCGGCAAACGCAATCCGAAGTACACGCCCTTCCTCGACATGGGCGATCACGTCATCGTGATCAACGCCAGCAAAGTGCGCCTTACAGGCCTCAAAAGCCAGTCGAAGACTTATCGCCGCTACACCGGCTTTCCCGGCGGTCTGCGCGAGGAGTCGTTCATTCGCCTCATTGAACGACGTCCCGAGAAGGTCGTCGAAGAAGCCATCAAAGGCATGCTCCCCAAGACCAAACTGGGCCGCAAAATGGCCACCAAGCTCAATGTCTATCGCGACGAGAAGCATCCCCACGCGGCGCAGAAGCCACAACCGCTCGAAGTCAACGCATAAGAATTTTTGTAACAAGGTTAGGCAAAGACGTTTTTGTAGCAACGCACAGGTTCGAACAGGTTTGGTTAGCAAGGTTTTGTAACAGGGCATGACTTGAGTCGTGCCGATCGAGGCACAAAATATCCGGGGCTTTAGCCCCTGCGGTGTACGAAAGAAGATTAAGGATAAAGCATGGCAGATAAGGTTCAATACTACGGCACAGGGCGGCGCAAATCGGCCATCGCCCGCGTGTATCTTCGCCCTGGCACCGGGGAGTTTGCGGTCAACGGCAAAAAGTTCGACGTTCATTTCGTGACCGAGCAGCAGCGCGTTGCCGCGAAGCGCTCCCTCGTCCTCACCGACACCGCCGCGACCTTCGACGTGGTCACCACTGTCTCCGGCGGTGGCGTAGCCGCCCAGGCCGATGCGGTTAAGATGGGCATCGCCCGCGCCCTGCTCCAGTTCAACGCCGAGCTGCGCAAGACGCTCAAGAGCGAAGGCCTGCTCACACGCGACGCAAGAGTGAAAGAACGCAAGAAGTACGGTCAAAAGGGAGCACGCAAGCGCTTCCAGTTCTCGAAGCGGTAAAGCAGTCACCAGTTGCCAGTCTCCAGTGGTTTTCTACCGGGGACTGGGGACTAAAAACTGGCGACTGTACCCAGGTAGTTCAATCTGCCCCAAACCGGGGCATCAATTCCGGCCCGATGAACGATGCCGGAATGCAGTCCAATAAGGAGGTCGTTTGGCAACCATCACCATGAAGGAGCTGCTCGAAGCGGGAGTCCACTTCGGGCACCAAACCAAGCGCTGGGATCCCAGGATGAAGGATTACATCTTCGGCGAGCGCAACGGCATTTACATCATCGATCTGCAGAAAACCCTCAAGATGTTCAAAGAGGCCTCGAAGTTCGTCACCGAACTCGCCGCCTCCGGCAAGGTCCTTCTGTTCGTCGGCACCAAGCGCCAGGCGCAGGACGCCATCGCCGAAGAAGCCACACGCTGCGGGATGTTCTACATCAACAACCGCTGGCTCGGCGGCCTCCTCACCAACTGGGTGACCGTGCAGAAATCGGTGAAGCGCCTTCAGGAACTCGATGAGATGGCCACCGACGGCCGCTACGACCTGCTCACCAAGAAGGAAGTCATCAAGCTCGAGCGCGAGCGCAAGCACCTTCAGGCCAATCTCGCCGGCATTAAGAACATGCGCCGCCTGCCCGACGCGATCTTCGTCGTCGACTCGTCGAACGAAGCCATCGCCGTTAAGGAAGCCCGCAAGCTCGGCATCCCGGTGGTCGCCGTGGTCGATACCAACTGCGATCCCACCGTGGTCGACTACGTGATCCCCGGCAACGACGACGCCCTCCGCGCCATCCGGCTCTTCACATCGAAGATTGCCGATTCGATCGCCGAGGGCGCTGCCGCCGCCACCGACAAGCAGTTTGCAACCGAAATGGCCGGCGTCTCCTCCGACATGCAGGCTGTCGCCGAAGGCGAACCCGCCGCGCTCGAAGCCGCGCCGGAAGCCGAAGCGGACCCAGAGGCCGTCGAAGTCGTCGACCTCGAAGCCGCGCTCGGCGGAGGCATTCGCAAAGCGCCCGCCATCGTCGCCGCGCTCGAAGAAGCCGAGGCTGCCGAAAGCGGATATTGAGCGGACGGACTGCGTTTTCAGAGAAGCGTGGCCTATCAACCGGCGCCACGCTTTTTCTCTGCCACCAGGGTTTGTATCAGGGCACGAGTTTACTCGTGCCGTAACAAGCTTGAAGAATAATAAGGTTTTGGTGTCTGCGTGCGAACGCGCGAGCGTTTAACCGCCAACGCCAAAGCCTCTAACGGAACCCCGCCTCGCGTCCCGCGCATTGCGGAACCCTCGCCGGGATGAAAAGATAAGGAACAGGTGAATCAAGGATGTCTACGGTGACTGAAAAGATCGATGCAAAGCTGGTAAAAGAACTCCGCGAAAAATCAGGCGCCCCCATGGGCGACTGCCTCAAGGCCCTCCAGGAATCGAAAGGCGAGATGGAAGAGGCCTTCGTCATCCTGCGCAAGCGCGGCATGGCCTCCGCTCAGAAGAAGGCCTCCCGCTCCACCAACGAAGGCGCGGTCGGCCAGTACGTCCACGCCGGCGGCAAAATCGGCGTGCTCGTCGAGCTCAACTGCGAGTCCGACTTCGTCGCCCGTACCGACGACTTCCAGGAGCTGCTCAAGGACATCGCCATGCACATCGCCGCCACCGACCCGCGCTACGTCCGCCGCGAAGACGTGACGGAAGAAGATCTGGCTCGCGAGAAGGACGTCTACCGCGCCCAAACCGCTGCCATGGGCAAGCCGGCGAATGTCGTCGAGAAGATCGTCGAAGGCAAGATGACCAAGTTCTACGAAGAAGTCTGCCTCCTCGAGCAGCCCTTCATCAAAGAACAAAGCCAGACCATCAGGGACCTCATCGCCCAGAAGGTAGGCAAGCTGGGCGAAAACATCACGGTAAAAAGATTCGCCCGCTTCAAGGTCGGCGACCCGACCTGGACCGTCGCGCAGACGAAGGCGGCCGACGAAAGCCCCGCCGCGGAATAACCAGAGGTCAGCATATGATAACTTGATTTGTCATCCCGAGCGGAGCGCCTTGGGGCCCCATCGCAGATGGGGTAGGCGGAGCGAGGGACCTGCTTCTTAATACACAAGCCCGGCAGAAATGCTGGCATTGTCCTCTGCCCGGTGAGGCGGGTCGCTCGCGGGACGAAATCGTCGGAACAGCACATGACGTCCGCCGCGCAAATCCAAGCTCCCAGTGATGAAATAAGAGTTTCCGCCGCTACCTTCCATCGGATGGCGGACCCCAGAGCAGGCGTTTCAGGTTCTCCGACAGGGGGAACTCATTGTATGTTACGGGCTTAAGCTCCGGCAGCTTTCTCATGGCTTCGCTGGCGGCAATGCTACCTTCCTGCGCCTTCGGACCCAGCACCAACAATCCAGATGTTATTACGGCCCTCGCTCCACGTTCGAAGAGGCCGCCGTTATAGTAAAAAATACAGCCATCAAACTCTCCGCTGTAGATGATCGCACCATCGAGACGGATTCCAGAGTTGATGCAGCTGTCATTAATGTAGGCCGTCATCGCATACGTAAGGCCAAGAGAATGGTATAGAAATCCCGGACCGATAGAACTGGCGCCGATATTGCGCCAACTGTCTTGCACCACTAGGATGAGTGGTTTCGGGGCAGCACCGACAAATAGCTTGTTTGGCGTCCTCATAACAACATCACCCTCTTGCAGCTCTGCAATCTGAATCGGGCCACCGATGTGTGGATTCTGTGCGGCGTCTTTTTCGAGGTATTTTGCGAGATTTGCGAGGTCGTCAACGCTCATCGTTGCACCTCCATCGCGTTTTAGCGCCGAGTAGAGCGAGCTTATTGCGGGCTCGTCAAGGAAGGCGCCTGGAGCTTTTAGTCTCGACTGCACCGAATCGTCGATTCCAGCCGTACGAAATGAAAATCTGTCGTCGACTTCCGAAACAGAGATGTTTTTCACTTCCATCGCGACAAGGCCATCGCGTGAATCCGACGAGATTCGGGACGCGCCGATTTCGACTGATGCCTCATCTGCCGAGCCGTCGAGATCGTAACCAGCTATCAGCACCTGGAGGCCGAAGTCGGTCATGCTTCTGAATACGCCTGCGGTTTGATAGCCATACACAAGGAGATCTAAGCGCGCCCGCAGAAACTCGGCCAAAGCTCCAGCCTTGTCGCTGAACGAGAGCGGAGCGTAATTATGCGCCAAGCCCTCGCGGAAGCTTCTGATTGCACCTGCTATCTCAAGTCTCATTTCGGGAAACGGACCAGGGTCGGTCGCGAAACCTGCAATGGAGCAGACTGTATGGTTGTCAAGCTCAAATAGCTTTGGGGAGTCGTCTCGGTGTTGCCCGTCCGAATACGTAGCCCTGCTGTCCGTGATCAAAACGATACCGCGGCCATTTGCCAGGAGAATATTTATGGTGCCATGGCTACCTGGTGAGGTTGCGGCGTGACGCTGCGGTCTGCAATTAGTGCAGGCTATAAATGCACAAATTAGAAACCCAGCGAGCCGCATCTGGTGGTCGCGCACAGAGTGCTATATAGCGGCAATTATAGAGCCACCGATCGGCGATTCGGCGAAAACATCACAGTAAAAAGGTTCGCCCGCTTCAAAGTAGGCGACCCCCAGTGGAACGTGGCGCAGACCAAGCAGGCCGAGGAAGCTCCCCCCGCCGAGCAGCTACAGGTGGCATTCACGCCGGGTTTTGGCTTGATTGGGCAGACTCACTCGAGCGGCAATCCTGCCCCACGCTGGTTAAGCCAGGGTGGGTATTCCTTTTCCCCATCGGCGTTTCCATGGATGATGGCCTTTCCGCGCGTTTGTCATAAGATCAGAAACGTGCCACGACACTGACCCTCGGGTGAGCAAGACATGGAAGTCCAGGGTGCAACCCTTTTGTACACATTAGCCGGCCTGATGATCACGTTCGCAGGGTTCTCGGCGCTCCTGTTCGTCGTCCGGCAGGCCGCTGGAGCGAGGTTGTCTCTGTTGGACAGATACCTTGCAAAGACCGTCATGACCCACATTTTCGTCTTGACTGCGGGAGCGCTGCTGCCGGCCCTGTTTGCGCTCTACGGCATTCAGGACAAGTGGATCTGGCGAGGCTCCGGTGTGCTTTTCGGACTACCCATGCTGTTCCTTCAGGTCACCTATCCGCAGCGACGCCGCAAGGTGGTCGGTGCAGTACCGCCGCCCGCCATCTTTGCGGTCTTCGTTGTGCTCGGTTCCGTTGTGACGCTGGCAATGCTGGCTTATGTCTTATTCGGCCTCCGATACAGCGCCGCCGCCTACATCACGGCGTTGACGACCGACTTCTTTACCGTCATCTTCGGCTTCCTGACCGCGCTCGATGTCATCATGCAACAGCCAATCGAAGCGTCGGAGCCCGGCCAATCGGACTAAGGATAAGGCTTACCAGGGGCCTGCATCCGGCGACGACTTGAGGACCACGGGCCTTCAGCCCGACGAAGCACCGGCTTTTCCTCTGCATATCGAGATTGGCCACTGCTCGCGAAGCGCACGTCGCCTGGACGGCTACACCCCCAGCTGCCTCATCATTCCCATCGTGTCCATGATGATCCTGGTCTCTTTGATCTTGCCGTCCACCAGCCGGTCGATCACCACGCCCCACACCCGCACCGGCTTGCCCGTTGCCGGAATCCCGAGGAACGCGCCCTTATGCGTGCCGGTCCACTCAAAGCGGCTCGCCACCTTCTCGCCCTCGCTGATCTGCTCCTGAATCGCGAACACCAGATCGGGGAAGCCCGTGCGCATCGCGCGCAGAATGTCCTTCAGCCCCTCGAGTCCCGGCCCCTGCCCCGGCAGCGGAACCTGCTCGACCACATCCTCCCACGCAAACTCCCCCGCCCGCTCGATCGCGCCGCCCGTGATCACCTCATCCACAAACCGCCGCACAATGGCCGCATTGTCCTCCGCCATCCAGTCCCTCCTCGAAAAATCAGTCCGAATTATAACGAGGGACGTTCATTCCCAATACGCCCTGCCCGCTCGCCGTTTCGCGCAAAACAAAGGCGGCGCTCTTGCGAACGCCGCCCTTGTCAACCAACTGCTATTGGCTGCTGGCTGCTTAATACCTCCAGGGCTGACCCATCAGATGAGCCATGGCGCGGTTGTATCCGCGCCGAAACGCATCCCGGTAAGCCTCGCGGAACTCCGGCGGAACATTATCCGGATGACGAAACTCATCGCGATTGTCGACATTTGGCGGGCGGTGATTCTCAAAATCCCGCTGCGCTCCCACGATGCCGTCGTGAAAACCACGCTGCTGGATCGCGTTGAACTCCTCCGGAACCGTATCCCAGTCCGCGTGCATCTCCGGCGGAGGCGTCCCCGTCAGGTTCGCCATCGCCCGGTAGTAGCCGCGGCGGAATCCTTCGCGATACGCCTCGCGCTGCTCGGGCGGCAGGTGCGGATGCCGGTACTCGTCCCGATTGTCGACGTTCGATGGCCGATGATTCTCAAAGTCCCTCCGCGCGCCCTCGATGCCGTCGTGAAAGCCCTGCCGTTGAATTTCGTTCAACTCCTGCGGCGGCACATCCCATCCGCCAGGACCCGGTCCATAACCCGGCCCCTGCCCATATCCGGGACCCTGTGCCCCTGCTCCATCTGCCCTGCCAACGCGCGCGCCCATTACGAGCACCATCAACGCAAGCGCCGGAATAACCATTCGCCTGAGATGCATCTTTCGATCTCCTTCCTGCTGCGTTTTGAATTCAAATCCTGCCATCTGCCGAAGCCGCCAGCCAGACGCCCACCATCCTCTCACACCCCGCGGAGGATGTGCTTTGCAACCCGATGAACGCCGCGCCGTCGGGCCGGCCTGAATAGACGATGCCACAGGCTACCGGCTGCTCGCAGCCCGCACGGTACTCCCGTACCGTGCGGGCTCTCGATTTCCCTTGCTCCCGCTCCCCGAAAAACCCCAAGCTAAGAACAAGGAAAGCTCTGTCCGGAGTCGCGAACAGAGCTTTTTCCTTTTCTACCCAAAATTCCTGATTCAAGGCAGTAAGAATGTCGCCGCAAGCCGGGATCGCGATGGAAGTCCGCGCGCAAGCCGCAATCCTTTGAATCCGCCGCCCCATTAACTCATCTTCCATACCCAAACTTTAGATATCGAGCTCGATAACTCTGCAACCCACGACTCATCAATCGCATGCCACACTCCCACCCCCGGGGGAGGGGGCACGCGGATCGGCTATGATGCGCAAATAGTCCATTTTCACTCGGAGCCTGTGCATGCACCTTCGGTCCTGCTGCCCGCTTATTGTTGCGATCTGCCTCGCCGCCGCCTCGCCCATTGCCGGGGCACAAACCGCTTCCGGCATTACGCTCGCCGTCGACACGACCCACTCGCCGGAGAAAATCCTCCACGTGCGCGAAACGATTCCTGTCCACGGCGGACCGCTGACCCTCTATTACCCGAAGTGGATCCCGGGCGAGCACGGCCCTGACGGACCCCTCTCGAGCCTGACCGGACTGCACTTCAAGGCCGATGGCAAGGAGGTTCCCTGGCAGCGCGATTTGCTCGACGTCTATACCTTCCACGTGGACGTTCCTGCCGGGGTCACGCATCTCGATGCAGCCTATGACTACATTGAAGCCGCCGGCGCGTCGGCCACGGACAAGCTGCTGGTGCTGGAGTGGAATGAGGTTGCGCTGTATCCGGCGGGCACGCCGTCGGCGCAGTTGACCTACGATGCGACGCTGATTCTGCCGGAGGGCTGGAAGTTTGGGACTTCGTTGCCGGTCGATAGTCAGTCGGGCGATCACGTTCGGTTCAAGCCTATCTCGTTCGAGCTGCTGGTCGATTCGCCGGTGATTGAGGGCGAGTATTACCGCGTGGTCGATCTGACGCCGCCGGGCGAGCCGATCCACCACGAGCTCGACCTGGTGGCCGACAGCGAGGCTGCTCTGGCCATTCCGCCGGCCATTCAGAAAGGACTGACGAATGTCGTCGCCGAGTCGGGCGCGCTTTTTGGGGCGCGGCATTACCGCGACTATCATTTTCTGCTCACGCTGAGCGATCACGTGGCGCACTTTGGGCTTGAGCATCATGAATCGAACGACAGCCGGTTGCCGGAGCGTGTTTTCCTCATGCCTGGCGGGGCATTCAGTATCGGCGGCCTTCTGCCGCACGAGTTCGTGCATTCGTGGAACGGCAAGTTTAGGCGGCCTGCGGACCTGACGACGCCTGACTTCGAGAAGCCGATGGAGACGGATTTGCTGTGGGGGTACGAAGGGTTGACGGACTACCTCGGTCCTATGCTGGCCGCGCGCAGCGGACTGTGGACGCCGGAACAGTACCGCGAATATCTTGCGAGCATCTCCGCATCGCTGGGGCCGGGGCGTCCTGGGCGGACGTGGCGTCCGCTGCTCGATACAGCCAGCGGCGAGCCTGCCGGCGGAGGAGGCTTCGGCGGACGCGGGTGGTTCAACTGGAAGCGCGGCACCGACTACTACGACGAGGGCGACCTGGTTTGGCTTGAGGTGGCGACGATCATCCATCGGGTGACCAACGGGCAGAAATCGATCGACGACTTCTGCCACGTCTTTCACGGCGGAGCGAACAACGGGCCGGAGGTGAAGACTTACACCTTCGATCAGTTGGTGAGCGCGCTGAACAGCGTTGCGCCCTACGACTGGGCGGCGTTTCTGCACGAGCGGCTCGATTCGAAATCGCCGGACGCGCCGACCGGGGGGATCGAGAATGGCGGTTGGAAGGTCACGTACAGCGGCGAGCCGATTCACCTGCCTGGACGGAGAGGCAATGCGGGCGACACTTATTCGATCGGGCTGCAGCTGGGCGAAGACGGCGCGGTCAACGACTCGATTGTGGGCGGTCCGGCTTACAACGCGGGCATTACGTCGGGGATGAAGGTAATCGGGGTCAACGGGCGAGTCTACACGCACGATGGGCTCGAAGACGCGATCGAAGCGGCGAAGGATGGATCGAAGCCGATCGAGATGCTGGTAGTGACCGACGACTATTACAAGACGGCCAGCGTGGACTATCACGGTGGCGCTCGGTATCCGCACCTGACGAGGGATGAGGGGAAGCCGGATTATCTGGATGAGCTGATTAAGGCGCGCGCGGGGCAGTAGGGTTCAAGGTTCTCGATTCGAACGACTGGAGGGCTGGATTTGCAGGGGCGCGCCCGAGTCGGGATAGTCTTGGCGAAACGCGCGAAAAATTGGTGCAAACGGCAGGATTCCGTGGTTTTTTCGGGGGAGCAGTTGGCCAGGATTGCTGGGAGCTGTCAATCCGGGGCTGAAGCCCCATTTCCGGTGGGCGCCTGTCCGCCGGGTTGAAACCCGGCGCTTCTACCTCAGTCCTGCTGCGCAGTACTTGAGTTCAGCGCTGCGCCAGAGAGGAAACGGGATTGGGTTCGAAATCCTCACGCAGCTTTTTTACGCAATCGTACGGATCGTGAAGGTATCGTGGTCTGTCGTGGGCAGAACGCGGCCTACGCGGGGTTGACGCCCTCGAGGTATTCCATGCCGAGTCCATCCAGCTCAAAGAGAACCTCCAGCCACCGCTTTGGAGAGCCGGGTCTGGCGGTCTCGTCCTGTTCGTTCGCCGGGTCTGTCATGTCCCTCATTATTCCTCAGTTTCTTGCGCGCGCCACCTGTTCGTAGACCTCGACGTATTGGGCGGCTGGGGCAGCCCAGAAATAGTTCTGAGCCATTCCGTTGCGCATCAGGGCTCGCCAGGCGGGCTTGTCCGCGAATACAGACAGGGCGCGCTGGATGGCTTCGAGGAAATGGGCCGGCTCGTAGCCGTGAAATTTGAACCCGGTGCCGGTTTGGGTCTCCGGATTCCACTCCTCGACGGTGCTGTCGAGTCCGCCGGTGGCGCGGACGATAGGCACGGTTCCGTACTTGAGGGCGTAGAACTGGCCGAGTCCGCAGGGCTCGTAGCGGGAGGGCATGAGGAACATGTCGGAGCCGGCCTCGACTTTGTGGGCGAGCGTTGTGTCGTAGCCGATGCGGACGATGACTTTGCCGGGGAACTTTGAGGCCAGGGAGCGGAGCATGTTCTCGTAATACTCTTCGCCGTTGCCGAGGGCGACGAGCACGACGTTTTCCCGCAGGAGGGGCTCGGCGATCTGATCGACCAGATCGATGCCCTTCTGCGTTGTGAGGCGCGTGACCATGCCGAGGACGGCGGCGCTGTCGCTGACCGCGCTGGCTCCGAAGGCGTGGAGGAGGTCGCGGCGGCATTCGGATTTCCCGGCCAGATTTTCCGGCGTGTAATGGGCGGCGATATTGCCGTCGGTGGCGGGGTTCCACTGGTGGTAGTCGACGCCGTTGAGGATGCCGGTGAGGTCGCCGGCGCGCTTGCGGAATATGCCGTCGAGGGTCTGTCCGAACTCGGGGGTCTGAATCTCCTCGGCGTAGCGGGGGCTGACGGTGGTGAGCTTGTCCGCGTAGACGATGCCGGCTTTGAGGCAATTGAACTGACCGTTATGCTCGGCGCGCTCGGCGGTGTAGATGTCGAGGGGGAAGAGGAGGCGCTCGACGGTAGCCGGGGCGTAGCGTCCCTGATAGCCGGCGTTGTGAATGGTGAGTACCGCGCCGCGATTGCGGAGGACGGGATCGTAGTAGTAGAGGATGCGGAGGTAGAGGGGCAGGAGGGCGGCCTGCCAGTCGTGGGCGTGGAAGATGTCGGGGACTCCAAGCTGCTTGGTGGCTTCGAGGACGGCGCGGCAAAAGAGGCCGTAGCGTTCCCAGTTGTCCTGGTACTCGCCGGACGGGGAGCCGTAGAGGGATTCGCGGTCGAAGAGCTCGGGGCAGTCGATGAAGTACATCTGGACGCCATCGTGGACGCCACCGTCGATAACTGCGGCGAAGCGGCTGTAGTACTGGAATGGAATGGTGATGCTGCGGATGGCGTAGCGCTTCTCCTGGTGTGCTTCGGAGAACTGCTCGCGTACCTGGCGATAGTAAGGGATGTAGACGGCGACTTTGTGGCCGAGGGTGGCGAGCTGGCGCGGCAAGGCGCGGATGACTTCGCCGAGGCCGCCGCTTCTGGCCCAGGGTGCGCATTCCGATGCCGCAAAAACAATCTGCATTCGAGGCTCCGTTTCTAAAGGGGGTTATGGAACCGACACTGAGTCTAAACCCTGGGCGCTGTCTCGGGATAAGCGCTCAGGCGCGGGTGGCCATCGATGGGCGGGGACAAACCGGCAGGATCGTGCACAATCGTTACTGATGCCGCAGCGCCGCGAACGAACCAGACTTGAAAGACCCAGACTCGGCCAGAACTTCCTTGTGAGTTTGACGGCGCAGACCGGCATCGTGGACGCGCTGGGGGATTTTGCGGGCAGGACGGTGGTGGAGATTGGGCCGGGGCGTGGCGCTCTTACGACGGTGCTGGCGGGGCGGGCGCGGCGGTTGGTGGCGATTGAGCTGGATGGAGAGCTGGCGGCGCGGCTGCGAGAGCGGTTTGCGGATCGGGATTCGGTGGAGGTGCTGGAGCAGGACGTTCTGGAAACTGACCTGGCGGCGTTGCGGGGTGGGGACGCAGAGAAGCTGCTCGTGGTTGGAAATCTGCCGTACTACATCACGTCGGATATTTTGCTGCGGCTGTTTGGGTTCAATGCAGTTGTGGAGCGGGCGGTATTGATGGTCCAGCGGGAGGTTGCCCATCGGGTGGCGGCGATGCCGGGGACGAGCGATTATGGGGTGCTCTCGGCGACTGCACAGATGTACGCGCGGGTGGAGAAGCTGATGACGCTGCCTCCGGAGGCGTTTTCGCCGCCGCCGCAGGTCCACTCGACGGTAGTGCGCCTGACGATGGCGCCCAGGTTTGAGGAGCTGGGGGTTGGTGCGGAGGAGTTTTTGCCCTTCGTGCGGAGTTGTTTCGCCCAGAAGCGGAAGATGCTGGGAAAGAATTTGCGGAATGCGGGGTTCGAGCCGTCGGCGATCGCGGCTGGATTTGAGGGTTGCGGGATTTCTGCGCAGGTGCGGGCGGAGGAGGTTGGGCTGGAGGGGATGGCTTGTTTGTTTCGGCGGCTGGCGGTGGCGAGGTAAGAAGTCTTACCACAGAGGACACAGAGAAGGACGTGGAGCGCCGGAATGAGGGGGCTGACATTGAGCGCGGGTAGCGCATTGTGCGCATTAAAGAGCCGCGGCATTGATTCTGAGTCTTCAGAGACTCTGGACCTGGAAGCCTTCTTCCTACGATGTGCGCTCCACCACGCCTTCCCCGGTTGCAATGATTGCGAGGCCGGCCAGGTTGAGGAAGAGACCGTGCTCGACGATGCCCACTGTCGCGTCGAGCTTCGCAGCAAGCGCGTGAGGGTCGTCGATCTCCTTTCTGGAGCAGTCGAAGAGCAGGTTGCCCTCGTCTGTGGTGTAAGGAGCGCCGTTCGCGCTCAAGCGCAGAGCCACGCTGAAACCGAGTTGTTCGAGCGAGGCTCGCACCAGGGGCGCGGCCATGTGGATGACCTCCACCGGCAAAGCTGTCATGCCCAGCTTGTTCACGATCTTTGAGCCGTCGGCGATGATGACGAAGCGTTCTGTCGCGCTGGCGACAATCTTTTCCCGAAGAAGTTTTCCTCCTCCGCCCTTGATGAGCGCGAGGCCGGGAGCGATTTCGTCGGCGCCATCGACGGTCAGGTCGAGGCGTGGGCAGTCTTCGAAGGTCATGATTGGAATGCCGAAGCTGCGGCCGAGGTGTTCGCTGTCTTCGGAGCTGGCGATGGCTTTGATTTTCAGGCCATGTTCGCGGACCTGCTCGCCGAGCAGCTCAATCCAGAGAGTCGCGGTCGAGCCGGAGCCCAGGCCGACGGTCATGCCTGGCTTGACCAGTTCAAGAGCTCGTTTCGCAGCCCGGAGCTTGAGGGCTTGCTGATCCCGGTATTCGATTGGCGACATGCTTTGCGCTCCCTCCGTAGAAGGCCATGGTAATTCCTGGTGGGGCCAGGAGGTCTTCAGCTTGCATAAACAGGAAGGGCGGATTAATGCACCTTCACGCCGCCGCCTGGTTGGTGCATCACGCGGCGGAAGAGCCAGGCCATGCAAGGCGGCGGTGAGGAACCAGGAGGTTATGGGTTTTGTGGAACTCAACCCCCATTCTAATTTGGACCGAGCCGATAGCTTCGATCAGGTTCGCGTTTCGCCTGGAGCAGGTCGCGGATAGGGTCGCCAGGTTTCTAAGGACCACCCCCTCCCCTCCCCTCTTTTGCCATGTATTTGAAATCAGGTAGCTTCTGGGTGTTATCGAGCTCGATAACCCCTTCGCATGGCTCCGGAGAGCGGCTGGAAGCGGGTTTTTCGGAGGATTGAGACTTGCCGTGCACTGTTGGTTTGACTCCCATGAAAGCAAAAGCCCCGCTCATCCCGGGATGGACACGGGGGATGAACAGGGCTTGCCCAACTATCTATGAGGTTAGCGCTGGGGAGGGAGCAAGTCCAGAGCAATGCGCACGCTGCACATTACGGAAGTTTGGCGGCGGACAGGCGTGCGGGAAAGAGCCCCGATTATTCCGAGGTCGACGCCAGGGTTTGTGGGGTAAACCTGGGCCGGGCCGCACTGGGAGTTTGGGGCTGGGAATTTCTTCAAGCGCGGGCGTGGGCGTTTTGGGCTGTTGTCGCTATTCGGGGATTTGGATCGGCGTCCAGTCTGGTAAATAGGAGCCGACTTATCGGGACAAATACGGGCTCGATGAGTGGCTTGGCGATTTCGCGTGACTGAAGATCATTTGAGCCGACCTTAGCACTCAGCCGGACCGAACCGCAAATCAACTTTGAGACAATGTGAGCACGAAAGGCAGCCTAACATTCTTGATGTTGGGGTCACCCGCAATGGCAAACACTCTGCCGAACAGCCGATTCTCAACCGGAAGCAGTTTGACCTGAAGCGTCCTGGCCGCGGTTCTCAGGCATCCAGCGAGATATTTATTCGCGGGGTCGTCTAAGGCTAGTTTGCCTTCAGCCACCAGCGTCATCATCGTGGTCGCCGTGAACGGCTTGGTGATAGAGGCCAGGCTGAACGGGGTATGAGGTGTCGCCTTGACGCCCGCTTCCCGATTCGCCCAACCAAAACCTTCCTCCCAGACGACCCGGCCGCCCTGTACCACTGAGACAGCAACTCCAGTCGCGCCCTCGTGGCTGATTGCCTCCTGAATCCGACTGCGTATCGGATCGAAACTTACATTGCCAGCCTCATCATGGAAGATCGTTGTACCGGCATTCAGCTTCTCTGCCGTCAGGGTACCGAGCGACGCCGAAAGCATCCACCTCATTGCTTCGCGACGGCTTGGGTGCATGTTCATGTGCATCCTCTTATGCGCATAGCTCGCTTCAGCGCAGGTCCCTCTAGTTAGATCTGGTTAAGTGTCAATCTGTTGCCTCGGGCTGCACTGGCGACCATACTTAGATTGGCAGCGATATGCTGGCTAGGATCTGTCAATCTGCCCTCGATTAACATTCGGTTAGTGCCAACAGGCCAATGCACTCATTGACTATGAAGTCGGCTTCACTGCAGATTAGTTTCGATAGACGGGCTTCGCTCCAGCAATGGGTTTCTGTGAGCCCATCGTCGCCGCAGGTGTCAGCGATCGGTCAAAGGAGACGTGGGTAGTCTTTCCTGGGCAAAACAGGTCGCGGAAAAAGGGGAGTCTGGGGGAAATGAAAGTGTGCTTTTTTCCAAATGCCTTTTGGAGGTACTTTCGGACCGCACTGAAGTTCAAGTCTTAATTGAAGTTCGAGTGGCAGGAGTACTTGCTTCCTGTTATGGGGTGAACCTGGCCGTCGGTGTTGGGGCGTAGAGGTTTTCTGCAAGGTGTGAGGCGGTGCTCCTTTCCCGGCTGAATCAGAGCTTCACTCATGGACCTTCACGCTGCCGCTGGGTTGGTGGGTGACGCGGCGGAAGAGCCAGGCCATGCAGGCGGCGGTGAAGGAGACGAGGGCGGTCCAGCGGAAGACGTCAACGAAGCCCCAGAGCATTGCCTGGCGCTGGATTTGCATGTACAGCATCGCCAGCGCCGCTGGCCGGCCGGCGGGGTGGCCCAGCTGCCGCGCCAAATAGAGGGACATTTGCGCGGCGTGCTGCTGGAACCAGATGCCCGAGAGCGGGACGGAGGCGGCGATGCGTGTCTGGTGAAAGGTCATGCGGCGGACGAGCATGGTGGATGCGAGCGAAATGCCAACGGAGCCGCCGATGTTGCGGAGCAGGTTGAAAATGCCGGTGGCGTTGCCCATCTGCTCGTTGGTGACGGTCGAGGTGCACATGGTTCCGATGGGGACGAAGAGAAAACTAAGCGAGAAGCCTGTGACGAGGATGGGAATCAGCATGGTGGTGGGGCCGATGCCGGTATTGATGTTGGCGAACCAGATGGAGCAGAGGCCGAAGATGCCGAAGCCCCAGGTGAGGAGCCAGCGGTTGTCCACCTTGTGGCTGATGATGCCAACCATGGGTAAGCCGATCATGGAGCCGATGCCGCGTGGCGCGACGACGAGGCCGGCGGTGAGCGCTGTGTAACCGAGGACTTCCTGATAGAAGAGCGGCATCATGGCGACGGTGATGTAGATGGCGAAGCCGAGCATGAAGACGAGGAGGCAGCCAACGGCGAAGTTGCGATTGCGGGCGAGGATTTTGAGGTCGACGAGGGGCTGTTTCGCCCTGAACGAATGCCAGATGAACCAGGCGAGAGAGGTGACGAGAATGGCGACGGCCCAGCGAATCCAGACGGCGCCGAACCAGTCGTCTTCCTGGCCCTTGTCGAGGATGATCTGGAGGGCACCGGTCCAGAGGCAGAGGAGGCCGAAGCCGAGGTTGTCGAAGGGCCCGGGTTTAGCGTTTTTGATATAGGGCGGATCGTGGACGAAGCGGCTAATCATGAAGACGGCGAGGATTCCGACGGGGATGTTGATGTAGAAGGCGTAGCGCCAGCTCCACGAGTCAGTGAGCCAGCCGCCGAGGGTTGGGCCGAGGACGGGGGCGACGACGACACCGAAGCCGAAGAGGGCCATGCTTCCCTATATCGCCGGCTCGCTGGCCGCCTCCAACTCCGAAGCCACCTGGGTAGCGCCACCGAGGCGATGGCGGTGTCGAGCACCTCCATGAAGGTTGCGAGCATGACGGAGATAGCGGCGATCCAGGGATTGGCAGCGGGGATCGCGGCTGGGATGGCTGCGGCCTGGGTGCGGTATCGTGCTGGAGGCTCAGAGCCGGCGCCGGCGACGACATTAGTGACCGGACTTTGCGGGACCGGAGTTTCGAGGGCCGGACTTTCGAGGGTCGTCGCCATGACGCGCTGCTGTCCCTCCCGGGCGACGATTCAGATTAGGCTTTTGGGACGGGACGGTCGGTGGTGGCTGTCACAAGTCGGCAACAGGCCGTAGCCTGCGCCAGTGCGGTCTTAGCGGCGTGAGGAAAACCTGTACCGCCAGAACCTTGTAGACTGCACAGAATGATCGGTGATTACCAGCGGGGATATTCCGCCTGTCGGGCGAGAATTTTGGCCTCCAGCCGATGGTAGACTCGGGGCAAATTGGCAGCTTTCTTACAAACCAACTTAAGAACCACGGCGTGACGGGCTACACCCGTTTGACGCCCGAAATGGAGCATTCACGTGGCAGATGATCGTCAGCGCGCCGTAGATCTGGCGCTAGCGCAGATCGAGAAGCAGTTTGGCAAGGGATCCATTATGCGCCTCGGGAGCAAAGAGGCCATCGTTCCCATCTCCGTGATCTCCACCGGCTCGATCTCGTTCGACGCAGCTCTGGGTGTTGGGGGTGTGCCCCGTGGCCGCGTCGTTGAAATCTTCGGGCCTGAGTCATCGGGGAAGACGACCATTACGCTGCAGATCATCGCCGAAGCGCAGAAAACCGGCGGGCTGGCGGCTTTTGTGGATGCCGAGCACGCGCTCGATCCGCAGTATGCGAAGAAGCTGGGGGTCGATATCGATAATCTGCTGATCTCGCAGCCGGATTATGGCGAGCAGGCGCTTGAGATTACGGAAGCGTTGGTGCGGTCGGGGGCGATCGACGTGCTTGTAGTCGATTCGGTCGCGGCGCTCGTTCCCAAGGCGGAGCTGGATGGCGAGATGGGCGATTCCCATATGGGCTTGCAGGCGCGGCTGATGTCGCAGGCGTTGAGAAAGCTGACGGGGACGGTCTCGAAGTCGCGCACCTGCCTGATCTTCATCAACCAGATCCGCGAGAAGATCGGCGTCATGTTCGGCAATCCGGAAACCACGACGGGCGGGCGCGCACTGAAGTTTTATTCTTCGGTGCGCATCGATATCCGGCGCACGGCGGCCGTTAAGGACGGCGACACTGTGGTTGGTTCGCATACCAGGGTCAAGATCGTGAAGAACAAGGTCGCCGCGCCGTTCCGCGAGGCGGAGTTCGACATTCTTTATGGCGAAGGCATCTCCCGAGAAGGCGATGTGCTGGACCTGGCGGTGAACAACAATATCGTCGAGAAGAGCGGGGCCTGGTTCAGCTACTCCGGGGAGCGCATCGGCCAGGGACGGGAGAATGTGCGCCAGTTCCTGAAAGACAACCCGGCGACTTTCGCCAAGATCGATACCGAGCTGCGGCAGAAGCTGGGGATTGTCCCCAAGGCGGCGACTCCTGAACCGCCGGCTGTGCCGCCGAACGGGGCGATTCATGCGCAGGAAGCGGTTCGGCCGGCGGCACGGCGACAATAACAGGGGACAGACAAGCGCCGTTACTGCCTCTTACCGAGGCTCAATGTGAATCGCGCACCCGTGCGGAAATTGAATGGCAGCGACGGATAACCGATGGGTCCGATGTGCTGGTTGCTGGTTAGATTGTCGAGCTGAGTGTAGACGCCCATCCACGGCTTGACCTGGTAAGTCGCGCCCAGATCGATCTTCGCCCAGGAGTAATCGAGGTTGCGATTGGGAAGAAGCAGGGTGTTGCCTCCGTTTACATCATCTCCGCCGAGGAACGTTGAGTCATCACTGCGGCTTGAATACGCGCCATTGATGACGCCAGACCAATGTTTGCCTGTGTAGATAACGCTGGTGAAGCCGGTGTGCGGAGGCTGACGGAAGGGGCGTGCGCCCACCAGCGGCGCGTAGTTGCCGATGGGGATTCCTGGGTAGTTCGGATTCGTGCAGGGGCCGGCTGTGCCAGTGGCGCTGCACTCGCCGATTCCGTCGGAAGAAAATGAATGCTGCACGACGGAGTCCAGATATGTATAACCTCCGCGGACGAAGATGTTCTTCCCGAGTCCGTATTCGATTTCCGACTCCACTCCCTGCGCGCGGTAGGACATCGAGTTCAGGTCAAGCTCATAGGCGTAGTTGTTGTTGAGGAAGGCTTCGAGTTGCTGTTGCTGGGCGGCGGAAAGATTCGGCAGGAGCTGTGGGACCACGGAAGCCGGGACGGGTTCGATCTGGTTGCCGAATTCGTTATGGAAATATGTAACTCGCAAGATGACTCTTTCACTGAAGAGACTCTGCTCGATGCCGCCATCGTAAGTGCGCGATAACTCGGCGCCGATGGGAACTATTCCATATTGCGCGATGCTGGCCTGCCCGCCGTTGGCCTGAAGAAATGCGTAGAGGGAGCCAAACTGCTGATCGAGAGTCGGCTCCTGATATCCGCGCGCGAAATTAACGTTGAGGCGCGTGCCGTGGAATACGCCTCGGCCCGGCCGCACCAGGTACCAGGAAGCGCCACCGCGAGGCGTGGCGACGGTACCGAAGAGCTGGTTCTTCTCCACGCCGCCCGCCGCGGTGTAGAAGAAACGATATTTGAACTCGCCTCCCACCCGGGCCTGGTAGTCGTAGTTGGTTCGCTCCAGGCCTTCGCGGTAGGCATAGACGGGCTCACCTTCGAGGCCGCGCTCATTCTCATAACGGAAGCCGGCGATAACACCGAGATGGGGTCCGTGCACATAGTTGGTCTGGGCGTACAGGCTGTCGCGATTCGAGGCCAGAGCGAGCGAGTAAGGGTAGATTGCCCCGAAGCTGGTTCCGTAATTCATGAGCGCCTGGCCGCTGGTGGAGTAGCCGTTGGCGCCCAGCACGGATACGTCGTTTCCGTAATAATTGCCGGCGATCGGGTTTCCGGCCGGATACCACTGCTCCGACTCCTCGCGCTTGCGAACCAGGCCGTATCGCGCGGTCGCGTTCCAGTTGTCGCGGAAGGCGTGGCTGATGGTTCCGGATCCGTAGGAGTCCTGGTCAAGCTGCTTGCCGTCGTTGGCGAGATCGTTGAAGGAGTAACCGCCATTCGCGGAGGGGATCCCGGTGGCTGAGTCGCTATTGCGCACGGTGATGCGAATCTCGGTTTTTGCCGACCAGCTCCACCCCAGGTTGGCGACGCTGGTGTCGTCGTGATATCCGTCGTTGGGGATTGAGTTCTGCGTATTGAGGCTGGAGAAACCGCCGTAGTAATCCAGCTTGCGCCTCATCCCGGCTAATTGAACCTGGTTGCGATAGGTTTTGAAATCTCCGGCGTCACCTTCGTACAAGAGGGAAGGGAATTGCGTGCTTCCCCGGGGCGTAGTCAGCGCGACAACACCGGCGGCCGCGTCCGAGCCGTAGAGCACAGTGTTGGGTCCCCGATAGATCTCGAAGTCCTGGAGGCCAGCGGTGGCGACGTTGCTGAAGTCGAAGCGGCCGCCGAGGTCCTCGATGGGGACGCCATCCATCACGACGCGATTCGCCGTCGAGCCGCCTCCGCGGATGAAGAGCGAGGTTTCGCCGCCGATTTGCCCGGTCTGCACGACGTTCACGCCAGGCACCTGGCGGAGCGGGTCGACGATGTCCGCGCGGTTGGCAAAATCGGACGCGTTCAGTTCAGTCACTGAGCCGCTCACCTGGGCCTCCGGCTGGGGCATACCCGTGGCGGTGACGACGATCGATTCGCGCACCCACTCCGGTTCGAGGACGACGCTCTGTTCAACGAGGTCAAACTTGCCGGCATAGAAACTCTGGGTTGCCAGTTGCCGGAACGAAGCACCCGAAGCCAGCACGTAGAAGCGGCCCGACGCCGGGTTCACAAGGGTGTAGCCGCCGTCGGGCCCGGTGAGACCGTCAACGAGGACCTCGCCGTTTTGCACCAGGGCCACTGTAGCGTTGGCAATGGGGTAGCCGAGAGGATCGGTCACAGTGCCGTGCACGCTGACGGCGCGCAGAGCCGTCGAAGAGCCAATCAGCAGAGCGAGCGTCGCGCACTGTAGATGGCGAGCAGACAGGAGACGGCCGGCTGGCCGCGGCAAAAGCATCATAGAATCCTCCGTTCCCCTCGGAACGCGGTGAAGGGCCTGCGAAAAAACAAGCCCGGCGAACGGGACCGGTCTCCTGACTTGCGCACGGTGGTTCGGTGAAAAGCCCGAAACACCATGCTGGACCGCCTTCCCGAAGCCGTTGGGCCGCAGTGGCACTCTGGTCCAGCTTCCCCGCGCCTGAACAACGGACGCAGGAACATGCGCTTACAGTTGCGGGGCAGTGGCGGATTTGCACCGCCTTCCCGAGCATCCCGTCGTCCTGAAGATGGCAACCGCGAACACGCGTACGGGGCAATTCCCGTTGCGCCCTCGGGACTTCCGGATCGGACAAGCCGATCCGGAAGTCCCGTTATAAATCCTGGCCCTCCGCAAGTCAAAGAGGGCATAGCCGTCTGGCCAAATCACCGCACATTTACCTGTCTGAAAATAAATACTGAGCCCACGACAACCGGCGAGCTATATACTCACGAAACAAACACCCCGGATTTTTCTGTTTTCTGCCAGGTTTCGATGGACCTTCGTTCGATCGACGAAGGGATCAGGCCCCGGGTGCTCATTGCGGACGATGAACGCATCATCGCCGACACTCTGGGAATGATCCTCAACCAAAGCGGGTTCGAGGCCGCCACGGTGTACAGCGGCCAAAAAGCCGTCGAAGCGGCGTGCCATTTTCGTCCACAGGTTTTCCTGGCCGACGTGGTGATGCCAGGGATGAGTGGGATCGAGGCGGCTATTCAGATCTGCGCGATGATTCCGGGGTGCCGGGTGCTGCTGCTGTCCGGGCAGGCGGCAACGTCGGACCTGCTGCGCGACGCTCGCGTGCGCGGGCACGAGTTCGAAATCCTGCTGAAGCCGGTACACCCGCAACAGTTGCTCGACCGGTTGCGGGCACGGTGATGCGGGACCGGATCTGTGCAGGGCTCGGTCAGAGACGGGTCGAAGCGGCTTCGCGGATTGCCTGCCACAGTTCTTTCATCCCTGCGCCTGTCTTTGACGAGCACAGCACCAGGTTGTCGGATCCAAAGGCTTCGCGCAGCGTTTTGAGGGCCTGAGCGCGACCGTTGCCGGAAAGCCGGTCCGCCTTGGTTCCGGCCACGAGAAATTCTCGATCCGCGCTTCTCAAAAATTCGAAGAGCTGCGCGTCGCTCGCCTTTGGGGCGATCGTGCTGTCCACCAGGCAGACGCAAAGGGCCAAAGTTTCGCGGTCGCGCAAATACGGTTCGATGAACTTCGGCCACTCCGCGGAGATCGACTTCGAAATTTTCGCGTAGCCGTAGCCGGGCAAGTCAGCAAAGATGAGCTGGGGCTGGTGGCGCTCGGGGGCATCCCGGAGCTCGAAGAAGTTGATGGCGCGGGTTCGACCGGGAGTCGACGATACATGCGCCTGCTTCTCGCCGAGAAGTGCGTTAATCAGGCTGGATTTGCCGACATTCGATCGCCCCAGGAATGCTATTTCCGGGGGCCCCGCAGCAGGGAAATGCAGGGGATCGGTCGCCGACTTGAGGAATTTGGGATAAAACGTCTTCATGGGTCAGGCTCAGGATCAGTCTAACGAACCGTTTCGACCCGGTAATGGCTTTCGTCCGAGAGAGGTGCCGTGAGACACAGACACATTCGCTGTACCATCCTGGCCAACCTGTTGGGAATTGCTCTTCTAATGGTGTCTCCGCTCCGCGCACAGTCAGCGGAGGATGCCATCCGCCAGGTTCTGAGCGATCAGGCGATCGCATGGAATCGAGGCGATGTTGTCACGTTTATGCACGGGTATGACGATTCTCCGCAGACGACTTTCATCGGCAAATCGATCGAGCATGGGTATGCGATGATTCTCGCCCGCTACCAGAGAAGCTATTCGACGCGTGAGGCCATGGGCCAGCTTGAATTCAGCGGCCTGGAGGTTCGGATGCTGGGCGCGGACCACGCGGTGGTCGCCGGTCACTTTCACCTCACCCGCACCAAGGCCGGCGGCGGCGATGCATCAGGAATTTTCTCCCTTGTTTTTGAAAAGGAGCCATCGGGATGGAAGATTGTCCTCGATCACACGAGTGCCGATGCCTAAAATCTCACTGCAACCAGGGTGCGAGAATCGGGCGCCAGCCGGAACTCTTATCGGCGTCGCCACTCTGCTTCTGTGCTGCTCGACGCTGGCGATCCGGGCACAGGGTTCGGGACAGGATTCAGTACAGAAGGTAGGACAAAGCCCCGGACAGAGGCTGGAGCAAAAGCCGGAACCGGGCGCAGAACAGGGCGCGGGACCGAACCGGGACCTGTGCGCGGCTATCACTTCAATGGCGGATTTCAAGGTTTGCTATGCCGAAGAGTTCAGGAAGGAGGATATGAATCTCAATCACATTTATCGACAGGGTCTGGTAGTTCTGGAGCACGAACTGGATGATGCGCTGAAGCGCTCAGCGAACGATGAGGCGGGATCAGTCAATGATGCCATCGAGGAACTCAAGTCCGCTCAGGCCGCCTGGGTGAAATATCGCGATCTGCAATGCCGCGCTGCTGGGCAACAATATCAGGGAGGAACCATCCAGCCGCTGGTTGTGAACCAGTGTCTTATCCTGGTGACCATGCACCGCATCGAGGAGATTCAACAGGCGTATGAAATTGGCGGACGCAAGCTCGAATAGGAGCGGGAGCCCGATCGCTGCCGGGGCCGAAGCGGCAAAGGGCGAGGCGGCTTTAAACGATCAGGATCTGTTTCACGAGCTGTCGTTCTATACGCTGGCGCATTCCGATCCGGCATTTATCCATCAGAACGCGGTCGATGCGTATACGGCCCAACATGCGGATGAGACGACGAAGCCGATCGCAGTGGTCTTCGCGCTGATCGGTCTGTATCTGCATCTGGAGAGAAGCTTCACCGGCAAGCAGGTACAGCGGGCGCACATGAAGATGGCCAGGCAACGGAAGCAGTGGCCACGCCTGTCGCTCCCTGTGAAGCCGGCTGCGATCACCGTTGCCGATGTGTTGCAAGCTGCTCCCGGTCCTGCGAGAGATGCGATGGTTCGTACTTGGTGCGCCTCGGTCTGGGAAGTTTGGCAAGACAGCCGGGAGAAGATTGCTTGGCTTGCGAAGACTGAACTGGACGTGGATTAACTTCGGGTCACATGGCTTGACTTGGGTGCGGCTATCCCGCATGGTCGTCACTATGGAGGCTCGCCATGTGCGCGCATTTCGAAGCTAATCCGACGAATCTGTTTCTTCGCTTCTCCCGTAACAAGCTGCTCGACCAATACTGGCCGCGGCTTCGCACTTGTGTTGAATCACTCACCGACGAGCAGATTTGGTGGCGTCCGAATGCGTCGAGCAATTCAATTGGGAATCTCATCCTTCATTTGAACGGCAACGTGCGGCAGTGGCTGGTGAATTCCTTCAGCAAGAGGGAAGATCGGCGGGATCGTCCGGCCGAGTTCAGCGCAGCCGGCGCGATGACCGGCAAGGAGCTGCTGGGAAAACTCGACGGGACGATTCAGGAAGCGGGACAGGTGATCGACCGCCTGGGCGAGGCGGAACTTGTCGCGCGCTACGAAATCCAGGGTTACAACGTGCATGGGCTCGATGCTGTCTATCAGGTAATCGAGCACTTCGGATTGCACTATGGGCAGATTGCCTATATCACCAAGATGCTGAGCGATCAGGATCTGGGCTTCTATAAGGAACTCAGCAAGACAGGCAGGGTGGATTGAAACTGGTCGCAGCCTGAGCTGAATGGCTTGACCGGCAGATCGCCGGTGACCTACCATCGCAAGAATGGTTCTTTGCCACATTCCGGCTGCCTGTTGCGCATGTTGTTGTGCGCCGCGCCGGAGTTGTGGATGAGCCTGTAACCTCAGCTAACCCACCCGCTCCCGCGCTTCAGCTTCTGCTGACGCGGGATTTTTATTTGTCCTCGGCCTGACTGTCCTCGACCTGACTCAGCTGCAACCTGGAGAAAAATATGGCGGACATTCCCGCAATAAAAGAAACCCGAGCACAGAAAGCCGAACGGCTGAAGCGCGAAAAAAACCCGTGGGATGCGGTCGAAGAGATTCGCGCGTTCGCCCGCAGTGGGCGCTCGTCTATACCCGAGGACTGGAGCCTCTATTTTCGCTGGTGGGGAATTTACACGCAGAGCGACGGGGTGGGTGTGACCGGCGGCAAAGGCGGTGAGGGCAAAGCGAGCGACTATTTCATGATGCGAGTCGGCGTACCGAATGGGATTCTGCGCGCCGATCAGGCCCGCGTGCTGGCGGAAATTGCGCGGAGACATGGGCGTAATCTTGCCGATATCACGGTCCGACAGAATATTCAGTACCACTGGCTGACAATTGAGTCTCTGCCGGAGATTATGGAGTCGCTCGGCGCGGTTGGGCTCTCACCGAAAGGCGCATGCGGCGACGTGGTCCGGAATGTGACCGGCTGTCCCCTGGCGGGGATCGCGCACGACGAAATTGTCGACGCTTCGCCGCTCGCGCTGGAGGTCTCGCGGTCGCTTCAGGGGAACAATGAGTTCTTTAACCTGCCGCGCAAATTCAAGATTTCGATCACGGGATGCGCGGTGTGGTGCTCCTATCCGGAGATCAACGACATCGGATTGACCGCGGTGCGCAGGGGCGAAGAGGTTGGCTATTCCGTGCGCGTGGGCGGTGGGCTGTCGAATGAGCCGCATCTGGCGATTCGGCTCGATGCGTTTGTTCGTCCGGAGCAGGCCGCGGTGGTGGTCCGCGCGATTACGGAAATCTTCCGCGACCAGCAGGGATTGCGCGAGAGCCGCGACCGGGCGCGGATGAAGTATCTCTTCATGAAGGAAGGCTGGACCGGGGATCGCTTCCTCGATGAGATTCAGAACCGTATCGGTTACAAATTGGACCCGGGAGCCGAGGAGATCGTGCCGGACGACATTCTCCGCGATCACACCGGCATTCATCCGCAAAAACAGAAGGGACTGAGTTACGTGGGCGCGAGCGTGCTGCGCGGGAGGCTTACCGGCGATCAGCTGGCCGCGGCTGCCGAGTTGGCCGAGCGCTTCGGCAGCGGAGATCTTCGGCTAACTGTCATGCAGAATTTGCTGTTTCTGAATATTCCCAACTCGCGAGCCGGCGAGCTGGCGCGCGAGCTGGAACAGATTGGGCTCCGCGTAGAAGGCTCGCCGTTCTGGCGTGGGGCCATCGCCTGCACGGGCACGGAGTTTTGCAAGCTGGCGATTACGGAGACGAAGGGATTCACTCGCTGGCTGGTCGATGAGCTGGAGGAACGGCTTCCGGAATTCGATCAGCAACTGCGACTGCATGTGACCGGGTGCCCGAACAGCTGCGGCCAGCACTGGATCGCCGACATCGGCCTTGAAGGAAAAAAGATCAAACACGAGGGCCGGATGACGGACGCTTACTACTTCTGCGTGGGCGGATCGGTTGGGAAACATGCGGTGACTGCCCGGCCTGTTGGCTTCCGCACGCCGGCGCACCTTGTGCCGGAAGCTTTGGAGCGGTTGCTGCGGAAGTATCTCGTGGAGCGCAACGATGGCGAAAATCTGCGCGCTTATTTTGCGCGCAACACGGACGCCGATCTGCGAATGGCGCTGGCCGGCGAAGAATTCAAACCTGTGGAACGGGATCTGCCGAGCGGCCGCGTTCCGGTAGAGCTGGCGGGATAAGGAGGACTGAATGACGCTGCTGCCCATTTTTCTTCGTCTTGATCGGCGTCCGTGCCTGGTGGTGGGCGCGGGCACGGTCGCTCTGGCGAAGATCGAGAGCCTTGGCGCCACGAGAGCCGAGATCACGGTAGTGGCTCCGGAAGCGGTTGCGGAGATTCGCGAGCTTGCCGACGCCGGATCGCTGGTTTGGCAGCGACGCGCTTTCGAGGCTGCTGACCTTGAGGGAATCTTCCTGGTGATCGCCGCGACAAACGCGACGGAAGTGAACCACTCTGTGTATGAGGAGGCGCTGCGGCGCAACGTTCTGTGCAATGCGGTCGACGATCCGCCCAATTGCGACTTTTACTTCGGGTCGGTGGTGGCACGGGGCGATTTGCAAATCGCCATTTCGACAGCGGGCGAAAGTCCGGCTGTGGCGCAACGGCTGCGCCGCGAAATCGATGCGCAGCTGCCGGACGATCTTGGCCCGTGGCTGGAGCAGTTGGGCGCTTTGCGACGCGAGGTCCGCGCTGGGACGCGCCCGGGGGAAGTACGTAATTTGTTGCTGCACGAACTGGCTCGCCGGCCGCTTTGCGGCTCGGAGGATTGTCCGACTCGGGTGTTTGCGCAGGAGCAAATTCGCGAGAGGCCTGAAGAGGTGGTTGCGTGACTGCTTCGCGGCCTGGGATGGTTTATCTTGTTGGCGCAGGTCCGGGAGATCCCGAGTTGCTGACGCTGAAAGCTGTTCGTCTGCTCGCGGGAGCCGACATTGTCCTGCACGACGATTTGGTGCCGGCCGCGGTGTTGGCTCACGCTAAGCGCTCGCTGATCGTTAACGTGGGCAAGCGATGCGGACGAAAAAATATTTCGCAGGAACAGATCAACGCGATGCTGGTGGACTATGCCCGACGCGGTCTGTTGGTTGTGCGCCTCAAATCCGGCGACCCCCTGGTCTTTGGGCGTGCCGGCGAAGAAATGGACGCGCTCCGAGCCGCGGGGATTGCCTTCGAAGTTGTTCCCGGGATCACGGCGGCGTTTGCGGCGGCCGCCGCACTGCAACGGCCATTGACGGATCGAAGGAGTGCATCGAGCATCCGCCTTTTCGCCGGCCGTCACGCGCCGGGATCCGCACGTGAGCCTGGGATTCGCGGCGCTTCACCCTCTGACGCGACGCGGGTGATCTACATGCCGGGACGGGACCTCCGGACCGTGGCGGCTGCGCTCCGCAGGGAGGGGCTGCCGCCGGATTTGCCGTGCGTCATCGTTTCGCGCGCCGCGCAGCCGGACCAGCTTATCGTCAGGACCACGCTGGCCCAGCTGGATCGCGTCGCTGGCGGGCCAGCGCCTTCGATTCTCCTGGTGGGCGAGGTGCTGCGCGATTCTGATTCTGCTACGGCCGTTGAGGATGTCTTGGGGCACGCGGCGGTTACGGACGAAAGCCAGCCGAAGCCCATGAAGCTGTAAACAGTCCTCACGCGGCTCAGTGTGCCGGCGCGTCGAGCGAGTATTCGAAGTCGTAAAAGTGCTGGCCGTTTTCGATGCGGATTTTCATGGAGCCGGAAAGCCCGCTCAGTTCGCCGGTTCCAGAGTCAGGCACAACGAAAATGTTCAGTTGTGGATCGCCGCGGTTCATGGTTGCGTTGTGCTCCAGGACGAAACTGCCGCTATGGCCAGGGAGTTTCGCAGTCATGCGCTCGAGGGCGACATAGCCGCCCGAGCCTTTGGTCTTGTCGAGGACGCTCAGCATTTCGCCCTGACTGGTTGCGTCCAGGTCCCCGTGAAGCTGCTTGCCAATCGACATTCGCCCCAGGGCTGCAGCTTCGGCTTGCGGGCCATCTGGCTTTTGTGGAGCGATTTTGACGTCGAAGGTCCCTGGTGCATGTTGCATTCTGGCTTCTCGCTGGTGCGGGGTTTGGCCGCTGGTGCGGGGTTTGCGAACGCTGCGCGTTAGTTGAAAGGCGATATCGACGCCAGACGGGCGGACACAGCGTATCCGGCATCCGCTTTATTCCGAGCAGGATAGCATCCCTTGAGCCAGTGAAGACAGGCAAACTGGGGACGAGCACTACTATGACGCCCTGAGCTTCGGCGCATTAGCGGAGCGCATCCCCTTCAGCGACGCGAAGCCTCAGAATGCGGCCCGCATCGCGAACAAGCCAATCCTGGATATAGCCTCGTCACACCTCGCCAGCAGCTGGTCCTCGTTGAAAGACCCGTCTTTGCATTCATCACGGACCCATTGGGAACCTTGACCCTAACACCGCTCCCACCTTTTCGCCATAGGAAGAGTGCCCGCAACTGGCTTATCCTTCAACAAATTCCATCGAAAGCGGCCCGGCATAGACATACCCCTCCGCCACTTCTTACCTACGTCTGCGCCTGCAAAGGAGTCAATCCGTGCCCCCCCTGGACGTTGAAGTTTCTCTCCCGGCCCGCAACGATGGCGAGAGTCTGCCAGATCTACCCAGACCCTTGAGCCAGCCCACTGCGGAAATCGCCGGCGTCAGCGATTTTGGGGAGGTCGCGTTCCGGAAAGCGATGGACCGGCGAAAGCAACTTGCCCTGGCGGTCGCCATCGTGGTCGGGTTGAATCTCGCTTTCCTTCTCAGCTTCTGGAACCGGTTTCTGGGACCGGGTGTGTCCGGGATGTTCCTGGAATTTGCGTCCCGTTTGTTATCGGGCAAGGTCCCTTACAGAGATTTCTACGTTGTAGTAACTCCATTCTATATTTTCAGAACAGCGGCCATCGTAAAACTCTTTGGGCCAAGCCTCGCGGTTTTGCGACTTGTTGACATCGGCTATCGATGCGCACTGGCAGCAATTCTGGTGATCTGGCTCGCCAAAGTAGTGCGAATTCCCTATGCGGCGCTCGGCGCACTTGCGGCGATCGCTGTTTTTTCGACGGATCCTGCCGACCCTCTGATTTCCTATCATCTGGAAGCGACGTTTTGGGCCCTGATCGGCGCCTTCCTGATCTCGTATGTCAGGTGGGAACGAAGAAAGAGCCTGAGAAACATCTCCTTGATTGGTATCTCGGGTGTGTGCTGCTCAGTCTGCTTCTTCACGAAGCAGACCGAGGGTGGAGGTATAACTCTCGCTCTGTTTTTGGTAATTGCCGGCTTATCGTTACGCGACTTAGGTTGGCGGCTGACGCTTTCACGTCTCCTCGATTTTTGCGCGGGATGGATCATGCCCGCGGGGGCAATCCTTGGATGGCTGGCGAGTAAAGGCGCATTGAGGGCGTTTGCAATTGCAATTTTTGCAGACGGGCCGTCGGCAAAGGGATCCCCTGTCCATATACTCACGCGCGTGTTTCTCAACGGGTTCGGTTCCTGGCCAGGAAATGCTGTTTATCTGCTGTTCGCGATTTGCATCATGCTGCTGGTGGTTCGTATGGTGCGAAAAGGGAGCGCCGCACCGCCTTCTTCCGTCCCGGGGTTGTTACAGCTCGCCCTGATCGCAGCGGCAGGCGCAGGCGCACTGGTCGCTGGATACGCAGGAGGAGCCTCTGTTCCGCATATCTCCGTTACGGCGTATGTGCTGGAAATATGGTCGATTCTCATTGGCTTCTTTGGTGTCTTCTCGCTCGCGGTCTATTACAGCGCGATCCTGACTCAGCGCGGCATGACCGAAGTGGAAAAGCAGCGCTGGCTGCTTGTAATGGCCTCCTTCTGGATCTGCTACACGATGTCCTGGTCATGGGTAGCGTGGGGACCAATGGCGTTTCCGAGCCTGGGAGTCGTGACAGCAATCGTGCTGGAAGATCTTGCTTCGAGGCCTCGCACCTCTGCTCTCCGCAATGCGTTCGCGGCTGCCGCCGTGTTGCTTTTGTCAATATGTGAAGCGGGAAGAGTGTCCTGTCCATTCAGCTGGGACAGCTGGACTGACGAGCCGATACGGAATGCGACCGCCTCCTCCAGGCAGCCAGCACTAAACGGGATATACATGTCCCCGGAAATGGCCGCTTTTGTCGACCGTCTTACGAATCTTATCCGCGACCACTCTCGTGTGAATGACTCGGTCTTTATCTATTCCTATCAGCCCCTGTGGTATGTATTGGCCAATCGCTGGCCATCTACCTATGCTCAGGTTCACTTTTTCGATGTGGCCCCGGACGATCTGTGCCGGAGAGATGCCGAACGAATTGTGAAAGATCGCCCTGCGCTGATAGTGGACTTCGTGGGCGACAGCGAGCTCTGGAATGAGAATTTATTTCGGGCAGGCAAAAGAAGTGGTCAACGGGACTTACAGGACCAGATGTACCGGCTCATTCATACTAGTTATCGTTTGGAAGCGTCCATACCAATCAAAGAGAGCCCGGTGCCGGTAAGGGTATTCGTGTTAAGGAGTGAAAGATGATCGCGAGCGTTTTGGAACCAGCGGTGGATGGGCGATTGACGGAGAAGGCACTGGAGGCTGCCAGCTCAGCAGCTTGCTTAACGAGGCCAGTAACGAGTGTGCGCGTGCAAGCCAGCACCTTTACCGGCTGCGCAAAGAGCATTACCGTAATATTTCCGGCCTATAACGAGGAACAGAATATCCGTTCGGCAATTGCACGAGCCGTGGAAGCGATGCGTCCGAGGTTTCATTTTTTTGAATTGCTGATCATCGACGATGGCAGCACGGATCGCACAGGCCAAATCGCCGAGGATCTGGCGAGGGCATACCCTGAGATTACTGTTCTACACAACCGGCAAAACCTGGGGCTGGGTGAGACTCTCTATCGCGGATTTCAATGCGCTCGGGGAGAATTAGTGATCCAAAACGCGATGGACTATCCGCTTGACCTCTGCGATCTCGACAAGATGATTCCTCTTCTGGAGGAGGCGGATGTAATCGTTGCAACTCGAAAGGCGTACGCCGGCTATAGTCCCTACCGAAAGCTGACGTCCACAGTCAATCGGTTAATCCTCCGCCGGCTCTTCTCTCCAAAGCTGCGCGACTATAACTATACGCAGCTTTTTAAGCGGGAGGTGCTGATGGCAGCGCGGCCGAGCTCACGAAGCACAGTCTTCATCGTCCCGGAAATCATCATTCGCGCTTACGAGTTAGGCTTCAGGATCATAGAGCTGGATGTGGATTATTACCCACGCGTGTTTGGCGAAGCCACTTCGGGCAAACCGAGAATCATACTTCGGTCTTTGCGCGATATGTTCAAATTCTGGATCGAACGCAGCCTGCATATCGGCGAAGCAACGGCTGGTTAAAACCAGCGAGGCTCGAGGTCTCCCGCGCGGCGTTCCTCTTCATACTTCCCCCGATTCCCGAGGAAGCTTTACTGGAGCGAGCCACGCGTCTCACGCTGGCTTCCCGCCCTCGGCCAGTATCAGTATTGGGCACGCCTCTCCAGGACGCGAAGCACGATCTGCTCTCACCTCAACCCCCAATTTGTTATCCTCTCCCCTGTGCTGGTTCTGTACGGCGTTCTCGTTCTCAGTACGGCTGCGCTCATCTGGGCTGCCATCGCGGTCATCCGCCACATCCGGCGCCACCGCGAGGCCGCTCTCTCTCAGCCTGAACAGCACGACGAATCTCTCTAATTCGGCTGTCCGCCATCCAAGGAGCCCCGATGAATCCCGCCTCCGCCGCATCCCCGGTTGTCTCAGCAAGCCACCCCGTCGCCGTTCGCAATATCCTTTCCGTTCTCCTCGGCTCCCTGCTCGTCGCCGTCTGCGCCCAGGTTTCCATCCCCCTGTGGTTCACGCCCGTCCCGATCACCCTCCAAACATTCGCCGTGCTCCTTCTGGGGCTGCTCCTCTCGCCCGGCGCCGCAGCGGCATCGATGCTCCTCTACCTTGCCGAGGGCGCTGTCGGACTCCCCGTATTCAGCCCGCATAGCCCCACCGGAATGCTTCATCTCCTCGGACCCACCGGGGGCTATCTCCTCTCCTACCCGTTCGCCGCCGCACTCACATCATTTCTGCGCACCCGCGTGGCCCGGTCCGGATTCTTCGGCGCCATGTTTGCTGCAACCGCCGGCAGCTTTGTGATCCTGATCTGCGGAGCCGCCTGGTTGGGCGCCATCTCCCATCAGCCCCCAACCTCCACACTCACCCTCGCCGTCCTCCCGTTCCTCCCCGGCGACATCCTCAAAATCGCAGCCGCCGCCGGTGCCGCAGGCGGGCTACGCCGCTCGCGGCGGCACGTTTGATCCCATCCGATCCTCATGCCTGTTGTCGCTCGCTGCCTGGGGCAACAACGTGATCGCCGGCTGGGAGCCTCTGCTTCCTCCGCTTCTAACTCGTTCGAAGGCAACATTTCATACGCCTCGGAACCCACGACCCACCGGCCCTCTATCTGTGACTGAAAAACATCGACTGAATCGACTGGCCCACCATCTAGGCACCGCTTCGCAACAAGACAAACAAAGGCCGCGTCAGCCATTGGCGGTTTCGCGGGCTTTTGCTCCTATGACGATCGCCGAGGCAAGAACGCAGTCTGGATACTTAGAAATCAGGAAGCCATCGCAGACTGGCTCAGCGCAAAATCTTCGGCCCGAGACCTTCTGCGAGAAACCAGCCGCACTCCCTCCGCCGATTGCTCCATTGCCATATTCTGTGAACAGACCCCGCACAGCCAATAGTGCTCCATCCGCCGGGAACGCTTGCCCTGTCCATCTGCCTCGCCCGATTGCGTATCGAAAACAAAAATACGCCCCTCACGTAGATAGTGCAGGGGCTTGGCGCACTTCGGATTCGCGCAATGACTCACCATGTAACCATCTCCACATCTGCGCTTCCCTGATTCGTCGGACTCATTCTCTTGCCGAGCCGACAATCAGCGCTGCTGTCGTTCAAAATGGGAACCCACGAGATGACCGGAACGCGGTCTCATCTCGCAATACGACGCAACTCAACTGATTACTGACATTGACAATTGGATGCGGAAATGGCAGCGACCCGTTTTCCGCGAGTTTTGGCCCGGAGGGCGGCGCCGTCGCGATAGGCGTGATGATCAGACGGTGAAGCTATTTTGGCACGACCGCTGCCCACGTTTGCGAAAATTCCAGGAATTCCAAACGCCATCCTGTGACGTTGTGTAAAAATGAAGGTTTGGCCCTCTCCTGAAAGCAATGTCCCTCCTCCGTTCAACATTCATCGGGCTCTCTCAAAACTCCCACCTGCGCCGTTTCGCCGAGTCTTCCACCCTCGGCCGCCGCTTGTCTTCCCGCTTTGTCGCCGGCTTTCGTATCGAGGACGCCCTCAGCGCCGCCACCGTCCTGGGCGCCCAGGGCTTTGCTGTCACCCTCGACAGCCTCGGCGAAAACGTCGCCACTCCCGATGGGGCCCACCAGGCGGCCCAGCGTTATCACTGGATCCTCGATTCTCTTGCCCAGTCCAGGCTCAACGCCAACGTCAGCCTTAAACTCACTCAGATGGGCATGGACCTGAGCCCTGACCTGGCCCTCGAGACCGTATCCGGCCTTGTCGATCACGCCGTTCAGGCCAATTCCTTCGTTCGCGTCGACATGGAAGGTTCCGCCTACACCCAGGCCACGATCGACATGGTCCGCGCTCTCCATTCCAAACCCGCCAACCGCGGCCATGTCGGCATCGTCATTCAGGCCTATCTGCGGCGCAGCGCCGCAGATGTCGCGACCCTCCTCGGCGATGGCATCCGTATCCGCCTCTGCAAAGGCGCCTATCAGGAACCTCCCGATTTAGCCTTCCCCGATAAAAAAGACGTCGATCGCAACTTCGTGGCTCTTACCCAAACCCTGTTGAAAAGTGGCGTCTTCCACGGCATCGCTACCCACGACCCCGCCATGATCGCTGCTACAAAGGACTTCGCCCGCGCCCAGCGCATCGACCCAGCGACTTTCGAATTCCAGATGCTCTATGGGGTCCGCCGCGACCTGCAGCGTTCGCTCCTGAAGGAAGGCTATAAAGTCCGCGTTTACGTGCCGTTCGGCGAAGAGTGGTACCCCTACTTCATGCGCCGGCTCGCCGAACGACCCGCCAACGTCCTGTTCCTCGCAAGAAACTTCTTCCGCAAGTAGGGGAGTGCGCCCCTTTTTAGGCGGTCTTCACAAAACGGATCTGCCCTGCCAAAGAGTCCAGCGCATTTCGCATTTGCTTCGATTCCTCGACGGTGAATCCCATGCGCGGATGAAATTCCCGTGGATCCAGTTCCGCCAGGACCATGGTCAGAGCATTGCGAACGGCAAGCACTTCATCCAGCAGGAACACTTCCGGTTGCCCAGGTGCAATAGAACGCATTCTCTCGAGCAGAGCCGTCGCCGATTGTTTGGAGATTCCAATGGCCGCATGAAAGTTTGCAACCTCGAATCCGTTGCATACCTCATTCAGGGCGTTGTTCCAGTGGTCAATCTCGTCATCCGCGAGCCGCAGATTCAGCCTGTCAGATTGTTGCGCCTCGATCTCCATGCTGATTCCTATCTTAGTCCTCGAAAATAGGTCCTGCCCGTAGTCGGTCGAAGAGCGGTTCCGCAATCCTCGCTCAGCAGATCCAGAATGACAAGCACTCGATGGCGCTCATTCCAGAAAGCTTCTCTCCCATCCCGCAGCCCTCTCTTCAAAGAAGCGGGATCCGTTAGTACTTCAATATCACTGCGGCCAACTCCTCCCGGCTCTTGATTTCCGGGAAATCATAACCTTCGACGACGTGCTTCTCGTAAGCATGCCCTTCAGAGATTCGCCGTGCGACTGCGGTCGCCCGTTCGTGATCCATGGAACTCGTCGCCTATCTTAGAAGGGACGCCGGCCTTCATGCTCCGAGTAAGCGACCGCTGCGATCACTTTAGTCATGGCAGGAATACGTCCTCTTCCCGCCCGCAAGCATGCCGCGCAAAGTAACCAAACCGTACGCTATCGGGTATAAGAGCAATGGGCGCCCCAGCTGGAGCGCCCATCGCTTTCCTAATCCCGGTTCTTCTACCGCGGCTCGTAAGGCTCAATCGATAACAAACTCCCCAGCACATGCCGTTCCTCTGGGCTGAAGGACTGTGAGAACCGCGCCGAATTCAGAATCTGCCCCCGCTGGTCCGGCGGAATCTGCCGCAGGTCGTTAAATGCGCGCCGCACCATCCGCTGCCGATCCGGCGCCATGGCATTCAGCGACTGTGCCGAGACACGGACATCCTGCTTTGCTTGCGGTGACAGCCCCTCGAACATTTCATTGCGCCCGAGAATTCGCTGCCGTTGCTCCGGCGGCCTCGCGTCCAGCGTCCGCAGCCGATTCAACACCCGCTGTTGTTGATCCGGCGACAGACGATTGAACCCCGGCTCCCGGCGCAGCTCTTCTTCCTGCTGCTGCGCCGACATATTTTGGTGCTGGTTCAGCCATTCAGGCAAGTGCTGCTGCCCCGGCCGCTGCGCCGCATTCACGCCCCCGTTCACTCCTGGCCGCATCACCGCGGGGTTCCCGCTAACTCCCGGCCGCATGATTGCGGGCATCCCGACCGGCTGGCCCCCGCCACTTCCCTTCTGATTCGGGCGAGCCGCTGGTCGTGCCGCCTCCGGCCGCATGGGAGCGGGCCTCGCTGGAGCTGGTCGCGCCCCCTGGCTCCGCTGTCCGCCCCACCGGTTGGGTCCCGCATCCCCTGCCGCAAACGATGATGGCCCGCCAAGAATCAGCAGACCCAGAACTGCCACTACCAGACCGGTCGCAAACGCCCATCCGGACACAATCCCGCGTCCGGGCGTCCACCCGCCCTGCGTTTTGTTCCGAGTTCCCGGGATCATAACCTTACTTCCCCATGGCAGATCGCAAAACCAGGCTGCAAGCCAATTCGGGCCGGCTTTTCTTCTGCTATCACCACAGCCTTGCCCTTCTTTCCTATTACCTATTACCTACTCCTACTCCCTGCCTCTAAATCCCACCGCCGTTATCGCCGGTATCCTGCTGATCCATCGAGTTCAGCTGCTGGAACACCTGCGCATTCTCATCCAGAGACTGCAAATCCTTAATCACCGGCGATGCCGCCTGCACCGGAACCGGCTTCTGCGAGAACCCCCCAAAGCCCGCATAGGTCCCGCCACCCACCGCAACAATCAGCGCCAACGCTGCCGCAGCCAGCGGCCGCATATTCATGTGGCTGCCGAACAGGAAACGTTCCCGCATCCTCTCCAGCCATCCGGCCGGCGCGGCCTGCTGCTCTTCCCGCAACAGGACCGCCATCCGCGTATCGAAGTACGGGGTTACCTCCGGAGCAGACCACGTATCCATCAACGCCATCGTCGCTTCCAGAGCCTTTAGTTCTTTCCCACACTCTACACAGGTCTCCACATGCGCCCGCACCTCCGCCGCTACCGACTTCGGAGCAAGAAGCAGGTCCGGTAGGCTCGTCTTTACTTTTTGGCAGTTCATAAATCAATCCCTCAATTTCCCGCTAATCCTGCTCCACGAATTCCTTCAGCCGTTCCCTTAACGTCTGATACGCCCGGAACAGCAGCGACTTCGTCGCCGATTCGCTCAACCGCAGCACCGCGCCAATTTCTTTGTAATCCAGTCCCTGGTACTTGTGCATCAGCACCGCTGTACGCTGCCGCTCCGGCAACGCCATCACGTGCTTGCGGATCGCCTTCATCCGCTCGTCCTTCACCATCTCCTCTTCGGCGCCCGGATGCATATCCGCCACATCCGGCGTCGTGCCCGTCTCCGGATCGGGCTGATCCAGATAAATCGTCTGCGCCGCCCGCTCGTGCTTCGTATCCCGCGCGTGGTTCACGCCCAGGTTCGTCGCAATCCGGTAAAGCCACGTCGTAAACTTCGCCTCGGCCCGATACGTCTGCCGCGACCGGTAAACCCGCAGGAAAACCTCCTGCGCCAGCTCTTCCGCCACCGCCTGATTATGCACCATGCGGTACATGAAGTTGACGATCGCCTTCCGGTACTTCTCGATCAGGAAGTTGAACCCGGTGTCATCGCCTTCCCGCACCCGGAGCATAATCTCCGCGTCGGTCATCATCCGCCAGTCTGCCGGTCCGGCTAAACTCCCGGCCAAACTCCCGGCAGACCCCGCTGGAGTCCGGCCCTGCAGCATTCCCCGGTCTAGAGCAACGCTTGCCATATCCCTGCTAACCCCATCCGGGTCGCCAGGTTGCGGGGAATCTTCCTCTGAATGTTGCGCCGATAGTCGCCCCGGAAGTTGCGCTGAATCTTCGTACTCCGGCTCTTCCTCCCACCCCTCCGGCAACTCAGTAACGGGCAGGGGACCTTCCCCCTCATCCTCTTCCCAGCCCTCGGTTACTTCAGGAACCGGACCCAGAACCTCCTCCCCATCTTCCAGGGGTTGGTCCAGCGGATCGTGAGGGTCGTCCGGCAACGGCGACGGAGTGCGAAGGGCCATATTTGCCTGCATCATTCTAAACATGAATGCCTTGCAATCACCACGGATGCAGGTCCGCGCCCGCCGCGACTGCGGACCGCTCCTCCGTTTCCAGCCTTCCTGATCGCGCCCCTTATTGCGGGCCTCCGGCTCACGTTCACAACCCACGCCTTCCCAGCGCTCGGTATCCAGCTCCCCGCTCCCAATTCCCAGCCCCCTCGTGCTAATCTGGGACCTGTCCCGCCGGCTACCTGGGCCGACAAACGGGCGCATAACTCAGCGGTAG